>UINC01000960.1_pt1 | contig 34947 bp, 30 predicted proteins | sample 5385821 | NCBI WGS metagenome assembly UINC01 (sample SAMEA4666929, study PRJEB26691) | marine metagenome | isolation source: Pacific Ocean | place: Pacific Ocean | collected 2011-10-13 | reverse complement strand
GTGCAGCTTTTTTTGCGAGATCTATTATTTCATCATCACATAATGAAAATCTCAGTCTTTCACTTCGAGCTACATTTATAGTTTTAGTAGTTTCTCCAGGGTTTAGCTCATCGCTATAAATCATTTTTACCGCTTTACTTCCACGATTCTTTCTGATGATAGGGAAGTAATTATTTTCTAAAGAAGGTTTATATACATAGAATTCGTCTGGATTCACTGCGCCTTGTACTATAGTTTCACCAAGTCCATATGAAGATGTTATAAATACAACGTCACGAAAACCAGATTCTGTATCCAAGGTAAACATAACTCCTGACGTACTAAGATCACTCCGCACCATATGTTGAACACCAACAGACAAAGCAATTTGTGAATGATCAAATCCTTGATGAACACGATATGCTATCGCACGGTCAGTAAAGAGAGATGCGTAAACCTTGTGAATGGCTTTAATGAGACTAGTGAAACCTCTAATATTTAGGAAAGTTTCTTGTTGTCCGGCAAAAGAAGCTTCTGGGAGATCCTCGGCTGTGGCTGAGGAACGGACAGCTACACTTATATCATTGCCTTTAGACATTTCTTTCCACGCAAATTCAATTTGTTTCGTTAATTTTTCTGGTAATTTGGTTTCAAGAATCCATTTTCTAATATTTTTTCCGGCATTTGAAAGGGCAGGTATGTCATTGACATCTAGCGTTTTAAGAATATTATTTATTTTTTTATCCAAACTATTTATATTTAAGAAATCTCTGTAAGCATTTGATGTTGTTGCGAATCCTCCTGGTACTTTAATATCCAGTTTACTTAGGTTATTAATCATTTCCCCAAGCGAAGCATTCTTTCCTCCAACAATTTCAATATCATCTTTGCTGAGATTTTTTAGATTTATGGTATATGAATTCAATATTTATTCCTTGGTTACTTCCTGAGAAGTGGAGAATCTATTATATTATCTAGACATCTATTAATTTCATTCTAAATGCTACTTTTATAAAGGTACCTATTGTGAGAAAAATATATTTTCTCTCCGATCATTCTGGAGTTACAGCCGAAACTTTTGGTCATAGTTTGATTACTCAATTTGATATTAAGGACTTTCGGCAAGAAACTTTGCCATTTATAGACACTAAAGACAAGACAAAAAATATTGTATGTAAAATTAATCAAGATTTTGATGAAAGCGGTATAAGACCGATTATTTTTGGGACGCTAGTAAGAGAGGATTTGAGGTTGTTATTAAAAGCGTCTCACGGATTATATCTTGATATTTTTGATGTTTTTTTAAAGTCAATTGAAAAGGAACTTAAACAGAAATCTACTCAAAAAGTAGGTCAAGCTCATGGAATGAGCGATATTGATAGTTATATGAGTCGTATTGAAGCGACTAATTTCGCTTTAACAAATGATGATGGGGGTTTTAACCAAAACTATGATGAGGCCGATGTCATATTGGTAGGTGTGTCAAGAACAGGTAAAACTCCTACCTGTCTTTATCTTGCTTTGCAATATGGAATCTACGCAGCTAATTTTCCACTGACAGATGAAGAGTTAGATCAAGGTATACTCCCTAAATTTCTTGAGGCACAAAAGAAAAAGATATTTGGTTTAACTATAGAACCCAAGAGATTGCGTCAAATCAGAAAAGAAAGAAGAGCATTGGGTAAGTACTCTTCGACTCAGCAAGTCAGATATGAACTTCGTGAGGCAGAAAAAATATTTAAGCGTTATTCTATTCCATATGTTGATACTACAGCAATCTCAATTGAGGAGATTTCTAGCCGTATTCTTGATCAAACAGGGATTGAAAGGAAGATATGATTATGGTTGAAACGTAATGATATAAATTTCATTACAAATATCTGTAATGCCTATTATATAATATGGAATATGCTTTATGACCATCAAATTAATCCAGAGACTATTATAGAGCCAAGAAGTTTTACTGGTTTAATGGCTCTCTATGAAAGTAATTTTTATAGAGTGAAGAAATTAGTGCCTTCATTACATCAGCTGACTGGATATCACATTTCTCATCTATCAAATGATTTCGATTTGCATTTAAGAATTCATAATAAATCTAAACATACAATAACATTTTCTTTATCCCATTATTTTTTTGATGATGAGTGGGTAACAAATCCTGATTTTAAAATTAGAGTATATTTAGATAGTAATTTAAGCGAAGCCTTAAGCGCATTTGGAGCATCTAAGAGATTTGCTTTGAAATTATTTCTAAAAAAACATGATGAGGAATTAAGTATTCGATGGAATCGGAATGTTATGCTTAACAAGTGGCTCGAATATTTACTAGACAAAGGTCATATGATAGTAAATAGCTAATTATTTTTTGTGATTAATATGTCATTATTCAATAGGATTAAATCTGCCGCAATCTCAGCTGCTTCATTGAGATTGATATCAACTTCTGGTAAATCTAGCTGCTCCAATTCTTCTAATGATTTTATAAAATTAGGAGCTTCTATTCCTAATTCTAAATTTAGTGCAGAAATTCTTTCGTTACCTCTTTTTAATTGATCTTGTATTTCCGTATTTCTTTCTTGTTCTCTTTGCTCAAGATTTAGTGATATCGTTTTTTTAGCTCGGAAATTCTTTAGTTTTTCAATTTCTTCAATTAAAAATCTTAAATCGTCATTAGTTTTGCTTCTTGATATTGATTTTTTAGATAAGGATGGAATTGCACCTGTATTAGAAAATGCAATTCCGTTATACGGCTTAAATTTTGCGGTACGTATGGTATCCCATGGAAGAGCTGTTTTTCTTGTGCTTTCTCCCACAAGTTGAAGGTCTATATGTGAAGGTAATTCTATATCAGGCATTACTCCTCGATGTTGTGTGCTTTCACCAGTTACACGATAGTATTTTCCAATAGTCATCGTAAGTTGACCAAATTCTTTATCCTTGGGTTTTTTTATGTATCTGTTTAAGGGATATAGATTCTGAACAGTTCCTTTACCAAAGGTCTGTTGCCCAACAATAATACCTCGCCCATAATCTTGGATAGCAGCTGCAAAAATCTCTGAAGCTGAAGCGCTAAATCTGTTAACTAAGACAATTAATGGCCCATTATATGCCAAGCGACGTGATGGATCAGGATCATCCAATCTACTTATTCTTCCATTTGCATTACGAAGTTGAACAATTGGTCCATTTTCTATAAAAAGCCCTGAAAGGGCAGTTGCTTCAGTTAAATGTCCTCCACCGTTACTGCGAAGATCAAGTATTAATGCATCTATATTTTTTTCTTTTAATTCTTTAATGATGCGTTTTACGTCTTTGGTTGTACTCGCATAATCTCGGTTACCATCCATCATTGATTTGAAATCACGGTAAAAACTAGGAATTGTGATTACCCCAATATTCCATTCTGTGTTCTCTCTGGGTACTGAAATTATATTGCTTTTTGCTGCTTGATCTTCAAGTTTAACTTGATTCCTTGTTATATTTATAATTTTTTCAGGAGCTCCTGGAATGGTTCCTGAGGGCAAAATTTGAAGTTTGACAACGGTATTTTCAGGGCCACGAATAAGTTCAACAACATCACCAATACGCCATCCGATCACATCGATCAATTGACCATCTACTCCTTGTCCAACTGCGGTTATTTTATCTTTAGGTTTTAATTTTCCATCAATTGCAGCAGGGCCTCCTGGAATAAGGTTAACAATCAAAACATAATCATCTTCAATTTGCAGAGTGGCTCCAATACCATAATAAGATAAACTCATTTGTATTTGATATTCTTCGGAATTACGGGGAGACATATAACTGGAATGAGGATCTAGTGAATGAGTAAATGCATTCATGAATGATTCAAAGACATCATCATTGTTTAGCTGATCCATTTGTTTTAGAAATCTTGAATATCTTTTATTGAGTAGCTCTTGAATTTCACTCCATTCTTTTCCTGTAAGTTTTAGGTTGAGAGCATCATTTTTTACTCTTTTTCTCCAGATTTCGTTAAGCTCGTTTATGCTGTTCGCCCAAGTTGAATTTGATCGATCAAACAAAAAATTTTCATCAATCGTAAAGTCTTTTTTTAACTCCAATTGTTGTAAAGCATATGTCATCCGTTCTTTTGCCCTGGTTCTATATACTTCATACATGTCAAATACAGGTTGAAGTGATTGAGAGCCAATCATGTCATCAATTTGATTGCTTAAATTGTTAAAATATTCAATATCACTTAATAAAAAATAAGATTTATTACCATCCATAGAATCGATATAGCTCTCTAATATCTTTGATGATAACTCGTCATTAATTCTTATTTCACTATAGTGTGAGTTCTCAAAGAATTTTTTTACTAATTGGCTAATTTCTTCGTGTTTATCTAGCTTTTGAAGTTCAAGCGAGTTATCTATGAATATTTCAGCATGTGAAATAGACAACGTAAGAAGAATTATTATAGAAATTTTTATTTTCAATTATTACTCCATAAAAATCACATCAATGAATAGCTGATATTATAAACTAGTTAACAGTAGTGTTTTTATCTCGATAGTTTTTTCTCTTTCTATATAAGAATAATGTTTGACGTAAACTTATCCAAATTAAATACGGTGATAGAATAATAAACCATGCAACTGGGTCAATATGAGAAATCCTGATATAAAGGTCCTTATATAAATCAGTAAAACCACCTCCAGCATAATCACCAAATACTATATATCCAATAAAATAGATTAGAAATGGTAAAAGAAATAATCCGAAAAATAAAAAAATAATAAATAATATAATTTCTTTTCGTAATTTTTTATTTTTCATAATTAAAATCGGACATCTTTATTTATCCGACAATAAATAATTTTAATTGTTCTGAAAGGCCTTGGCACGCTCTATTTTGGGTGCGGGCAATAAATGGTATTGGAATAATCACTGCAGGTAAAAAAGAAGTTCCGCTATAGTCAGCAGTTACGTTACCATCCTCTGAGAAATCTGATAGATCCCAGACTGATGCTTCATATTTCGCATCATCTGACCACCAAGCAAAACCAAAACATCCTGCACCACCTGGACCCACAGCGCACGATAGATTTCCGCCGCCTCCAGAACTGTCAGTATTTCCATCAACCCAGATAATATATCTAATACCGTTATTTTTGATAATGCTTGCTACCTCAGGTCTGTTCATCAATAGAGGTAGAGACTGCATATTTGCTGGGGCAGTTCTCGGCTCAAACCATGGAAAAAGAGAATCAACAAATTCTTGGTTAGATATTATTCTTAGTCCTGAAGCACCATCTCTCATATTTCTACTGATGCAAGAGATAAATTTGTTTTCAGTTTCATTGCCCAGGTGATAGCTTTTTGCCATGATTACTATTCCTTCACCATCATTTAGGCCTGTCATTCCTAGTCTATTATCTTCTATGCGAGCGGTTACGCAAGCGCTGAGTAAAGTTAACAATAGGAGGGGTACCGTAATGGAATTAGATAGTAAAATAGAAATAATTTTTAACCGTTCTTTCATAATCATTTGAGTATCGATGATTTTTCTATCTGAAGAATAATAAGAGCGGCAGCATCTCGCATAGCTAATATGGCAGCATGACCTAAATCATTATTATCACTGAATGTTCCTGTTTCGCTTTTACCATAGGCACTAATTGGCCAATTAGCAATTGTTTTTCCCTGATTATCATAAATTTTTATTCGATAACGAATCCATACTGCAAAAGCATTTGTTTGACTTTGTTTAGGTACTGAAAATTCAAAAGCTTCAATTTCAGGTTCAATCAAAATATCTATTGTTGACTCTAGAGCGCTATCTTTATCAAGAATAATAAAGTCGTTAAATATCGAAGAAAATAATTTGTTAAATAATATTTTATTAGATCCACCAAGTTTAATTTGCCATTTATCTTCTCCAATTATTTGTTCTTCATGGGAGAAATCTTCAAAATTATCTGGATATTTAATAGCTGCCGACAAGTTAGATGAGGCGATTACTGGTTTCGGTATATTTGGATCTAGAACAGTTATTTGGCTGGAACAACTTAAAATTAAAAAAGTAGCTACTAGTGCTAGAAAGTTTTTATTTTTTTTGTATTTCAAATTTTATGCCCGCATTTTTTGAAAGTCTTGCAAGTAATTTATTTCCCATAGAAGAGGCCGGAGTCCAGAATCCACCACCAATATTAAGAGAATCTAATGCAAGACAAACTGCGCTTTCAGCTAACATTTTGCTTGTAGAACCATAACCGGGGTCACTATCGCCAGTTATTTTTATTGATATTTTATCTCCATCATCTGTGAATCCATGCATTATAAGATTATAAAACCCTTTTTCGCGTTGCATTTTATTTGGTCCTTGGCCTGGTTTAGGTAAGAAATATTTTAGTAAAAGATTTCTAGTTATTTTTATTGAGCTTGCCACTAAAAATATTCCTATAAAGAAAGTAGCAATGATTGCTTTAAATAAACCTCTTAAACCAGCACCAGAACTTACTGCTTCTGTATAGGAAAAATTTTCACCATATGAAAAATTCATTATGGCATTAGTTCTTCTTACTACACGGGTATTAACTATCGCCATAACAAAAGGCGCTGTCCATGTTTTAAGTTCTTTATCATACTTGACGGAAGTTTGGTCTCGTTTATCTGGGCCTCTATATTGAGTAGAAGGATTTAAAGTGTATGGATTAGATATTATTCTTGCGATTGTTTTATCTTGTTTTCCCTCAATCAGTTGGTTCATCATGCTTGCTATAGTTCCTCCACTCGGACCACCACTCATTGATTTAACAAGTAGTTTAATTTTAAAGCATGGTTTCATATAGAGTTTATCTGACTCATTTTGTAAAAAGAAAACCCCAATATCAGATGGAATTGAATCAAAACCACAGGATGTAATTATACGTGCTCCACTTTTTACAGCTCCTTCTTGATGCTCATCAATCATTTTTCTTACCCACTGTAATTCTCCAGCAAGATCGCAATAATCAGTTCCTTGTGTTACGCAAGATTTGACTAATTGTGAGCCGTATTTCGCATAGGGACCTACAGTAGAAATGACCACTTTTGTTTGACTTGCTATTTTATCAAGAGCTCCTGAGTCATGACTCTCAGCAATCAGGATTTGTACAGATTGTGGCGGAATGTCGAGCGATGATAATACACTTTTTAGTTTTGCGTGATTTCGACCTGATATACCCCATTTAAGGTCTGAATTTTCTCCATATTTCTTCCATAGATATTCAACGACTAGTTTTCCAGTAAAGCCGCTAGCACCATGGACAATAATGTCAAAATTTCGGTAATTATTCGAGTAAGTTTGATTCATAATCATAAAATATATTTATTTAAAATTGTTATAAATTAATTACTTATTAGATATTACTTATAAATTATATCAATATTATGTAATTGCAGGATTCCGAGGAGTTTTTCCTTATCATCAATTACAATCAATGAACTTATTTTATTTAAATGCATTAATTCTTCTGCTTCTGTCATGAGTGCGTTTGGTTTTGTTGTTTTGGGGTTAGGGGTCATTATGTTTTTCGCTTTTATGCTCTTTATATTCTCAGTGTCATCAAGAGCCCTTCGAATATCACCATCGGTAATCAATCCGAGTATTGATTTATTTTTCATTACTACAGCAAGCCCCATTCGCCCTTTGTTGGTTGTATGCACAAGATCTTTAAACGAAGTGTCAGGAGAACATAATGGAAGTTCCTTGGTTTGCATGACATCTTCTACACGTGTTAAGAGTCGTTTACCGAGTATTCCTCCAGGGTGAAAACGAGCAAAATCCTCGAGCCGGAAGTTTTTTTCATATGAAAGTGCCATCGCTAAGGCATCTCCCATGACTAAGGCCGCAGTTGTTGAGGTGGTAGGCGCTAAATTATTGTCACATGCTTCTCGATTCACATGGACATCTAGAACAACATCTGAATGAGAGGAGAGTGTTGATAAATTATTACCAGTAGCAGCGATTACTTTATTTCCTTGATGTTTTAAGAAAGGAAATAATCTAATAATTTCCTCAGTTTCTCCGCTATTGGAAATCATTAATACCACATCATCTTTCTGAATCATACCTAAGTCACCATGAAATGCCTCTGCGGGATGTACAAAAAATGCAGTGGTTCCGGTAGATGCAAGGGTAGCAGCAATTTTCTTTGCAATGATTCCAGATTTTCCCATACCTAGTACAGCAACTCGACCTGAACTAGCAGTAATAATTTCTACAGCTGATTGGAATTCTTCACCAAGACGCTCTGACATTAACCTTAGCGCTTCAATTTCAATTGCTATGGTAGATTTTGCGATTTGAATAGATTTTTTATTCATGTTTCATCTTATAAATATATATGGACTTAATATAGACTTTTAAATATACCAGTTATAACCATGTTTTTAGTAAAATATGTAAAGAATTTATTTCTAAAAAATAACTAGAATTGACCAAAAACAAGTTTTCCATTAAATAGAGTTGCCATTACTTTTGTTTCATTAATCTCAGAAGGCTCTATGTCAAATAGATTTTTATCAAGAATGATCAAATCGGCTTGCTTTCCTATCTCAATTGACCCAGCTCTATCATCTAGAAAATTTACATAAGCACTATTGATAGTATAACTTTTTATGGCTTCGGCTAGACTGATTTCTTCATTTTCACCTAGCGGAATATCAGTCAATCCATTTGGTTCAAGGCGAGTTACTGCTACCTCTATACCATCCAGAGGATTAACTGATGTAACATACCAGTCACTACCAAATCCAATAATAGCTCCAGTTTTGAGCACCGTATTTATAGGATACAACCATCTGCTTCTTTCTTCTCCTATAAGAGGCCAAGTAAATTCAGTGATCCACTTATCTTGAATTGACCACAGTGGTTGAAAATTGGCCACTACATCTAGTTCTATAAATCTTGCTATATCATCAGGATCAAATACTTGTAAGTGTGAAATATGGTGCCGACTATCGCGCTTACCGTTAGTATTTCTAGCTAATTCAATTGAGTCAAAAGCTACTTTAATAGCACGATCACCAATCGAGTGGAAATGTATCTGGAATCCTTCAGCATCAAGGGCAGTTATAGCCTTGTCTAGTTCTTCCGGTGAGTTTTGTAGTACCCCTCGGAAACCATCAGATCTGTCTGAGTATGCTTCTAGCATTGCAGCTGTATGAGTCTCTATTACCCCGTCTTGCCAGAATTTTATAGATGTTGATCGAACATTCTTACTTTTTGATTGTTGTTCCCTGGTTTTTAGAAATTGTGGTAATTGTTCTTCTAGAGAACCACCATTCTCCCACAGCATTGCAGTAACTACGTGTAAATTTAATTCGTCTTTTTGATCTAAATAGTTATAAGCATCGAGACCATAATAAGCGTCTCCTGGCTCTAGTTTTAATATTGCGTCCTGTACCCCTGTTATCCCGAAGCTGTGAAAAATATCTCTCGAAAATTCTAAACCTTCAATAAGATCTTTTTCTGTTAATTTTGGTTCATTGTTCATAACTAACATCATTGCGCTGTCTTCATGTAGGAGACCTGAAGGTTCGGCGCTTTCCTTTTTGCGTTCAATATGGCCAAATACGGGATCTGGCGTTTGTGAATTTATATTGGAATATTCTAATGCCAACGAATTCACCCATAATGAGTGGCCGTCTGACGATTTTAGTGAGATTGGTTTATTTGAGCTGATTTTATCAAGAGCTTCCTTTGTAGGCATATTTTCGCGAGTAAATTCTCCTATGGACCAGCCATGACCTACTATCCATTCAGCATCAGCTTTTTCTTCAACGCATTTTTTAATTTTTGTTAGAATATTATCAATTCCAACAATATCAAATAGCGAACACTGTTGATAGGAGACCCCAGCATGGACCGGGTGAACATGGATATCATGAAAACCCGGAAGAACCATTTTTCCTTCTAAATCGACTTGTCGAGTATTGCTACCGATATGTTGCTTTGCACCTCGATCATTGCCTATATAGATAATTTTTCCTGACCTAATAGCTACTGAAGATGCCCATGGGTTAGCTGGGTCAACTGTATAGATTTTTCCGTTTTGAAGAGCTAAATCAGCTTCAAGCCCCATTTTTTCATTATTTTCACACGAAGTTAGTGGGAAAAACAAAAGAAAAATCATGTAATTCTTTGCTCTAAACATACAGCGCCCCTTTTTATTTTTTTATTGACTGTTATGATTTAACTTAATCATAAAATACAGGTTTATAACCAATGCGTAAATTATTTGTTTTTTTATTCATCATAAATCTATCTCAACTGGTACAGGCTGATATTATAACAATTGAGCCTGGTTCTGAGGTTCAGGAGAGACTCCAAGAGGCACTTATTTTAGCTAAATCCGGCGATACCATTCAACTTGTTGCTGGAATATACAATTTTAGTGATGGATTATCTTTAGATATTGATGATGTTGTTATTCAAGGCGCTGGCATGCAAAACACTATCCTCAATTTTTCTAATCAAAAATCTGGTGCACAGGGCCTCTTGGTGACTTCCAATGGAGTTATATTAAAGGATTTTGCAGTTGAAGATACAAAAGGAGATGCTATTAAGGTTATCGGTGCGAATGGTATTTATATGATTAATCTTCGGGCTGAATGGACTCGAGGACCTGACAGCACTAATGGTGCTTATGGTTTTTACCCGGTAGAGTCTAGAAATGTATTGATTGATGGTTGTGTAGCCATCGGTGCCTCGGATGCAGGGATATATGTAGGTCAATCAGATAATATTATTGTCCGCAACAACTTGGCGCAGTATAACGTTGCAGGTATTGAGATTGAAAATTCTTTCTACGCAGATGTTTATGACAATATAGCTACCCATAACTCCGGAGGTATATTGGTCTTCGATCTTCCTAATTTACCTCAACAAGGAGGCCATCATGTGAGAGTTTTTAGAAATAAAGTTGTCGATAATGATACTGATAATTTTGCTCCAGCTGGAAATATTGTAGGCGAGATTCCTCGAGGAACAGGCATTATTGTTATGGCAAACTCTGATGTGGAAATTTTTGCGAACGAGATTTCAGGTAATGGTACAGTCAATATTGCGATAGTTAGCTTTAGTGATTCTAATGAAGAGGTATTATCTACCGACTATTATCCCCACCCAAGATCAATCCAAGTTCATGGAAATAAATTTGGTTCAAGTGGGTTTGATCCCGATGTGGAAAAAGAAGTAGCAGAAATCCTCACAGAGCTCTCAAAAGGAGATATGCCAGATATATTTTGGGATGGCGTCCTTCCTTTTTTTCAAATGATTTTTGGTCAACCGAAGGATGAAAAACTTGTTATGAGGAATAATGGTGATGCTTCGTTTTTAGCTATAAATCCTATTAAGTTTTTTTTCTCGATGTCAGATCCCATTACAAGAAAACAAGAGAATTATCAGGGGAAAATTAAACCTCTATCCCCAATCACCATAGATATGCCAGAAGAACTCTAGGATTAATTTATTGATAATGAAGATCACGCTGAGAATTTTATCTTACTTAGCATTATTTTTAAGTTCATCTTTGTATGCAGTAAACGACGTTTCTATTACTGGAGTAGAGTTTCCAAAATCTCTTTCTGAGTTTGGTTTTTTTATTAATCCATCTAAACAAATTCCATCTAAGAATGTTCACCCATATGAACTCATCACAAGCTTATTCAGCGACTATTCATATAAAAAACGTTTTGTATATGTTCCTGAAGGAGAAAAGGGGATTTACCAAAAAGATCAAGCTTTTAATTTCCCTGTAGGCTCAGCTTTAATTAAGACATTTTATTATCCGCAAGATGAACGAAATTTAGAGTTAGGCTTGAGACTCCTTGAGACTAGGGTTTTATTGCATAAGGAATCTGGCTGGCAGGCTGTTGCTTATGTTTGGAATGAAGAGCAAACAGAAGCTTTTATCAAAATAGCAGGCAAAACGATTAATACTTCATGGATTAATAAACAAGGTTCTGCAATTCCTGTACGCTATCGCGTGCCAAATAAGAATCAATGTAAGGAATGTCATTCAGCTAATGATGAAATATTACCGATTGGTCCTAAAGCTCGGAACTTGAATAAAAATATTTTTTATGAGGCTGGCGCAAAGAATCAGTTAATTTATTTGCTGGAGGAAGGAGTAATAGGTTCTTATCCAAAAAACTTTAACACCATAGTTGATTGGGAAAATGAGGATAGTTCTATAGAGAGTAGAGCAAGAGCCTATCTGGCAATTAATTGTGGACATTGTCATGCACCTTCAGGAGTAGCAAATTCAACAGGATTGTATCTAGATTTTAATGAGACCAGATCAATTCATTTGGGGATCAACAAGAGACCTGTAGCAGCAGGAAGAGGGAGCGGAAATTTTAAGTATTCAATAGTTCCAGGGAATGCAGAAGAATCTATTCTTTTATTCAGGATGATTTCTACAGAACCAGGTATTATGATGCCAGAATCAGGAAGGTCGCTTATGCATCATGAGGCTATTAGTGTTATTAGCCAGTGGATTCAATCGATGAGTTCGAAGTAAATCTCAGTAGGTATAGTGGAAGTTACTTCCGCTATATTCAAGTTTTAAATCAGGATCAATTATTACGCTATTTTCTTTTACATATTGGTTCCACAATTGGACCATTTCTTCTAGTTTTATATTATTCGTTTCTGCTAGGTTATTTTCTTCTAGAGGATCATTAAGTAAATTATATAATTCCCAATTATCATTTCCATAAGGATTTTCAATCCATACTAATTTCCAATGACCCTGTCTTAATGCTCGTCTATTGAATAGTTCCCAACCCATCACATAGTTTTCATCATGAACATTTTCTTTAGTGTTAGAAAGTAACGGTAATAGCGATTCACCCTTAATAGGGTGAACGGCTCTTTCTTTATAAGTTTTTCCTGGATGTTTGACACCGGCTATTTCTAGTAATGTAGGAGTAATATCCATAACTGAGGAAAATGTATCACTAATTTTTTGTTGATTTTTAAATTTTGGGTATGTAACAAAAGCTGGAGATCGTATACCTCCTTCGGTAGTAAATCCTTTAAAAATTCTAAAAGGCGTTGAACTAACTTCGGCCCACCGAGGTCCATATCCAATATGAGAATTTCCTCGTCCCATATTATTAATGCTGTTATCAAAATTAGCTGGTATCCATTCTTCGTTTGCAAGAATAATTTGAGCATCATTTCCCTCAGCGCCATTATCAGACATAAAGATTACCACTGTATTAGAAAGTTCATTCATATTTTCTAATGTATTGATAAGTCTACCGATATGATAATCAAGAGCTTCCACCATACCGGCATATACTTGCATTCTTTTTGTTTCTTTCGCTCTAATTGTCTCAGTTAGATTCTCCCATGTGGGCCACATTGTTGATGATTTTGGATTTATTGTATGATTTAGTATATTGAGATTCTTTATTCGATTAAGACGTTCCTCACGTATTACTTCGTAGCCACTTTCATAAACCCCTTCATACTTAGCAATAAATTCATCTGGGGCCTGCAAAGGCCAATGCGGTGCCGTATATGAAGCAAAAGCAAAGAATGGCTGAGATTCATTTTTAGATTTATTATTTTCAATGTATTCAATAAGTTTATTTGTAAAAAACTCAGAAGAATAAAAATCTTCAGGAAGATCTACAGAAACGCCATTTTCACGATATGGCGCTTTATCTACTTTTTTTGGATTACTTCCCACAGCCCGAATTTGCTGGAAGTGATTTGCAGCACCAACTGGTAGTACGAAAACATCTTGGAAACCTCGTGATTCAGGTCCCAGTTCGACAGAACTTCCAAGGTGCCATTTTCCTGCCATCATCGTTCTGTACCCAGCATCTTTCAATAATGTAGCTACAGTTACGACTTTATCATTTAAGTAGCCTTCATAACCGGGTTTACCTTTTTGGTTTGGCCCAGTTTCTTCTTCCATATTACCCAAACCAGCTAGATGATTATCAGTCCCCGAAAGGAGCATTGAACGTGTTGGTGAGCAAGTTGGAGCTACGTGAAAATTAGTTAGCCGAAGCCCAGAGAATGCTAATTTATCAAGATTTGGTGTAGAAATTTCCCCGCCAAATGAAGCTATATCAGACCAACCAAGATCATCTGCAACTATCAATAGGATGTTTGGTTTTTTAGTATTAGTGGTTACTTGGTTGCAACTCGTTAGAGATATGACAAAAAAGATACAAACGATTATTTTTAAAAAAGAATTAATTTTTTTTAATTTTTTCATATTGTTACACATTCTTATTTCATTTTTTTTCTAGTCTTGACTAGACCAATTGAGATAATTAGTTTCTGAACTATTTGTTACTGATAAACCAAATTGTTTAAGGATATATCAATTATATATGTAATCGATAATAATACGTATCTTTATGGAGTAATGAGGTAGATCAGTAATGGTCAAAGTTAAGAAAACAAAAGAAAATGGGATTGAAACATTTGAAGCTGAAATTAGCGGAGAGAATATTAAATGGGATAGTGGGCTTACTTATAATAAGCACCTTATGATTGAAGAATTATTATCTGTTCAGCAACTAGTGTCAGATAAGCCGGATGAAATGCTTTTTGTTATTGTTCACCAATCTATGGAGTTATGGATAAAACTATGTCTCCACGAGTTAAAAATCGCAATTAAATTACTAAAAATAGGTGATCATAAGAAAGCAAGAAAAACACTAAATAGGATTACTGTTATTCAACAACACATGACTCATTCATGGGAAATATTGGCAACACTCAGTCCTCATGATTTTTTAACATTTAGAGGTTTCCTTAAACGGGCATCAGGTTTTCAGTCGTATCAATATAGAGAATTAGAATTTTTGTTGGGAAATAGAAATAAAGATTTGATAGTTGTCCACAAAGAAAATAAACCCGTGTACAAAAGATTACTTAAAGTTCTAGACGGCCCTTCTTTTTACGATGAAACATTAATGTTTCTTTCGCGGCAAGGTTTTAAATTACCAAAAGATGTACTGAAGCGAGATTGGTCCGAAGCTTATCAGCCAAGAAACGAGGTAGAAGATGTATGGAGATGCATCTATGAAAATACAGAAAAATACTGGGATTTATACATGCTCGCCGAGCAAATAGTTGCTATTGAATATTATTTCCAGGAATGGCGATTTAAACACATGAAAACTGTATCTAGAGTCATAGGCTATAAAAAGGGTACCGGAGGCTCCTCCGGAATTAATTATCTAATAAAGGCGCTCGATTTAAGTTTTTTTCCTGAATTGTGGTCAGTTAGAACTGTAATGAATCCGATAGAGCAAGGAAATCATGACTAGAGATTTTATTTTAACCTTAAAAAAGTCATGCAAATAACAAAAGAAAATTTAATTCAGTTGGATAAGACTGACCCATTGAGAAATTTTAGAAAGAAATTTCATGTGCCAGAAGGATTTGTATATTTTGATGGCAACTCACTTGGCGTGTTGCCAGAAATAACTAAAGAACGAATGCAAGAAGTTATTGAACATGAGTGGGGCGAAGGATTAATCAATTCATGGTTGACGGGTTGGGGCGATGCGCCAAAAAGAATTGGGGACAAAATAGCTACACTAATTGGAGCAGATTCTGGAGAAGTCATTGCCGCTGATTCCACATCTATAAATATATTTAAGGTGGTCGTTGCAGCGTTACAGGCTAACCCAACACGTAAGGTAGTTCTTTCAGATAGCGATAATTTTCCAACAGATTTATATATGCTTCAAGGATTGGAATCCTTTGCACCAGATAAAATAAAGGTAAAAATCACTGAATCTTTTGATATAGACAATCAGCTCAACGAAGAAGTTTCCGCTTTGTTGTTAACTGAAGTGCATTATAAGACCGGACTAATAACAAATATGAAAGAAGTGACTAAGAAAGCGCATGAAGTGGGTGCACTTGTGATTTGGGATTTAAGCCATAGCATAGGCTCAATACCAATAGATCTTAATGGATGTGAGGCTGATTTTGCTATTGGTTGTGGTTATAAATTCTTAAACGGAGGCCCCGGAGCACCCGGATTTTTATTTGCAGCAAAAAAGCATCATGAGTCAAGTAAACCGATTTTATCAGGATGGTTTGGTCATCGTGAACCGTTTGCATTTTCGGGCGAATATATATCAGCGGAAGATATTAACCAATTTCAGTGCGGTACCCCCCCAGTTCTAGGTTTAGTTGCATTAGAGTGTGGTGTAGATCTTTTATGCAATGTTGACTTTGAAGACTTAAGGCTTAAATCTAAGAAATTGGGGGCTATTTTTATTAGCCTCATGAAAGATATGTGTAATATGCATGGTTTTACATTGATTAGTCCGCAGAATGATGAGAAAAGGGCAGGTCATGTTTCTTTCTCACATGAGAAGGGCTATGAAATTAGTAGGGCTTTAAAATCAAGAGGGATAATTTGTGATTTCCGAACACCAGATGTAATTCGTTTTGGTATTACGCCTTTGTATCTTCGCTATCAAGATATATATTATGCTGTAAAGCAAATTAAAATAGTTATGGAATCAGCTGATTGGAGGAAAGAAGAATATTTAGTCAGGGATTCTTATACTTAGGAATTTAATTTTTTGAGTTTATATAATTATGAAATTACCTAAATTTAAAGCTGCAGCTGTACAAACATCCCCAGTGTTTTTTGATTGTGACAAAACAATTAAAAAGGCTTCTGGGATTATTAAAGAAGCCTCAAAGAATGGTGCTAGTTTAATTGCTTTTCCTGAGGTTTTTGTATCAGCCTATCCTTATTGGGCATGGATAACGAGCCCAGTCAAGGGGAGTCCGTTATTTGAGCGTTTAGTTCAAAATAGTATTAAAGTACCCGGGCCTGAAATTGATATTTTATGTAAGGCAGCAAAAGAGAATAACTGCCATGTTGTTATTGGAGTTAATGAAAGGGCATCAAATAGTGTAGCCACTCTCTTTAATACTAATGTCATTATTAATTCTAACGGTGAAATAATAGGACGCCATCGAAAACTAGTGCCCACTTGGGCCGAAAAATTAGTTTGGTGTGGAGGTGATGGATCGTCACTAAAGGTTTATGATACTGAAATCGGACCACTTGGAACTTTAGCATGTGGCGAAAATACTAATCCTCTTGCACGTTTTACCCTTCTATCTCAAGGTGAGTTGATACATGTTGCAAACTATATAGGATTACCTGTAGCTCCTAAAGATTACAATATGGCCGATGCAATAAAATTAAGAGCTTTGACGCATTCCTTTGAAGGTAAGGTATACACTATTACCTCATGCTCAACGATTTCTGAGGAAATTATTGAGTTTTTAGAGCATATTGAACCAAAAGCAAGAGAACTACTCACTAGAGAAAACAGTGCTTTTTCAGGTATTGTTGGTCCAGATGGAATCTTAATTGAAGGACTAATTGATGACGAAGGTATTGTTTATGCTGATATAGATCTTAATAAATGCATTCAACCTAAGCAGATGCATGACATTCTTGGAAACTATAATCGTTTTGATATATTTGATTTACGGGTTAACAAATCTAAAATAAGTCCAATTTCTTTACAATCAGATGAGCAAGAAAATGAAAAGTGAGAAAGAAGCACAATCAACAATTGACCCAAGAGATGATATTTTTGGTAGATCTAGAGTTAAAGATAACGAAGAACTACTTGATTATTATAAAGAATTAGAAGAGTTTTCTACAACTGCTTTTTGGAAAAGGGCCAATGATATTGAGCCATGGGAGCCCGTGACACGATATAACCCTACCATTTGGAAATACTCTGATTTAAGAGATCTTGTTCTCAAATCTGCAGAATTGGTAAAACCTGAAGAAGCTGGTAGAAGGGTAGTGGTATTAATGAATGACTCAGAAGCAGGAAGAAAGCATACAGCATCTGTTGGCTGGTTATTTAGTGGATTGCAAGTAATGAAACCGGGTGAAATTACACCTGCCCACAGACATATGGCTTCAGCACAGCGTTTTATTATGGAGGGAGACGGCGCTTATACCGTCGTTGATGGCCATGAAATTGAACTTGAAAAAAATGATTATGTATTAACGCCGAATGGTTGTTGGCATGATCATGGTGTTTTTAAAAATGGTAGAGTGTCGATATGGCAAGATGGTTTGGATATCCCGCTCATGAATTCACTAGAGACTAATTTTTACGAAGTTTATCCAAAAGAAGTTCAAGAAAAAGATTACCCCACTAACGATTCTCCCAATACATTTGGAACTACTGGAATGTTACCCGCTGATAGTATGTCGTGGAGTAAACCATATTCTCCTCTCATGGTTTATCGGTGGGAAGATACAAAAAATGGCTTATATAATCTTTCAAAAGCATCAGAGGGATCTCTTTATGATGATTATATTTTAAGATATTCCAATCCTACAACGGGAGGATGGGCCATGAAAACCATGGGCGCTCATATGCAAATGTTAAAGCCAAAACGGCATACAAAGGCTCATCGTCATACTGGAAATGTTATGTACAACTGTGCAGGCGGAGAGGGATATAGCGTTATAGGAGGAAAACGATTTGATTGGGTAGAGCATGATATTTTTTGTGTTCCTTCATGGGTCTGGCATGAGCATGTGAATCTAAGTAATAGTGAAGAGGCTTTTCTGTATTCATTTAATGATTTTCCTGTTATGCAATCTTTATCCATCTATAAAGAAGAAGCTCTAGATGATAATAATGGTTTTCAAATAGTTGTAGATTAAAAATTAAAGAAGGTAGTGATTATGAAGTTAGTAACATATTGTAAAAATGAAGGCGATGCACGATTGGGTGTTATCCAAAACAAATATATTATTGATGTTGAAAGATTTTCCCATAGAGTCAATCTAGAGCTACCGTCTACCATGCTTGAATTTATAGATCTTGGGCTGAAAGCCATTGAATCACTAAATGGAGCTCTTGAAAATAACAATCAAACAAAGGATATTTCTACGGAAATTTTTGTGCCGGCAATGAGTGCGAAAATTTTGGCTCCGATTCCACGACCAAGAAAAAATATTTTTGGTATTGGCCTTAATTATACAGAGCATATAGCTGAATCTGCTCGGTCACTTGATACGTCTGAAAAGTTACCTAAAAAACCAATTATTTTTTCAAAATTACCAACAGCTGTGATAGGTGATGGGGATCCTATACTTCATGATAAAGAGATTACCCAACAACTAGATTGGGAAACTGAGCTTGCAGTTATTATTGGAACTCATGCAGAGAATATCGAAAAAGATAAGGCATTAGATTATGTGTTCGGATACTCTGTAATTAATGATATTAGTGCTAGAGATTGCCGAAGAGGTGGTCAATGGATAGTATCAAAAGGGCAAAAATCTTATGCTCCTATGGGGCCATGCATAGTAACAGCGGATGAAATAAAAAATCCTCAAAATCTTAATTTAACGTGTCATGTAAATGGTATTGAAAAACAAAATTCCAACACAAAATTTATGCTCTTTAATATTAATGATCTAATTCATGATCTTAGTCGAGGGCTGACCCTTGAGCCTGGAGATATTATTGCGACGGGTACTCCCTCAGGAGTAGGTGCAGGGAGAGATCCTCAAGAATTTCTGTGGCCTGGAGATATTGTCGAAGTTAGTGTAGAAAATATTGGTAAGATTCGTAACCCAGTTATTGCCGTCTAATATATAGATAGTTTTAAAATTTTACAGAAAAGGCCTCACTGAACCTGATTCCAATATCGGAATGAAAATTAAAATTCCTGTGATGTAAAAATCCAGCGAAGATGTATTACATGAACATCTGTTGTTATCGAGATTTTATTTATTTAATTGTTTACTCATAACCGTATATGGACTTAACTTCTAGGAATTCTTCTAGACCATATACTCCGACTTCTCTCCCATTTCCAGATTGCTTGTAACCCCCGAATGGTGATTGAGAATCTCCAGAGGCACCATTAATATGGACCATTCCAGTTCTTATTTGAGACGCCACATCTCGAGCATGATCTTTATTTAATGAACTGACATAACCTGAGAGTCCATAGGGAGTATCATTTGCTATTCGAATTGCATCATCATCATCATCAAAGGGTATTATTGATAGAACAGGGCCAAAAATTTCTTCTCTAGCAATTGTCATATCGTTACTAACATCTGAGAAAACGGTAGGTTTGACGTAAAAGCCTTCTTCAAGGCCTTCCGGAGCACCTGTTCCTCCTGCTATAAGATTTGCGCCTTCATCAATTCCTTTTTGAATTAGGTTTTGTATTTTATTCCATTGTATTTCAGAGACAACTGGCCCTAAATGTGTATTTTTGTCTTCTGGGTGACCAACGATAGTTGAGCTAGCTATTCTTCCTGCTATTTCCGCGGCCTCATTTATCCTTTTTTTAGGAACTAACATCCTTGACGGAGCATTGCAGGATTGACCAGTATTGCTAAAACAGTTTTTGGTACCACCAGCAACTGCTTTTTCAAAATCAGCATCTTCTAAGATAATATTAGCCGATTTTCCTCCTAATTCCTGAGCAACTCTTTTTACACTTGGCGCCGCGTTTTGTGCTACTGAAATACCCGCCCTTGTCGAGCCCGTGAAAGAAATCATAGCTATATCTGGATGACTACTAAGTGCTACCCCTACAGTTGGTCCGTCACCATTAACTAGGTTAAATACCCCCGCGGGAACACCTGCTTCATCAAGTACTTCTGCGAAAATCATGGCATCAAATGGTGCAATTTCACTTGGTTTTAAAATCATAGTGCAGCCTGCAGCTAGTGCCGGAGCAACTTTCAGTGCAACCTGGCTTATTGGCCAATTCCATGGTGTTATCAGAGCGCAAGGACCAATTGCTTCTTTGGCAATACACGTCGTTCCATTTCTTTCTGTAAAATCAAATGTTTCCAAAACCTCCAATGTTGAAATAAAAGCATCTGGACCACTTTCAGCTTGAGCATCTTTTGCCAATTTCCATGGAGCCCCCATTTCATGCATAATTGCTCTCGCAATATCATCGTGTCTTTTTTCCAAAATTTTAAGGATTGATTTAAATAGCTCTATCCGATCTTCTCTAGTGGATTTGGAATAATTTTTAAAAGCTCCTTTAGCAGCTGCAACTGCAATATCTACATCTTCTGAAGAACCCATACTTATATAACCGCAGGGTTTTCCGGTCGCTGGATTTATCACCTCTGCTCTGTTTTGGTTTTGAGGATCTACCCATTTTCCATTAATATAAAACTGAGTCATTTCATACATACAGATGCTCCTTAAAAATTAATATATCATCATAATATCGCAATCAATCATGCTGATCGCTATTATAACTTAATAAAAAACAAGATTATCTTTAAAGTATTATTATGGAAAAAAAATTACAAGATAAATTGATACAGATTGTCGGGAAAAGAAATATTGTTGCCAGGGAAAATGTCTCCCAGTCCAATTGGAAAACGCATCAACCATTTTTGGGTAAGGCACTTATCAAAACATCTTCAACAGAAGAAGTGGCAGGCATTCTTAAAATTTGTAATGACCTTAAGCAAGCTGTTGTGCCAATAAGTGGCATTACTAATATGGTTAAAGGCTGTTTAACCACAAGCGGGGATATAGGTCTATCTTTAGAGAATATGAATCAAATAGAAGAAATCGATCCGATCGCTAGGACACTAACTGCTCAGGCAGGAGTGACGCTTCGCGAGGCTCAAGAAGTAGCCAATGAAAATGATATGTTTTTTCCGGTTGATATTGGAGCCAGGGATACTTGTATGTTGGGAGGAAACGTTTCTACAAATGCAGGAGGCACAAAAGTTATACGGTATGGCATGATCCGTGATTCTGTTCTAGGTCTAGAGGCAGTATTAGCTGACGGTACTATCGTTTCATCAATGAATCGATTTATAAAAAATAATTCTGGATTTGACCTTAAACATCTTTTTATTGGTTCAGAAGGATTGTTAGGGGTTATAACGCGGATCATTTTTCGGTTAAGTGTCAAACCAAAAAGTCACAATGTAGCGCTTCTTGCAGCAATGACTTATGACAATGTGTTAACAATATTGAATCGAGTTCAGAATATGATAGGAAGTGATCTTTGTGGTTTTGAAGTTATGTGGGGTAATTTCTATGACAAGGTAGCTGAGCTTAAGGAAATAAATTTACCACTGGCTGAGGGGTATCCAATTTATATGATAGTTGAATCAATGGGGAATAACCCCGATGTTGATAATAAGCTGTTTGAAGAGATGCTTTCAAAACTGTTTGATGAGGATTGCGTGCAGGATGGAGTTTTAGCGAAATCAGAAAAAGAAAGATCTAATATTTGGGCAATAAGAGAAGAGATAGAGTGGGTAATAAGTGGTACCGGGAATTTTGATATTAGTTTATCGGTTAGAGACGTGGATAATTATCTTCATGAATTGAATGCTCTCATTGGTCAAAATTTCCCAGACGCTTACATGGCAGCATTTGGACATCTCGGAGATAATAATATACACATATCGGTCTCATTTGAGGAAAAGGATGTAAAACAGAAGAAGTTAATAGAAAAATATGTCTATGAGACTCTTATACCTTATAAAGGAGCGATATCGGCAGAGCATGGAATAGGAATGGAAAAACGAGAATGGCTCTCAGTTTCTCGCACACCGGAAGAGATAAAATTAATGAAAGAACTAAAAAAAATGATGGATCCAAATAATATCCTAAATCCGGGAAAAGTATTTACAAGAAATGAGTAGCATGGAACCAAGGAAATTTGCCAATAACGTACTAATGATCAAGCATTTCTTTTTTTACGATAATCATCAGAAATATTTAACGTTATTAAAGATTTTTAAAAAATACAATGAGTTATGGGCTAATGATGAAAGTTTTGTTATATCTAAAAGGTAGAAAAAGTTTCAGAGGTAATGACCGATGAGTTTTATTTTTAGTGTCATCGCATTACTTTTGGGTCCATTTGTTTATTTACTCGCAAATCGTAGAAAAATATCAAAACAAATTTTTGATGGACTAATCTTTATTACGATTGCGGGTATTGTATGTGTTTATATTATTCCTCAGTCAATTCAAATAGGTGGAATTTTAGCAATTATATTTGTTGCTTTTGGTCTAATCTTTCCATACATATTAGAAAATTTATTTGATCGTTTTGTTAAAGAAGCTCATGTATTGATATTAATCCTCGCAATCATAGGCTTGATTGTTCATGCAATGATTGATGGAATTGCTTTGCTTCCCAGTGAATTAATAAATAATGAGACTCAATTGGGAAGTAATATTTTTGGTTTATTTCAGGACCATCAACTAGCAATTGGGGTTGTTTTACATCGGTTGCCTGTTGGAATGGCAATTTGGTGGTCAGTTCAGTCTAATTTTGGAACAAGAACCACGATTGCAGTATTTACCTTAATTATTGTTTGCACGGCGATTTCTTATTTTTTAAGTCCATACATCATCGGATTTTCTGAAGCCAAGAGTCTTTATTTCTTCCAGGCATTTGTTGCCGGATCATTGGTACACATGGCTGCTTTTGGCTCAAGTCATGATCATCACTCTCTCAAAAGGGTATATGATCAAGATGGAGGATGGGCATTTCGTGTCGGAATACTCTTAGGTATGTTTCTCATTTTTTCAGTGCCTTTTGCCCACTAAATGAAAAATATTAAGAATTTTCTAGCACAGCCTAAGGTTGTGACTATTTCTTTTGTAGGAATGTTGATCTCATTGGTAGTATTTTACTATTTTCAACAATACCTAGGTGCAAAAATTCTGGATGTTCTTCCTGGTTATAATCTTTCTATTGTTAATCAAAGTATGGTTGCTTTTGGTGATTTTGGAAGAAATTTATATGCATTTTTAACACTGACCTTAGATGTAATATTTCCTATCTTCTATGTCAGTTTTTTTTCGGGTTTTATTTTATTGATGATAAAAAAGGGGATACTTAGGCAGCTTTATATAATACCTATAATACTTGGAATTGTAGATATAATGGAAAATATTCAGATTTTTACCATGCTTATAACTTTTCCTGATATTTTTGCCGAACAGGTTGAATGGTCAAGTAAGACAACATTACTGAAAAATTGGTTGGCTAATCTAACATATTTAGCAATATTGCTGGCTTTATCAGTTAGGATTTTTAATTGGGCAACTAAAAAAAATAATTGAACACTATGAACGAAAAAATACTTTCTGTAGCCCCCATGATGGATTGGACAGATACGCATTGTCGTTATTTTATGCGGCTCTTAGATCCAAATATTAAACTTTACACTGAGATGATTACAGCTGACGCTTTATATCATGGTGATTCTGATCGATTTTTAAAATTCCATAATTCAGAGCATCCTATAGCTCTACAAATTGGGGGGAACGATCCTACAAAAATGATGCTTGCTGCAAAAAAAGGTGAAGATGCAGGATATGATGAGATAAATATTAATGTTGGTTGCCCGAGTGACCGCGTCGTCAGTGGATCATTCGGAGCCTGTCTAATGGCTCATCCCGATATTATTGCTGAGTGCATATTATCTATAAAAGATGTCGTGACTGTCCCAGTAACAGTGAAAACTAGAATAGGCATTGATGATTTAGATAGTTTTGATTTCCTATATGATTTTATTCAGCGGGTTTCTGAATCAGGTTGTAATGCATTTATTGTGCACGCTAGAAAAGCTATTCTCAAAGGATTAAGCCCAAAGGAAAACCGTACAATCCCAGCATTAAACTATGAACGCGCTTATGAATTGAAGAAACATAACAGCGCTTTAACTATCATATTAAATGGCGGTATTGATTCAATTGAAGCATGTAAAAAACATTTACAAGTTGTAGACGGTGTAATGATAGGTCGCAAGGCATATCAGGATCCCTGGTTTATAACTAAACTAGGTAATGAAGTATTAGGTAATGATTTGCTGGTACTAAACCGTGTTGACGTGATAAAAGAAATGCACTCTTATGTAGAAAATCAAGCAAAAATAGGCATATCGGTTAACAAAATTACACGTCATATGATTGGTCTGTTTCATGGTCAACCTGGAGCAAGGGCATGGAGACGTCTATTAAGCCAGCCAAATTTCTCAAATAAAAATATTCTTAAACAGGCGCTCGAAACAATACTAAAGTATTAGTAAATATATTAAAAAAGAAATCTCATTCATGTAGCTACATACTATGACCGAAGAGAAAAATAATATTCATTTAAAGAAAGCAACTTTGGCTGAAACATCAGATATTTACGAGCTCTATGAAGCATCTGTTCAAAGCGTAGAACATGAAATTGAATTTATTCAAAATACTTATAAAGAAATAAGAGGGCAAAATGCATATCTTTTTCGTGAGGACTTTTGTGGTACTGCCAGTGCATCATGCGAATGGATCAAACAAGGAAAGAGAAATTTTGCTATTAGCGTTGATATAGATAACTCAGTTTTAGAATGGGGAGAAAAGAATAGATTAAATCAATTAGATGAAAATCAACGAGCTCGTGTTCATCTTATTAAATCTGATGTAACCAAAGTTAATACAACCCCAGTTGATTTGTTGACTGCATTCAATTTTAGTTATTTTGTTTTTAAAGACCGCGAGACAATGCGTTTGTATTTCTCAAATTCCTATTCTTCATTGAAGGATGATGGAATTTTTTTTCTTGATATTTTTGGTGGGCCAGAAGCTCAAGAAGAAATACGCGAAAAAACTGAACATAAAAATTTTAATTACATATGGGAGCAGGAGATTTTTCATCCAGTGACCCATTTTATCCGATGCCACATTCATTTCCATTTTCAAGATGGCTCCAAGATCAATCAAGCTTTTAGTTATGACTGGCGACTCTGGACTTTGCCAGAAATTAAGGAATTACTATTAGAAGCAGGATTTAAAAAAGTTTCTGTTTATTGGGAAAATGAAGATGATGATGGAGAAGGGAATGGCGAATTTAGCATAGATGGAGAAGGGGAGGCAGATTTGGCATGGGTAGCTTACATTGTGGCTGAGAAATAGTTTTTTATAATTGACTAAATTCTAATCCATTAGCATTTTAAGAACCTCTTCTTGATTTTTTAGCAGAGCATTAGGTAATCTTTCGCCATAGCTCTGCAAATATTTACCTACTGACTTCATTTCATCAATCCATGATTCTTTTTTAACTGATAGAAGTTCTTTCATTGTTTCGTTACTGATTTCTAGGTCATCAGTATTAATATCTTTGGTATGAGGTAAATAACCGATTGCAGTGTCTTGAGCATCTACTTGGTTTTCGCAGCGGTCAATTATCCAGCTAAGAACACGAAGATTTTCACCGAAGCCAGGCCATAAAAATTTACCCAATTTGTCCTGTCTGAACCAGTTGACATGAAAGATTTTAGGGAGTTTTTTAGTACGATCTGAAAAGGAAAGCCAATGTTGCCAATAATCAGCGAAATTGTAACCACAGAAAGGTTTCATAGCCATTGGATCTCGACGGATTACACCAACATCACCAATTGCAGCTGCCGTAGTCTCTGACGCAACACTTGCGCCAATTAATACACCGTGCTGCCATGATTTTGCTTCATAAACTAATGGAGCTAGTTTTTTCCTTCTTCCACCAAACACGATTGCTGAAATTGGGACACCTTCAGGCGATTCTGCCAACCTAGAATATGAGGCATTATTTTTTGCTGATACTGTGAATCTTGAATTTGGGTGAGCAGCAGGACCTTCCCCTTTATCATATTTTTTGCCTAGCCAATTGATATCAGGTTGTCCAGTTTTTTTGTCTTCCCACCATGGCTGATTGTCTTTTGTCAGACCTACATTTGTGAAAATTGTTTCACTTTGAATCATGTCATAGGCATTTCTATTAGTTTTAGGATTGGTTCCAGGAACTACTCCAAAATACCCAGCTTCTGGGTTAATTGCTCTCATTTGCCCAAAATCATCAAGATGCAACCAAGCTATATCATCTCCTAATGTCCATATTTTCCATCCTGGTTGTGATGCCGGAGGAATCAACATAGCAAGATTTGTTTTTCCACATGCCGAAGGAAAAGCACAAGCAATATAATGAATATCACCGTTTGGTTTTTCTATACCTACAATAAGCATGTGCTCTGCTAACCATCCTTCTTGCCGAGCTTGCCAGCTAGCGATTCTAAGAGCATGACATTTTTTACCTAATAGAGCATTCCCTCCATATCCAGAACCGATACTTTTAATTGATAATTCTTCAGGAAAGTGCATGATGAATCGTTTTTTTGGATTTAGATCGCCAATTGAATGAAGTCCTTTCACAAAAGTTTTTTCAAGCTCGATACGTTTTAATGCTTCTCTCCCCATTCTTGTCATGAGTTTCATGTTTATTACGACGTAAGCGCTATCAGTTATTTCTACGCCAAGACGAGAATATGGAGAATCAATTGGTCCCATACAATATGGGATGACATACATTGTTCTACCTGCCATCGCTTTTTTAAATAAATTATCTATTTTTTTGTGACCTTTTTCTGGAGACATCCAGTGATTATTAGGGCCAGCATCCTCTTGTTTTGTTGTGCAAATAAATGTTAGATGTTCTACTCTAGCTACATCTGATGGATCGGAACGATGAAGGTAGCAATCAGGATATTCTTTTTGGTTTAGTTCAATAAGACTTCCTGATTTGGTCATCATTTGTATAAGCATTTTATATTCAGAATCACTACCATCACACCAGTGAACATTTTCTGGTAGGGTAATTGCAGCTACTGATTGAACCCAGTCTCTAAGAGTAGGCAGAGAGGTAGTCATATTTTAGTCTCAGATTTGCTTGGTTATTTAGTCGTTATTTAGATATCTTATCGGTATTAAATTATACAATAACATTCTTTTTTTACGAAAAACTTACTTTTAAATTTTTTATTTATAATTAAGTAAGATTAGAAATGGAATATAGATGAACTCACTAACTGAATATTTTGGAACATCAAGTCCATTAGTTTCTTTATTACCAGGTTTTCAGCCTCGAAATGGCCAGGCCTGGATGGCACAAGCTGTGTCAGATGCTATTAATTCTTATGAAAATTTAGTTATTGAGGCCGGAACGGGAACAGGTAAAACTTTTGCTTATCTTTTGCCAGCATTACTAAGTAATCGTAAGATAATTATTTCAACCGGGACAAAAGCGCTTCAGGACCAGCTCTACCATAGAGATCTTCCATTACTTTCTAAAACTATTGGTAGACCAATGACAACTGCTCTATTAAAAGGTAGATCAAATTATCTGTGTTTATACCGACTAGATTTGACTGACGTTAATGAGGCAAAGTTAAAAAAAGATCTTAAATTTGTAAAAGAATGGCGTCATAAAACTATATCTGGCGACTGTTCTGAATTAGCCGATGTGAATGAAAATTCAGCAATATGGCCGTTAGTCACTTCCACAGTTGACAATTGCTTAGGTCAAAAGTGCCCACTTTTTGATGAATGCCATGTGGTTAATGCACGTAGATTGGCCCAGAAGGCTGATTTAGTTGTAATTAATCATCATTTACTTTTAGCAGATTTAGCTATGAAAGATGATGGTTTCATAGAATTTTTGCCTGGCGCCGATGCTGTGATTCTTGACGAAGCGCATCAAATACCCGATCTAGCTACACAATTTTTTGGTGTGAGTATTGGTAGCCGTCAATTAGAACTACTGCTAGATGAGTTAAGCTTAGAAATAATTCCAATAAATCAATACGAATTACAAAATTTATTAGATATTTCACAAACAACCTTACGCCAACTTAAAGCAACTGTACCTCAGAGAGAAGGGAGGTATGATTTAGATGAAATTATTGATGATGTATCTGGATCAATCACAGACCTTTGTTTTGCTTTTACAAATTTACAAAACGCCATTGCAATTTTTAAAGAGACTTCAGACAATATTTCGAAAATTCATGAGCAATTGATTAATTTTTCTGAGCGTCTTTCTAGTATTTCTAATCAAGAAAAATATGATGGTTTGCGTTGGTTAGAAGTGAGCTCAAGAAGTGTTCGTTTTTATACAACACCACTCGATGTCGCAAGTACACTAAATAAATTTTTTTCTTGTTCAAATCAAGCATGGATTTTTACTTCCGCCACTCTAGCTGTAGGGGAGGACTTTAGTCATTTTACTAGTAGGATAGGACTATCAGATATAAAAGGGATTACTTTTGAGAGTCCTTACGATTTGAAAAATAATGCTCTTATTTACTTACCACCAAATATTCCTCTTCCATCAGATCAAAAGCATACAACAGAGGTAATGCAAAATGTGGTTCCACTTTTGAGGTTAACCAATGGAGGTATTTTTTTTCTTTTTACGAGCCATCGTGCATTAAATCTAGCTCAAGAGTGGTTCGAATTACAATCTAAAGTCTTGAAAAATCGTCCTTTACTAATACAAGGAGAATTTCCTAGGGATGATATTTTAAGACGTTTTAGAAATTATGGGAATGCCGTATTACTTGGAACTGGAACCTTCTGGGAAGGAGTGGATGTAAGAGGAATAGCTCTTACTATTGTTGTTATCGATAAATTGCCTTTTGGATCCCCCGCAGATCCTTTAATGATGGCTAGATTAGAATATATTAGACGGCAAGGAGGTAATGGATTTATAGAGCATCAAATACCATCTGCGGCAATTTCTTTGAAACAAGGTGCTGGACGTTTATTGCGTGATCAAGCAGATTATGGAGTGATCGTGATATGCGATCCAAGAATTACCAGTAAAGGTTACGGCAGTATATTTCTTGATTGTTTGAAACCTATACCCAGCACTAACTCGATAAAGACAGTGAAAAATTTTTTTATAAAACACGAAAACTAATTATTTTTATATGAAACAATCAGAAATTAAAATACTATCTCTTGATACATCTTCCGAGGCTTGTTCGGTTGCGTTGCTAATAAATGGCAATACTTTTGAATCACACATTGTAGAACCAAAAGCACACACGCAAATTCTTATACCGATGATTAATAAAATTATCCAAAATGCCGGAGTTACTCTATCTGATCTTGATGTTATTGTTTTGGGGAATGGGCCAGGCTCATTTATTGGTATGCGAATAGGAGCTTCTGTAGCGCAAGGCCTCGCATTCGGTTTAGGCTTGAAAATTGTACCTATCTCATCACTTACCGCTATAGCGTTTGAATCTTTTTTAATAAGTAAATTGAAACGAGTTTTGGTTGCTCAGGAAGCTAAGATGGGAGAGGTGTATTTAGCTGAATATATTAAAGGACCAAAAGGATGGCCTAAGATTGTCGGTGAGATCCAACTGAAAAAAATTACTGAGCCTGCAAGTATAAATTCTGATGATTTATTTGATGCGGCTGGACTAGGTTGGCAACTCAATTCAGATTTATTATTAAATTATAAGAAATATATCAATAAAAAACTGGATATTTTCTACCCAAGGGCCAAATTTTTGCTTTCTCTTGGATATCAAGGGTGGTTAGATAACCTAGCAATAAGGCCTGAACAATTAATACCTAATTATGTAAGACAAAAGGTTGCCAAAAAGCCTCTTAAAAAAAATACATAATTTATGAAAAATGATCCTACAAACATATTATTGTCTGAATTAATCAGTCGTAAATCCATTACTCCAAATGATTCTGGATGCCAAGAAATTATTTCAAAACGACTTGCATCCATTGGTTTTAATTGTGAGCAGATGGTCTTTGGAGATGTAACAAATTTATGGGCAAGAAAGGGCGATGAAAAACCAGTGCTTTGTTTTTCTGGTCACACAGATGTAGTTCCCCCAGGCCCAAAAGTTGAGTGGAAATCAGATCCATTCATACCCACCATAAGCGAAGGAAACCTTTATGGAAGAGGGGCTGCAGATATGAAATCAGGGGTTGCAGCCATGGTAATAGCAGTTGAAAATTTTTTTTCTAAACATTCTAATTATAAAGGGAGCATAGCTTTTCTTATCACTAGTGATGAAGAAGGTGTCGCCGAATTAGGGACGAAAAAAGTCATACAAACACTGTTAACAAGGAAGGAAACTATTGATTATTGTATGATAGGAGAACCCACTAGCTCAACAACTCTAGCAGACACCATTCGTATCGGACGAAGAGGTTCATTAACTGGAAAATTGACAGTTTTTGGCACTCAAGGACATGTGGCATATCCGCAATTGGCTAGTAACCCTATTCGTTTATCTTCTCAATTGATTTCAGAATTACTGAGTATTGAATGGGATAAAGCAGATGAAAATTTTCCAGCAACCAGTTTTGAAATTGTTGAAATAAAGAGCAGTAGTGGTACTACGAACGTTATACCTGGAAAGTTGCAAGCTATATTTAATTTTCGATACTCTCCTCAAAGAAATTATAAGGATATAAAAAAACAAATTAAAGCCATCCTAAAAAAATATAAATTTAATTATGATTTAGAATGGAATTTATCCGGAGAGCCCTTTTTAACTAAAAAAGGAAGCTTAGTTAGCGTTACTAAGCAAGCTATTCTAGAAAACATAGGAATAGAAACAAAACTATCAACTGCTGGAGGTACTTCCGATGGGAGATTTATAGCTCCATTGGGTGTTGAAGTTGTTGAGTTAGGCCCAGTAAATGCATCCATCCATAAAATTAACGAACATGTTGCACTCGCAGATCCTCCTCAATTAGCAAAAATTTATCTAAGAATTGCAGAGCTATTATTGGTGGAATGAATTTTATATTTTTGCTTTTAAATTTGCTTGTAGTCCGATGGCAATGAGGGCAAGGCAAGAAATGAATACCCATGACGGCATTGAGAGACTGAGAAGCTTCCAGTCGGTGGTAGCGCATTCACCAGAGCCGCTAAAAATTAATGAAAATGCTTCGCCTATGGGAAAACTGCTAATTATATAATCAAATCCAGGACCACAACTTGGTATCTTATCTGAAGGTAAATTTTGTAACCAAACATGCCAAGCTGAAACACCTGCGCCAGTTCCGGCTGACACTGTAATCAAAGCAGCATACGTTAAACGGCCCCAGAGTCGGGGTTTTTGTATAAAAGCAAATAAAAAGATAATACCTGTAGTAATTACTGCAATTCTTTGGATTACACAGAGCGGACAGGGGTCAAGGAATAAAAAGTGTTGAGCATACAAAGCATAAGCCATCATTCCCATACACGCTAAACAACCAAGAAGATTAAAAGAGCGCGAGTTAAATTTATTTATCAGTTCTATCATTATTTTTGAGTTATATTCTTCAATATATTCTAAAAAATATCAATACATGATGTTTGTTACAGTTTTATGAAATATTTAAAGTAGTATTTTTATATTTACATTATAGAATTTAGTTCCTTAGTTAAATCTTTTTTTAAATCTCGATAACTCTTTCATGGAGAGTTTTTATTTATTTTTATTGGATATTTCCACCAAGTGTAAGGATTTCATATCCGTTATTTGTTATAAGAATTGTATGTTCCCATTGAGCTGAAAGAGAGTGATCCTTGGTAACTACAGTCCAACCATCTGGCAATAAGCGGACATGACGTTTTCCTGCATTAACCATTGGCTCAACAGTCAATGTCATCCCTGTTTCAAGTTTCATTCCGCTTTTAGGTTTTCCGTAGTGAAGCACTTGCGGTTCTTCATGGAATATTCTGCCTATTCCATGACCACAATATTCTCTAACTACAGAAAATCTATTTTTTTCTACATGTGTTTGAATAGCATACCCCACATCACCGAGATATTTTCCTGGGGCAAGTTCTTCGATACCTATTAGCATAGATTCCAATGTTATTTGCACTAGACGCTCAGCTTGAATATTTGATTTCCCAACAAAAAACATACGGCTGGTATCACCATGGAAGCCTTCTTTTATAACTGTTACATCTATATTCAAGATATCACCTGATTTTAATATGCGTTCTCCCGGGATTCCATGACATACCACATGATTTAGCGACGTGCATATTGATTTTGGGAAACCTCTGTAATTGAGTGGAGCAGGAATAGCATTTTGAGTTTCTGTAATATATTTATGACAAATTTGATCAAGTTCATTTGTTGATATTCCGGGTTGGACAAAATCACCGATCATGTCTAAAACTTCAGCTGCTAGTCTTCCTGCTGTGCGCATTTTTTCTTGTTCTTCGGATGATTTAATAGTTACATTCATTTGTTCCAAATACCTTTCACTATTATTTAAATGCCTTCTTATTTAAACGACTATTCTAACTAATTTATACTGGGAAATTCTAAAAAAAAGAAAAAAACATTACCTATTATTGTTGATGTTGTTACAGTATGGTATAAATCGATCGCCTTTAAGGCAATAATTCACACGTATATCGACACATTGCGTCGGGTGTCCTTTAAAAAGGTTTAACACAATGGGGTATACGGAGGTATAACCCGGAGATTTTTATGGCAAAAATATCAATGCGCCAAATGCTAGAAGCAGGCGTTCATTTCGGTCATCAGACCCGTTATTGGAATCCAGAGATGGCACCTTATATCTTTGGCTCCAGGAATAAAATCCATATTATTAATTTAGAAAAAACCTTACCAATGGCTAATAATGCTTATGCATTTGTTAAGTCAATTGTTTCTGATGGAGGTAAAGTTCTTTTTGTTGGAACTAAGAGAGCCGCAAGGGATGCAATCGCTTCTGAAGCTCAGAGAAGCGAAATGCCATACGTTAATTACAGATGGCTTGGCGGCATGCTTACAAATTACAAGACAATTCGAAAATCTGTTAAGCGATTAAAGAATCTTGAAAAAATGGAAGAAGAAGGTGGATTTGAGGGTTTAACAAAAAAAGAGATTTTAGGCTTAACAAGAGAGCGAAAAAAGCTTGAGAAAAGTTTGGGTGGAATTAAGGATATGGGCGCTCTACCGGATATTTTATTTATTATTGATGTTAGTCATGAGGATATTGCCGTTCGGGAAGCACGCAAACTTGGTATCCCTGTAGTAGCTATAGTGGATACAAACTGTTCTCCTAATTTTGTTGATTATGTTATTCCTGGAAATGATGATGCAATCAAAGCAATAAAATTTTATACATCATATATTGCAGATGCAGTGTTAGATGGTAAGGCATCTGTGCCCGAAATTGCTTCAAAAGATGACGAGTTTATCGAGTTGGATGAATCTGGAAAACCGACAAAGAAAACTAAAAGGATAAGTAAAAAAGGAAAGAAGGTTTCTTCAAGAAAAGTCAAAATTACCTCAAAAAATATAAAAAAGAAAGAGCCTATCCATGAAGTTGGGGACGGTACAATACCTTTAACAGAATCAGAAGATTACACAGATGTAGTGTCGCAAAGTTCGCTCAAAGCGGAAGTGGTAAAGAGTAGTGATGACGATGTTTCGCCAGTAAAAGAAGAAGAATCTAAAAAAGAGACAAAAACAATATCAAAAAAGACCACTAAGAAAACAGCAAAAAAAACCACTAAAAAAATAGTTAAGAAAACGGTGAAAAACACTACTAAGAAAGTAACTAAAAAGAAAGCAGCGAAGTTAACTTCAAAAAAAAAGAAGGTTTGATTGAAGTGGCTTAAGAATTGAGACGTCAATATTTATTTTTATAGAATTCCTGAAAACACAAATATCAAGCATTCATAGGTTTTATATATAATGATTAGCGCAGCAGCTGTAAAAAAACTAAGAGAGAGAACTGGTGTAGGAATGATGGAGTGTAAGAAAGCGCTTCTTGAAGTTGGTGGTGATATGGAATTAGCCATAGAAAATCTAAGAAAATCTGGTAAGGCAAAAGCAGATAAAAAATCAAATCGAGTAGCAGCTGATGGGCGAATTGTTATATCTTCAAATAAAAAATATACAGTTATAATTGAAGTGAATTCTGAAACTGATTTTGTTGCAAAAGACGAGAATTTTATTCAATTTTCAAAAAGTGTAGCTGACGCAATATTAATTTCAAAGGCCGAGAAAGTTCAGGATTTGAATCTTGTTCTACTGGATAATGGGAAGACTATTGAGGAGGCAAGAGTTGAATTGGTTTCTAAGG
>UINC01000956.1_pt1 | contig 35023 bp, 34 predicted proteins | sample 5385821 | NCBI WGS metagenome assembly UINC01 (sample SAMEA4666929, study PRJEB26691) | marine metagenome | isolation source: Pacific Ocean | place: Pacific Ocean | collected 2011-10-13 | reverse complement strand
CCAGTGCTAATTTCTTTACAGTTTGTTTCGACTCTTTCATTACTTAACTTCTGGTTGAACGGTAAAGCTGTGATATGGAGGAGGTGAATCCAGTGTCCACTCTAACCCCCACTCTTTAGTATCTTCCCAAACCTCTTCAGAAGCCTTTTTGCCCGTCCTAATTGCTTTAATTACTATAAAAAGCAATAACAATTGAGTGAATCCAAAAATAAAGGCCCCCACTGATACCATTGCGTTAAAGTCTGCAAATTGCAGCGCATAGTCAGGATACCTTCTTGGCATGCCAGCAAGGCCTACAAAATGCATTGGGAAAAAGGTTAGATTTACAGAAAAGAATGATAACCAAAAGTGGAGCTTTCCAAGAGTTTCGTCATACATGTTTCCTGTCCATTTAGGTATCCAATAATAAACACCCGCCATAATTCCAAACAATGATCCTGGTACAAGTACATAGTGGAAGTGAGCCACTACAAAATAAGTATCATGGTATTGAAAGTCAGCGGGAACAATGGCCAACATCAATCCCGAAAACCCGCCTATAGTAAATAGGGACACAAATGCGATAGCAAACAACATGGGTGTTTCAAAACTAATTGACCCCTTAAACATAGTGGCTACCCAATTAAAAACTTTGACTCCTGTAGGTATTGCGATAAGCATGGTTGAGTACATAAAGAAAAGCTCTCCAGCCAAAGGCATTCCGACTGTAAACATGTGGTGAGCCCAAACTACAAAGGACAGAACAGCTATAGATGTCATTGCGTAGACCATTGAGGAATAACCAAAAATGGGTTTCCTCGAAAAAGTTTCTATTATGTGAGAAACAATACCAAAAGCAGGCAAAATCATTATGTAAACTTCTGGGTGTCCAAAGAACCAAAAAATATGTTGGAATAAAACCGGATCTCCTCCTCCAGCAGCATTAAAAAAACTAGTACCGAAATGGATGTCCATTAACATCATGGTTACTGTGCCTGCCAATACCGGCATTACTGCTATTAGCAAGTAAGCTGTAATTAACCAACTCCATACAAATAATGGCATTTTCATTAAAGTCATTCCTGGAGCTCTCATGTTTAAAATTGTAGTAATAATATTAATCGAGCCCAAAATTGAGGAGGCTCCCATTATATGAACAGAAAATATAAAGAATGTAACAGTATCGGGGGCATAGGTTGTCGAAAGCGGGGCATAGAAAGTCCAGCCAAAATTTGGCCCTCCTGCGTCCATGAATAAAGTTGAAATCAATATTCCAAAAGCCATTGGTAATAACCAAAAGCTTAGATTATTTAATCTTGGTAATGCCATATCTGGAGCACCTATTTGCATAGGGACCATCCAGTTAGCTAGGCCCACAAAGGCTGGCATAATTACTCCAAAAACCATAATTAAGCCGTGATTAGTGGTCATTTGGTTAAAGAATTCGGGCTGTACAATTTGAAGACCTGGTTCAAATAACTCTGCCCTTATAACCATGGCCATAGAACCGCCGATAAACAACATCAAGAAGCTAAACCATAGGTACAGAGTGCCTATGTCTTTATGGTTGGTTGTAAAAAGCCACCTAGTTAAGCCTTTTGCAGGCCCGTGATGACCATGATCGTCGTGTGTTTCTACTATTGTGCTCATCTTGTCTGACCTCTTTTCAAAATTTTAAAGATTCACATTATTTTTGTAATCAACAATGTCTTTGGGTACAACTATTTCTCCGTCCCCAGTACTCGCATTACCCCAAGACTCTCGCGTGTAAGTTATTACTGAAGCAATATCTACTTCAGATAATTGGTTTGCAAAAGATTGCATTGCAGCTCCTTGCACACCTTCCATTAATATTTCTATATTTCTATTTTTATTTCCAGTGACTATCTCACTTCCATCTAAGGAAGGAAATACTGGGGGCAGTCCTTGTCCACCGGCTTGATGGCAGGCCACGCAATTTTTTAAGTAAACCCCCTGGCCTCTTTCTATAAGTTCTGCTTTAGTCCAAATCTTTTCTGTAAGAAGCTTCTCTGCTTCTGCTAGTGCTATCTTTTCTGCCACCCAGGCATCGTATTCTTCTTGTTCAACGGCCCTTACCACAACGGGCATGAATGCGTGTTTTAACCCACATAATTCTGTACATGCTCCTCTATAAATACCAGGCTTCGGAACGTTGGTCCAGGCTGTGTTAATAAAGCCCGGAACTGCATCCTGTTTTACCGCAAAATCTGGTACCCACCACGAATGAATTACATCATTACCAGTTATTAAAAACCTTATTCGTTTATTAATTGGTATTACCATGGGCTCGTCTACTTCAGTAAGGTAAAACTCTCCTTTAGGAAAGGCGTTATCTATCTGCTCTTGGCTGGTGGCGAGATTGCTAAAGAAACTAATATCATCTTCGATATATTTATACTGCCACTTCCACTGATACCCCGTTACCATAATATTGATATCCCCTTCTGAGTCATCATAGGCCTTAATCATCACTGTGGTTGAGGGGATAGCCATACCTACTAAAATTACTGTAGCTGCTACAGTCCAAAATATTTCTAACCAAAAGTGATCATCGAATTTTGCGGCTTTCGCTCCTGTTGATTTTCTGTACTTAATTAAAGAGAAAAACATAACCCCAAAGACGACTACGCCGATCCATACACAGATCCACATGATTAACATGTGGAGGTCAAAAATTTCTTTACTTACTTCAGTTACTCCAATTGGCATGTTGTAATCAGAAGGCTCAGTAAAAGCCGGAATTGGCACTAAAAATAGAAGAGCATATAAGAACTTCCTTGTAACCCTTGAAATTGACTTCATAAATTCATTTATATCTTTAGGTTGGAGCAGCAGAATCCGCGCGGATTTTATCCTATGGGATTTGAACGAACAACCCATATTCTCAATCCTGTCTAAATAAAATGTGGTTAAAATTCTCTTGTGCTAGAGAAAAGTCAAAAAATTATTTTTTTATAAGCTTACTTTTATCAAGTTAAGAACTCTTTTTGTTTTGGGCTTTATTCCATGCCAGATTTCAAAGCTTGCCGCCGCTTGGTTTACCAACATACCCAATCCGTCTAAACGATCTATAATTCCTGAATCCTTTGCCAATTGATTGAAGTAAGTAGTTTCCTTTGAGTAACTTAAGTCGTAAGTCCAGCTGCATTCTTTAAAAATGCTTGGATTAAAACCGAAGCTGCCCCCTGTTATGCCCGCTGAAGTCGCATTGATAATTCCATCTAGTCTATTTTCAGGAACTTTATTAGCAGCCAATGCCTCTATGGTGACACTGTTGTCTTGGAATTCACGTGCTAGACCTGAAGCTTTTTCTAAGGTTCTGTTAAGAATTGTAATTTTCTTGGGATTCAGACTAACTATGGCAGGAAGAATAGATCGCACAGCCCCCCCAGCACCCAAAATTCCTATCTCCTTGTCTTTAAGAGTAATTTGATTGGCAGATAGGTCTTCTAAAAGCCCGACACCATCCGTTGAGTCCGCTAAGATTTTTTCTTTCTCATGCCACAAAGTGTTTACTGCTCTGGTTTTTATGCCTTTCTGGCTTATCTCATCTGCTAAGTTATAGGCTAGTTCTTTTAGTGGAAGAGTTACATTAAGTCCCTCATAGCCGCTTTCAAATAATTGAATAACCCTCTGTTCAAAATCTTTTGGGTCTATTTCTATTGCCTCATAAGAAATATCAATCCCAGCGTCTTTAGCAAATTCAGAATGAATACTAGGAGAAAGCGAGTGTTTAATTGGCTGGCCTATAACTGCAAACTTTTTCATTATTAACTCAATCCCTTATCCACCTATCGGTAACAATGTCTTGAATGGGAGTAGAGCCGTTTAAGCTTCCCAAAGACCCTTCAACTATACCCAAATGATCAAATTTTTTTTCCACTTCTTGTTTTGTTTTTAAAGGTTTTTCGCCCTGTATATTAGCTGATGTTGAAACAATTGCAGCTTCAAACTGGTCACAAATTTCTACAATTGTGGGGTGACTCGAAACCCTTAGGGCTACAGAGTTGGATTTTCCTCTTATCCATATAGGAGTGTCTGCTGTAGGCACAATCCAAGTATGGGGCCCGGGCCATTTTGATATTAGCTTTTCTTTGTACTTATTTATATTAATGTACCGCTTCATTTGTTCTAAATTGCTGCCTACCAATATTAACCCTTTGCTTACAGGCCTTTTCTTTAATTTAAGTAATTTATATACGGCTTCTTCGTTCTGTGGGTCACATCCCAAGCCCCAAACTCCTTCGGAGGGATAGGCAATAACCTTGCCCAGCCTTAAATCAGCTAAAGCCTTTTGAAGCCCCTTCATGTTTATTTTTCTGAGAGTTTTTTATTAACTTCAGCAATTTGCTGTTTATTAGCTTCCCTTATTGATTTAAGGGTATCTGCAATTTCTTTTGAGTTGATGGAAAGCATTTGTGCTGCTAAATATCCAGCGTTAGCGGCGCCCGCCGAGCCTATAGCGACTGTCGCGACTGGCACTCCTTTTGGCATTTGAACAGTTGATAAAAGTGAATCAAAACCATTTAAGGGACCCCCATCTCCAGGAATTCCTATTACTGGTTTGACAGTTTTCGAAGCTATTGCTCCTGCTAGGTGAGCTGCTAATCCAGCTATAGCTATATATATTTTAGTATCCCCTTTTTCTGCCTCTTCTAAGTGTTTATGGAGTAGATCGGGTGTTCTATGAGCAGAAAAAACATTTACAGTGAAGTCTATAGACAAAGAGCTTAATACTTCACCACATTTCTCTGCTAATCCTAAATCAGATTCAGACCCAATAATGATTGAAACGGTAGCAGTCACTTTTTCTCCTTATAATTTAAGAAGTCGTATTCTAATATAATCCACACGGTTAAAATATAAGCAATGGCTGTATTAAAGATTTTAATTTTTCCAGATCAACGTCTGCGAACTGTCGCTAAAGAAGTCCTGGATATAAATGAGGAAGTTAAAACTCTTTCTAAAGATCTTTTGGAAACTATGTATGAGGGCAATGGTATAGGCCTTTCGGCCACACAAGTTAATATTCATAAAAGGATTTTGGTAGTAGACGTAAGCGAAGAAAAAGACAGTCCTAAGATTTTTATCAACCCGTCTGTTGAAGTTCTTGGACAAGAAAAAAAGATCTATGGTGAAGGTTGCTTGTCTGTTCCAGGATTTTTTGAAGATGTTTCTAGACCAGCTAAAATAAAAATAACTGCTCTGAACTTAGATGGAAAAAGGTTTTCCATGGAAGCAGAGGACCTTTTGGCTGTAGCCGTACAACACGAAATGGATCACCTGGACGGAAAGATATTTGTAGATTTTTTGTCTAATTTAAAGAGACAAAGAATTAAACAGAAGTTAATAAAAATATCTAGAACAGCGGTTTAAAATGAAGATAGTTTTTGCTGGCACCCCAACATTTTCGGCTTTCCACCTGGATTTGCTTATAAAGAGTGAAAATGAAGTAGCAGCTGTTCTTACACAGCCCGATAGGAAGTCCGGCAGAGGGAATAAGATAAATGTATCACCGGTAAAGGCTCTAGCCCAAGAAAATCAAATTTTAGTTCTACAACCAAAAAGTTTAAAAAATAACACTGATGTCATTGATCAACTTAAGGACATAGAGCCTGAGTTAATCTTAGTAGTAGCTTATGGCCTAATTTTACCTAAAGAATTTATCAACTTGCCAAAGTTTGGCTGTATTAATGTTCATGCTTCATTGCTTCCAAGATGGAGGGGTGCTGCCCCTATAGAAAGAACTCTCATTGAAGGAGACGCTGAAGGTGGAGTTACTTATATGAAAATGAATGAGGGCCTAGACACAGGCCCTATCATGAAATTACTTCCTTGCTCTATAGAATCAGAAGAGAATTCTGAGTCTCTAGAAAAAAAGTACCAAAACTTAAGTGAAAAAAATCTCTTAAAATTTCTAGAGGATATTTCTTCAAAAAAAGTTGCGGAGATACCCCAAGATTCTAGTAAAGCTAATTACGCTGAAAAAATTGAGAGACAAGAAACTGAAATACTTTGGGAGTTTGAATCTGCTGAATTGATTGAACGAAAAATAAGAGCCCTATTCCCCAAGTATGGTTCTTTTACTTTTTTAGGAAATAAAAGAGTAAAAATTCTAAACTCAAGCCTTGAGGTTGCACCTAAAGAGTTATCTCCTGGAAAAATTTATACTTCAAGTGAAGATCATCTTTACGTAGGCTGTCTTGATCGCAAATGTTTAAGAGTTCAACGTCTTCAAATTGAGGGCAAGCTACCCGTTGGTGCCAAAGACTTTATAAAAGGGAATAAAGAAAAAATAGTTCAGGTAAAAAAGTTTTCAAGTTACCTTGAAAAATAATAGTTAGGATCATAAATAGGTTTATAATCGAAAAAACTTGATTTCCGGGAAGGAAAACTTTTGAAGATAATTATTCTTGGGGCAGGCACAGTTGGAAGCACACTGGCCATTTCATTGTCTAAAGAGGACAACGACATTACGGTTGTTGATGAAAACCCAGCTACACTTCATCATCTGGAAGAAGAAGCAGACATAAGCACCATAGTTGGAAGTTGCTCTTATCCAACCACTTTGGTTAATGCAGGCATTAAGGAAGCAGATATGGTTGTTGCTGTTACAGGCAGTGATGAAATTAATATTGTTTCTTGTCTAATGTCTAAGGTTCTCTCACAGAATGTTAAGACAATCGCTAGGATTAGAGAATCTTCTTACTTGAAAAATAAAACTAAGGAAGCAATTGATGCAGGGGTTATACCTGTTGACATAGTTGTAAGTCCTGAAAAACTTATTACAAATCATATTCAGGCCCTGATAGACACCCCGGGTTCTTTACAAGTTCTAGAATTTGGAGATGGTTTGTTATATCTGGTGGGGGTAAGGGCTGTCAGCGGAGGCCCTTTGATAGGCCACGAAATAGCTGATCTAAAAAAACACATGCCCAATGTGGACACACGTGTAGCAGCAATCTTTAGAAGTGGTGGTGCCATTATCCCAAAAGGCACAACTACAGTTATGGCTGGTGATGAGGTATTTTTTATTGCTAGAAAAAAAGATGCAAAAAGGGTTATAAATGAAATGAGGACAAAAGAAGACCCCTATAAGTACGTTGTTATAGCTGGTGGAGGAAAAATTGGAAGCAGTCTTGCAGAACAAATTGAAGGCGATCACAGAGTAAAAATTATTGAGTCTGACTCCTCCAGAGCAAAAAAAATCTCTGAAAGCTTGCTAGACACAATTGTTTTAGAGGGGAATGTTTCTGATAAGTCTCTCCTGCATGAAGAAAACATAGAAGACTGTGATGTGTTCGTTGCCGTAACAAATGATGACGAGGCCAATGTAATGTCTTGTATGTTAGCAAAGGAGATGGGCGCCCATAAGGTTATTGCTCTTATTAATAACGAAGCTTATGTAGATTTAGTCCAAGGAAAGAGCATAGATGTTGCTATTGCTCCTTCTCAAATCACTATAGGTACTTTCCTGTCGGAACTGGCTGGAGATGAAGTTGTAAAAGTATATTCCTTAAGAAGGGGTGCAGCTGAAGCTATAGAGACTATTGTAAGGCCTTCACCCAATGGGAATGGAGATGTTGTTGGTAAAGAGTTGGGGACTATAAAACTACCATTGGGAGCAACAATTGGTGCTATCATCCGTAAAAATAAGGCTAAAATCGCCCATGATAACGTTAAAATACGTGAAAATGATCATGTTATACTTTTTTTAACTGACAAAAAGCTTTTGCCCCAAATTAAAGATATTTTTTCTCCCAATCAATAAACTTAGATGAATTTTCTTTACACCCTTAGAATTCTGGGCATACTTTTAATGATATTTAGCACAGCCCAGCTGTTTCCTGCTGCTGTAGCCTATTATTATGATGAAATCGGCCTAATTAAAGTCTTTTTTAATACTCTTTTGGCTACCTTTCTCTGCGGCTTTCTTCTATATATTACCAATTCTTCTAGAAAAGAAGATCTAAGGACTAAGGATGGATTCATCATAACAGTGCTTTTTTGGACAGTTTTAGCGATTTTTGGTTCATTTCCATTAATTTTCGCAGAAGAACTAGAAATTTCTTTTGTAGATTCTTTGTTTGAATCTATATCTGGATTGACCACAACTGGGGCAACAGTTCTAACAGGCCTTGATGACCTCCCTAGATCTATATTGTTTTACAGACAGCTTCTGCAGTGGTTGGGAGGTATGGGCATAATCGTGTTGGCTGTGGCTGTATTGCCTCTATTGGGAATTGGAGGCATGCAATTATATAAAGCAGAGACACCAGGGCCCCTAAAAGATGCGAAATTAACTCCCAGAATTAAAGAAACTGCCAAGGCCTTATGGTATGTATACCTGACAATGACTATTCTTTGTGCAGCTTTCTACAAATTCTTTGGAATGACTACTTATGATGCAATTTGCCATTCCTTTTCAACAGTATCTATCGGTGGTTTTTCTACTCATGACGAGAGTTTTGGTTTCTTTGCCCAGTCCAGCATAAGGTGGACAGCTGTAATCTTTATGGTTATAGCCGGTATAAACTTTGGCCTCCACTATATTGCGTGGTCTAAAAGAAGGCTTCTACACTATATATATGACTCAGAAGTTAAAGCTTACTTTTTTATTCTAGTATCTGCTTTTGCATTAACCTTTCTTACTCTAGGTATATATCTAGAAAACCCAGGTGAGAATTTAATACAAGAAAGCGCCTTTCAAGTTGTTTCAATTGCTACAACGACAGGTTTTCTTACGTCAAATTACTCAAATTGGCCTCTATTTGTTCCTATCTTACTTCTTCTTACGGCTTTTATTGGTGCTTGTGCTGGGTCTACTGGTGGGGGCATTAAGGTCATAAGGACTCTTATTCTTGCAAAACAAAGTGCTGGAGAAATAACTAAATTGATTCATCCCAATGCCGTAATTTCGCTAAAACTAGGGAAAAAAGCTGTTAGCCCAAGGATTGCAGAGTCAGTTTGGGGATTCTTTTCCATCTATGTTATTGTTTTTATTATTTTATTTATGTTTTTGTTGGCACAAGGAAATGATTTCATCACTTCTTTTTCAGCTGTTGGGGCTACATTGAACAACCTGGGACCTGGCTTGGGTGATGTTGCAAATAACTATCAGTCACTTAGTGATTATTCGAAAATTGGTTTATGTGTTGCTATGCTTCTTGGCAGATTGGAGATATTTACGCTTTTAGTGCTTTTTACGCCCGCTTTTTGGAAAAAATAGGTAAAAATACATGCTTAATGGCCTTTTAAAGCTATTTTTAACCCTTTTTAGCTATATTTCACTTAAAAATATACATATTTTGGGTGAAATAAGTGGTTTTTTGCTATCAATTGTTCCTAATTCTTTAAAAAACACCACGAAATCTAACTTAAAACTATGTTTTCCTGACAAAACTCCTAAGGAAATCGACATTTTAACTAGAAAAAGCTTAAAAGAGACATCTAAAAGCTTATTTGAATCAGGAAAGTGTTGGATTACTTACCCTAAACTAGACATAAGCAAATTGGTGGAGGTGGAAGGAAAGGATCTAATTTTAAAAAGTTTAGAAGAAGGCAGGGGAGTAATCTTATTTACTCCGCATATGGGTAATATAGAAGTACTTCTAAACTTTGTTGCAAATAACTTTAAAAGCACCATTCCTTATACCCCCGCTAAAATTTCGGCGCTTGATTCAATTATGAACAGTGCTAGAGACTTAATGGGCGCAAACATGGTAAGGGCAGATTCTGGGGGAATTAAATCTTCACTAATTGCACTCAAAGAGGGTAATTTAATAATGATGGCTAGTGACCAGGTTCCAAAAAAAAGCAATGGGATTATTTCAAACTTTTTTGGCGTCTCTGCACTAACTGTGTCCCTTATCTCTACCCTATCAAAAAAGACCAACAGCCCCTGCCATTCCGTTACCTGTTTAAGGCGGAGTAGGGGCCAAGGATTTAGAATTATTTTTAGTAAAAAGATAAACCAACTGAATGATTTAGATGTTCAAGGTGGTGTAAATCTTATGAATAGAGAACTAGAAAAATGTATAATGAAAGCTCCTGAGCAGTACGCATGGGAATACAAGAGGTTTAAACATTCAACTTTTAAAAGTCCTTATTAAATAATATATAAATGATAGTAAGTACTTACTATATTAACAAATCTTAATTTAAATATGCCAGCCAAATCAATGGAAGAACTTGTAGCTCTTTGCAAACGACGTGGCTTTATTTTTCAAACAAATGAAATCTATGGGGGGCTTCAGGGATTGTTCGACTATGGACCGCTGGGTGTTGAATTAAAGAACAATTTAAAGCAGGCCTGGTGGAGATCAATGGTTTATGAGAGAGACGATGTTGAGGGATTAGATGCTGCAATTTTAACCAATCCAGAGGTGTTGAAACAATCAGGCCATGAGGAGACATTTACAGACCCGCTTGTTGATTGCAGGTCTTGTAACTCAAGATGGAGAGCTGATCATTTAGAGGAGTCAGCCTGCCCTTCTTGTGGCTCTAAAGATCTAACAGACCCCAGGCCTTTTAATCTAATGTTTAAAACCAACATGGGCCCTATAGATGATGGAACTTCTTTTGCCTATCTAAGGCCTGAAACAGCACAACAAACTTTTACAAACTTTAAAAATGTTGTTGACTCTACCTCTAAAAATTTGCCATTCGGTATAGCACAAATAGGAAAAGCCTTTAGAAATGAGGTTACTCCAAGAAATTTTATATTTAGGGTAAGGGAAATGGAGCAAATGGAACTAGAGTTCTTTGTAAAACCTGGAACAGACGAAGAATGGCATCAATTTTGGGTAAAAAATAGGCTGAATTGGTGGTCCAAACAAGGTGTTTCTGAAGAAAAGCTTGATTTATATGATGTGCCAAATAAAGAATTGGCACATTATTCCAAGTCTACAATAGATATTATGTATAAATTCCCTCATGGCTTAGAAGAACTAGAGGGAGTGGCTAATAGAACTGACTTCGACTTGGGCTCTCATACTAAAAACCAATCTGAGCTTTCTATAAGCGCCAAAGTAGTTAAGAACTCTTCTTCTAATGCAAAACTTGCTATTCAAGATAGAGAAACCAAAGAATGGATAGTCCCCTATGTAATTGAACCTGCAGCTGGGGTTGATAGGGGTGTTTTAGCTGTTTTAAATGAAGCCTATGAAGTCCAAGAATTAGAAGATGGGAAAGAAAGAACAGTTCTTTCACTGAAACCTCACCTTTCTCCAATAAAAGCAGCAGTTATTCCTCTTAAGAAAAACAATGAAGACTTAGTTTCAGCTGCTTCGCATCTCAAGGGCGAACTCCAAGGTCTTGGGCTTGGTAGAGTCTTGTTAGAGAATTCAGGAAATATAGGTAAAAGCTACAGAAGACACGATGAAGTTGGAACACCGCTTTGCATTACTTTAGATTTTCAAACTCTTGAAGACCAAACCGTAACAGTCAGAAACAGAGATAGTATGGAACAAGAAAGGATTCATCAAAAAGAAACGGCTACCTATCTTCAGGAGATATTAAAGTAAGTGTCTGAATCTTCCCTTAAGCCTATCGTGCTAGACAGAGATGGGGTTATCAACGAAGACCTTTGGGGCTATGTTACAAAAAAAGAGGAATTCAAGCCCATAGAGGGCAGCCTGTTAGCCATAAAGAAATTAACTGATGCCGGCTTCAGTATAGTTATAGCCACGAACCAAGCTTGTATAAGTAAAAAAATTATTAATGAGAAACAGCTTCAAGCCGTTCATGATCACATGTCTTTGCTAGTGCAGGAAGCAGGCGGCAAGATAGACCATGTTGCCTTTTGTCCTCATGCTCCAGAAGAGAAATGTTCTTGTAGAAAACCAGAAACAGGGCTTTTAGATGAAATTGAAGAAAGACTGGGTTGTTCTTTAAAAAATAGTTTTTTTATTGGGGATAAAGAGTCTGACGTGCTGTGCGCCATTAATTATGGTTGCACCCCTCTTTTGGTTAAAACGGGTTATGGAGAGGAGTCATTATCTTCAAAGCACTGCCCCCCTGAAGAAAGATGCTTTAACAATCTTTTGGATGCGGTTCATTATGTTTTGGAGGCTTAGGTTTAGCCTCCAATGATTTATCTTAGGTCATTCTCTTTTTATATTATTTATCTTTTGTCTGGGTTACTAGCTGGGCTTGCTGGTTGCTTGATAGGGCCCTTCTTAAATATAAGCAATAGAATTAAGTTTTTATCTGCTTGGCCAAGATTTGCAAATTGGGTTCTTTATAAATCTTGCAAGATTGAGGTGGTAGTTGAGGGAAGTGAGAATATACCTAACGCCCCTTTTGTAATTGCTTCAAACCATCAAGGTCAATGGGAAACATTTTTTTATCAATATTTTTTCTTCCCTATGACGACCCTTTTAAAAAGGGAGTTATTATTTATCCCTATCTGGGGGTGGGCGCTTGCTTTACTCTGGCCTATAGCCATAAATAGGGGCAATCCTGCTGTGGCATTAAAAACCGCTCTTAGGGAAGGCGAGAAAAGAATAAAAAAAGGGTTTTCAGTTTTAAATTTTCCAGAAGGAACAAGAAAAGATCCGGGGGAAGTAGGAAGGTATGCAAGAAGTGGATTTGAGTTAGCAAAAAAAATGCAGGTTCCCGTACTGCCCATTGTTCATAATTCTGGTGACTGTTGGCCTGCCCATAGATTTTTGAAGTTCCCTGGAAAAATTAATCTTACTATCGGTGCTCCTGTTGAGAATATAGAGTCAAGTGCAGAAGCAGCAAAAAAAATGGAAGACTGGGCCAGAAAAAAGCTTGAACTGATAAAGCTCAACAACTAGACATCTAGGTTAACAACAAACTTAGCATTTTCATCAATAAAGATTTTCCGTGGCTCTACATCATCTCCCATTAATGAATTAAATAGCTCATCTGCTGTTTGAGCATCGTCGATGGTTACCTGTCCCAGAAGTCTTGCTTCAGGGTCCATGGTTGTGTCCCAAAGTTGATCGGCATTCATTTCTCCTAGCCCTTTATATCTCGACATTGTGAAAGATTTCTTCGCGGCTTCCACTAGATCGCTCACCGAACTAGCGAAGTTGTGTACATTAAATTTAGTACCATTTAATTCAAAGTATGAGTCTTTATTCAGCAGCCCGTTTATATGTTCACCAAAAGAACAGATGTCTTTATAGGCCTTTGACCTAAAAAGTCCAGGCAGAAGCTTCCAGGTAGTTTCAGAGCCATGGCGGTATAAAATAACCTCTGGTTCAGTAATTTTTTGTTCGCTATTTTTTTTAGTCTTAACTTCCCACTTGGATCCATTTAGAGTTGAGCTGTTAAGTCTCTCCTGAAGTTTCTTGCTCCAGCTTTTTACTTTTTTATCGTTTTTAAGATCGGGTAACTGTTTTACATACATGCTTGCTTGTAGGATTTCTTCGGGATATTGATGAGTTAGTGAAATTACTGAGTCTTGGGCTTTTTGATGTTGGGAGATAAGTTTGCTCAAAGCCCCCCCTCCGATTGATTCGCCTTTTTTATTCAACACCAATCTTGTCTCATCTAGAACTTCTGCGAGAAGCTGTTCCCTTAACTCTTCATCGTCTCTGACGTACACCTCCTGTTTTCCTTTTTTTAATTTATACAGAGGCGGCTGGGCAGTATAAATAAAACCCTTCTCTAATAGCTCGGGCATTTGTCTGTAGAAGAATGTTAAAAGCAGTGTTCTTATATGAGAGCCATCTACATCAGCATCTGTCATTATTATTATCCTGTGATACCTAAGTTTTTCAGGCTGCCAATCTTCTCCTTTTATGCCACACCCTAGGGCCGTTATTATTGTTATGATCTCGCTTGATGAAAGAACCTTGTCTATTCTTGCCTTCTCAACATTAATTATCTTGCCTCTTAAGGGAAGAATGGCCTGAAACTTTCTATCCCTTCCTTGTTTTGCAGAGCCCCCAGCAGACTCTCCCTCAACTAAATAAACTTCTGACTTTCCAGGATCTTTTTCTGTGCAGTCTGAAAGCTTTCCTGGTAAGCCTCCCCCATCAAAGACACCCTTTCTTCTGGTTAGCTCTCTGGCCTGTCTTGCCGCTTCCCTCGCTCGTGCTGCTTCAATTATCTTTGTGGCGATCATTCGAGCTTCTGCTGGCTTTTCTAAAAGGTAACCAGAGAGGTGTTTATATACCGCCTGTTCTACTATGGGTTTAATTTCAGACGACACCAATTTGTCTTTTGTTTGCGAAGAAAATTTAGGGTCTGGTACTTTTACAGAAACTACAGCAACTAATCCCTCTCTTGCGTCATCTCCTGAGGCAGAAACTTTTTCTTTTGTTAGAAGCCCCTCTTTATCCATATACTTATTTATCGCCCTGGTTAAGGCGGTTCTGAAGCCCACTAAATGAGTGCCTCCATCTCTTTGAATAATGTTGTTGGTATAACAGTTAACGCTTTCTTGATAGCCATCATTCCATTGAAGAGCTACCTCTACAGAAATACCTTCTTTGTTTTCTTTACTAAAGTGAAAAATTGAATTTATCGTATTTCGTTTTCCATTAAGATATTCAACAAATTCTGACAAGCCTCCTTTGTGTTCAAATTTCTTTTTCTTATCCACCCTCTGGTCTACAAGAATTATTTTTAAGCCTGCATTAAGAAAAGAAAGATCCCTTAATTTTGCTGCCAAGATATCAAAATCAAAAACCACATTAGTAAATGTCTCTCTAGAGGGGGTAAGTTTAATTTCTGTTCCTGTGGTTTCGCTTTTTCCTGTAGCTTTGAGTTTAGCTTTAGGAAACCCATCAGAGTAGTGTTGTTCAAAGACCTTACCATCTCTCCTAATTGTTAAGTGAAGCTTCTTAGAGAGGGCATTGACAACAGAGACTCCTACACCATGCAGTCCTCCTGAAACCTTGTATGAGTTATCATCAAATTTTCCTCCTGCATGAAGTTTAGTCATAATTACTTCTGCTGCTGAAACACCTTCTTGTTTATGGATATCCACAGGAATTCCTCTCCCGTTATCTCTCACCAGAACACAGTCATCTGCAAGAATTATGACTTCCACAGAATCACAATGGCCTGCTAAGGCCTCATCAATTGAGTTGTCTACAACCTCATAAACCATGTGATGTAAACCCGTACCATCATCGGTATCGCCAATGTACATTCCTGGCCTTTTCTTTACTGCTTCAAGGCCTTTTAGTACAGTTATGTTTGTTGAATCATAACCATTTGATTTTGCTAGTTTTTTTCTAGATTTACTCAAACTTTTTGCCGCCTTTTTATGGGCAGGTTTTTTTGGGTTTTTGGGAGTTTTTTTTACTTTTTTAGATGCTACAGTCTTCTTTGCTGGCATACTGCTATTTTAACTTATTTTCAAAGAATTAGCTGTCTAAATTTATCTAAAAAGGGAGTCATATTTGACAAGCTTTTCCCTCTTATTGCTGTAATTAATAATTGTGCTTTTAATTCAATGGCTTGTTCCAAAACCATTGCAAGGTTTTCCTGGTCTAGCTCTGAAGTAATATCATCTATCAGGTAAACTATTCCTGATTTATTTTTAGTTGTTAGAATGTCGTTAAACTTAAAAAAACTCAATATAATCAATAGCTTCTGTTGTCCCCTAGATAAAAATGATTTAGCAAGCCTGTTGTTTATGAAGTACTTAAAATCTAATCTGTGTGGGCCAATACTTGTATACCCTAAAGCACGATCTTTCTCTGCAGACTCAACTAAAGCCTTTTTTAAAGAAATAGTTTCAGGCCAGCCTCTTTTAAATCCTACTTTGATTTGATTTAAAAATGCTTCTTGTGCTTCTCTTTTCTCTCTCTTTTGTTCTAGTGACTTCTTGAATACTCTTTCAAAAAAAGATTTTTGTTTTTCAGCTAATATGTTCCCCGTATCCATTAAAGCCTCATTCCAAACTTTAAGCTCCCCTTCTGAGGCCTTTCTTTTTAACAAAATATTCCTTTGGCTCAAAGCTTTCTTATAATTTTTATAGTCACTTTCTGAAGAATGTTCCACGTGGAACATGGTCTTGTTGAAAAAATCCCTTCTTATTTCAGTTTCACCTTCAATCATTCTTAAGTCTTTTGCTTGAATAAATTGGACAATAGGTAGGTTTTCTTTAGTTGCTGATGTATTTCCAACTTTAGTTTCTATAGTTATCCTTTTGTTAGTCTGCTTAGCTGCCTTAATTGTTAATACTTCATCTTTATTTTTTATTTCAAGCCCTAGAGAGAAGCCGTCACTGTCATCATTAATGCACTCTTTGAGATCCCTTGTCCTGATAGATTTTCTTGAAATTAATAGATTTATAGCTTCCAGAACAGAGGTTTTTCCTGATCCATTTGGCCCGGTGATTAACAGGTTCTCTTTATTTAAGTCTAGATCTAATTCTCTGAAAAGCCGAAAGTTTTTGATAAATACTCTTGCAATGGACATTTCATAGTCTCATTGGCATGATTACATACACCTCTGCTTGGTTCCCTGGTTCTCTAATTAAACAGCTACTTTCTTCCCCATAAAAATTTAATTCTACATTGTCAGTTTCTATTGTTCCTAAAACATCAAGCAGATATCCAATATTAAACCCTATTTCCATTGGGTTGCCGTTGTAATTTACATCCAAAAGTTCTTCTGCAGATTCTTTCTCTGGATTGTTTGCTGTGAGTTTCAGCGTATTTTTATCCAATGCGAACCTAACCCCTCTGTACTTCTCATTTGAGAGCACAGAAGCCCTAGAAAGAGCAGATTGCAGGCTTTCTTTAGATACCTCAAGTGAATTAGGGTCTCCTGAAGGCAATACTTTTTCATAATCTGGAAATTTTCCATCTATTAATTTAGTAGAGAAATCTAGATTTTTATCTTGAATACTAAGACTAGAGTTTCCAAAAGTTATCTTAATATCTTCATTTTCTTGTCTTAGTATCTTTGATAGCTCTAATACTGCTTTTCTAGGTAAAATTTGCCTCTCTCCGTCTATAGGGCTTGTTTTGTCTAATGGGCTAGTTGCCAAGGCTAGTCTATGTCCATCCGTAGCTACTGCGTTTACTTCCCCCCCCTTGTATTCTACTAACAGTCCGTTTAAGTAATACCTTACGTCCTGAGAAGCCATGCAAAAGGCTGTTTTATTAAGCAATCTTTGTAAAGCAGAAGATGAAATAGACAAAGAATTTGTTTCTTCTTTGATCTCAAGCTCCGGAAAGTCTAAAGCAGAGATAGTTGCAAAATCAGCATGAAAATTTTTTGAACTTACAGTTAGCTTGCCGTTGTTTAAATCAAATTCCAAGGCCTCTTTATCTGGCAATGATCTGCACAATTCAGACATTTTTCTTGCTGAAACCGTTATCTCGCCTTCTTCTACAACTTTTTTAACTTCAGTGAGTGTTTTTATTTGTATTTCTAGGTCAGTTGCTGTTATTTCAATCTTTCCCTCTTTTGCAACAATCCTTAAATTGGCCAGGATAGGTATAGTTTGCCTTCTTTCTGCTATTGATGCTCCCATTTGTAAGGCATCTACTATCTCATTCTTTTCTGTCGTAAATTTCATATCTAAATCGTTAAAGCTCTAAATAAATTTCTATAGTCTTCCTCTATTTCATTATTAAAATCTCTCAATTCTTTAATTTTTTTACAGGCATGCAACACTGTTGTGTGATCCCTTCCCCCAAAGGACTCCCCTATTTCAGGTAGGCTGTAATTAGTAAGCTCTTTTGCTAAAAACATCGACATTTGCCTGGGTCTAGCTATAGACCTGCTTCTTCTTTTAGAGAGAAGGTCACTTAATTTTATATTGTAATATTCAGCTACTGTTTTTTGGATATTATCTACACTCACCTGTCGAGCTTGAATGGCTAATAAATCCTTTAAGGAATCTTTAATTAAGGCTATATCTATCGCTTTTCCTGTAAAATTAGAGTTAGCTATAACCCTCTTTAAAGCGCCCTCAAGTTCCCTTACATTAGACCTTACTTTTTGCGCTATAAAGAAGGCACTTTCTTCATCAAGCTTATATCCCATTTCCTCTGCCTTACTTAGTGTTATTGCAACTCTTGTTTCTAGCTCTGGCGGATCTATTACCACTGGAAGCCCCCACCCCAATCTAGATTTAAGTCTGTCTTCTAGGCCGTTTATTTCTTTTGGATACCTGTCACAAGTCAAAATCATTTGACTTCCTCTTTCTAATAAAGAATTAAAAGTATGGAATAGTTCTTCTTGCGATTGCTCTTTTCGCGCAAAAAACTGAATATCATCTATTAGTAAGGCATCTAAAGATCTATAATATTGTTTAAATTCACTAATTGCTCCTAATTGTAGTGATCTAACCATATCACTCACGAACTTCTCAGAATGGATATAAGTAATCTTCTTTTCTGGGTTTTGCTTCTTAATTAGATTGCCTACTGCATGCATAAGGTGGGTCTTTCCTAGCCCCACTCCTCCGTAAATGAAAAGGGGGTTGTAAGAGGTTTTTAACCCAGATGCAACCTGTTTAGAAGCTGCTAATGCTATGTGGTTTGATTTTCCTTCCACAAAGGCTTCAAAACTAAATCCTGGAATTAAATTTGTTTGGTGGTCTTTTTTGTGAGAAAAATGAATTTCTTGCCTTTTACTTTGATTAGGATCAACTAAATTCTTTTGTCCATTTTCTGTAATTTTTGGCTGTCTATTAATAATTAGATCTTTCTCACCATCTTGAATTACTTCAAAATTAACATTTAGGTTACTTTGGCTTGTAATCGCCACAAGTCTTTCTTTTATTGAGTTTCCGTAGTTTTCTTCAACCCAATCTAGGATAAAATTGTTTGGGGCTAGTACAGAATATGATGTTGGGGTTATGCCCACATTTTCTTTTAGCTTTAATGGAGCAATCCATGTAGAATATTCCTCAATAGCTAAATCTCTTTCTAAAGTTTTTTTACATTCGTTCCAAAAGAGAATATCGGCCATTGGTTTATTATAAGGATTTTATAAAAGTTATCCACAGCATAACAACAATTAATATCTGTGGATAAGCTGTGAATATTAAGAAAATTTGTTTTTTCTTGTGTATTTTGTCTAAAAAACCTATTATGCGCCTCTATTAACTGAATTATCTCTAAAATGAAAAGAACTTATCAACCAAGCAAGGTGAAAAGGGCTAGAACACACGGTTTTAGGGCCAGAAAAGCTACTGTAAGTGGGAGAAAGATACTCAATAATAGGAGAAAGAAGGGTAGAAAGTCTCTTACAGTCTAAAATTAGACATGTCACTAAGCGATAGATACAAAGTTCCATCAAATCCCGGCTTTAGCAGAATTCTTTCCAAACCAGACCTTAAGTTAAATAAAGGAAATTATTTGGTAGTTGGAAAGGAAAACTCTATGAAAATACCTAGGCTGGGGGTTTCTGTAAAAAAAAGTGATTATAAGCTAGCCACACACAGGAACATGCTCAAGAGAAAAGTAAAAAACAGCTTTATGGGCTTTATAGAAGATCTTCCGGCCATAGACTTTATAGTGATGATTGGCCCCGGAGAACAATCTAATGATAAAAAAACCTTACATGAGCTTTGGTCTAGCATTGGAGTTAAAAACAATGTCTAGATTATTTGTTTGGTTTATCTTGGTTTATCAAAAAATAATTAGTCCCTTGTTGGGGCCAAGCTGTAGGTTTCATCCAACTTGCTCAGAGTATGCCAAAGAGGCCATAGAGAAACATGGATTATTGGGCGGTACTTGGTTGGCATTAAAAAGGATTTCCAAATGCCATCCACTAGGAAATAGTGGCTTTGATCCTGTGCCTGTTGAGAAAAAATAATGGACTATATAAAGATTTCTCTCATAGGCCTTATAGCTGTAATTTTATATTATCTAGCTTTGCAATGGTCCGGCCTTCCCCAAGAAGAGGTTAAGTTCGAAATAATAGAAAATGAAAATATAACCTTAAATGAAGAGGTTTTTAAAGATAGTAAGGACTCACTATCAGCTCTTGATACAACGCCGTCTCAGGTTGTTGAAAGTGGAGAGTCCATAATAACTGAGGCTTTATCCTCGCGTCTCTTTTCTCTGGATAATGATGTACTTAGAATTGAGATTGACTCACTAACTGGAAGGTATGTTGCTGCTAATCTAATACCCATTAAAACAGAGAAAGGCTCTGATGAATCTTTGTCTATTTTTGGGTCTAGACAAATAGACCCAGAAGAAGGATGTCCTGTTTACTTGGGTGCCGCCCAAACTAGTAAAGGGTGTGTGGGTAATTATTTCGCTAGCTCAGGGTTTTATTCCCCGGGTTTAGGGTATTTAAACCCCAAGTTTTCTTCTTTAGAAAAAATGCCCTTGGGTGATGGGGGTGTTATTTATATTTTGTCTGGGGCAAACGAAGACCTGCTTTTCACCAGAAGAGTTTTAATGCGTCCAGGCCAGTTCTCATTGGAAGTTGAAGATATAGTTGGCCTTAAGGCGGGCTCTGAGCCTACGAATGTAGTTCCTTATGCTAGGATTTTAAGGGATGGGTACAGGCCCCCCAGGGCGTATCTTGATTTTGATTCCTATACTTATTTAGGGCCGGTGTTTTCTACTGAGAGGGATTCCTTCGGTAAGCTAGATTTTAGTGATCTTAGCGAAAATAGCTTTGAAGAAGAGTCTTTAGGTGGGTGGTTGGCACTTGCGCAGAGGTATTTTGTGTCATCTTGGGTCCCTCAACAAGACGAAAGGCACAAATATCAGGCCAGAAAGGTGTCCTCTGGTGCTTATTCTATTGCTCTTACAAGCCAAAACAGGCTTTTATTAGACACAGAGCCTGCGTCTTATAAAAACACACTTTATGTAGGCCCCAAAATCTCTGAAAACCTGAATGCACTGCACCCCGATCTAGGTCTGGTTGTTGATTATGGGTTTTTATGGTGGCTTTCAGAGCCCATCCACAAACTAATGGCCTGGGGTTTTAGTTTTTTAGGTAATTGGGGTCTGGCTATTTTATTTGCAACTATAGTTTTAAAGGCTATTTTGTGGCCTCTTAGCGCCGCCGGCTATAGATCGGCTGCAAAAATGCGGGCTGTAGCTCCTGAAATGTCTGAGTTACAACAAAAATACGCAAACGACAAACAAAAGCTAGGCCAAGAAATGATGGCCTTTTATAAGAAAAAAGGGGTAAGCCCTCTGGGTGGTTGCCTTCCAATGTTATTACAAATGCCTTTTTTTCTTGCTTTTTATTGGGTTCTGCTTGATATGGTGGAGCTTAGGCATGCTCCTTTTATGTTTTGGATAACAGACCTTTCTTCCTATGATCCATTCTTTGTTTTACCAATACTTAATGCGGGCCTTATGTATTATTCACAAAAAATGATGCCCGTTACACCCAGTAATGACCCAACCCAACAACAAATGCAAAGTGCCATGAAATTCATGCCATTAATGATAGCGGCCATGTTTAGTATTTTTCCTGCTGGGTTTGTTCTTTATTTTACTATCCAGTCTCTCATTACAGTTATCCAACAAGCCTTGTCTTTTAGAAAAGCAGGAATTTCTTTAAAGTCTGTTTAGGGCCGGGGAGTTTTTGTGGAAGAAACTGTTGTTGCTCCAGCAACACCCTCCGGCAGGGGGGGAGTTTCTATTGTTAGAATATCTGGACCCGAAGCCTCTCTTGTTGGGGTGAGTTTGTGTGGTGAGCTTCCTCAGCCATGGAGCTTTAAGCCTTGTTCGATTTTAACTACAGATGGTGTGGTTTTAGATTCTGGCCTTGTTGTTTTTTTTGCTGCCCCTAAATCCTATACAGGCGAAGATGTTGTTGAAATCCATTGTCATGGTAACCCTTTAATTGTCGATTCTATTGTGGCAGAGGCTGTTTCTTTGGGGGCGCGGGTTGCGGAGCCCGGAGAGTTCACCAAGCGTGCCTTTTTAAATGACAAAATTGATCTTGCACAAGCCGAGTCTGTTGCTGACCTTATTGCCGCCCAAACCTCGTCTGCTTTGGTGGCTGCAAGCTCCTCTCTTTCTGGTGCCTTTTCTGCGCTTGTTAATAAAACCATAGATGGGGTTGTGGATGTTCGTGTTGTGGTGGAGGCTTGTTTGGACTTTTCTGACGAGGAGTCTGTGTCTGTTTTTGATGAACAAAAGACCTTGGTTAGGAAAGGGGTTGTAGAGAGCCTGGGTGTTGTGGGTTCGTTGCTAGATGCTTCTCGCCTCGGCTCTAAGATGAGAGAGGGCCTTGGTGTTGTTATTTTGGGTCCGCCGAATTGTGGTAAATCTACTTTATTAAATGCGCTGGCTAAAGAAGACGTGGCTATAGTTTCTGACGCCCCAGGGACAACAAGAGATCTTCTTAGGGTGGTTTTGGACTTGGGTGGATTGCCTGTTGAGTTTGTAGATACGGCTGGTTTACACGAAGACACTGAAGAGGCGGTTGAGGTGGAAGGAATGCGGCGTGCTGTTTCTGCCGTTGATAGCGCTGACTTGGTTGTTTTAATGAGTTGTGTTGATGAGGTTTTTGACCCGCCCATTAATCCTGACGCTAAAACGCTTCGTGTGTTTAATAAAATAGATGTTTTTCCTGATAGTGCCTCTTCCGAGTCTGTGGGAGTTTGTATTTCCGCTTTAACGGGCGAGAACTTGGGGGGTTTTATTGAAGCGGTGTTTGCTTGCTTTGGTGTTGGCCCTGGAATAGAGGTTCCTGTTTTGGCCAGGAGAAGGCATTTGGGTTTTCTTGAGCAGGCGCTTGCCTCTCTTGAGTCGTCTTTGTCTGTCTTAGATGGGGGTGGGGATTTGGTTTTGGTTGCGGAGGACTTAAAAGAGGCCCAAAATTTTTTGGGTTTTATAACAAGACCTGTCACCTCAGATGAGCTCTTGGGGGATATTTTTTCTGAGTTCTGTATAGGTAAATAGTTGTGTATAACTAGATCGGGGCTGTGAACTATTTTTTCGTCTTTTTGTTTATTAAGGGGTTCGCGCATTTGGCTAACACCTTTGTTTCATTTTGTTGTTGTATCTGTATTTGGCTGGGGCTTTTTATTTACCTTGCGTCCAGTGAGTTATCCACTGTTTTGCTGCCCCCTACAATAACAACTAAAATATATATATAAGATAGTATATTTTATTAGTTATAGTTAAGGGCTGTGAATAACAAGAGTTTAATTGTGGTGGGCGGCGGGCATGCTGGGGTTGAGGCTGCAGCTGCAGCAGCGAGAATGGGCTGCGAGGTAATATTGGTGACTCACAAAACCAGCTCCATCGGCCAGATGTCTTGCAATCCTGCAATAGGGGGCATAGGAAAAAGCCACCTTGCCAAAGAGGTCGATGCCCTGGGAGGGCTAATGGCCAAAGCGACTGATCTTTCAGGAATACACTACAGGGTACTAAACTCCACCAAGGGGCAAGCAGTAAGAGCGACAAGAGCCCAAACCGACCGAGCCCTTTATAAAAAAGCAGTACAAGAACTAATAGAGCAAACCCCAGGCTTGGAAATAAAAGAAGGCTCTGTAGAAGACTTAATCTTAGAAAACAACAAAGTAAAAGGAGTTTGTTTAAGTGATGGCGACAGACTAAAGGGCGAGAGAGTAGTGTTAACGACGGGAACCTTTCTGGGCGGAATAATGCACACAGGGTTTGAACAAAAACCCGGGGGAAGGGCAGGAGACCCGCCAAGCAACAAACTAGCAAAAAAACTAAGAAAGCTTCCCTTTAGGTACGGAAGGCTAAAGACAGGAACCCCACCAAGACTCGAAGGGAGAACCATAAACTGGAGAAAGCTAGAAAAACAACCAGGAGACACACCCACCCCCTACATGTCTTATCTAAAAGACCACAGAAAGAGACCCGAGCAAATAAACTGTCACATTACAAGGACCACCACCGAAACACACAAAATAATAAAAGACGCCTTCAGCAAATCCCCCCTTTTCACCGGCGCCATAAAGGGAGCGGGCCCCAGATATTGTCCTTCCATAGAAGACAAAGTAGTAAGGTTCGCTGAACGAAACTCACACCAGATCTTTTTAGAACCAGAAGGATTAAAAACAACAGAAATATACCCAAATGGAATTTCGACAAGCCTACCCGCAGAAACACAAGAGCTGTTTGTGAGAACCATACCGGGACTAGAAGAAGCAGAGATAACTAAAACAGGGTATGCAATAGAGTACGACTACTTTGACCCAAGAGACCTAAAACACACAATGGAAACAAAACACATAAAGGGTCTTTACTTCGCTGGCCAGATAAACGGCACAACAGGTTACGAGGAAGCGGCAGCGCAAGGGGTGGTCGCTGGAATAAACGCAGCCCTGAGTCTAGCAGGCCAAGACCCATGGGTACCCGGAAGGCACGAAGCATACATGGGGGTTTTGGTAGACGACCTGGTGAGCCTGGGGACCAAAGAGCCCTATAGAATGTTTACCAGCAGAGCAGAGTTCAGGCTTGTTTTAAGAGAAGACAATGCAGACACCCGGCTGATGCCAAAAGGCAGGGAGTTGGGGTTGATAGGCGACCTCGCCTGGGAAGACTTTAGAGAAAGAACACAAAAAATAACCAAGGCCACCAAAGCACTTAAAGAAAAAACCATTAATCCCAAAACAAAAGAAGCAAAAAGAATAGAGGCGGTAACTGGAGAGGAGATAAGAAAAGCAAAAACAGCACACGAATTACTAAAAAGGCCCCAAATAAACTACAAAGACCTTTTCGCGGGCAGGCAAGACCTGACAAAAAACGAAACAGACAAGATAGAAGCGGAGGCTAAATACGAAGGCTATATAAAAAGACAAGGCAAGGAAATAGAAAAGCTACAAAGAAACGAAAACACACCCATACCGACTAAAATAGCCTTCAAAAAAATTACAGGACTTTCGAACGAAGTAAAACAAAAACTTGAGGAAGCCAGACCGGAAAGCATAGCCAGAGCAGCCAGGTTGCCCGGGGTGACCCCTGCCGCAATATCCCTTCTCTTGGTCCACTTAAAAAAAGAAGCAGCCAGATAGGGGCGGAAGGTTGTTATAAAAAAACACGAAGACCAACTAATAAAATTTAAAGAACTGCTTCTCAGGTGGAATAAAACCCACAACCTTGTTTCACGAAAAACAACAACAAACATTAAAGAGCATATAGAGGACTCCCTTTTAGTTGCGCCCTTACTCAGAGAGAACGTTATGGACCTGGGAAGTGGTGGCGGCTTTCCTGGAATTCCTATAGCCATTACAAACCCCCAAAAAAAAGTTTATTTAGTGGAAAGAAAGCAAGCGAGAGCAGCCTTTCTGCTCAACACAATAAATCGGCTTGAATTACAAAACACCAAAGTAATTAATGTAGACTCCAGAGAGCTTAAGGCTCAGGAGTTCGGGGGGGCTCTTGATATTGTAGCCAAGGCTTTCGGGTCACCGAAGAACACCATTAAGGCCACAGAAGGGCTCTTAAAAACACCCGGGACGCTCTTGAAGATAATGAAGACGAAACCAGCAGTAGGCCTAGAAGAAATACCCAAGAACTATACAGTGGAAAAAATAGAAGAAATTAACCTAAAAGGAAAAGACAAGGGGCGCATCTTGGTTACAATAAGAACCAGAGAGCCATGAGAACGATAGTAATAGCAAACCAAAAAGGGGGAGTGGGGAAAACAACTACGGCAGTAAACTTAGCGGCCTCTCTTGCGGCCATGCAGAGAAGGGTTTTGTTGGTAGATTTAGACCCACAAGCAAACGCAACCACCGGATCAGGAGTGAAACGACTCGAAGAGTCCAAAAATTCTTCCTACCCCTCCTGGAAGCTGCACGAAACTGAAATAAAAAAATCAGAGACAGGCGGATATGATGTCTTGCCCTCGGGCCCAGCCCTAATAGCTAAAGAAGCTGAACTGAGGGGGGTAGAAGGAAGGGAGGTGCAACTTAACAACCTATTAAGCCAACTAAACCACAAATACGACTATACAATAATAGACTGCCCACCAGCCTTAAACCTCCTAACCATAAACGGCCTAAGGGCGGCAGACAGCCTGCTTGTACCAATGCAGTGTGAGTATTATGCCCTAGAGGGCCTGGCGGCCTTATTGCAAACCGTGGACCAATTAAACGAAAGAACTGGCCACATTCTGGAGTTAGAGTCTATTGTTAGAACTATGTTTGACCCAAGAAATAAATTAACACAACAAGTTACTGACGAACTAACAGCTCATTTTCCCGACGTTTTATTTTCGACTGTTATTCCACGCAACGTAAGGTTGGCAGAGGCACCCAGTTTTGGCAAGCCAGCCCTAAAGCACGAACCCAATGCGAAAGGAACCCTGGCTTACCTGGCTTTAGCTGGAGAGCTTATAGAGAGGATGGAAGACAGAGAGGTGGTAGCCGCAAATGAATGAAGAAAAAAAATCCTTAGGTAGGGGGTTGGATTCTCTTTTAGGCGAGAGGGCAGAGAGGTCTACCCAAGGTGTATTGGAGGTACCGCTTGAGGACCTGGTTCCTGGACAATACCAACCAAGGAATAAAATGCACAAAGACACCCTAGAGGAGCTGTCCAAAAGCATAAAGTCCCAGGGCGTATTACAGCCAATTCTTGCTCGAAAAAAAGCCTCAAAAGGATATGAGATTGTTGTTGGCGAGAGAAGGTGGAGGGCAGCCCAACTGGCTGGACTTAAAACAATACCCACCATAATCAAAGAGCTTAACAATGATGAATCAGCCAAAATAGCTCTAATAGAAAACTTACAAAGAGAAGACCTGAACGCGATGGATCAGGCCAAAGGGCTGCAAAGATTGCAAATCGAATTTAATCTCTCCCAGCAAGACCTTGCCACATCAGTAGGAAAATCTAGGTCGACAGTAACAAACCTCCTGAGGCTAACCAACCTAAGTATCTTCATTCAAGGGCTGCTTGAAAACGGAAAACTAGAAATGGGACATGCCCGTGCTTTATTGGCAGCAGAAGAAGGGGCCCGAGACTCTTTAGCCAGAGAGGTAGTTTCTAAAAACCTAAGTGTAAGAGAGGTAGAGGGGTTGGTATCTGATAAAACCAAACTGCCAGGGCAAAAAAGAGCCCAAAGAAAAAAGGATCCCAACACCATAAAGCTCGAAAAAGAAATTTCAGAAACCTTGGGTGCAAGGGTGGATATCAACCATAATAAAAAAGGGTCTGGCAAGTTAGTAATAAACTTCAAAAATCTTGATCAGCTTCAAGGGATACTAAATAAAATTAAGTAACCAAAAAAACACATTAGTCCTTGGACAGGAAGCCCTGGGTATTTATAATTGCGGCGGCCGAGGCGCTTGATGGCAGAAAAAGAACTAAACTCAGACGACTTCATTAAACACCACCTCCAAAACTTAACTTTTGGGCAATGCTCTGATGGAAAGTGGAGGTTTGCTGACGGCCATATAAACATTGGTGCAGATCAAAAAGCGCACCAAGAAGTAAAAGAATACACCTGCAACCCAAAAGAAATGGGTTTTAACGCAATTCACATTGACACCATGGCCATGTCTCTGTTGTTGGGCGGGCTATTTTGTTTTCTATTTTGGTCAGTGGCAAGGAAAGCCTCAGTGACAAACCCCAGCAAACTACAGAACGCCGTAGAATATGCCTTTGATTTTGTAAGAACTGGAGTAAGCGACATTTTTGTGCCAAAGGGAAATAAGATCATAGGTCCGCTCGCCCTAACTACAATCGCCTGGGTGCTTCTAATGAACCTTATGGATTTATTGCCTGTTGACCTTATACCGTGGATAGCAAATGGCTTTCAATCTTCAGCAGAGTATGGGTGGGTTCATTATTTTAAGGTACTACCAGTGGCAGACATTAATGCCCCTGCAGGAATGGCACTGGGGGTGGCAGTTTTAATTCATTACTACAGCATTAAAGAGAAGGGAGTTGGGGGATTTTTATCTGAATTGACCTTACAGCCGCTCGGGAAGTGGGCAATACCTTTCAATATGATAGTAGAAATACCCGGCTTTTATGCCAAACAGGCTGCGCTAGCCCTTAGATTATATGGAAACCTTTTTGCAGGAGAGATGATTTTTATATTGATAGCTTGCTTGTATATTTACTCGGGAGAGTTATTTCAGGCAGGTATTCTTTCCCAATCAATAATGTGGGGAATAGTAGGAATACTCCTGCAAATCCTTTGGGCTGTATTCCATATATTAATAATAGCGCTACAAGCGTATGTATTCATGATTTTAACAGTTGTGTTTTTGAACCAAGCACACGAAACTCATCATTAACCATCAGGAGAAAAAATGGAAGATTCATTACTAAAAATAGCCGGAGCGATAATGGTCGGCATGGGAGCCATAGGTGGCGCCATTGGAGTGGGAGTGGCTGCCTCCAAGTACCTAGAGGGCATAGCAAGGCAACCAGAACTACAGGGATATCTATTAGGTCAGTTTTTTATAATGATGGCCCTAGTAGATGCTCTGCCTATCATTTCATTGGCATTTGGATTAATACAACTTTTTGGCTAGATGAACTTTAATTTCACATTAGTCGGCCAATTACTGGCATTTATATTGTTTGTGTGGTTTTGCATGAAATATATATGGCCACCAATGTTAAAAATTCTAGAAGAAAGAGAAAAGGAAATTGCCGATGGCCTGAATGCCGCAAGTGAAGGACGTAGAGAGCTAGAAGAGGCCAGTGTAAGAAAAGAAGAGATACTTGGAGAAGCAAAAAAGGAAGCGGCTGACTTAGTTGGCCAAGCCAACCAAAGGGCTAATCAATTGGTAGAAGAGGCCAAAACAAATGCCCAAGAAGAAGCAGAAAAAATAAAAGTTTCAGCCCAGAATGACATCGAGCAAAGCGCCAAAAGGGCCCGGGAGGAGCTAAGGTCAGAGGTGGCGACACTGGCTGTTGCAGGGGCAGAGAAAATTTTGAATTCAGAGATAGATGAGAAGAAAAACTCTGAATTGATAGAAGAGTTAACAAAGGAGTTATAGAGTTGAGCTCAGAAACACAAGCAAGACCCTACGCACAAGCCATTTTTGAGCACTCAGACGAATGGACCGAAGACCTAAGGCAGGTTGTTAATGCTATAAAACAACCAAGCGTAGCTAAGTTGATAGACTCTCCGAAGTTGGCCTACAAGGAGAAAGCCGAAGTCTTCATAGAGCTTTTTAAAGGCGAGATACAAAAAAAGACAACCAATTTCTTAAGGGTTTTGGGGGAGGCAAAGAGGCTATCACTCCTTCCAGACATACTGAACGAATACCAAAAACTCGTAGCCAAAAAAAATAAACTAAACTATGTCTTAATTACTTCAGCTTTTGAATTAAGTGAAGCACAAGCAGAACAAATAGAAGGCCTCTTAAAAGAAAGATACGGGAAAAACCTTTCCACCCGGGTGGAGATTAATAAGAATTTAATCGGTGGCTTAACAATCAAGAGTGGAGATGAAGTTATTGATCTCAGCACGAAAGGCAAGCTGCTTAAATTAAAAAAACAAATAAGTTAAAAAATTATGGAAGAACTAAACCCCTCAGAAATTAGTCAAGTTATTAAAGAAAAAATAGATGCACTGGACACATCTGCAACTCCCAGCAACGAGGGAACTATAGTGTATTTGGCAGATGGCATAGCCAGAATTCATGGGCTTGCTGAAGTTATGAATGGTGAGTTGGTAGAGTTTGATGGGGGCGTCATGGGAATGGCGCTTAACTTAGAGAGAGATTCGGTTGGTGTGGTTGTTTTAGGAGACTACAAGCTTTTAGCTGAAGGCGAGTCTGCAAAGTGCACAGGAAGAATCCTTGAGGTCCCCGTCGGAGAAGAGTTATTAGGCAGGGTGGTTGATGCACTTGGCAACCCGGTAGACGGTAAGGGAAAGATTGAAACCAAAGAAACATCACCGGTAGAAAAAGTAGCGCCAGGAGTAATCTCTAGAAAGTCTGTAGATCAGCCGGTTCAACTAGGAATAAAGGCCATAGACAGCATGGTGCCACTAGGAAGGGGGCAAAGAGAGCTAATCATAGGCGACAGACAAACAGGAAAGACTGCGATAGGAATAGATGCAATCATAAATCAAAGGGATACTGGCATAAGGTGTATATATGTAGCGGTGGGCCAAAAACAGTCAACTATAGCGGCAGTTGTTAGAAAATTAGAACAGAACGGGGCAATGGAAAACACGATTGTGGTAGCGGCAGCAGCTGCCGACCCAGCACCAATGCAGTACATAGCACCCTTCTCGGCTTGTTCGATGGGAGAGTACTTTAGAGACAGGGGTGAAGATGCCCTGATTGTGTACGATGATTTGTCTAAACAGGCCGTGGCTTACAGGCAGATGTCCCTTTTGTTAAGGAGACCACCAGGCAGAGAGGCCTATCCAGGGGATGTATTTTATTTACACTCTAGGTTGTTAGAAAGAGCGGCTAGGGTTAACGAAGAGTACGTAAGTGATTTTACTGGCGGAAAAGTTAAGGGCAAGACGGGATCTTTAACAGCCCTTCCTATTATTGAAACACAAGCAGGAGATGTGTCAGCTTTTGTGCCTACAAACGTAATATCCATTACGGACGGGCAAATCTTTCTTGAAGACTCTTTGTTTAAGTCAGGCTTAAAGCCAGCCATGGATCCAGGTATTTCAGTTTCTAGGGTAGGCGGAGCAGCACAGGTACCAATAATTAAAAAACTTGGCGGTGGAATTAAAACCGCCTTAGCACAATACAGAGAGTTAGAAGCTTTTGCGCAATTTGCTTCGGATTTGGACGAGGTATCTAAGGCACAACTTGAACACGGAATGAGAGTAACAGAACTAACAAAACAAGCTGAGAACTCACCCATGACGGTGGCCCAAATGGGAGTCGTATTGTACGCAGTCAATGAAGGTTATTTGAGGGAAGTTGAGGTAGAAAAAGTAAAAGACTTTGAAAGCTCTCTTCTTTCTTTTATGGATTCTGAGTATGGAGATTTAATGAAAGATATAACTGCATCGGGCAGATACGATGATGCAACTGAAAAATCTTTCAAGGAAGCTTTGGATAAATTTGTAAAAACCCAATCTTGGTAGGGGAATTATTAGAGCATGCCGAATACTAAAGAAATCAGAAGTCAGATAGCGAGCATTAGTAATACTCAAAAAATAACTAGTGCCATGGAGAAAGTTGCAGCCAGCAAGATGAAAAAAACCCAAGACAGGATGGAAAGAGGGCGGCCTTACAGAAACAGAATGTTAGAGGTAATCGGGCATCTGGCTAACGGTCAGCCAGAATATAAGCCTACCTACATGGTTGAAAGAGAGCCAAAAAATATAGCAATAATTGTTATTACCTCGGACAAAGGTCTTTGTGGAGGCCTTAATGCAAACCTTCTAAGGGAGGTTACTGGTTTTGCTAAACAGGAATCAGAACAAGGAAGGGACATAAGCTTTTCTTTGATAGGCACTAAAGCAAGGGCTTTTTTTAGATCCTATGGCGGTAACGTGATGTCTGCCACTGAGAAATTAGGAGATGATCCATCCATAGAGCAATTAGTTGGTTCTATGAAATTGCTGCTTGATTCATTTGGCGAAGGAAATTTGGATAGGGTTTATCTGGCAAGTAACAGGTTTGAAAACACCATGACTCAGAGCCCAGAAATTAAACAACTTCTCCCTTTACAAAAACTAGAGCAGCCAGAAGAGGCGGTACTTTGGGATTATATTTATGAACCTGACGACGCTAGAGGGTTATTGGATGGATTAATGGAAAGATATATAGAGTCTTTGGTTTATCAGGCTGTTGTAGAAAATATAGCCTGTGAACAGGCTGCAAAGATGGTTGCCATGAAGAGCGCCACAGACAATGCAGGCGAATTGATCGACGAACTTCAACTTGTTTATAACAATGCCAGACAGGCTGCTATAACTCAGGAAATTTCTGAAATAGTAGCCGGCGCAGAGGCACTTTAATAATTGGATGTAAATTATGAGTAATGGAACAGTAACACAAATAATTGGGGCAGTAATTGACGTTGAATTTCCTAAAGAAAATCTACCTAAAGTGTATGAGGCGCTTACCGTAGATGAAACAGGTTTGGTTTTGGAAGTACAACAGCAGCTAGGAGACGGAGTTGTAAGGACTATCGCAATGGGAGCCTCTGAGGGTCTAAAAAGAGGGGTGTCTGTAAGCAACACAAAACAAGCGATAGCTGTTCCCGTGGGAGAGGGTACCTTAGGTAGGATTATGAATGTGTTGGGAGAGCCAATTGATGAAAAGGGAAAAATTGATTCGGACGAAACCATGCCAATTCATAGAAAAGCACCCTCTTATGAAGATCAGGCAGACTCGTCTGAACTGCTGGAAACAGGAATTAAAGTTATAGATTTAATTTGTCCTTTTGCAAAAGGGGGCAAGGTAGGTCTTTTTGGCGGTGCTGGTGTCGGGAAAACTGTAAACATGCAGGAACTTATTAGAAATATAGCCTATGAGCACAGTGGATTTTCTGTCTTTGCTGGTGTTGGAGAGAGAACTAGAGAAGGGAACGACATGTACCACGAGATGATCGAGGGAGGAGTTCTGGACAAGGTGGCCTTGGTGTATGGACAAATGAATGAGCCTCCAGGCAATAGGCTGAGAGTTGGTTTGTCTGGCCTAACAATGGCAGAGAAATTTAGAGACGACGGAAATGATGTCCTTCTTTTTATCGATAATATTTATCGTTATACATTGGCTGGTGTGGAGTGTTCAGCGCTCTTGGGAAGAATGCCTTCAGCGGTTGGTTATCAGCCAACCTTAGCTGAGGAGATGGGAGTCCTGCAAGAGAGGATTACATCTACAAAAGCCGGCTCTATTACCTCAGTCCAAGCAATCTATGTGCCCGCAGATGATTTGACTGACCCTTCACCGGCGACAACTTTTGCCCACTTAGATGCAAATGTTGTTCTTTCGAGGCAGATTGCTTCATTGGGCATATATCCTGCCGTGGACCCCTTGGACTCTAACAGCAGACAACTGGAACCAAGTGTTGTTGGACAAGAACACTATGATGTAGCCATGTCTGTCCAGAAGATATTGAACAGGTTTAAAGAGCTAAAGGACATCATAGCTATTTTGGGTATGGATGAACTGTCTGAGGAAGATAAGCTAATAGTTTCTAGGGCTAGAAAAATTGAGAGATTTTTATCTCAGCCCTTCTTTGTGGCCGAGGTTTTTACAAACACCCCAGGAAAATACGTTTCATTGGCAGAAACAATTAGAGGTTTTAAGGGAATCATAGAGGGGGAATACGATGAATTTCCTGAACAGGCTTTTTTAAATGTGGGCGGCATAGATGAAGTAGCGGAGAAAGCCAAAGAGCTATAAATAAATGTCTTTAATTCAGTGCAACATAGTTAGTCCAGAAGGAGAGTTGTTTTCAGGCGAGGTCGAGATGCTGACAGCCGATGGTGGCTCGGGAGAAATTGCAATAACTCCCAGGCATGCGCCCCTTTTAACCAGCCTCAAACCAGGCCCAGTCAAATTGGTACTTGAGGGAGGAGAAGAAGAGGTTTTCTTTGCTTCAGGGGGGTTTTTAGAGGTTCAGCCTGGAGTTATTACCCTTCTTACGGATGTCGCAGAAAGGGCCGATGATATTGACGAAGCAGAGGCTGAAAGGGCTAAGGAATTGGCAGAGCGTGAGCTGGAAGATCAAAAGTCCGAGCTTGACTATTCTTTGGCTACTGCCCAGTTAGCTGAAGCAGCGGCAAGACTAAAAGCCTTGCAGAAACTACGCAAGAAGTAGTTTAATAGCGCCCCTTTTATTTGCGAGAGGGCTTCTTTTAAGTTAAAAAGTTCTAATGAATACTGATTTTGTTGTATTAGCGGCCGGCGAAGGCAAGAGAATGCTAGGGGCAGACCCTAAGGTTTTATTGCCAATAGCGGGCAAGCCTATGGCACAACACTCCTTAGATACTATTTCAGAAATAGAGAAATCTCGAACTATTTTAGTCTTGGGCAACCAGGGCAGGGAAGTTAAAAAAGCATTAAGCACCAGCAAGAGCACCAAATTTGTTACACAAAGAAAGCAGCTAGGAACAGCCCACGCAGTAAAAATGGCGCTCCCTAAGTTAAGGCCGAGTTCAGTAATGGTGGTTCTTTATGGAGATGTTCCTTTAGTGGAGGGGAAGTCCTTAAAGAAACTTATCAAATCTGCAGAAAAGGGGTCTTTGGCATTACTTACCTTCATAAAAGAGAGCCCCCAAGGTTATGGAAGAATAGTTAGGGGTTCAAGAAATCAAGTTCAGGCCATAATAGAGGAAAAAGATGCAACTAAAGAACAAAGAGAAATAAAGGAAGTAAATTCAGGCATCTTGGCAATTAAAACCTCCTTGGCAAAGAAACTTTTACCAGAGATAAAGAACAAGAATGCATCCCGAGAATATTATTTAACAGACATTGTAGAACTGGCAAAAAATTCTGGAATAAAAGTACAGCCTCTTCTTCTGGATGATTCTGATGAGGCCTTGGGCGCAAATAACCCCCTTGAGCTACATGAACTTGAGCGAGCATGCCAAAGGCTGTCCGCAAAAAGGTTAGTAAATTCTGGAGTAAATATTGCGGACGTGAACAGATTAGATATCAGGGGACCATTTACGGCTAGCAAGGGGTCTTTCATAGATGTAAATAATGTCTTTGAAGGCAGTGTAGAAATAGGAAAGAACACAAAAATAGGGCCAAATTGTTACATAAAAAATTCCATCATTGGGGACCGGGTCACTGTTGAAGCAAATACTGTAATTGAAGATTCAATTGTCGGTGATCTCTGTAAACTGGGGCCCTTTGCCAGGATAAGGGGGGGCACTAAGTTAGAGGGCCAGTCTGAGTTAGGGAATTTTGTAGAAGCCAACCGCTCCAAGATTGGCAAGTTATCCAAGGCCAAGCACTTAACTTACCTTGGGGACAGCAATTTAGGCACAAAGGTAAATGTGGGGGCAGGAACTATTACCTGTAATTATGACGGAAAAAATAAACACAAAACCAAGTTAGATGATGGCGCATTCATAGGCTCTAACTCTTCTTTGGTGGCTCCAGTAAAAGTAGGAAAGGAAGCTTATACCGGTGCCGGTTCAGTTATCACAAAAAATGTACCCCCGGGAAATCTTGCCATCGGAAGATCTAAGCAGTCTAATATTAAAAGAAAAAAATAAT
>UINC01000955.1_pt1 | contig 35218 bp, 25 predicted proteins | sample 5385821 | NCBI WGS metagenome assembly UINC01 (sample SAMEA4666929, study PRJEB26691) | marine metagenome | isolation source: Pacific Ocean | place: Pacific Ocean | collected 2011-10-13 | reverse complement strand
CCTGCCGCTCCCAGGTAGTTCTGAGCAATCGATACTTAGGGAGTTTGTTGATGTTCTCCTCGCACCTCGACGCAATTGAAATGATTACAACCGCCTTGCTGCTCCCATACTTACGGAGCTCATGGTAAGTCCCTTCATGGTCGATCAAGGCAAAGTTTCCCACTCGCTCAGCTGCCAGACTAGCCTGCATTGTGATCAATGCAATCAAGCCCAAAAATGGTCTCCAGCTTATCCGCTTCATTGTTGAGTCCCTTTGCGCCTGGTAGACGAAGACAGGAGGCCGTACCAAACCCTCAATTTTGATAGATGGAAGCTTAGCTTAATCGCCATATAAAGGTTATTCATACCAGCGAGGTTTTGTGACAAATTGAAACCCTCAAAGAAAAATTTAAGGAAAATAAACCCCGGAAATACAAGCGCGATAAGTTATCGACAGCTGGATTCAGTTAGTAGTTCACGATGGCTGATTTTCCACTTTGGATTTCTGAGCGAAATTATAGTTGGAAAAACTCTCTATGAGTGAAAATCTGCGAAACAACTCGTACATGCCCCACAGAGCTCCAGCAATTATTATCAGTAACATGCCCCAGCGCATTAAGGCAGCAAAGAAGAGCGCATCGAAGATCGGCATCTGGAACTGGTATTGAGACAACTGATCACCCCGTTCCAACATCCAGTGCCAAGCACTGTGAGCCAGCAAGGCCGAAAGCAATATCCCACCAATACGTTCCCGAACGAAATACTTGAACAACACATTAAGCAGGGGGATTACCAGAATGAGAATTACTAGCTGACCAATTTCCACTCCAACATTAAAGGCAAGCAATGAAGAAAACAGGTGTCCGCCGGCGAACTGAAGTGTATCGCTGAATAGGAAGGAAAAACCGAATCCATGCACCAGGCCAAACCCGAATGTGACGATCCAGCGATGTTCCAGCTTAGCTCCTACAATGTTTTCAAATGCCATATAAATAATCGACAAGGCTATAAGGGTTTCTATCAAAGGAGGGAACCACAACACATTGGGAGCCACACCAAACGCAGAACCAATCAACGTGATGGAATGTGCAATAGTAAAAGACGTCACGACAGGAACTAGAGCTCGAATGCTGCGCAGCGGTATCACTAGGCAAAATAGAAACAGAAGATGATCTATACCTTCCAGGATATGCATGAAACCCATGCTGATAAAACGCAGCGTTGCTTGATGCCAACGAGGATCCAGTTCCACCACACCGGGATTACCGAGATAGTTAAACACTCGCTCGGCTCCGCCTGGCACAAGAAATCGCAATACAGTAGTGGTTTGATCTGAAAGTGTGCCCAATTGCGGGTCGACTGAAAAATCTGACTGATCCGACTGAATTGGATAAGTCACCAATACATCCAGTACTCCCTGTCGCCAGAATAAGTTAATGCTGTCATCCAATGCTGGACTTTGGATATTAGCCATCGCCTCCTCGTAGCTGGTAAAGGAGCGATTAGAGGGTAGGGAAACCCGTGTTTTCTGAAGCTCTTTTTCCGTAAGTTCAACCCCATTTTCATAGAAATGCAGAGATTCAGTAATATAAACTCGCGCTGCATCGTCGAGGTGGAATTCAGCTTCAGCAAACTGCAGGTAACCCGGTCCACGAAGTGGAAAACTGATCTCGCCAAACGCTTCCATTGGAACTCGCAGCAAGGCAGTTAACTGGTTTGCTTCGGGTTTGACAAATGCATATACAGTGACACGCGATGGTATGTCGTGAGCCATCGATAGACTGGGTACACAGAAGAGTAGAATGAGCGCCCATTTACGGATCGAGAGCGCAATACCTGGCAAATTACACAGCATCGAAAAAATTCTCATGGTTTTCAACTATTATTAATAAAATTCAATGATTTATAAACATTTTTAGATAGCAAAATCTGTACCTGTTCAGATCCGGGAATCATACCATCCATTAGCTGTCACAAATCCTTACAAGTGTATCTTTGAAAAATTTGGATGTGAGTATACTGTCTACAAATAAGACAGTATACTCAGCGGTCGCTCTAAGAGTTAGTTGCCCAGTGGGCATATTTAGTGCCCTGCCGGGCTTTACCTGAGGGCTTTAAGAGGAGAACAAAAATGACAAAGATTAAGGTGTTGATAGGAGTAGCCCTGGTCGCTGCATTGGTTGCGCTAGGTGTAGGGCAAACCAAATTACAGGAACCGGCGGTTGCTGCTAACAATGATGTCATGGCGCCCCACTTTTTAGTCGATCCCCTGTGGCCAAAACCGCTTCCAAATCACTGGATTCAAGGTAATACCATTGGTGTAGATGTCGATGAGAGGGACCACATATTTGCGGTTCACCGAAATACAGAATCGCAATTCATGCGAATTCAAGAAATTGGCCTGTATTCTGGTGTGGCTGAGTGCTGTACTCCAGCACCCCCGATTCTAGAATTTGATTTAGAAGGCAACCTCATCAATGCTTGGGGCGGACCTGTAGAAGGGGCTCCTTACATATGGCCTGAGTCCAACCATGGTATCGAAGTCGCCCCTAATGGTGACGTCTGGATCGGGGGCAACGGTGGTCCCGACTCACATGTATTGGTGTTCAGCCGTGATGGAGAATACATACGCACTGTTGGTATGCCTGGAGAGGAAATGGATAGCAACAGCACAACTGCCTATGGGCGTGTAGCTGAAATTGCTATCGATGCTTCTGCTAACGAAGTGTACTTTGCAGACGGTTATGTCAATAAGCGTGTTGCTGTCGTCGATCTAGCTACCGGAGCCTTCAAGCGGTACTGGGGAGCATACGGTAATCGTCCCGACGATGATGCAGACGTGACCTATACGCCTGGCGAACCTGGCCCTCAGCAATTTCGCGGCCCGGTACACTGTGCCGAACCATCTAATGATGGTCTGGTCTATGTTTGCGACCGTGGTGCTGACAGAGTTCAAATATTCCGCCCAGACGGTACTTACGTGAGTGAACACATTTACAACCCCGCCACCCTTGCTCAAGGCTCTACCTGGGATATAGCTTTCTCGCCTGATGAAGATCAGGAATTCATTTACCTGGCCGATGGTCAGAACTTCAAGATCTCCATTATCGATCGCGAGTCTATGGAAGTTCTGTACACTTTCGGAGATGGTGGTAGACAGCCTGGACTATTCTTCGCTCCTCACAGTATTGCTACCGACTCTCAGGGTAACATCTACACCACTGAGACTTATGAAGGTAAGCGAATTCAAAAGTTCCTTTACCAAGGTATGCAACCTGTTACTGTTCGCGATCGCGCGCCGACCTGGCCAGCAGACGAACTGTAAGAATTAGATCGTTAGTAAAAACCCGATCTCTCTTTGAGAGGTCGGGTTTTTTCATTTTGGCGCAACACCGTTTAATTCATCGCAATTCCGCGTCCAATTGCTTATGGTGGGTTTTTTCTATTTTTGCGGTTTTGTTTTCTAGCTCTTCTGTTCCTATGGTTTCAAATTGGTGTTAAGTTCAAATTCCAGGTAGTAGTTTCATTCACTCAAAAGGAAACGACTATGAGTAAAATAAGAAAAACTCTTCTAGCCGGCTTTATCGCTCTAACACTCTTTACAGTTCTCAACATTTCTCAAGAGCGCATGGAACAATCTGCTCTGGCCGTTAATAACGACCGTATGGCTCCACAATTCGAGGTCGATCCTTATTGGCCACAACCGCTGGCAAACAAGTGGTTACTAGGCCGTACGATAGGAATTGCCATCGATGAACGTGACCACTTGTTCGTGGTGCACCGCGATCAAGACAGCATGTTCATGAGCCAAGAATTAGGCCTAGACTTGGGCAGAGCCGAGTGTTGCACGGCTGCACCTCCAATTCTGGAATTCGATAGCGATGGGAACCTTATAAATGCCTGGGGTGGTCCTGGCGAGGGCTACACTTGGCCGGAATCAAACCATGGAATCGAGGTCGCTCCGGATGGCAATGTCTGGATTGGGGGCAATGGCAGCGGTGATTCCCACGTACTGGTGTTTACCCGTGATGGTGAGTTCGTTCGCGAGATCGGCATTCCCGGCGAACCAATAAATAGCCTTAGCACTTCCTCCTTCGGACGTGTGGCAGAGATCGCAATCGATGAATCAGCCGGAGAAGCCTATTTCGCTGATGGTTATGGTAACAAACGAGTAGCCGTTGTTGATGTGGCAACGGGCTCCTTTAAGCGATTCTGGGGAGCCTACGGCAATACTCCATTGGATGACCGCGTTGTTTACGATCCCAACGAACCGCTACCTCAACAATTTGTAGGACCCGTCCACTGTGCTGAGCCTTCCAATGATGGACTCATCTATGTCTGCGATCGGGGGGCAGACCGTATCCAAGTCTTCAGACCGGATGGCTCCTTCGTTAAGGAAGGACAAGTAGCACCTTTAACTTTAGCTGGAACAACATGGGATATCGCTTTCTCCCCTGATGAAGCGCAAGAATTTATTTACGTCGCCGATGGCGCCAACTTTAAGGTGCATATACTCGATAGGGATTCACTTGAAGTGCTAGCAGAATTTGGGGACGGTGGTCGCCAACCTGGACTGTTCTTTGGTACACACAGTATCGTGACGGATTCACAGGGTAATATCTACACCACCGAAACTTATGAGGGAAAACGGGTGCAGAAATTTCTATATCGAGGTATGCGGCCTCTCAGCGATCATCGCACTGGCGCTCCCTGGCCTGCCGAGGAGCTACATTAGCCGCGTTCTATATCACCCAAAGCTCGATCCTAGGCTTTGGGTGATTCCTGTGGGATTACTGTTACAAAAGTTAGGTTTTGCCGATAATTTGAGGCTAAATTCTTTTCGTTTTTGCCAACGCTTTGTTGTAATTAAACAATATTTCGAAATTGCGGCAAATACGCCCAACTTGCGTGCCTATGTTTCTTTTCTGGTTTAGATAGATTCATTTCTATATAAACTTAGCTTCTCTTGAACCAACCGAGCGTGTCAATTATTCTCGGTAATCAATCAAACTTCTGAGATTTACATCATCATGAACATTCGCTCGCTGATACTTCTCTGTTTTATTTACAGCAGTTTTCCTTTTCTAGCAGCAGAAGATGTTACTGTCGACTACCGATACTTTGGAAACCACAATACGGATTTCAGCAATATCCGTGTTTCTCTTTCAGTCGGAGAAATTACTGATGGCAGAAATACGGATGATCCCAAACTTATTACCGAAGACTATCTTGCTGAGAACCCTCTGACGGACATCGTTCGCGATGCTCTTATCCAGGGGTTCGAACATGGCGGCGCTATGCTGGTTCCTGATAGTGGAGACATGAAACTAGTCGGTCGCATCAACAGCTCCGAAGCACAGGTTGTTGATCGAGAGGGAGTAGCATCGATACAACTGACCATTCGCACCAACGTGCAGTTACAGGGCCGCGGCAGAACAATCTGGGAAACAACACTCTTTGGTCGCGGAGTCGTCCCAGCTAGCGATGGAATAGTTGCAGCGGTGCATCGGTCGATGGACCGCATGATTCGCGAATTGGTTAACGACGATTACTTCCTGATCGAACTTAATTAGTTTTTTTATTATCTTTGAGCAATTCCATCCACAGATTTTATTTGCTGGGTCCTTCGCAAGATTTTTTAAGAAAACCTGATTTCCGAGATAGTCTATCTAGCGGGGGTTTCCTGAGTATGTAGTTTCACGGTGTTCCCCATCTCTAGTAGCAACCCAATAATTGAAAGACCGAGTTCGCTATAGTAAGAGCTCGTTCCGGAAAAAGTCGTAGCCCCGTCGCCTGTTCAATATCATCTATACTTGAGCGCTGCTCACAATGATGCAAATAGATTGGAGAGTCCTGTTCGAGCATAAAGGCGGCGCCAAGCCCTCTGGCCGTGATAATGATCTTAAAAAAAGCATCTGGAACACGATGTGGCGTATCTGTTAACAAATAAGACACCGTAGATTCAGTTTTAAAAATCGGACCAGTTAATACATAAGCTTCCCCTTCTCGATTTACAAGGTTTCGTACAGCCCAATCTAGACCATTCCAGGCTCCTTGAGCGAGACCCTTTGTTTGCGCAACAGAATTGGTCAGGTAATTCACTTCATTCCAGTATGGTGTTCCAGCAAAATCCACTATAGGTACATACTGGCTTCTAACCATTCCAACTATTTCAGCTCTCAAAAAATCATTCCCCGTCAACGTGTCGGGTACAAAGCTATCTACCAGAGGAAGTCGAGGCAGGCTAGACGCAATGCCGATGGAGGCTACAGAAACTTTATATGCAACCCAGTCAGCGGACTTACGGTTTGTGTTATAGGACAAAGTATAGATCGGGCGGATTACCAGATGATTTGCACCACTAGCACCCTGTGGGCAACCCTGATAACAATGGGTGATTTTATAACTCTGAGCGGCTCCATGGCCGGACAAGACCAATCCGCTGAAAGTCAGTAAAAAAAATAATCCCAAACGAACGCAATTAGTTGCCCGGTATATCATCATTTTTTATCTTCAGATTCTCTTCATTTTCAGACTCAGAAGTAACTATAATATTATTGGAAATCAAATTATTCACCCATACGCTATAATACTCACTCCAAACTTTCGAAAGTGTAATAAAGTTTGGCGTATTAATCACCAAGCCACTGCAGGTCGCAGATTCTGTGATATTCTCTCTGCTCTTTTCGACTTGGGTTAGTGGTTTTATCTCATGAAAAAATCCATTTTCGCACTAGCTGCTTTAGGATTGACTGCAGTAGCTTTCGCCGACTCCACCCTTATTACCAACATTAATGGTTATACCCTCACCAGCAATCGAGAACTGGTTCAATTCTCAGCTTTACAGTTCACCGATGATCGAATTGATCGTACTTTTACCCGGGCTGAAAACCTCCCAAAAGTGATGGACAGGACAATAGATGGCGGTGGACAAACGTTAATCCCAGGTCTGATCGACGCCCATGGACACATCCTTAGCTACGGAAATTTCCTGTTACAAGTCGATCTTGGGGGCAGCTCATCCGAGATGGAAGCGGCACAAAGAGTTGCTGGTTTCTATTCTAATAATGATGAACTGGAATGGATTCAGGGACGAGGATGGAATCAGGTGCTGTGGGAAAGTAATGAATTCCCAAGTGCCGCCAGCTTAGATTTGGTGGTCAGCGATAAGCCAGTCTGGTTGCGTCGAATAGATGGTCACGCAGGGTGGGCGAATACAATGGCCATGGAGCTTGCTGGTGTTAACCGGGATTCCGAAGATCCTACCGGCGGCCAGATAATTCGTGATGAGAATGGCAATCCCACCGGCGTTTTCATAGATACTGCCATGAGCTATATCGCATCACAAATTCCTGGTTCTACGATTGAAGAACTGCAATTAGCTCTTTCTACTTCGATGAATAGATTAGCTACCTATGGGCTCACAGCTGTGCACGACGCTGGGGCCGGTAGCCAAACAATTGCGGCATACAAGCTACTATCCGAAAAAGGCCCCCTACCCATACGTGTCAACGTGATGCTCGCTGCTTCCGATCCACTTTATCTAGATAGGCTCGGGGAAGGATATTTCCGCAGTGATGATGACACATTGAATATCAACAGTGTAAAAATAGTTGGTGATGGGGCCCTAGGTAGCCGCGGAGCGGCGTTAATCGAAGACTATTCAGACGATTCAGGCAATCGCGGATTGCTTCGCTACGATGATGAACGCCTTGAGTTTCTAATGCGGGTTGCTATGAATGCTGGTTTCCAGGTAAATACCCACGCTATTGGCGATAACGCGAATATGAAGGTACTTGATAATTATGAACGGTTAATCGCCGAAACTAGCACTCGAAATTTGCGGCATCGCATCGAGCACGCTCAGATTCTTCGTTACGAAGACATTCTTCGCTTCGCTAAGTTGGGTGTTATACCTTCCATGCAGGCTACCCATGCCACCAGTGACAAGAATATGGCCGAGGACCGAATTGGCGAAGTAAGAATCCAAGGTGCTTATGCCTGGCGTAAACTCATGGAAGCAGATACATTAATCGCCAACGGCTCCGATTTTCCCGTTGAATCCCCAAACCCATTCTGGGGATTGCACGCGTCAGTAACACGGCAAGATCAAAGCAATGAGCCTCTCGGCGGGTGGTTGCCGGAAGAGAGCATGACTCTAGAGGAAGCCTTTGCCAGTTTCACTATCAACGCGGCCTTTGCAGGCCACCAAGAAAATCTGTTAGGAACATTGGAACCCGGCAAAAAAGCAGATTTCATTTTTATCGATCGCGATATTTTTAATTCACCTCAAAGTGAACTATGGCAAACGCAAGTGCTGGAAACCTGGGTAAATGGAGAAAAAATCACCGACTAGGGAATCTCGTAATAAAAAGATTCAAACTGGAGAAGACTTATAATCCCGGTCAATAATAGCCCTGAACAGCTGTACCAATGGCTAACAAAAAATTGTCAACTAAGATAAGAATGAGCAGTAATGACAGTAAACTATAAACCTGGCAAGCATTTCCTGCAGATTCCTGGCCCCACCAATGTGCCTGAAGGCGTAATCCGGGCCATGGCGCAACCCGTTATCGATCATCGCGGACCGAGTTTTCCGGCCCTTACCAAGGGCATTCTAGAAAAACTGAAGCCGGTATTTAATACGACTTCTCAAATCTTTATCTATCCCTCTTCGGGAACCGGTGGGTGGGAATGTGCATTACTGAACGTCCTGTCGCCCGGTGATAAAGTCCTTGCATTCGAAACCGGCCATTTTGCAACCCTTTGGAAGAAAATAGCGGAGCAACTAGACTTAAATGTTCTCTGGATACCAGGTGATTGGCGTCATGGAGCTGATCCCAGTCTACTGGAGGAAAAACTGGGAGAAGACAGCAAACATGAAATAAAAGCGGTGCTCGTCGTTCACAATGAAACATCTACGGGGGTGACCAGCCTGATCCCAAAACTACGGGAGGCGATCGATACTGTGAAGCATCCGGCATTGTTTATGGTGGACACGGTTTCTTCCCTTGCCTGTTCCGAGTTCAGACACGATGACTGGGGCGTAGATGTCACTGTCAGCGCATCACAGAAAGGCCTGATGCTTCCTCCTGGTCTTAGTTTTAATGCCGCTAGTGAGAAAGCTTTGGAGAAATCGAAAAACTCCAAATCAAAACACTCGTACTGGCATTGGGACGCAATGATGGAAGACAATGCTCGTGGCTATTTCCCCTACACGCCAGGCACCAATTTGCTCTATGGCCTCGACGAAGCGCTAAACCTGTTGCACGCTGAAGGGATGAACAATGTAATAGCTCGCCACGCTCGCCTTTCAGAGGCAACCCGTATCGCAGTTGCTGGTTGGGGGTTGGAGAACCTCTGTATGAATCCTGAAGAGTACAGCAACTCACTAACGGCTGTAATGGTACCAGAAGGTTATGACGCCGATGCACTGCGAAAGATAATACTGGAGCGCTTTAATATGTCCTTGGGAACCGGGCTTGGAAAATTAAAAGGTGTAGTTTTTAGAATCGGCCACCTTGGTGACTTCAATGAGTTAATGTTAGCCGGTACGCTAAGCGGCGTCGAAATGGGTCTCAGCCTGGCCAACATTCCGCACAAAAAAGGCGGTGTCGATGCAGCAATGGAATTCCTGGCCGCACAATAGCGTGTACGCCAATTAATACCCGAGAAAATTTATGGATCCTTCTACTGCTGTAAGTACTAGCGCAGCTATTTCCCTATTTGGATTTGCTGTCGTTATTTTCCTGCTTTTATTTCTCATTGCGAAATTGAAATGGCATGTGTTTCCTGCCCTATTAATCCCAATTATTTTGTTCGGAATTATTCCGGGCGTGCAACAAAATAATTTCATAGACGCATTTGAGGCTGGTTTTGGGAATACCCTGGGATCTATCGGTGTTGTTATTGTCCTTGGATCGATCATCGCTGAAGCTCTGAAACACACCGGAGCAATTCAAGTAATAACCAAATCTATGGTAAACCTAGTTGGGAATAAGCGTATGCCGCTTGCCCTGACATTAACCGGATTCATTATAGGCATCGCCATTTTTTCTGATGTCGCCTATGTGATTCTCAATCCGCTGGTGCACTCCGCCGCAAAAACTATGAATGTCAGTATCGCCGTAATGTCCACCGGCCTTGTAGGTGCATTGCAATTGACCCACGCGATTGTCCCTCCTACACCTGGCCCGCTAGCCGCAGCGGCTATATTAGGAGCTGATATTGGCAAAACGATTATTTTCGGTGGCATCGCCTGTTTCTTTGGTTCACTTGCCTGCTGGGCCTGGGGCGTATATTTCGCCGGACCACGAATTAAAACAATGGCAAGCGATGAGTTCGAGGGAGTCAGCATTGATGACTTAGAGGAAGATAGACCTCAAGGGTTACCTAGTACTCTCAGTTCTTATACACCTATTGTTATCCCAATAGTGCTAATAGGCACCCAAAGTGTCGTATCTCTTTTATTTGAAGAGGGCCACTTTCTTCGAACGCTTTTTCTTTACCTGGGCTGGCCCGTTGTAGCTCTGAGCATCGGCGTCTGGCTAGCCTATCGCAATATCAAAAGTAAAGAGGACAAACAAAAAGCAAAAGACGCCTGGGTTGAATCGGCATTGAAAACATCGGCAATGATTCTCGTAGTCACAGGCCTGGGTGGATCTCTTAGCGCTATACTGCGAGGGACACCAGCGGTGGATTTTATCGCCACCATGTTCACTGATTATGGACTGCCCACGATTCTGTTGCCATTTGTCATCGGCATCATCGGCAATATGATTACCGGTTCGACGACCGTGGGTGTAATCACCGCAGCTTCTTTAGTCGCTCCGATGCTGGGTAGTCTCAGCCTATCACCTGAAGCCGCAATGCTGGCAGGTGCCAGTGGCTCGGTCATCATCAAGTACGTCAACAGCAGCTATTTCTGGGTATGTACTTCCCTATCTAAACTCAGTGTTCCTGACGCTGTATTTAGTTATGGCGGAGCAACTCTAGTGGGTGGTGTAGTATCGTTCCTAACGGTATGCCTGATGTGGACGGCTGGTTTGATCTAAACGTTTTAGTTAACGTGAACGAAAATGGATTAAGAGTTCAACGCCATTTGTAACACGCGAGCAACATGCATTGCTTGTTTTCCCGTTCCGTGTTCAATCTGACTCCGGCAGCTCGTCCCGTCAGCAACAATGAGCACATCGGTATCGGCTTCTTTCACAGCTGGAAACAAAGACAACGATCCCATCTTCATGGAGATATCGTAGTGTTCTTTTTCATACCCAAAAGAACCTGCCATACCACAGCAACTGGAATCAATTGTTTTTACTTCAAGTTCGGGAATCAGAGCTAGGACTTTCTGTACAGCGCTCATTACATTAAAAGCTTTTTGATGACAATGGCCGTGCAGTAACGCTTTCTTAGATACTATAGGCTTTAGGTCCAGCTGTAACTTCCCCGTTTCATGTTCAGTAGCTAGAAATTCTTCTAGTAGGAAAACATTTTTTGCGAGTTCATCTGTATCATCTCCTGGCATTAACACTTTGTACTCATCACGCAGTGTTAGCAAACAAGATGGTTCTAGTCCTACTATAGGAACGCCTCGTTCTGTGTAAGGCATCAAAGCATCCAACATTCGATTTGCTTCTAGCTTTGCCTCACCTAACAACCCACTGCTGAGGAAGGTACGGCCGCAGCAAAGCGGTCTACCCTTTTTTACCGGCTGAGGATAAATCACGCGGTATCCCGCAGCATTAAGTACCTCGCGAGCAGCGTTGGCGTTTTCCACATCGAAACAACTATTGAAGGTATCCACAAGTAACACCACCTCCCGCTCACCCTCTGAAACCATGATATCTTCGTCATGGGGCAGAAAGTGGTCGCGTCGCCAATGAGGCAGACGACGCTCACGGCTAAGACCCAACAACCATTCCGAAAGCGTGGCGATACCAGGAATCTTATCCCGCAGGTTTAACAGGAATCCAAGTCGGCGCAGTTTGTGGGCATAGCGTGGTAGATATGCAAACAGACGGTCCCGAACAGACAGACCATGTTTCTGATGGTAGTGATAGAGAAACTCTACCTTCATCGCTGCCATGTCGACCCCAGTTGGACATTCCCGCTTACAGCCCTTACAGCTCACACAGAGATCCATGGCCTGGTACATGGCATTTGAGGTAAAGCCATCATCTCCAAGCTGCCCTGTGATCGCCAACCGCAGAGTGTTTGCTCTTCCCCTGGTCAGATGTTGTTCATCTTTTGTTGCTCGGTAAGAAGGACACATCGTGCCAACAGAGGCTTTCCGGCACGCTCCATTGTTGTTACACATCTCGATGGCGCGATGAAATCCGCCCCACTCGGACCAATCCAGACTAGTATCCAACGCTATTGGTGAATAAGCAGGCTTAAATCGCATGATTTCCCGATCGTCCATCTTATGAGGATTGACGATTTTACCGGGGTTAAAAAGGTTGGTCGGATCAAAGGCACGTTTCACTTCCTCAAAGTTCTCCACCATGCGTTTCCCGAACATGGGCTCGTGAAACTCCGAGCGAGATATTCCGTCTCCATGTTCACCCGAGTGCGAGCCCTTGTATTCGCGTACCATTTCCATGCATTCCTCGGCTATAGAACGCATCTTGGTAGCACCACTCTCTTCTTTCATATTTAAAATTGGTCTCACATGGAGAGTCCCTACCGAAGCATGCGCATAAAATGTGCCGGTTGTCCCATGTTTATTAAAAATATCGGTAAGTCTTCGAGTGTATTCTGCGAGGTCTTCAAGCTGCACCGCACAGTCCTCTATAAACGACACGGGTTTACCGTCGCCTTTCATTGACATCATAATATTCAGCCCAGATTTTCTTACTTCCCAGATCGCGTTCTGGAATTCTTTATCAGAGGCTTCTACCACCGAATTAGGAAAACCTAGGTCCCCCATCAATTCGACGAGTTGTCTAAGTCTTCGCAGCTGCTGGTCGCCATTTTCTCCCGCAAATTCGACCAAGAGTAGTGCTTCTGGTTCTCCCCTCACAAACCTATTTACCGTTGATGCGAAAATAGGAATGTCGCGAGCCAGCTCGATCATAGTGCGATCTACCAGCTCTACCGCATCAGGGTCAAGCTTGACAATATGCTGGGTAGCATCCATAGCTTCGTAAAAAGAGGGGAAGTGGCAAACACCAAGTACTTTCTCTGGCGGAATGGGCTGTAAATCCAGATGTATGCGTTTAAAGAATCCCAACGTGCCCTCAGAGCCAACCAGCAAGCGCCCCATATTTGGCTCTTCTTTAATCAACTCATCAATGTTGTAGCCACCCACGCGTCTCAGCAATTTCGGAAATCGTGAACGAATCTCAGACGCTTCTCTTTGTCCTAGTTCCAGCATTTTCTGCACCAAGCGCTGGTATGCAAGGTTGTCTTCAGGTAGATCGTTAACTGGTTTAAAGTGGGCATGAGTTCCATCGGCCAGCAGAGCCTCGACCGAGTTTACGTTGTGTACCATGTTGCCGTAGCGTATGGAACGGGCTCCACAACTATTGTTACCCGTCATACCTCCGAGAGTTGCACGATTGGCTGTGGATACGTCAACCGGGTAAAACAATCCATGAGGTTTCAGGTATTGATTAAGTTGGTCCAGCACTATTCCGGGCTGAACACAGACCGTTCTTGCAGCCTTGTCGAACTCGACCACTTGATTGAGGTATTTCGTGCTATCTATCAATAAAGCTTCGCCGATAGCTTGGCCATTCTGCGAGGTTCCACTACCCCGTGGAAGCAGTGGTACTCCCTCTTCGGCCGCTATCTGCAGGGCGATTTGCACATCGTCTTCGGAGGCCGGAATTACAATACCGACCGGCATTAACTGATATATAGATGCATCGGTGCTATAGCGACCTCGACTAAAATCATCGAAGAGAATATCGCCCTGCACTTCCTGCTTTAAGCGCATTACCAACTTGCTGTTATCAGTATTCACCATAGAAAAACAAAATATCCAAACAGAAGAAGTTTTATATCATATCCGAGCTACTAATTTGTAAATGCTTGCCTGCTCAAAGTTTTTGATACCTATCTAGATCATTGAAAAGGAGTCTGAGCTCCATTACTCTGCTAAGCGTTGGTAGTGATGAAAAATAAGGCGGATTAAAATCGTGAAAAAGCTAATTTTGCTGATTATACCGGTAATGCTAATTGCCGGGCCCCTAGTTGCTCAAGAGTTTGAACCGGGATTTATTGACCCTTACCCAATAATGCAGGCGGCATCGGAAGCGATTGGTGAGGATAAACTAGAATGTGTGTCGATTTCCGGAACTGCGTATACCGGCATGGTGGGTCAACAACGCCTGAACGGATATGAAGTTGACTGGCCTAGAGGGGAACCGCTGCGCAACTATACTCGTTTAATCGACTGGCAAAACGTGAGAATGATGGAAACTTTTGAACGGGAACCCGGCAACAATCCTGCCTCGTGGAAATACGGCCTCGGCTGGCAAGATGGGACCCCGATGCAGAGGGAAACCCACCAAGAATTTATGCTCAACGGCCGCTATGCATGGCATAAGGACGGTATCAATGGTGATCCGATTGCTGCCCAGATTGTCGATGCGGAACGCTGGCAGTTAGACATGTGGCTCACTCCCCACGGTTTCCTGAAAGCAGCCCGGCTTCCAGGAGCTAATCCCAGAGCAACTTGGCGCTGGGAATTGGGAGAAATGGGAAGAGACGGCGCAACCATTAATCCAGAGAAAGTAACAATAGTTTCCATCACAGTAATGGGTAAATATCGTGTAGATGCCACGATCAATTCCCAAAATTTATTACAAAGAATCCACACCTGGGTACCCGACCCAGTGCTAGGTGATGCCAATTATGAACATGAGTTTGCGAACAGCGACTACATTGACATAGGGGATGGGATTCGCTTCCCTACTATCTGGCACCACCACACTGGCTGGGATGATAACTATCAGGCTCAGAGTATTAATGCCGGTCACAATGCATTCGGAGGCAATCAATCCGACATCCAAGCAAACGTGTGTCCCACCGAGTTGCCAGTACCTCAAAACGTTTTAGATGCTGATCTTTCCGAGAGTATCCTCATTAGTGAGCTTGGCGATGGTATCTACCTGTTTGGTGGCAGTTCCCATAATAGTGTTGTTATAGAGTTTGATAACTACATAGCAGTAGTCGAGGCCCCGTTGAACGAGCAACGCAACCTATCAGTAATTGATCAGATCGCGGAAATAATACCAGGCAAGCCGATTCGGTTCCTCGTAAATACACACCAGCACCATGACCACATTGGCGGTCTTCGCGCCTATATGCACATTGGCGCCACTATCATTACACACTGGAAGAACTACGACTTTTACGCGAAGGACGTGTTGAACTATTCACAACGTACCCTGGATCCTGACATGATTAGTTTGTGGCCACCCACCGAGTTGGCCGAAGGCTATCAGTATGAAGTGGTACGCGAAAACTATGTCCTTACAGATGGAGAGCGCAACCTGCAAATTTCCTATGTGCATCCACTCAACCATGTTGAAGGCATGCTTGCGGCATATCTGCCTAAAGAAAAGATGCTAATCGAAGCGGATTTATTTGACGGTCCTTCTCCGTTCAATCTCAATCCCGTTGCTCAAGAGCCCAATCAATCCAATCGGAGCCTTCACAATCACGTGCAAAGACTTGGCCTTGATGTCGAAACTATTGTTCCCATCCACGGGAGGCCTGTTTCATGGAACGAATTCGAAAGATTAGTTAACTGAATGCCTCGCGAACACGCCTGCCCTGCGGGCGTTAGCGCGATCGGGAACATATTGAAAGGGCTACTGCAACTTCCGCCAGGACAATGTAGCAGTAATCCTGCCTTGAGCATCTTTCAGGGATAGTTTCAAAAGCCCATCCTCGAACTCATAGTAACGAACGTTGTCGCCACCTACCCATCCGGGAACCATAGGACTTCCCTCCACATGGTGCACTACCACTCCCTGTTCGACATTAAAGGAAACTTTTCCCCAGTAAGCGAATCCCCCTACGGTACGTTCATTGGAATTTCCAGCACGTCGCGGTAAATCTACTGGCATGCCCAGACCGACCATATTTCCAAAGGCATCATAACTGAGACGTCCGATGTAATTCATATCCCTTTTTTCACCGTCGGAAGGAAATGTGAAATAACTTACCAGTTCATATTCACCTATAAATTTCTGTCGCACAGTATCAATATCATCAGCCGCTTGCACCGCCGTGTTGGCTAATAAAAACAGCGGCACCAAGAACAATCTTTTTATCATTGTTGTGCTCCTCTTGAGATTCGAGTCATTTAATAACCGACAGCGGCCCCATCATCACGCCTTGAGTCGGACGCCCCCAAGAATAAGCCAGCCTCGCGGTCATGGTATACGCCCATGGCCGCCCCCTGAGAATTCCGTTCCGTCACTCGATGTCCGCGCTCTGTATACAGCCGGATGGTATCCGGAGACAATGTATTGGTTTCTACACTAGTGGAGTCAGGCAACCATTGATGATGAATACGACCGGCTTCAATCGCCTCGGCTACATTAAATCCATGATCGATCACATTGAGAATAACTTGCATTGTGGTATTGATAATAGTCTTGCCACCAGGGCTGCCAGCGGCTAACAATGGCTTACCATTTTGGGCGACAATAGTCGGAGTCATACTAGACAGTGGGCGCTTCTCTGGTGCCACCAAATTGGGAGCGGTACCTATAAGCCCCTGCTCATTAGTAACACCTGGCACGGCGTTAAAATCTCCCAGTTCGTTGTTAAGCAGATAGCCTCCTCCTTCCACCACCATCGCAGAGCCGTAACTAAACTCCAGCGTATAAGTCAGGCTTACCATATTTCCTTCACGATCTACTACGGAAAAATGCGTGGTTTCTTCACTCTCGTATGCTTGTGCAAACTCCGATGGGCTACTTTCAGATTTTTTCCCCATGTCGATGCTACCTCTCAGGGTAGCAGCATAGGCCTTGTCCGTTAGCCGTTCCAAAGGTATGGCTTCGTTGAAATCAGGATCTCCTAAGTGTTGAGCGCGATCCGAATACGCTCTGCGCATGGCTTCGGTTAGCACGTGCAAATATTGGGCAGAGTTGTGCCCCATCGCTGATAGATCGTATCCTTCCAAGATATTGAGCATTTCAGCCAGAGCTATCCCGCCAGAACTAGGAGGTGGCATGCTGACGATTTCGTAGCCGCGATAGGTGCTGCGAATCGGTTCTCGCTCCACGGCTTCATATCGGGCAAGATCTTCCTCGGTAATCAGCCCGCCGTTCGCTGACATGAACTCTGCTAGGCGTTGTGCGTTTTCACCTCGGTAAAAACCGTCGTGACCATTTTCTTGAATTAATTCCAAAGTGTAAGCGAGATCTGGTTGGTGCCAAGTATCACCCAATTCGTAGAGTGATCCGTCCTCTTTGAAAAATTTTCTAACCGAAGAAGGGTATTGGGAAAACCGCCTAGCATTTCTGGCAAAACCCGATTGGAGAGAATATGTAATTGGAATTCCCTCTCGAGCAAGCGTTATAGCCGGAGCAATCAGGTCTTGCCACGGCAGAGTACCCAAATTCTGGTGCGCCTTATAGAGACCCGCTACAGTTCCGGGTACTCCGATTGCCAGTGGCCCGAAGTGATTGGAATTATTAGCAACGTTGCCATCCAGTCCCAGATACATCCTTTCGGTAGCGGCAAGCGGAGCCTTCTCCCGAAAATCGAAGGTCGTGGCATGGCCATCTTCACCGTGGTAAACCAAGAACCCTCCACCACCAATATTGCCGGCCCCAGGCAATACAACAGCCAGAGCAAAAGCTGTTGCCACTGCCGCATCCACCGCATTGCCGCCCTGTTTGAGAGCGTCCACCCCAACTTCCGATGCCAAACGTGCGGCAGTCGCTACTATCCCATTTTTTACCCTTAAGGGAGTCCGCCCTCCTTCTGAATAAGATGGCGAAACCATCATCAAACATACGAATAAAACGAACCCTCTAAGCATTCCTGGTTGACTCATCAATACAATCTCTAAATGAAACTCTTTTTTTACCCGTTACCCAGCTACGGCAACCTGATGTCGCTACTGGGCTAAAACTAGTCACCAGTGTATGTCAGCGGGGGTATTGTTAGCAATGGCCGCATTTCTCCGAGAGCTCCACATATAGGGACTTCAAGACCTCCGTTTTGGAAAATCAGCCGCTCCTTTGGGTAATTTCGACCAAGTTGTCATAATCCATTACCTAAAGAAAAAATTCTGGCACTTACCTTGTCATTAAATACGTTGAAGTGCTAAGTTTTGCCGAAGGAGAGATGGCTGTTCGATATCTCTTTTGTTAATTAAACTATATCACTCAATTTATATGAAGAACCCAGCTTATCGAGTCAAGCCTATGGTCAAATCCGTCATTATCAAACTGGTTACTCCAGTCTGGATGCTCTTTCTGCTAGTCGCCTGCGGCGAACCTAATCAATCCGGGTCCTCTGGTCCTTCCCAGTCCGACGCTGCTGAAACGGAAGAACAGCTCATTGCCCGAGTTAATGCTATTCATCGCCGTGTAATCACCCTCGATACCCACGCAGATATAAACACAGAGAATTTTACAGCGACACGAAACTACACCCAGGATCTGGATACCCAAGTGACTCTGCCAAAAATGCAGACCGGTGGACTAGACGTTGCCTGGTTTATTGTCTACACCGGACAAGGTCCTCTGAATTCGGAAGGTTACGAAGCAGCCTATGCCAATGCTATAGACAAGTTTGATGCTATTCATCGCCTAGCTGAAGAAATAGCGCCCGACCAGATCGAAATTGCCTATACCTCGGATGATGTTCGTCGCATTGTGGCCGAGGGCAAAAAAGTAGCAATGATTGGTATTGAGAATGCCTATCCGATTGGATTAAACATGGACCGAATCGAAGATTTTCATACAAGGGGTGGTCGTTACATGTCTCTAGCTCATAACGGTCATAGCCAATTCTCTGATTCCAACACCGGTGAACCCGACATGGACTACCTCCATGGCGGATTGAGTGAAATAGGTTACCAGGCAATTGCCGAAATGAACCGCTTGGGCATTATGATCGACATTTCTCACCCATCCCGGGACTCAATTATGCAAACAATTGGAGTCAGTCGTGCTCCCGTAATTGCTTCTCATTCATCGGCCCGTACCTTGACCAACCATACCCGCAACCTAGACGATCAAATGCTGCTGGCTTTGAAAGAAAACGGAGGGGTAGTGCAGACCGTTGCTTTTAGCAGTTACGTGAGCGAAGCGCGGCGCTCATTCATAGAAGAAGGACGTGAAAGATTGCGCAGAAGTGTTGCTGAAGAGCTGGATTATAAAATCCTTGACCCTTCTGCTGCTAGTCAACTCAGCGAAGCAGAACGGCAAGAATACGACGCCTTCATGGCCGACATTAATGCCCGTATCGCCCCCAGAGTAAGAACCGAGGTGACGGCTTTGGCTCCGCCCGCTACCGTTTCCGATTTTGTCGACCATATTGACTATCTGGTAGATTTGATTGGCCTAGAACACGTTGGAATAAGCTCCGATTTCGATGGCGGAGGCGGTATCGAGGGTTGGAACGATGCTTCGGAATCTTTAAACGTCACCTTGGAACTAGTAAGGCGCGGTTACACTGAGGGTGAAATAGAAATGATGTGGAGTGGTAATCTATTAAGGGTACTAGATGATGTGCAGCGAATTTCGGCAGAAATCCAAGCAGAAACCCGATAACAGACTTTGTTCAGGAGGCAAGAAAAATATGATCAATAGGTTGCTCACGGTTTTAGTGACTTTCGGATTCATTTTACAAGTGGATGCCGATAATCATGAAAATGGCGGATCTACAATAATGACCAAGGAGGAAGTGGAGTCGACGCTCGAACAGGGATTAAATAACCTTGCCAGTGGTCGCTCGGTTAGCGACATAGTCATGCGACATATCGATGTTGGTGCAGAGAACATGGGAGTCTCGGTCGTTCAGAGAAGCAAGGTCGACCCTCGCGTTACCGAATCAGGTATTGCTCATGTTGATCTAGACGAAATCTATTACATAGTCGCTGGAGAGGGGACAATGGTTACGGGTGGTGAATTCGTGGATAAACAAACTAGCAACAGTTCATTACTGGGGCCAATGGAGCGTGGAGAAATCCACGAAGGCGTTCTTCAGAAAGTGAAGCCAGGTGATATCGCCATCATTCCGAAAGGTATGCCCCACGGTTGGCATGAAATAGAAACTGACAATATCAGCTACATTATTTTCAGGGGAGATCCCAATAAGGTAATGAATATTAAGCAGGATTGATCAGCTGAAACTGCACGGTTTATACAAGCAGGAATCGCGCCAATTGATCTCCTCATCGTTCCTATAGGTCGTTCCAATTGAGCAAAGCATTATAGACAAAGGCATGGTCATGATGATTCACGTGCCTATGCATCGGGTTCCAGTTAAACAACACGATATGTCCATCGTCCAGGGGTTTGCTAACGATAGCGGGTTTACCGTCAATGGCATCCGCCCCTCTAACAATTCCTCCAGAAAGTACTAATGGAGGATTCGGACGGGGCTCTTCTTCATCTAGGTTTCCAGAACCTTTAGCGGGAGAATTCTCACCCCCTGAACCGTCATCGAAATCTTTTGCCCCGAACTGTAAAGGGGAGTACCTGCGATCGTAATCCGGTAACGAAAATACCGGTGCATTTCCGCGAAATACATAAGTAAACTCATCGTAACCATAGACTAAGGGTGAGCTATGGTCGGTAACCTTGGCGGTCATAATGGAGCCAGGCGTATTCATTCCTCCCGCATTGATCTTGTTAATGCCTCGCAGAATTCCAGAGTCGGTAGCAATAACACCTGCCGACCCGAGAGTTACGAGAGTGCCACCTTCACGCACGAATTCCTCAAAAGCAGCCATGCCTTTAAACCCCATACCCCCGGTTATATCTTCGGAACTTAGTATTTGTCCATGGCTTGGAGATTCTGAACTAGCGGTATACGGCAACGGTGACCATTTAGGATCAATTCCACCAATAATAGTGCCGAGGCTAGTGCCACCACTCATATGGGGAACAAGAATAACGTCAAAGTCACTCAGAAAATCCCCTTCCCTGGCACGATCCTTCGAAAAGAGGGTATAGGGTATCTTCGCCTGATCGAGGCTGTAACGCACCCATCCAGCATTCTGAGTTGAAGTCCAAGACTGATAGACTCCCACCCGTGGTAAATCTAAGTCATGGGTAGCCACTTCTGGCATGACGGCTACGTTGTTCACAATCAATCTACTTTGTGCAAGCACACTCTCCACTTGTTCACTGCTAACCCGGTCCAGCCTGCGCATGTCTATGAGATAACTTCCGGACGGATAATCTTCACTTTCTAACTGGAAAGAGTCTTCAGAAACAAACACCTCAACATCTCCCATTGCAAACCTTGCCGGCCCAAATTCTCGTTGCCCTTTATTGGAAATAATCCAGACTTCTTTTTCTTCAGGCAATGTGGATGCTGTAAGGAACTCGTCTCTCCGGTTAAACGGCGTGCCAGTATGCTTGAGCACAGACTCATCATTTATGGGCTTTGTATCGACGCCATAAATGAGCCCAAACGTCCAAGAAACATCATCGTAAGGAGGCACTTCTACATCACTGGGAAAACTTTGGTTTTCCAACAAAGTTTTTGCCAAAGGCCCATAAGGCTGATTCAATTTAACGAGTATATCGCCAGGTTTGACCTCGATATCGCCGTAATAACCAGCCAATGTTGTTCGCTGCATTTCAATCGCATGCCGGTGCAAAACTCCCACCATGTAGTTAGCTGAGTCCGGATCCCTTTGTTCTTGAGGAACCAAATAAGCATAAGGAGCCTCGGCAGCCCCTTGTTCAAGCGCATCTAAACCTTTCTGGTAATAATTGGACAGAAACATTTCGCCGTTCCTGGCAACCATTTCCAGTGAGGCGATCACACCCGTTTGCATGTAGTTAGTGTTATTGCGCATGGACCAGGTCAGTTTTTCAGGGGGCGGTGCCGCTCTGTACCACTGCCGGCTCGTTACATCTGCGCCAGCAAACCGCGAGTTGCTGATATCCCGTTCCATTGTTTCGGAGCTGCCATTGCCAAATGTTTCATAAAATCTGCCCATGCTGTTGTGATTGTTGGTAGCCCACAACATATAGCCAGGATACCAGCCGGTGTAGTAGCCCCAAGTCCAGACCCCCTCCAAGCCCAATCCACTGAGCCTTGAAATTTCATAATTTGCCAATAATTGCCATTCCCCGATGGTAATAGGGCTAATCCCTTCATTATAAGGTCCAGTGCCACCAGCCACGTAAAGTAGAGGTACCGACTCGTGCAGGTCCAGACTTATGGTTGGTTTCCATTTGTAAACGCCATTGACGTAATTTTCCGTTATTGGCTGGCTTATCGATATACCGTCACGGTTATTGTCATGGTAGGTGTAATGCCCCCAAAATGGCACACTACGAGGAGGCATATTGAAGTAGTCTGTGTGTCCTTTTATGTTGCGTTTAAACCACTCCACCTGGCGTGTTCTTCCGTCCACTTCAAACACCGGAGTAATCAAAGTGAGTACGTTCTGACGGATCGTAGTGAACGGTTCTCGCGTCTCGACCGCCAACCGATACGCAAGTTCCATTACCATTTCTGGAGGGCCCAATTCCGGAGAATGCAGACCGGCTGTCATCCAAAAGATCGGCAATGCTTGCTCGATGATAGCTCCCGCCTGTTCCGCATCAGTCAACCGTGGGTCCGATAACGCCTCGAGATAGGAACTGTAAGTATTGATATTCTGAAGATGCTGAGCATCGGCAATTGCTACGACGAGCATGTCCCGGCCTTCGAAGCTTTGGCCAAGCTGAAACACTTCAACTCGGTCCGAGGCTTCAGCCAACGCGTTGAAATAATGATAAATTTCATCGACCTGAGTAAGTTCACCAGGGGTGCCAATAGTGTATCCGAGGACATCCCTGGGACTAGGGATTGTAGGGTGTTCCGGCAGTGAATCTACCCAGCGGGTCAAATAGGCTTCATTGGTCGTCGACGCTCGAATCGTCTCCGTCGCGGTCTGGTCTATTGCCAGTTCACCAAGGCTTCCCTGCGAATGGGCGGTACTGCTAAGCACTGCCATAAAATAAAACAGTAAACCGAGTTGCGTCTTATTCATTCATGAGCCCTCACTTTTAACCTTGCATAGCATACCTGCGAATTGCGGGGATTGCCTCGATAAGCCTGAGTCATGAGATTTCCCTTGTCCGCCTTCGGTCGAAGCCGTATTTTAATCACATTTATCAACCACTTTACAGATGTGCCGATTTAAAAAGAGCCCGCTCCTACCAACCCATCTGAATTGTATATATTCTGACAGCTGGGTATAACTATTTACACGCAGGTTCTGCTTAGCAGGCTGACTTATTAAGAGGTAGCTGTACGTGAAAACAATAACGCTTAAGTTTCAAGAACGCGATGAAGCGGAAATGCAGTCACGGGCTGAAGCATTTGAGCAACTTATGCTTTCTCGACGGACTGTGAGAGATTTCTCCGATCGACCGGTGCCGAAAGAACTTATAGAAAGTTGTCTGCTCACAGCGAATAGCGCTCCCAGTGGCGCTAACCGACAGCCTTGGCATTTTGTTGTAGTTAGCGACCCCGTAATAAAAAAACAGATTCGTGATGAAGCGGAAGCGGAAGAACGTGAGTTTTATGCCGATCGCGCTCCGCAAGACTGGCTCGACGCTTTGGCACCACTGGGTACTGATGCAAACAAGCCCTTCCTAGAAACGGCGCCCCACCTAATTGTGATATTCACACAAAAATATCTACTCGATGAAAAGGGCAAAAAGTTAAAGAATTATTTCGTGACAGAGTCTGCGAGTATTGCCACCGGATTACTAATTGCCGCTCTCCACAATGCCGGACTCGCCTCACTCACACATACGCCAAGCCCAATGAAATTTCTCAATACAATTTTGGATCGTCCTACCTCCGAGAAACCTCTGATGATTCTCGTGGCTGGTTATCCGGAAAAGAATGCCCAGGTGCCGGCCATCTCAAGAAAACCGCTCCAAGAGATAGCGAGCTTCCGCTAATGCGAAATAGCGCAATAAAAAGCCCGCGTCTTTCGTTGCAGGCCTTTTTGATCAGCATTGATTAATTACTGCTGGGGATTACCAATAGGAGTCCCCGGCTTACGCCATTCACCGTAAGTATATTCTTCGGCGAATTCAGCACACTTGAATTCCAACAACTGCATGTCTTCGCGAATATGGCGATACAGTGGGAAGCTGATAGTCCAAGGCTGGGTAAAGGTATTGGGATCGGTAATAGTCGCCGTGTAGTTAATATGGTTAGGACTTGCCGCCGTCCACCGCTCTTCCACTACCATTTGATAGCTGTGGTGATTACCGGCACGATCAAACCACGTATCGGGCATCTGTCCGGAAACTCGAACAACCAAGGTATCTCCATCCCAGTGAGCATTGGAGTGCCCCATCCAGGCATCCACCTGAGATTCTAGTTCAGGCTGATCAACATAAAGTATCCGATTTGCCTCAGCAACTTCATAAGCAATCAATATGACATCCCGAGATTGAACAATCTGGAATGGAAAAGGCAGATAGTTGGAACGAGGCACTCCGGGCATATAACAATCAGCCAGCGGGTCCTTGGTAATCGCATCTATCCGGTTCGCATCACGCTGACGCAAGCTCTGCTCGTTGTACGGTATACGGCCATCTTCGATAATTCCAAGATCAGCCGGTATAGCTGAAAACGCACCGAACTCTCTTGGATAGGGACCATAAGCCGCTGCATGAGGCTCGATATCGTAGTGAGCATTCGTCATGGCCTGCCAGATTCCGCTTAGGTCAGGTTTGCCATCTGGGGTACGAGGAAACTCATCAAGCTGAGCGAATGCTGCCCCGGAAATTAAAATCAAACATAGGAGTGAAGCTATTTTGTGTGCTGTATTTTTCATTGATAACCTTTTATTAATATCTTGGTCTAAATATACAAACTTATAGAGTTAAAAAGTTCAGACAACAACGGCCCATTCGGGCCGTTTTTTTTGCTTTTTCTATTTCAGTGAACTCCTTCTAAATCGAAGCCCTCTCGCTCACTGACCCGTGCTCCTCTTAATGTGTTCAGCATGCCATAGTTGCCTTCATGACAAGCATATTCATATATTTGCCCTGCCATCTTAATCATTGGCACGATCGCGGTAATTTTATCGGTGAAGGTTGAAGGATCGTCAATCGTGAATTCATAATCCACCGTGTCGTAGGCAACGCGAGTGAACTTCTCAGTAAGCATGGCATTATAGTTATCACCGGCGGCACCAAAACTCTGACGCATGCCGTTGAAATTCCTGGTTTCCACCACCAAGGTATCACCTTCCCACCACCCCCGAGAGTCACCTGACCAAAGACGAATATCGTCGCTTAGTGCAGATTTATCTACCAGCGGAACAATACGTGCATCATGGATCATCTCAGTCATGATCACAGCAGTGTCTTTGCTTTGAATAATTTGCAAATTATTGTTGTAAAGGCTGGGGGTAAAAGGAGGGCCTGAGTTAAATCCAACGATGCACCGTTCTGATAGACCCCTATCTTCAGGTCCATTTTTCGCGATACCGCCTACAACATAACGAACAGGTCGATCACCAGCTATATCCGGGCCTAGGCCGCCGAATTGGCGTTTGGCTCCTTCGGTAACGGCAGGACTACGACCATTTTCCGGGTAAACGATGTGCGATGTCCTCACCACATCACCCAGTCCAGCAGTCTCAAACCAAAAGTCGTTGTAACCCCCAGGATTATCGGTCGCCTCAGGCGTCGCAGGAAGAGCCACTCTCGCAGCTGCCTCATCAGCAGCTTGCCGCCCTGCCATGATAGCTGCTCTACGTTCCTCAATCTCCTCTGCACTCAGAAATTGCTGTGTACCGTAACGCTGAGGTCTTTGCATAGGCACATCAGAGGAAAAATTCCATACTCCCTGAAGGTCTGGTTGACCCCATTGCGTACGTGGCACTGCATAATCACTATCCGTTTGAGCTCCAGCGACACTACTGAAAGCAGTAAGTATTGAGATTATAAGCAGAAATTTAGATTTCATTGTTCATCTCCGAGGTATGATTTCGCCGTCAACGTAACTTAGAGGTTTAGGGAGTAATAATCAATAGAAACGGGACTAAATGCGGGTTCTAAGCGACCCAAAACCTGCATGAAGATTAACGTCTCGTGAAGCGAGTCAGCAAACTAGAGGTATCCCAACGGCTTCCTCCTATCTCCTGCACTTCGGCATAAAAGCTGTCCACGAGTTCCGCTACAGGCAATTGAACACCGTGATTTTTGGCCTCTTCCAAGGCAATCCCGAGGTCTTTACGCATCCAGTCTACCGCGAAACCGAACTCGTATTCATCCGCTAGCATGGTCTTGTAGCGATTATCCATCTGCCAGGAACCGGCGGCTCCCTTTGAAATTGTTTCAATCAAATCTTCGCCGTTGAGACCCGTTTTCATCGCGAAATTCAACGCTTCCGCCAATCCTTGCACCACTCCGGCTATACAGATCTGATTGCACATCTTGGCTAACTGCCCATTACCGGCAGGACCCAACAATTTATTGAACTTAGAGTATGTATCGATAACCGGTTTCGCCTCCTCATATACATCCTGTTCACCACCTATCATCACTGTGAGAGCACCATTTTCTGCTCCAGCTTGGCCTCCCGATACTGGCGCATCGAGAAAATGTTTTCCCTGACCCTTGGCAGTCTGATAAAGGTGACGTGCCAACTTGGCAGAAGCCGTGGTGTGATCTATAAGTATGGCGTCATCTTCCATTGGTCCGAGACAGCCGTTATCCCCAAGAATCACTTCACTGACATCATTATCATTGCCGACGCACACTAAAACAACGTCGCACCCCCGGGTAGCTTTTGCTGGCGTAGGGGCCATGTCCCCCTCATATTCATCACACCATTTCCTTGCTTTTGCTTCAGTGCGGTTGTAAACGCACACATCTATACCCGCATTCTTCACGTGACCAGCCATCGGGTAACCCATGACACCTAATCCTATAAACGCGACCTTCATGTCTTACTCCATCTATTGTTAATTGGTTTCCCCTCGATAAACAGATACACCGCGTGCGAAAGTTTCTGATATTTTGACATCGGCCAATTGCGCTGGGTCAACTGCAAGCGGATTGGTTTCCAGTATCACCAAGTCCGCACGTTTACCTGGGGTAATACTTCCCTTCTCGTCTTCCTCGAAATACTGATAGGCGGCGCCTTGAGTAATTGCATAAAGCGCTTCCATGACGGTAGCTCGCTGTTCTGGCCCAAGGATATAACCGCTGCGAGTCTGCCGGTTTACAGTTATGGAAATCAAACGCATCATATCCGGTGGCACAATGGGTGAATCATTATGAACAGTGAAAGGAATATCTCGATTTATAGTTGCCCTTACTGGGCTGATGAAACCAGCTCGCTCATCCCCAAAGCTGAGTCGGTGCCAGTCACCCCAGAAAAAGGGATGCGCCGAATAGTAAGACGGAATAATCCCCAGTTCTTTAACCCGATCGAGTTGATCTGCCCTAATAAGCTGTGCATGGATGATGACTGAGCGATGATCGGGAATGACCCCTCCCTCCACAGCTTCGGCGATGCCATTGATCATCCGCTCAATAGCTTGGTCACCGTTGGCATGTGCCAGGACTGGCACCTGCCGCTCTAGCAAACTATTAACTCTCGCGTGATATGCTTCAGGATCGTAACTGGGATAGGCCACATAATCGGCGTCAACGCCTGGGGGCCCTTCGTTATAAGGTTGTGACATCCATGCCGTGCGGCCCTGAGGCGAGCCATCCAAGATAAATTTAACGCCCCCAATGCGGACACCACCTATATATGCAGCATCTTGAGAAACCTGCCCCAGTTCGATATCGCTTAGCGGGTTGCCCATGATATAAGCTACAATATCTACTGGAAAAGCTTCTTCCCGCGCATGGGCTTTCAGAGCATTCACGTAAGCAACGCTAACGTTACTATCCTGAATAGTGGTAATACCATAACTGGAATAAATTTCAGCAGCATCTCTACGCAGCTGCCAGCCTTGCTCTTCGCTGATCAGCGCACCGTATCCAGGCAACAACCCCATTGCTGTCTCTTCCATCACACCAATCGGTTCGTCTGAACCTGATCGGCGACGTATAACACCGCCTGGGGGGGGCTGGCTTTCCGCGGTAATTTCGCTCTGTGCCAAAGCCAGTGAATTAGCCGCATTAAGATGGCCGGAGACATGGCGAATGACGATCGGATGACTTGTTGAGGCTCTATCTAAGTCATCACGGTTAGGGTGACGTTGTTCAGCCAACAGAGAATCATCATAGCCAAAACCATAAATCAATTGGCCATCGGGAACATTATTATTCTCAATCCAATTCTGGATAGCAGTTACAATATCGTCAATAGCCTCTACCGTACCGACCGGCGGCGATGACAAATCGAGTAGCGCAGAGGAAGTAGCTACAGCGCCGAAATGACCGTGAGCATCGATGAATCCCGGCAACAGTGCCCGATCTCCCAGCTCTACCAGGCGAGTGGAATCGTCTTGCAATTGTATGACTTCTGCCTGGCCACCAGTAGCCACGATCCGGTCGCCACGTACCGCTACAGCGGTAACTTTGGAATTATCCATCGTGATGATGTTGTCACCAATGAAGATCAGATCGGCGAATTCTGTTCCCTCTCTCTCCACAGGCGAACATGCCGCCAAAAAGACACACGTAATTACGAACAATGCGATTTTGTACTTGATCATCGGTTTCTCTTGTTTCTTCTTAATTTAGGAATAGATCAAAGTGTGCAGGGAAATTGCAGCACGCGCAATGCCGGATTTGATTAGCCCCTGCCCTCCGTGCTAACCGAGTTAAAACCCGCTCAGGGACTGTTGGATCTGTTATCTGATCCATCGCTAAAGACAAAACTGCAACTTTCCGGTGATTTGGAAAAATCCGGCATGGCTGCAGATAAAATTAAGCTCTGGAGCGAATGACATTCAGCATCTGACAAGTTTTTGTATGTCAGGTAGGTCAAGCCAGAACCTTTTGTTTCAATCACTCCCCAGCGAATTGATAGAACAGGGTAGCATTGGCTAATTGGGGTACACCGCCTTCTAGCTTCGGCCTAAAATTCAAATTCTGGATAGAGTTCTCCAGTTCCCTCCGGCTAACGGGCTGGCTGGAATTTATCGATAGCAACTCAAGGTCTCTAGGTGAGCTAACATCCTTCTTCAACCGCCCTCGGTACCAACGTGATCTCTCTTCCAAACCCACGAGATTGAAAGAGAACATGGCATATTCTCTATCAGTTTCGGGGATAACATCTCTGCCATAGCCAACTGGAGCAATAGAATATGGAAACTGCGCAGACCATTGCCTAAAACTGAAATTGGAAACTACCCCGTCAATAGACAGGCCATTCTCGGGGCTATCCAATGTAGCTTGCGCTTGTTCCCAGCTGGATACGAAATTAAGTGCCGGCAGGAGCTTTGGTTCAGCAAAAGCTTGATTGATTTTTCCCTGATCAATTCCAGCGTCCAGAAACTGCTGATTGGCGCGAGTATAGGACCGAGCTGCTGCCTCGGAATTACCAAATAATACTTGCCAATCACCAAGATATATTTCAGCCATGGCCATTCCCTCGAGATCCGGCTGGTCTCGCCTTTCAAACAAAGCGTATAATTCAGCTAGCTTGTAGAGCCCGGAAAAATATGATGCAGTGCGAGCATCCCTGCGCGTGAGCGCAAGGCCCCTGTTGGAATACCTTCTTAATGAAATACTCGTTTTCCCCTGAGCTTCCACAGCCACAGATTGGAGATATTCCTGCAATACCTGCTTATAGATGAATTCCGGCAAGCGGCTATCTTCAGGTTCCAATGCAAACCGGGACACCCTCACTGCTATTGAATTCAATCGCTCGGCTTGACGAAAGTGGTAACTCTGCAGAGACACGTGGTCACTGGCCACACCCCAGAGATGGATATCTACCAGCTTTAACATGGAATCCAGCAATGACGCACTTATCGTGTTCTCTCTTCGATTGAGCAACCACGTTACATGCTCCATTAACTCTCGCGCCTCAACCCAATTCCCTTGATTTCCGAAAGTTTCAATGCGTTTTATGATGAAAGGAAACTGACTTTGAGAATACAGGCCTTCACTGACCCGAATGATCTGGATCACTTGATCGAGAACTTCGTGGGCCTCGTTATAGAGCCCAACGTCTATTAATTGCTGGCTGAACTGCTCGAGCGGTTCCAGCATACGACGGTCTAGCCTGCCGTAATCAAACTGAAGATTAAGCACTTCAGATCGAATTTCTTCCAACGCCCCTCTGACCTCTTCCGTCGTGAGCCGCTGCGCAGCTGTCGGGCTTATCACCAGCGATGACAGACAAACTGCTGTGCTTATAGACAAAAAAATTCGCATAGAAAATCAATGAACTCGCAGGGAACACTTGTAAAAGTCTTTGAACAGTTCTAAGGCAATTAAAAAGCTAGACTTTCAGACTGATAAGAGACATTTAACCTATCAGAATTGGTACGTCCAGCACAATCTTTCGGATCATAAATTCTCTTTCTCACGCAGCCTTATAACGCTTCGCTCTGCTGGTTGTACTTCATGTATATAATAGCGGCTGACTTTAAAGGAAAGGTATCAGAGATATGTCAAATGACAATAAGCTACTGGTGGTGGAGACTGAGTTTCCCGTGCGGTACGCAGAAACCGATGCAATGGGCATAGTTCACCATGCTAGCTATCTGGTCTACTTTGAAGTAGGTCGCTGCCAACTCATGAGGGACATTGGCAGCGATTATGCGCACATTGAAGCGGATGGCTATCGGCTACCCGTCACTGAGCTGAAAGTCCGTTTGGTGGGCAGCCTTAGCTTCGGAGAGCAGGTAAAAATACGCACCTGGGTGGAAGAAAACAGGAGCCGCCAATTAACTTTTGCTTACGAAGTTATTCACCCCGACACTGAGGCAATCCTTGTATCCGGCTTCACTAAGCACGTTTGGACTGACAAGGATGGCAATGTAACCCGATTACCTAAATACTGGAGCAGCCTTTTGGGCAAAATCACCTAACTAATATTATGTGGATCGGTCTCCTTCCCCTAAGCAGAAAGACTCTGTGACTGCAACGACTGCACCTCGTCATAGAGATAACGCGTTAGCTGGTTTCTTCCGCCTTGCTCTCTTAACACCTCCCAACTAAGAGGTTGACCAATCTCGACTCGCACGGTCTTACCAAACATGTTAAGCGCCTCATTAACCAGCAGAGCCGATCGCAGGGGCTCTGCTATGTGCGAAGCGACATGGAACTTGCGACTATTCGTACCATGAAAATAAAACGGTACTACTGTCGCCTCTGCATCCCGGATAATCTTGGCAGCAAAAGTTGTCCAAGACGCATCTTGGACTCGACCGAACCCGAGCTTATCCGCTGTAGCTACCATGCCCGATGGAAATATCAGGACCGGTATATCCTTCGAAAGAAATTCCAGAGCCAATTGTTTAGAGCGAATATTGGTTTTGAGCGCTTCCTTGGTCTCCCCAAAATCGATTGGCAGAAAATAGGGCGCAAGTTGTCTATCCTGGCATAACAAAGCATGCAACATGATGCGCAGGTCCCCCCTGGTTTTTGCTGCGAGATCACAAAGCACGACGCCATCCACAACACCGAATGGATGATTCGCCACAAACATTAATGGGCCTTCCTTCGGAACCGCGTCCAGTCTGCTGTGATCGAACTCGACACGTATGTCAGCTTCCTTTAACGCATCTTCAAAGAAGGAAAAAATATTGAAATCTTTCTCTTTTAATCGGTAGTAGATTTTTTCGATCTTGTTCCGACCAAGAAGTACTTCCAATGAAGAGACCAAATATCGAGTAAACCAGGGATCTTCAGGATTTGTATAGGAGAGTCGCGGTGGTTCGCGTAAGTAAGGAAAAAACTGTGGATCTAACTCAGGCAGGCTCATGGCAAATTATTTTAACTTTAGAAACAAGACTCCTCTGAGGCTCCTGACAGTATTATCTGGTATTTCGATAAACCACAAGCGCGATTTACCTCAAATTTAATGCACGATTGGTTAAAGGTATCACGCAAAGTTTAGGATTCAAACGCAAATTGCTGCACTCAAGCTGTCACAATTGCTTTTTTATTTTCCCGCCTGACAAGAACAATACCAGGCCAAGCGCTGCAGCCGCCGCAGCAACAGCATAAGGCATAGTGTAAAGGTTGTTGCTAGTCGCATATACAAATCCCAGAAGCGCAGGCCCGGCAGCAGTACCACATGAAGACATAAGGTTACTGACTGAAAAAATCCGGGCGTAATCACTTACGCCAAATGCGTCTGATATCAAAAGCGGCTGAAGCATCAATAAATTTCCGACACTAAGGCCAAACAACGCGAGCCCACCGCACAGAGTGATGACATTAAAGCCACCCGACAGCAAGCTAAGTGAGAGAGCCTGTAAAACCATCATGGCAATGGAAAACATACGGATGGACATCCGATCAACCAGCCAGCCGCCGACTAATCTACCCACGATGCTGGCAATCGGTAAAATAGCAATTGCCAATGCAGTTTGCGCTTCTGTCAAAATCTCCCGAGCCAGCCCATACTGATGAGCAATGCCGCCCACCTGGGCCATCATCACGAAAATATAGGCAAGACTGACGCCCCAGAAAAACCTGTCCCTCCTAGCCTGCCCGAAAGTTATATTTTTCTGCTGGCTTGCTTCATGTTTTGCCTTAGGCGACACCGGTTCCGTTGTTGCGCCATAAACATCAATTGCTGCCAACCGCGGTTCGTCAATCCTGCCATCGATATTCAACCCCATCGATTCGGGATCGGAGCGCACCCATATCCAGGTTACTGGTACAACACCCAAGACATAAACGACACCCAGTATGGGGGCCGCAACGGTGAATCCAAGAGAATCCACCAGCAACACAGATAAAGGGGTAAGGATTACTCCACCTAAAGATAGGCCAGTCGAGGCAGTCGCCAGCGCGATCGCTCTTTTACGGCGAAACCACCTTGTGATCAGGGTCGTAGCAGGAATTAAGGAGCTTGAAGAAAACCCCGTACCAAAAAGTGCATATACTAGGAAGAGTTGCCAGTTCGTGCTCACATAAGCCAGTAACCACAACGAGAGAAAACAGATAAGTGCACCAATAGTGATACAGATTCTGGGGTCGTGATCCCGAATCCATTTTGCTACCCACAACCCGGCAATTCCGCCGCTCAGAAAGAAAATTGAAACGGCAGCAGAGGCTGTACTAACATTAAACGCTGGCTGAGTAGCCAGTGCGTTAAGGTAAATTGCATGATTATAAAAACTCAGGCCACTGGTGAAAGTAAGCAGTGTCAGAATTGCTGCAACAACCTTCCATCCATAGTACATCTGCTTGCCATTAGCCTGGTTCATTTTCTGATTCTTCCAGCCATGCATTCCTGCATCGTAAAATAAAAACACCCCCGAAATCGATTTCCTAATTTAGGAGCCAAGATTATTGATCCAACACAAACAGCGTTCAAAACACATATGCTAGGATAGACTGGCTTCTTTCATGAACTTGCTGAGATCAAAGGTCTGTAACAATTTGTAATAAAACAAAGACCTACGAACACAATTCTGTTTGTTTAGTGACTAGACGCAGACGAGATTGGCGTTTATGCTAACGTCACTAATGGAGAATATCCAACTACTTAAAAATCTAGTCTTCCGTAGACCCAAAGAAAATCTGGTTTGCCAAACGGAAATATAACAATTTAAACCCGCTGCAATTGGAGAAATACCCAATGCGAATTAAAAACAACCTTCTCGCTACGGTTCTTTTCGGACTAACGGCTTTGGTGGCCTCTACTGTTCAGGCGCAATCCTCTGATACCGCTCGTTTCCTTAGCCTATCCCCCCCCGAAGGACTCCCCATTATCCCCGTAATGGAGGGCTGGGTAGCGAACGCTGATGGAACCACCAGCATTTCGTTTGGAATCATAAACCGAAACGACGAAGCAACAGACATTCCATTGGGTGAGAATAACTTTATCGAGCCTGCTAAGTACGATGGCATACAACTCACACACTTTCCTGCAGGGCGAACCGTTGGTGCCTTTGCAGTAACTATTCCCGAGTCGGAAGCTGATATTGATGTGGTGTGGTCCATCAAGACTGGCGATAGTGACCCATTGACAGTCCCGGGCCGTCGTGGAGCTTCCGCTTATGAGCTGGATTTCATCCTGCCGCGACCCCAGGGTGCTCTGCAACCGTTGGTGGGTATTGGTGAAGATGGCCCCCAGACTGCACCAGCAGTCGGTTTAATCACCATCATAGAAGACTATCCTCGTAATCCTGTTGGAATCGGCCAACAAGTGCTTCTCACCATCAACGCTACTGACTCGGCAGTGCGAGATCCTGAAGACCCTCGTTTCGAAGAAGCGCTGGCTATGGGTGTCTCTTTCACTAAATTTCAGGGTCCTGGTGATGTCGAATTTACCATGCATCCTGACAACGAAACGGAGCAGGAGAACCCCTATGCAGAAGATGATCCGCGCTCTCGCTTTTTCCGGCCGCCTGGCCCGAATGAGCTGGAGATTGCCGGTCCCTCTGGCATCGGTCAGGTTTACGCGAGTTTTTCCGAACCTGGTGAATACATTATATGGACCAAGGTCGACGTTCATAAGGCCCCTGACAGCTCGAATGGAGATCAATGCTGCTGGACAAATGTTTATCAGCGGGTAAGTGTCCAGTAGCCTGGAAAGCGATTCCTTTGACCAGCCTGGCATAGCTGGACAAGGCCCGATAGGACGATTCTGTACAAAAATCCGGCAATCTTGCTCAAACAACTGGGAAAGCGGGTTCGTTCAGCGTACGGTTTGTTGCAATTTGTTGCAAACCGAAGTGGAAAATCTCCTTTATGAATGGACATTTACCGCCTACAGAATTAAGCTTTTAACCCTGTGGAATACCAGAAATTCTCTATTTGGAAGGAGAACAACATGAATACAGTGCGTAACTTGGTTACGTTGGTGTGTAGCGCGTCTGCGCTGGCTTTGAGCATGGGTGCTCAAGCTCAGGATCACGAAATCACCTACAACGGTGAAGTCGCCAAGATCATCAACGAGAACT
>UINC01001804.1_pt3 | contig 35559 bp, 30 predicted proteins | sample 5385821 | NCBI WGS metagenome assembly UINC01 (sample SAMEA4666929, study PRJEB26691) | marine metagenome | isolation source: Pacific Ocean | place: Pacific Ocean | collected 2011-10-13 | reverse complement strand
TATCGATGAGGTCGAATTCATCGGACGGCTTGTGGTAATCCTCGTGATCAAACCCCGCCGAGAAGAAAATCGCGGGAATGTCTTTGGTCACGAAATTGAGATGGTCACTTCGGAAGAACCCCTGCTCCTCCGGCACCGGATCTTCGATCAACACGAATCCGAGGTCCGGATACTCCTGGAGGATGCGATCGGTGAGGGGTCCGAGGTTGGTGTATTGCCGGCCGATTCCGATCACCGTGTCCGGGTGGCTCCGCCCGACCATGTCCAGGTTGATGTTCATGATGATCTGGTCGATCGGGACGGTGGGGTTGTCCGAGTAATACTCCGAGCCCAGCAACCCCTTCTCCTCTCCGCTCACCGCCAGAAAAATGACAGACCGGGCCGGTGGGACGTCGAGCGCGGCGAACGCGGCCGCGGTCTCCATGAGAGCTGCGGTACCGGATGCGTTGTCGTCAGCTCCGTTGTAGATCGAATCTCCGGTCGCATCGGGAATCCCGACACCGACATGGTCGAAATGGGCTGTATACACGATGTACTGCTCCCGCAGCACGGGATCACTCCCTCGTATCATTCCTGCCACGTTGGGTGGCGTGTGCTCCGACACCTCATAGGGGGCGGAGAGGTTCATCGTGACGCCGTCGACGGGTATTACGTTCGCCGGTGGCGACGCCTTGAGTGCGGCAAGATCCAAGTCGGCCCCGGCCAAGAGCTCGGCTCCTCTCTCGGACGACAGGGCAACGACGGGGAGCGGGAGTATCAGCCCGGCTCCCTGAAGCGCGCTGGCCATGTCCAGGATCGAGTCGGCTGTTTGCGTCTCATCAAGGAGGAGAATCACGCCGGCGGCCCGCCCTTGGGCAGCGGCTTGGAACGCGCCGAGCAGGTCCTCACCGGTTCCTACCATGGGGTTACCCGTGGCGGTGAAGAGTGCCACCTTCCCTTGGCCCACTCCAGCCAATCCGGCCGAGGGCCGAGCGGCTACACCTGCGAAAACGACTTCGGCGTTTGTCGCCGAAAGGTCCGCCGGTACCACGTAGTAGTCCCGCGCGTATTCCAACGCCCGCGTCGAGCCGGCCGACCGGTAGTTCACCTGCCGGGACGCTGCGATCATGGCCGAACGGGTGTAAGGGAAGCGTTGAATGAACGTCCCGTTTTCTCCAGCGGGTTCGAGCCCGGCCTCTTCCATGAATCCCACCAAGTACGCGGCCGCGGTTTCGAGCCCCGCGCTCGGCGTGTCCCTTCCTGCTAAATCGTCGCTCGCCAGAAACGTGATATGTCGCCGGATATCGTCGGGGCGGATCGTGGCCGCCGCTCGGACCGTGGCGCTCTCATACTCACTCCCGCTCGATACGGGGGAGGGAGGGGCTCCGGGACCTCCGGAACCACTCGAACAGGCACTGATGCCGGCGGTCGATAAGATCAGGACTTTGAATCTCACAAGAAATCTCCGATAAGAAGGATGACGCACCTACAGCGGTTGGCTCAATCGGCGGTCCACGTGCCCGACTTTCCACCGTCTTTACGGAGCAGACGGATCCCCTCGATCACCATTCCGCGGTCGAGAGATTTTGCCATGTCGTATACCGTGAGAAGCCCTACGGAAACAGCTGTGAGGGCCTCCATCTCGACTCCCGTCTGGCCGGTGATACGGGCTTCTGCTCGAAGGACGATCCCGGGGAGGGCCTCATCCAAGTCTAGGTCCACGGTAATGGAGGCACCGGGGAGCATGTGGCAAAGGGGGATCAGGTCGGCCGTGCGTTTTCCAGCCATGATTCCGGCAAGTCGAGCTACCTGGAGCACGTCTCCCTTATGCACCTCCCCCCCTCGAATGGCATCAAGCGTGTCCGAAGACATGCGGATACGGCCCTCGGCCATCGCGGTGCGCGCCGAGGTGGCCTTACCCGACACGTTTACCATGCGCGGATTTCCCTCGCCGTCCATGTGCGTGAGGCCTTGCCCGCCCGAGTCGTGGTCTTTAGGGGTTGCCAACGAGTTCCTCCCGGATGCGGGTCAAGAGTCCAGCCACGATGAGCTGGGGGTTCACGTTGCCGGCCACCAGTTCCTTGGCCTCTTCCAAATGCCGAAATGCCTTCGCGACCGCCACCGGATGAATATCCCGGGTCGCTTGAATCCGTTCCAGAAGATCTTCCCGATCACTGTTGATGAGGCCTTCGGAAGCCCTCGCGGCCGTTGCGGAGAGGTCGCGCAGGGCGTCCTCGAGAAGTTCAAGAAGGGGCATCAGACCACGGCTGCGTGTGGTGCCGAGCTCCAGCGATTTTCGATACACAGCTCCCGGGTCCGTATCTGAGGCTGCGAGGAGAAGCTCGAAAGCCTGCGTTCGGAGGGTTTCGAGGGGACCCGGGTCACCTTCTATCGGTAGGAAGCCCAGGGCTCGGCCGATCGACCCCCGGCCGAGGTGGGAGGCCCTGCGCGCGTCTTCTGGAGAGACCCCGCCGACCTCGACCAGAAACTGTTCGACAGCGTCCGGCGCGAGGGGAGGTAGGTGGAGCGGCATCGTTCGCGAACGAATAGTAGGGAGGAGTCGGCCCGGTTCACTCGAGGTGAGGATGATAAGAGTACTCGTGGGGGGCTCCTCGAGAAGCTTCAGAAGTGCATTGGCCGCTTCCTGACTGGACTCCTGGGGAACGAGTGTCTCGGCGTCCCCGATTACAAAGACCTGCCGGAGTCCCACGGCCGGCCGGCGGTTGGCGTGGGAGCGCAGAGTCTGGGCGACGGCCAGGTAGAGCCCGGTCGGTTCGGCTGGCGCAGACGCAGGCCGAAGCGGACGTGCCTTCCGCTCTGCGATCGTATCGTACCGAGATTTTTCCAAGGCCTCCGCAAGCTTGGTGGGCCGAACCCCTTTCGGTTTCGCTAGCGGGAAATACCAGTGGAGGTCGGGATGCTCGAGATTCACGGCCATGCGGCACCCCTTGCATTCGCCGCAAGGGCCCTCGGGCCCGGATTCGGGACAAAGCAGGAGTTGACCGAGCCAGAGAGCGAGTCGTTGCTTCCCCACGCCTCGCGGGCCGTGGATGAGCAGGCTCGGCGGAAGAGATCCCGTTGCCAAGGCGCGAGAAAGGGACGCCTGAAGGTCCGTGTGACCGAAAACGGGGTGCAGGCTCACCGCCCCTGCGCCCGAAGCCACCTGAGTGGGTCCTCCGCTTCAGGGAGTCCACTGGCACTGGAGCGGACCTGGAACTCCAGGTGGGGCCCCTCCGGGGTATCAGCGCCCCCCACGGTACCCATTACTTGGCCGGCCACTACCTCTCGACCCTGGGCGACGTCGATCTCTTCGAGGTAGAAGTACAGGGTATAGAAACCACCTCCGTGGCTCAGGATCACGCTCAGGCCGTACCCTTCCATGGGGCCTGCCAGTTCGACTGTACCTGCCTCCACGGCTCGTACCGGAGTTCCGATGGCCGCCCGGATCCCGATTCCTCGCCACGGCAGTGAAATGCCGTTCGGTCTCACTTCTGTTCCGAACTGATAGATCAAATCGCCTTCCACTGGCCAATTCAGCGCCCCTGCCTCCGCAGTTGTGAACGTGCTCGGCGCTACTCCTCTGGCGGCCGTTCGCTCGATCTCCACGCGTCTCGTTTCGAGGTCCGTGATAATGAGGTTGATACGACTCTCGTCGAGCTCGAGTTGCTCTAATCGGCCGGTGGCCGTTTCCTCCTGGGCATGATATACGTCGAGCGCCCGGCGATGTGTTGCTTCCACCGAGCGTAGAGCGGCCACTTCGCTGAGTCTGGACTGCCGCAGGCGATCCAAGCTGACCATACTGCTCTGAAGAGATGCGTTCTCTTGGACCAGATCCGTTTCGAGCTCTCTCACGCGCCGCACCAGCGTGCGATCGTACGAAGCGATGAGGCGCAGGTACCGGTAGCGCGTCAGGATGCCGGAAAACGAGCCAGCCCCCAGCATCACGCGCACCGAGTGGAGAGTCCCCCGCTTGTAGATATCCCGGAGACGGCGGTTGAGGACGGCCGTTGCGGTCAAGAGTCGCTCGCGGGTGACCAGGAGAGAACGGGACGTGCTCTGGTATTCGCCTCCCACGGCAACCACCTGCAAGTCGATCTCGGCTACTACGGACCGAGACGCACTGACGAGCCGTTCGACATTCGCGAGTTCGCTCGATGCGTCTCGCACTCGGCCTTCCAGGGAGCTCAAGTCGCGTTGCAGACGGCTTCGTTCCTGGCGCACCGCCTCGAGTCGCTGTTGGCTATCGACGATCTCCCTCTGAATCTCGGCGGCCTGCTGCCCGGCCACCGGCGTTTGCGCAAGTGCCAAGACCGCGAGGGCCATTTCCAACCCGACCCGCGTGTAGAGGCTCCTCACCGCTAAATCTCGCGGAGGTGCTTACGTACCGCGTATCCGCTCGCGAATACGCCGAACACGATTCCGGCCGAGACCCCGATCCCGGCCCATTCCCAGGGGATCCACGAAATGGTGAAGAGGTAGTTGAATACCGACCAGAATGTGGTATAGGTGAGGGCGAGGGCGAGAGCGCCCCCGATGGCCCCGGTGATGCCGCCCTCGAGCAGGAAAGGGCGGTGGATGAAGCCGTCGCGGGCTCCCACCAACTGCATGATCTTGATCTCCTCTCGTCGTGCGAAGATCGCGATTCGCACCGCAGTCCCGATGATCAACGCGGCAACAACCGCGAAGGCCGTGCCCAACACAGTGGTCGTTACCACACCCATCCGCCGCAGGGTGAACAACTTGACGACCCATTCCTGGCCGTACTGCACCTCTTCCACGGCGGGGTAGAGGCCGGCTTGTTCTGCGATTCGATCGGCCGTCTCGGCAGTGCGATTTCCGGGACGAAGCTGGATCTCGAGGGACGCGGGAAGTGGGTTGACTTCGAGGTCCGAAAGGATCTCACTGAACTCGGGCAGTTCCGAATAGGCCCTCTCGAGCGCTTCGCTCTTGGTCACGACGTCCACCCCGAGGACTGCTGGGAGCGACGAGAGAGCCCCTGCCATATCGGCGATCTCCGCCGTGGTCGCATCGTCTCGAAGGTAGGCGACGACCTCGACCCGCTCCTCCAGTGTCTCCATGTAGACTCGGACGTTATACGCAGCGAGGCCAAAAAGCCCCACGACGAAAAGGGCGAGTCCTACCATGGCGGCAGAGAGCCCGGTAAGCAGCGGGGCTCTCTTGGACGCGATGAGGGTTTCGCGAATGGTATAGAACACTCAGTTCCCTGTTTCTTGGGCTGGCTCCGGTTCGCGACCAAGTTTCGGTTCTAGAGCCAGGTCCGGTCCGCGATCGAGTTCCGGTTCTCGAGCCGGTTCCCGCTCGGGATCAACGTCCGGCTCGCCCCCTAGAACCGGGCTCATGCCGGAGGCCGGTCGGGGACTCCGCTGCTCACCGCTCGCCGCCGGCTTCTCGTCGGCGGAGTCGTACACCAGGCGCCCTTGGTCGAGCTCGAGTACTCGGGCGTTCGGATGCCGGTTCATGAGCTCCAGATCGTGCGTTGCCATCAGAACGGCCATCCCGACTGCATTGATTTCCCAGAACAGGTCCATGATACCGCGAGTGGCCCGGTCGTCGAGATTGCCTGTGGGCTCGTCCGCCAAGAGAAGGAGCGGCTCGCTCGCGAGGGCTCGGGCGATGGCGACGCGTTGCTGCTCGCCCCCGGAGAGCTCATGAACCCACGCTCCCGCTTTTGGTGCGAGGCCCACTTGACCGAGAAGCCGTTGGGCTCGCGGGAAAATCTGCTTCTTCGGGGAACCGATGACCTCGAGGGCGAAGGAGACGTTCTCGAGAGCGGTGCGGCCGGGAAGGAGACGAAAATCCTGAAATACGTAACCCACCTTTCGGCGGAGCTTCCATACGTCTCGGCGTGAGGTTCTCGCGGACGAAAACCCGCTCACACGTACCTCTCCATCGCTCGGCCTCTCGGCTAGGTGTGCAAGTCGTAGAGCGGTGGACTTTCCTGACCCGGAGTGCCCGGTAAGAAACGCGAACTGTCCCTTGACCAAATGGAACGATATGTCGTCGAGGGCCGGTCCGGAGCGGGAGTACTCCTTGGTCACGTGGATGAACTTGATCACGTGGGATCGTAACCTCGCGAGTTAATATTCATCAACAACTTCCGATCATAGAGCGGGCAGAAAACACTATGTACGGGCCGCCAAAGTGCCAAAACGTTTCGACGCCAACCCAGACGCCATTCGGAGCGCAGCCTGCATCGACGACGAATCCGCTCTACTTGTATCCACAATATCGAATGCGGTCCCGTGATCCGGAGACGTCCGAACGAAAGGTAGTCCCAGTGTCACGTTGACCCCTGCTCCGAAAGCGATGGTCTTGAAGGGGGCCATCCCTACGTCGTGATACGGGGCGATAACCGCGTCATACTCCCCATTCAGCGTCCGGTTGAACACGGTGTCTGCAGGGATCGGGCCCTCTACCTGGATATCTGCTTTACACAGTGCATCTATTGCAGGCCGGAATACAAGATGTTCTTCGTCCCCGAACAATCCATCATCGGAGGCGTGCGGATTCAGGGCGCAGAGCGCGAGGCGCGGACGAGCGAGATTCCAGTCGGTTTCGAGCGATGAGTTCAAGAGCATCGCCTGAGAAACGAGCAGGTCCGTGCTCAACAGATCGGGCACGTCGCGTAGTGGCACATGCGTCGTAGCGAGGAGCACCCGGAGGGGTGCCCCCAGAGCCGTTTCCTCGGCGACCATGAGCATCCCAACGTCGGAGACATCAGTGAGGCGCTGGAGCATTTCGGTATGGCCTGGCTCCATGAAACCAGCGGACCGGAGAGCCGGCTTGTGGATCGGACCGGTGACGATTCCCGCTACCGTGCCGACAAGGGCCAAGCGGACCGCTCTCTCCACAGCGAGGGCTGACAGCAATCCAGCCGAACGCTCGGAGCCGTCGAAGTGACCTACACCGTTGTACGTGCCGAGTCCCGGATTGAACTCGTCCGGACCCAGCAAGATGAACTCGGTGTCACTGCCCTGGTTTTCGAGATGCCGAACCGCGTCCGCAACCACCTCAGGGCCGATTCCGCGTGGATCGCCGAGCGTGACCGCCAAACGTTGCCTGGACATGAGGCGTCTTCGCGCGTCAGCCCTCGCCGAGGCGAATGTCGATGTACGCCTGACTACGCAGCTCCTCGATCACGGTCGCGGTGAGACGCTCATTCTTCATGCGTTCCACGATCATGTCATTAAATTCGGAGAACTCGCCGGGGCCTCCAGGCCTTATCTCCAACAGCCCAGCGAGGAGCCGGGCATTTGCGGCCCGGGGGTCGGCCACAGTGACTGGCCCGATCACGTCACCCACCTGGGCGTTCTGCAACCCCCCGGCAAGCCCAGGAGATGTCTGCGCGATCACATCGAGAGGCAACAGGACCGTATCGGGCTCCAGGCCGAGTTCCTCCATAGTGGTCTCACCGGCTCTTAGCCTGTCGGCGAACGACTCTGCTCGAGCGTCGTTCGCTTCGACGTCGCTTGTCGTGATCTCCGGCGCGAACAGGATATGCCGTACTCGACGCTCCCCTCCCCGTATCCGCTCGACCAGAATGAGATGGTATCCGAATTGTGTCTCGACGGGACGGCTTGGCACTCCGTCAGGGATCCCGAAGGCAACTTCCTCGAACTCCTCCACAAAGCTCCCGTCTCTACGGATCCACCCGAGTTCTCCGCCCGCATCGCCGGGCTCGTCCGTGAAGCGCACCGCGAGCTCCGCAAAATCTCCCCCTTCGAGGATAAGACCTAGGACGCTGTCAGCCCTCGCGAGGGCCACCGCTTTGACGGCGTCGGTTGCCTCAGGTTCGAGTTGGATGGTCTCGATGACAAAGGTCTCCGGCCTATCTGGAAACAGATCCTGGTTCTCATCGAAGTAGGCGCGTGCCTCCTCGTCCGTGACGACGACATTTTCCGAACTCCTTCCTCTTTTTGCGAAATACCGTTCCTGAAGCACCTGTTGCCGGATGAGGTTCTTCTGCTGTTCGCGGTACAAGGCCAACGTCATGTTCTGCTCAGCCAGGGCCTGTTGAAGTCGGCCCAACGTACCAAATTGCCGGACTTGACCGTCGATCTGCACCTGGACACGGTCCTCCAATTCCTCCTCGGAGACCGCGAGGAGGGAGTCTTTTGCCGCCTCCTGAACAATCAACTGCAGGTTGATGAGTTGATCCAGGATCTCCAGCTTCGCCTCCAAGAGCTCGGCCGCTCCGGTCGGACGAGTCCATCCCCTCGCCTCCATGGAAAGGAGGGATTCATCGATTTGGGTCTGGGAGATCATGGAATCTCCGACGACCGCGACTACCCGCTCGACTATGTTGATGCCTTGTTGGAGTTGTTGTCCCTCGCCTGGCGAGGGGATCAGGAACAGGGTAGCAACTAGGAGCACGAACCGTTCGGATGAGAAACTCATGGGTTTGTCTAAACCAGGCGGGAAAACGTGTTCCTGAGGCGGCCGGCGATGGGCGTCAATTCTGGGCGGAGTCGAGGACCGGCGGCGTCGCTGGTGCAGGCACGGTGGGTACCACGACCGGTTGGGGCGCCGCCATCCCGGTGGATCCCATCAGATCATCGACTCGCTCGACCGTGGCTCCTATCGCACTCTGGAAAATATCCCAGTCGAGTTCCCGACGGAGCGACCAGCTGACCCCGCTCATGGGAACCACGTTGAGCGTTCCTGCCGTGAGTTCACGTAGGATTTGAATAAGCGTCCGGGCTATCGCGTCGTCGGCCGTTTCACCCGCTAAGCGAGGGATGCCGCGAATACCGAGCTCATCGGTCGCCGCTACCAATCCTTGCCGCGTAAGGAGGTCCAGAGAATCGACGTGCTGCTCCGCCAGACTGATTCCGGCCTCGGCCGCACGAGTCAGTAGAACCTCCTCCTGCCCGAGGGTGTGCAGGAGCTCGAGCAGGGCCTCGTCCGGAGCTGCGGCTAACTGAGCCGGGAGGTCCACCTGCCGCGTATTCAGCAAGAGCAGTGCGTCCGATGCCGAGTACGACCCGCCACGATACGACACGAGCGTACGGCTCGCCGCCCTGGCGCCGAGTGCCGCCCTTGGGTCCATAGCGAGTTGGCGCATGGCCTCGACGGCCCCAGCCTCAACCTCGATTTCATCCTCCTCATCGACTCTGGCGAAGAAGATCGAGTCGGTTTCCAGCAGTCTCCCCAAAATGATCGAGTCCCGGTAGCTGTCGCGCGCCGCCTCGAACGACGGCGCCTTACGGTCCGTTACCTTGATGATGTGGAGGCCAAGCGGAGACAACACGGGGTCGCTGACTTCACCCACGGCCATTGAGAAAGCGGCCTCTTCGAATGAAGGCACCATCACTCCCACACTGAAAAATCCGATGTCGCCCCCCTGGATCGCGCTGCCGCTATCCTCGCTGTATTGGCCGGCGAGGGCCTCGAAAGATTCGCCTTCCGTGGCTCGTACCTTGAGTTGTGCCGCAAACTCCAGCAGGCTGTCCACCTGGGCTTGGGTCGCCGGATTCGGAAGGGCGAGCAGGATGTGCTGTACCCGAACCGAGTCGGCCGGAGGGTCGGCCTCCCACATTCCTCTCAAGTCCTCCTCAGAGATTGCCGTGTCGGGTCGGAGGACCGAGTTCATATATAGGTTGATGATCTGTTGATTGAACTGTGGCTGGAGGAGGGCATCGAGATTGATCGTAGTAAACTGGGGGTCCTCGCTGGCGCTCACCGCGACGAGTGTATAGTCGACCCAGAGGTTCGCGAGCGCGTCCACGACGTCGGCTTGATTTGGCATCGCGTTTTCCCGGGCGAGCATTTCCACCACATGATCCACGGTCAATTCGTGACCCGCCGCTCGCGCGAGGACCGATTCCGTTTCGCAGGCCCACAGAGTGGCCAGGACCCCGAAGACGATCACCTTTGCGGGCCTACCCAGGGGCCGACTAGTCCATCCAGGTGGATGTGTCATCGTCACTCATCTCCGTAAATCACGGGTGCCACTTTGCACACCCTGTCATGAGGCGGCTGGCATCCTTCGAGTGTGCAACCGTTTCACGCCGCCTCATCGCGCGCCTCGGTCAACGTGTTGAGGGCGAGGATCAGCGTGGAAACTAGCGAATCCGGACCCGCTTGATGAAGGACCAGCGAGAGTGGTGTCATGCGCCGCACCTCCACGCTGACGGAGCGGTCTTGGAGAGGACGCTCCAGAACCGAAAGTCGTGGCACCACGGCGGCCCTGAAGTTCAGTCTCGCCTCGCGCTCTCTCACGAGTATGCGCTCGACGCCGAGTCGCCTTCCGAGTATTCGTAGCGTGGCACCATCCAGCAAGTGCTCCACGTGAACAGGAGGGGCACCGAAGCGGTCCGCCAACTCTTCTCGAAGGGAGGCTACCTCGGCAATCTGGGCGAGCTTCGAAAGTCTTTGGTAGAGATTTAATTTTTGGCCCGAGTCGGAGATGTACGAGTCGGGGAGATAGGCAGAGCCCGAGATCGAGACGTCCGGGTAGGGGAATTTCTGGCTGTCCTCCTCCCCCTTGAGCGATTTGACGGTCTGTTCGAGCAATCGCATGTAGGCGTCTATGCCGATGGAATGTGCGAACCCGGACTGCTCTCCGCCGAGCAAGTTTCCGGCTCCCCTCAACTCCATGTCCCGGAGAGCCACGGAGTATCCGCTTCCCAGTTGCGTGTGGTGTTCCAAGACACTTAGGCGGCGCTCGGCGTCGTCACCGAGTTCGTTGGGCGCGATCAGATAACAGAAGGCCCTGCGATCGGATCGCCCCACGCGGCCTCGGATCTGGTAGAGTTGAGAGAGCCCGAAACGGTCGGCCCGGTTCACGATGAGCGTGTTTGCGTTCGGGACATCGAGGCCGTTTTCGATGATCGAGGAGCAGACCAGGACATCGATCTCCCCGTCGACAAAGTTCCGCATGACTCGATCCAACTGCCGCGGACTCATCTGTCCGTGGGCGATCTCGATTCGGGCCTCGGGAACCAGTGCTCTGATCCGCTCGGCGGCTCCGTGGATCGTCGAAACCAGATTGTGTAGGAAGAACGCCTGCCCTCCTCGGTCCAATTCCCTGAGTAAGGCCTCCGCAAGGATTTGATCCGACCACGGGATCACGTGTGTGATGACCGGCATCCGATCCCGAGGCGCAGTTCGGATCAGGGACAGGTCCCGCAAGCCCATGAAAGACATGTGCAGCGTGCGTGGGATGGGCGTGGCCGTCAGCGTCAACACGTCCACGGACGCCCTCAGCTGCTTGAGCCGTTCCTTGTGGCGTACACCGAAGCGCTGCTCCTCGTCGACGATCAGGAGGCCAAGATGAGGGAACTCGACATCGGGCGAGAGTAGTCGATGTGTCCCCACCACGATGTCGACCGCGCCGGCTGCAAGGCCGTTCAGGATCTTTTTCTGATCGGTTGGTGTGCGGAAGCGGCTGAGCGCCCCGACCCGCACCGGATAGTCGGCGAGGCGTTCCGAGAATGTGTGTCGATGCTGCTCCACGAGCACCGTGGTGGGCGCGAGGACCGCCACCTGCTTCCCGTCTTGGACCGCCTTGAAGGCCGCCCGGATCGCGATTTCGGTCTTTCCATACCCGACGTCGCCGCAGATCAACCGGTCCATCGGTTTGGTGGACTCCATGTCGCGTTTCACCACTTCGGTCGCGGCACGCTGGTCGGGCGTGTCCTCATAGAGGAACGACGACTCCATCTCTTTTTGCCAGATCGTGTCGCTGGAGAAGGCGAACCCCTCCTCCGCCTCGCGTTTGGCGTAGAGTCGCAGGAGCTCGAACGTCATCAGCTCGATGGCTTCGTTCGCTTTTCTTTTCAGGGTCTTCCAGCGTTTCCCCCCGATCCGGTGTACGGCGGGAGGAGCCGCACCCTCGGATTCACCCACCCAGCGTTCGACGAGGTCGAGTCGGTAGACCGGCACGCGGAGGACTTCTCCGCCGGCGTACTCGATCGACATAGACTCGAACTCCTCGCCCCCGATCTCGACATGCTGTAAACCCTTGAAAACGCCCACCCCGTGATCCATATGCACGACGTAGTCCCCAAGACTCAGTTGGGACAGGCTTTCGAGCGCCACCGCCCCGCGAAACCGGCGCCTGTTCTGGATTCGCCGTGAGCGGCGGAAAATCTCGTGGTCGGTGAGCACTTGGAGGGGCGGGTCTGCGGACTCCAGTATGAATCCGGCGGCAAGAGAGCCGACGACCACGTGCGCCCCGGGCGGAATCTTCTTGGCGCCGACGAGGATCTCCTCGAGGCGCTCACATTGCCCCCGGTTGTCGCAGAGCACGAGACTGCGACCGCCCGTAGCCGAAGTGCCACGGAGTGCGGCGCTCAGCCGTTTCATGTCGCGCTCAATCGCGGGCGGGGCAGTGCAGGCAAGCGAATTCTGCGACCCGGGAGAAGTTCCGTGGGCAGCTCTGGAGGTTGCCCTGGGCGTAGCGGCCAAATCGATGCGGGCCAACCCGGCCAGTTTTTCCTCCGCCTCGTTCGCCGGGAGGAAAAGTGTGTCGGGAGGATCGGGAGACTGCCCCTCGGCCGTCAGTTCCTCGTGGAGTCGGCAGACGTAGGTCCACGTCCGGTCGAGTTCGGGACGCCACTCAGCCTCCTGGTGGACGGATAGGAGAAGGGCATCGGCCGGGAGCAGTTCTAGAAGGGACCGGGAAACGAGGGTCGCCGCCTCCGAATCCCGCTGAAAGTCCACGGGCAGGATGTGCGCTTCGGTAGTGGTGCCTCTCGTGCGTTGATCGAGGATGTCGAAAAAGCGTAGCGACGTGATTTCGTTCCCGAAGAACTCGACCCGGAGCGGCTCCGGAGTGCCGAACGAGAAGACGTCGAGCAGACCTCCACGAACGGCGAACTGTCCGACTTCCTCGACGATCGGCACGCGCTCGAATCCTCGTTCGGTGAGATCCCCGATAAGCGTTTGGAACCCCGTCTCTTCCCCCACACGAAGCGTAAGGCGGAGTCCGGCGAGTGCGTCCGGGATCGGAGCACGTTCTTGCAACGCTCGCAGGGTGGTCACGAGCAGTCGAGTTCGGCCCCCCAGGAGTGCCTCCACGGCCTCGACGCGAAGTGCCCCGATTTCAAGGTGGGGCTCACTCGACTCGTACGGCCGTGCCTCGCGCTGGGGGAACAAGAAGGATGTGCCTTCGCCAAGAAAAAGCTCAAGATCCACCTCGATCTCGATCGCTCGCCTCGGGGAAGGTGCGACCACGACCAGGAGGCGGTTCGGGCTGTGTTCGTGCACGGCCGCTACCGTCGCTGATGCGGCCGAGCCTATCGCCCCGGACAGTGTGCGGTGTTCACCTCGGCCCGGCAGCGCGCGGCAGAGTTGGTGAAAGCCCGGGCATGTGCCCAGGGCTTGGACGATCGGGTGCAGGCTACTGGACACGTCAGCCTTCAGTCCACGGTTTTCTGCAGCACGGGAGGCACCTCGGAGGTCGATCGGCCAGGTGACGGTCCGGAGGCCGCGACCAGGCTCTCGGCGACGAGAACCAGAGCGACCGCCACCAGGAGCCAACGCCAGATCTCCGGTCCTTGTCCGGCGGAGAACACGGCCCTGGTCCAGCGGGCACTGTCGCCGACCAGCGTGGCGGGCCCCGGCAGGAGGCCTCTGAGGTCGCTGTTCTCGATAGGGAGGAGGAGGGATTCCTCCCGTGGCGCGTTCACGGCGATCATCTGGATTATGGAGTCGCCTGCCAGAAATTCGTACAGTCCCGCCTCGGCCGTTGCCAAGAAGGGCTGCGCGGCGTCCACCGGATGAAGCGTACCGGCCGGGTCTCGAACGCCCGACGTGCCCGGCGGAGGGTTGATTGGCGTGCCGGCCATCACGGATTCCTGCGTCCCCTGGGTATCCCCCCAGCGCGACACCATCCACTCCAAGAGGGGCAACAACGCCGCGGTCAACGGGAGATTGGTGGACTGTTCGTCCAGGGCTGAGGCAACGAGCAGATAGCCGCCTCTTGATGTGGTCCCTTCCGCCAGCCAAGGTTCGCCGGACGAGAGGGTGGCCAACACGCCTCGACTCAGTTCCTCCGTGCCCGGTATCAGCGTGTAGTGAGATCGGATACGTACATCGTCCAGATTGACGGGCCCGCTCCAGCGGGTAATGCTGGCTTCCCCGATGCCCGATGCGGGCCCATACTGCCATGGTATTCCCGCCGCGCCAAGCGCACGGTTGAGACCGGGGAGCAAGGCCGGGTCATTGGGTGGCAGCACCACCATCGCACGCCCTTCTCTCGTTGCTTCGGTCACTCCGGCACCCGCCACACTGATCAGGATCTCCGCGTCACGGATGGCTGCCGGGCCTATGCGGCCCGCGTCCATCAGAACCGGTATTGCCTCTGATAGGAAGAAGGGAATGGAGCCAGACGTTGCGAGGGTTGGGGCTGAGCGAACCTGAAAGGCGAAAAACCTCCGGTCATCCGCGCGAAGATCGTCCGGATCCGTCTCGACATAACCATCCACATAGCCGGCCGCGAAGGGTCCGACTGGCAGGAGGGCCGAGATACCCACTCCGCTTGATACGGCCCCGCGAATACGATTGGCGGCGACCAGGCGAAGGGGGACGTCCGCGCTGTCCGCATCGCCGGCCAAGAGGATGGACAGCCTCGTTCGCTGATTCACCAAGGGAGGAAGGCCGCCACCGATGATCAAGCTGTCCAGGTAGGCGTTCTCCCTGTCGCCGGACCGGCCATCAAACACGACGACAGGTATGAGCCCGCCATCGGCGGGTATTTGCCCGGCTTCGAAGGGTATGGCCTCGCCTCCGGCGGGTGAGCCGCTTCGCTCGAACGCGGAAGCCTGAAGGTCGGAGATCAGATGGATCTCGGCCGCGGGAAGCCCGCTCCCCGCAGCAAGGAGCACGGCTCGCTCCAGCGCGCTCCGAAGATCTCCGCGGGCGTCTGTGACGTCGGTCGCCGATACAGCAGCGCGCAGGTCGGCTCGGGAACCGGTGATCGCTGGCCCTCCCGGCTCTCCGGCGCGGATCAGCCAGATCCGGTCTTCATCACTTGCACGTTCGATGCTTCGGAGCGCCACGGCGTTCAGAAGATCCAGGACGCGAGCGCCACCTCTGATCAATCCGGAGCTCATCGAATTGTCGAGGATCAGAATTGTGGCCGTCGGGTCGTGAACCCCGCCACCTCCACGAACGAAGGGGCGAGCGCCCGCACCCACTAGGAGTAGGACGGCTGTGATGCGGAGAAGGAGCAGGAGGAGCTGGCGAAAGCGGATGGTCCGCGCGTGCTCCTTTTCCGTACGGAGAAGATATTGGAGCGCCGGGAACACCATCCTCTTGGCGTCATGCCTGTGGAAGAGATGGAGGATCAGCGGGACCGCCACCGCGAGTCCCGCTAAGAGAAAGATCGGTGAAAGGAACCCCATCAGCCGAGATGCTCCCGCTTTCGGAGGTAGAAGCGCAGGGCCCTCGACAGTGGCGTCTCGGTCCCGACCACGACGTAGTCGATCCCATGGGGACGCAGGCCGCGGTCCCATTCGTCGAGCGCATCTTTCACAGCCTCCCGGTACGCCGCACGCACGTCGGCGATGTTTACGTTCAGTTCCTCCTCGGTCTCGGGGTCGTAAAGGCGTGTGTCTCCCGCAGCCGGCAGTTCGCGCTCACCCGGGTCGATCAGGTGGAAAACGAGGACTTCGTGTCCCTGATGCCTCAGGAAGCGAAGGGCCGTCCGTGTGGTTTCAGGGTCCACCAGGAGATCGGACAGCAACACGACGAGCCCTCGGCGACGTAGCCGAACGGCGATGTCGCGGAGAGCCGTGTGGGCTGATGTGCTCCCCTGAGCTTCGAGCGGCGCCAGCCTGCGGAGGAGCTCGTGCCAGGAGCGTGCCCCCCCCTTCGGGGCCACTCGAGCCACGACTTTGTCGTGGAAGGCGGCCATACCTACCGAGTCGCCCTGACGTAATAGAATAAGTGAGATAGAGGCGGCCAAGTGCTTGGCGTACCATAGTTTAGTAGGGAGAATACCTTGGCTAGACGTCCACCCCATGGATGTGCTGACATCAACCAGCACATACGCTCTCAGGTTGGTCTCCTCCTCGAACTGCTTCACGTAGTACCGATCAGATCGACCGAACATACGCCAATCGATATGGCGCAAATCGTCGCCCGGTTGATAGGCACGAAGCTCTGCGAACTCGGCCGAAAACCCGCGATGTGGCGAGCGGTGGAGTCCCATGATGAACCCCTCCACCACTTGCCGGGCGATCAACTCGACGCCGCCCAGCTGTGACAACGTGTGGGGGTCCAACAGATCCGGTCGTGAAGGCACGTAATACCTGGGAGGGTGATCGGAAAGGGGGGGGGCGAACCGCCGTTGTTTGCGGACGCCCTGCGTCGTTCCTTGGACTGAAGACACTACTGCGTCACCGGAGAAAGGCAATGGGGTCCGGGTCCGCGTCCGAGTAGATACGAGGCTACATTTCTCCGGCCAGCACCGGGACAGGTGCAGGCCTCCTTCTTCCGCGGATTCTGCCGGACTATCTTGGTAGCTGTTCTCGCCAAGACCACCCTCGACACGGATTCGCCTCCTACGTGAACCTCGAGCACATACGCAATTTCTGTATCGTCGCGCATATCGATCACGGCAAATCCACCTTGGCCGATCGACTGCTCGAGGCGACTGGCACCCTCGACGAGCGGGACATGCGTGAGCAGGTTCTGGACTCTAATGAGTTGGAGCGGGAGCGTGGCATCACGATCAAGCTCCACGCTGTCCGGATGATGTACAACGGAGAGGACGGCGAAGCGTATGTTCTGAACCTGATCGACACCCCAGGGCACGTCGACTTCACGTACGAGGTCTCCCGTTCATTGGCGGCATGTGAGGGTGCGATTCTCGTCGTAGACGCCACGCAGGGAGTGCAAGCCCAGACCCTCTCGAACCTCTTCCTCGCGCTGGAGGCCGACCTCGAGGTCATTCCCGTGATCAACAAGATCGATCTTCCGGGGGCGGAGCCTGACCGTAGGCGGGAGGAACTCGCAGACCTCCTCGGGACCGATCCGCACGCGATCCTCCTCGTGAGCGCTAAGGAAGGCATCGGGGTCGAGCCCGTTTTACAGACCGTGGTCCGCGACGTACCGCCTCCGAGCGGGGATCCGAAGGCACCGCTCAGGGCTCTCATCTTTGACTCGTCGTACGATCAGTATCAAGGAGCGGTCCCCAACATACGTGTGATGGACGGTGTGCTGAAGCCCGGTATGTTGATCACGTTCGGCGCCGTCGATCAGAGCCATGAGGTCACGGAGGTGGGCGTGATGCGTCTAGGGCGAATCCCGCAGCCCGAACTCGGACCTGGTGAGGTCGGTTACGTGATCGCCGCGATCAAGGACGTCTCACACACACGCGTGGGCGATACGATTCTGGATGCGGACAACAAGGCGACCGAGCTACTGAAGGGCTACAAGGATGTACACTCCATGGTGTTCGCCGGGCTGTATCCGACGGACGGCGACGACTACGAAGGTCTCCGAGACGCGCTCGACCGCCTCAAACTCAACGACGCGAGCCTCAACTTTGTGGCAGAGACGTCGGTTGCTCTGGGCTTCGGCTTCCGTTGCGGATTTCTGGGCCTCCTGCACATGGAGATCGTCCAGGACCGGCTGGACCGCGAGTTCGGCGTGGAGCTCATTACGACCGTCCCCAACGTGGAGTACCACGTATCCCTGACCGACGGAACCGAGGCCATTCTGGAGAACCCGACGATGCTCCCGGAGCGCGGCCGCATCGTGGATATCGCGGAGCCGATTGTGAAGGCCCGTATCGTGTGTCCCGCGGAGTACATCGGCACGGTACAGAAACTTTGCCATGACCGGCGGGGTGTTTTCGGGGGAATGCAATATCTCGATCCGCAACGCGTCGAGATCCAGTTTGAGTTACCTCTTGCCGAGATCGTGCTCGACTTCTACGACAGATTGAAGGGCGGCACACGCGGGTACGCGGCCCTAGACTACGAGTTTATAGAGTTTCGGCCCGGGGATCTGGTCAAGTTGGATATCCTTGTGAACGGTGACCCTGTAGACGCTTTTTCCGTCATCATCCACGAAGACAAGGCGATGGAGTATGGTCGCAACTTGGTTCGCCGCCTCAAGAAACTCATCCCACGTCAGCAGTTCGAGGTTGCGCTCCAGGCCGCGATCGGAACACAGATCGTGGCACGCAGCAACGTCAAGGCACTCCGCAAGAATGTGACCGCAAAGTGCTATGGGGGCGACATCTCGCGAAAACGGAAGCTGCTCGAGAAGCAGAAAGCCGGGAAGAAGAGAATGAAGCAGGTCGGGTCGGTGGAAATTCCCCAAGAGGCGTTCCTAGCAGTACTACAACTCGGCGACGACTGATGAGGGTTATCGACCTCCCGGCATCATTGGATTTCCAGACGAGCGACGCGCTTTTTGCCGATACCTCGGAGGCGGGAGGCGAGAGGGTGCTCTTCGATGGACGACACCTGCGCTGGGTCGATCCCAACGGTATGGTCGGCCTCCTCGCGGCCGGCTCCGTCGCACGGGACCGGAGTGGTGAGGCGCCGGTGCTCGAGCTCGGGACGGCGGGTGACGTAAAGAGCTACCTGGGCCGCATGGGTTTCTTCCAGGCGGCTGAGGGTATCTTCCAGGCTGGGACAGCCTTCCCGCGGCGTTCTTCGGGGCCGTCCGACGTCCTGCTGGAAATCACCCCCATCACCACGAACAGCGACGTCCATGATGTGGTGGATCGGGTCCAGAAGCGGGCCGGCGCAATCCTGCCCAATACCCTGGGTTATCCGCCGACCTCGGTCGTGCAATTCAGCGTCATTCTCAGCGAGGTCTGCCAGAACATTCTCGAGCACGCGGATGCGCCGGGTTGGGTCGCCGCCCAGTCCTACAACTGGTCGAAGCGCTTGGGCCGGCACGTGGTCATCATCTCGGTTGCCGATCTGGGAAGGGGATTCCGAGGGTCTCTTTCCGACCAGCACTCCGCACGGTTTGGCGATCGCTGGGGGGATGCGACCGCGCTCGAGGCGGCGTTCATTCATGGCCTTACGCGCTTCCCGGACTCGGGGCGGGGGCAGGGCATCCAGCAGATTCGGAAGCAAGTTGGCCGTTGGGATGGCCTGATCTCCATACGTAGCGGGACCGCGCGCATCGCTGACGTGCCACAGTGGTTCGTTGCGCCGCCGTTGGAGGAGGGACTCTCGGATTTTCCGGGTTGTCAGATCAACATCGTTTTGCCGGAACAGGTCGACCATGAGGACTGAGCCATTGGTCGAGCCCATCTCGATCGACGTGAGCCACGTCTTACGTAAATCCGCCGAATCCCTTTATTCCCACCTGGTGACACGGCCGACAGGCCGCGCGGTTCGCCTCGCCATTGAGGAGCAAGTCGCCGTCAGTTCACGAACGGCTCTCTCATTGATCGACCTTTCGGACGTGACCGTCATGGATTACTCATGCGCCGACGAGGTCGTGGCGAAGCTCCTGATGCGTTTTCTGGAAGAAGACCGGCCTGTGGACGTCCTCTTCATCTTCAGGGGTGTGCTTCATAGCCTTCATGAACCGGTCCAGACCGTATTGGAGCGCCAGGAGCTGCTTGCGGTTGCGCAAGGCAGCGATGGCTGCTGTTCACTGATGGGAACGCGGACTGAAGAAGAGGAGTACGCCTGGACGGTGCTCGAGGGGCGCGGCCACATCGGGGCGGCAGAGGTGTCTGAAGTGTTTCCGGGATCTCGCCACCGAGAGGCTCTCGACGGCCTCGTCCTTCGGCGCGTCGTGTTTGCGCCCCCTGGAGACGGCGTGTATCACGCGCTCAGTACCTTGTGACTCCTTTTCAACTGGACCCCGGACTCTGGCGTCGGGGCACAGAGAATCGAAAACGAGCGTTTCGAGCGTCGACGCTTGTCGCCCCCCGACCGCGAGTTCTGGGTACATTTCTAGAACATATTCCATATATTGTCGTTCCGTTGACTCGTGCACGAAAATTCCCCAAGATTTTTCACGCACTCGAAGCGCTGCATCACCCAAGCATGCTCATGCCAAATACCGTCGAGACGCAGATCGAAGAGATTCTGGAGTCGATACGTCCTGCGCTCAAAGCGGATGGCGGGGATGTCGAGTTCGTACGCTTCAACGAGGAGGGCGGCGTGGTTGAGCTTCGCCTCCTTGGTGCTTGTGAAGAATGCCCCATCTCCATGATGACGCTGAAGGAGGGGATCGAACAACGCCTCAAAAGTGGTATTCCAAGCATCACAGAGGTTCAAGCGCTTTAGGGCCCCTGGCTGACGGCGCCACTTCTCGGGCGCCCATTTCTTGCTTCTTCAACAACATTACGGAGAGTCGAAATGAGTGGCGCAGATCTACGTCAGCGTGTGCTCGACGCCTTGGGGGGCGTTCGCCACCCTGAGACTGGGCGTGATGTGGTGGAGAGCGGCCATATTGAGGGGCTGGAAGTTAGCGAGACCGGGGACGTGCACTTTTCCTTCGGCATTCAAGCGGACGATCCCGGGGGACTCGTGCGGGAGGCTCGGGGCGCCGTAGAGGCACTCGACGGCATAGGTGCCGTGAAGATAAACGTCACGCTCCCTCAGTCCGCGGCAGGGACAGGCCCGGCGTCTGCGGGACCGCCTGCTTCCTCCGTCCCCGCGCGAGGCGCCGGGCGAGGTCCTGGCGTGGTGCCCGCCCCGACTCCGAAGGCCGGCATCCTGGGCGAGAATACGCGTGTCCTGGCGGTGAGTTCGGGGAAGGGCGGTGTGGGGAAATCCATGGTGGCGACGAACTTGGCCGCCGCTTTCGCCGCTGCCGGGCAGAGGGTGGGCCTTCTGGACGCTGACATCTACGGACCGAATATCCCGCTGATGTTCGGCGCCGAGGGCCGGCCTGGGGTGTCGGGCACCAAAGGGCAGGAGATGATCGAGCCCATGGAGGCGCACGGTGTTCGCTTGATGAGCATCGGATTCCTTCTTGAGAAGGAGCAGCCCGCGATCATGCGTGGTCCGCTCATCTCTGGGATCCTCAGACAGTTTCTGGAGCAGGTCACCTGGGGGGATCTCGATGTGATGGTCGTCGACATGCCCCCCGGCACAGGTGATGCGCAGCTGTCACTGGTGCAGATCGTCGACATCGATGGAGTCGTGATGGTGACCACGCCGCAGGAGGTGGCCACTGGAGACGTACGCCGAGGCATCAAGATGTTCGAGCGGGTGAACACGTCGGTTCTGGGGATCGTGGAGAACATGTCGGCGTTTTCGTGCCCACACTGTGATGAAGAGATCGAGGTCTTCGGAAGTGGAGGCGGGGAGCGCCTCGCAGAGGAAATGGAAATCCCCTTTCTGGGGCGTGTGCCGTTGGATCCCGCCGTCCGGTCGGCCGGGGATGAAGGCGCACCGACGGTCCTGTCCGTGCCGGACTCAGCCGCCGGGAAGGCGCTTCAGGAAATCGCGGATCGTGTGACGGAGATGGTGGCCTCGGCAGGGTCCAGCTAGGCCGCCAACCGGAGGCCGCTAAGAAGTGCGGCCAGGCCTTCCTATTCCCCTTCTAGGTAACGGCGGTCCGCCGCCGAGAGATTCACACCCTTACGTCTTTCGATCAGCTTCAGGACCACCCACCCCAACAGAAGATAGGGTGCCACCTTGAACATCAGGAAGCTCGCAAGGCCGATGGTGATGGAGAACACTATTCCGACGACCCAGAGTACGACCCCGGCCACGATCATGGACGCGAGACCGACGGCTAAGAAGGTCAGGAGCGTACCGATCATCCCTATTGCCTCCTATCGTGTGGTGTACCGAAAGTTCGACCCCACACTCAATTGATCCAAGCGACGCGGACGCCCCCGAAAGCGGCGTCGACATCAATGGCAATCTGATACTCGACGTCGTCGTAGTCCAGTGATTCGTAGGTGTCGCCCCGTTTGACGAGCCCTTCGGAATCGGGTGAGGTGAAGAACGTATCCTCCATCACTAGCCGCGTCTGCTCTTTTTCCTGGGCCGTGCGTGCGGAGAGCCGTCAATCGACACGGTGTCGAGTTTGCGACGCCTCGAGTAGTCGATGGTGTGGTTGTTGGCGATCTTGAAGACCGAGCTACTGAACTTGTAGCGCGGGTCGTAGGACGAGAGGGCGTTGAAAGCACGGATGAACGCCTCTTGTGCCAAGTCCTCGGCTAGACCTCGGTCGCGGACCATGCGGTAGATCAAAGAGAAGATGGGTCGCTCATAACGCTTGAGCAGCTCAGCGAAAGCGCCCTCGTTCCCCGCCGCTGCCAGCGCCGCCAGGTCCTTGTCGGTCTGCGTATCGAAATCCAAGTGGAGTGGCTCCGCCCGCGCTATACTTCTTCAACCGCATTCCAACTGTGTCACACTTTGAGGTCGCAAGAATAGCCAAGAGGTCGAGTGAATGGCGACAATTCCGGAAGCCAAACCCTCCCGTGGGGCGGAAAGAGAGGACCAAGTCCGCACCCTGTTTTCGGAGATCGCGCCGCGCTATGACCTCTTGAATCATGTGCTCAGCCTGAACATCGACCGGGGCTGGCGGCGGCGTGCGATCCGGATGCTCCAGTGGCAGGAGCGAGACACAGGGAGGTACCTGGACGCGTGTGCTGGAACTTTCGATCTGAGTTTGGAGCTGGCGAAGCAGGTCGGTTTTCGAGGGTCCGTGGTCGCGACCGATTTCGCGTTACCGATGCTCGTCCAAGGCAGAAGCAAGCTCGGCCCTTCCGTGACTCCCATCTGCGGAGACACGCTGCGGCTGCCTTTCTCCACCGCCTGCTTCGACGGTGCGACCGTCGGATTCGGCATGCGCAACCTCGCCGACTTACGTGCCGGGTTCTCCGCCTTCGCGCGCGTCCTACGCCCCGGCGCCCGGCTCGTGATTCTGGAGTTCACGGAACCACCGAACCGCGTGCTTCGAGCCCTCTACCACTTTTACTTCCATCACATTCTCCCCGTCGTGGGGCGCATCGTTTCTGGGCACCCCTGGGCCTACGCCTACCTGCCCGAGTCGGTGAAGGAATTTCCAGGGCCCGAGGAGCTGGCTGTCCTCCTGGCCGAAGCCGGCTTCGGGAATGTGGAGTGGCGGTTGGTGACCGGCGGGATCGCTGCCATCCACGTCGCGGTTCGGGCGTGACGGGGGACCTTCAGGGACGAGGTGCGGCCCGGTCCTCCTCCAGCATTCGAACGGGTCCCAGACTCTCCAAGCCGGGATCGAAGCGGGCGGGGTCACCCACGATCAAGATGACCATGTCGTCCAGGCCGTTCGGGGGCAGGGTCTCACGGAGAACTTCGTGAACGTCGGCTGTGGTCACCCGCTGAACCCCGGCCAGAAACCGCTCCAACCAATCGCGGGGAAGATTCTGTGTGTGATTGAGCATCTGGCGGAACACGATCTGGGACGGAGTCTCAAAATTGAAAACGAAACCGTTCGCGATCCGGTCCACCGCAACACGAACCTCCGCGTCGTCGAGTGGTACCGTCGCGACCTCCCCGAGGACATCGGCAATGAGGCGGATCACCTCGACGGTCGATTCGCTCTTTGTTTGAGTGGTCGCGCCGATGATGCCCCTTGAGCGCTGGGGCATTGTCCAAACCGAACCTACCGCATAGGCGAGGCCCTCTTCGTTTCGGACCCGACGGGCGAGTCGGCTGGTGAGTCCCGAACCCCCCAGGATTGAATTACCAATCACGGCGGCGTAGTAGTCCTCGTTGTCCGCCAAACGCACGTCACTGGGTTTTCCCATGATGATCGTGCTCTGCTCGAGTGCTCGTGGAACGACATATACTCCCGGCTCGACCGAGAATGTCGGCGGGGCAGGGGCCTCGAGATCCGCGTCGCAAGGAGGCCATCCATCGAGCATGCGCTCCAATTTCGGACGCATGTCATTCCAGGTGACGTCCCCTGTTACACCCAGTGTGAGGTTGCCCCAACAGAAGATCCTCCGATGCACCGAGAGCAGCACGTCGGGGGCCAGATCCTCCGGATCGAGATCCTCAGGTCTCAGCTCCCATCCCACTGGGTGATCACCGAACATAAGGTTATTGAACCTGGAGGTGGCCAGCTGCCCGGGGATCTCAGATTGCCTGCTTGCTCTGTCGAGTTGCTGGCCACGCCATACCTCGACACGAGTCGGGTCGAAGGCGGGGTCCCTCAACAGAGATCCCCAGATCTCGAGGACCTCGTCCAGATAACGAGTCAAAGCATTAAATGAACTGAACGAGGATGGCCCTCCCCCCCCGAAAGTGGTTTCGGCAGCGTAGAACTCGAGGATTTGGTCGACCGAATCCGGGGAAAGATCGACGGTGCCCCCCGAACGAAGGAGCATCGGAACCGCTGTCGTGGCCCCGTGCTCCTCTCTCGAAAAGTACGAAGGCCCGCCACGGAACCGGGCGAACACAGACACCAGGGGCAGTGAGTGGTTCTCGAAGAAAAAGACTTCCACTCCAGGCTCGACGCGATATCGTTCAGCCTCCGAGTGCCGAAACTCCAACTCTGCGAACTCCAGGGACTCGACTGCCGCCGCCGTCGTCTCTTGGGCCGACAGACCCCCCGGGAGGCCGACCCAAGCCAGAACCATGGCCTGAGCCAACCACGCCATCGATGGACGGAACGGATTCATCGACCCGCTACCGAATCGGGGCGAACCAGAGTGGCTACCGTCCGATGCTCAAGCGTGAAGAAGCGCTCAGTGACCCTACGCACGTCTTCGGCCTCGACCGTCGCCAAGCGATCGGTAAAACCGAACGTCGTGCGCCAGTCTCCGAAGTTGGAGGCGGACGCGGAGAGCTGGAAGGCCAGGCCGAAGTTCGATGCCAGCCGCCGGATCTCGCCTGCCTCGAGCTGATTTCGAATTCGTTGTAGCTCTCGTTCCGAAGGGGGCGTTCGCCGAAGAGAGTCGAGTTCGGCGTACACGGCGGCCTCGATATCGGCGGTAGTGTTCGGGGAACGTGGTGTGGCGTCGATCGCGAAAATCGCGGGGAACCGGACGCCGGGGCCCATGGACGAGGTGACGCCCGTTGCGACCTGGTCCTCGATCACGAGGCGCCGATGTAGCCTCGACGTGAGTCCTCCAGTGAGCAGCCGGGAGAGAACCGTAAGGGCAGCTGCGTCCGGGTCGGCTGTTTCCACAACTGGCCATCCCATACGCACTTGAGTGCTAACATCTAAAGTTACTTCTACTCTACGCTCTTCGCTCTGGCCGGGCTCCCTCAACAGGACCGGCTCTGGAATTTCACCCGCGGGAAGATCTTCGAAGTACTCATCGGCCCAGGCAAGAATCTGGTCGGGGTCAATGTCCCCGACGACGGTGACGACGGCGTTGCGGGGCCCGTAATAACTGCGGAAATATGCTTCCACGTCCGGTCGGCGAAGTCGTTGGATGTCGGACATGTATCCGACGACCGGCCGTCCGTACGGATGAACCGTGAAGGCCGCAGCCATGTGAGCCTCGAACAGAAGGCCTACGGGGTTGGTGTCCACACGTTGTCGACGTTCTTCGGCGACGATATCCCTCTCGGTGTAGAACTCCCGGAACACAGGGTTGGCCATGCGGTCTGATTCCAGGAGAAACCAAAGCTCCGCGCGGTTCGCCGGCATTTCCACGAAGTAGGTTGTGGACTCCCAGTCCGTGCTGGCGTTGAGGCCCCGGCCACCGTTCGCCGAGAGAATCCTCTCGAACTCGTTGGGCAGTACGTACGCCCGTGCCTCGGTCTCCAACGAGTCGATCCCATCTCTGAGAAGGGGTACTGCCGTGGTATCCCCTCGGGCCTCCAGCGTCAGGATCGAATCCTGAAGCGCGTCCATACGAAGGAACAGAGCGCGTTCGGCGCTGGAGTCTCGGGTCCCCAATGTCTCTGTACCCTTGAACAGCAGGTGCTCGAGCAGGTGGGCGATGCCCGTCTGTCCCTGCACCTCGTTGACGGCGCCGACCCGGAACTGGACGACGAAAGAAACCGTGGGTGCACCAGGCCGAGGTAGTACCAGCCAGCGCATGCCGTTGGCGAGTTGGTGCTCGACGACGGGGAGTTGCGCTCCGGTGAGAACCTTAGAACTCCCGTAGCCAGCCGACAGCCACGCACATCCGGCTACCGAGTTCAGCACCACGAACCACAATAAGGCGGGTCGCGCGGCGATGTGCCCGCCCCTTATTTGGTTCCGCCGCGTCACGCGGTTACACCCGATCCGAAGGGCTGGCAACTGGGACAATAGAACGCCGAGCGATTTCCGAATACCAATCGACATACCCTCGTAGAGCAGCGGAGGCAGGGCTCCTCGCCTCTCCCGTAGACTCTCAACCGCGAGGCGTTGTCACCAGGATTCCCGGAGGCGTCCCGGTAATCCCTGAGCGTCGTTCCCCTGTTTTCCACCGCGCTGCTTAGGGTGCGGCGGAGCGCCCTATGGAGCTTGCGGGCCTCGCCCTCGGTCATGGACTTGCACGACCGTTGTGGATGAATGCCAGCCAGATGAAGCGCCTCGTTCGCGTAGATGTTGCCTACCCCCGCTACCCGGTGCTGGTCCAGCAGCCAAGACCGGATCGGTGAGACGGATCGGGAGAGGTCCTCGTGCAGCCGTTGGGCGGTGAACGTCGACGACAGCGGTTCCGGACCGAGATCTCGATCGCGCAGGGCCCATTCGGTCTCATTCATGGCCTCCAGCCGTCCAAAGCGGCGCACATCGTCGTAGACGAGCGCGGGACCGGCATTCACGGTAAAACGCACCGCGGGATGGGTCGTCGGTGTTTCGTCTCGGGCCCATACGAGGCGGCCGGTCATGCCCAGGTTTACGACCAGGACCACCCCTTCGGTGAGATGCGCAACGATGTTTTTGCCCCGTCTGTCGACGGATTCGAATGTCCGTCCCTTCAGACGGGCGGAGAATTCCCGGCGTGGTTGGCGAAGGACGTCCGCGTGAAGGATCCGGAGGCGTTCGATCGTCTTGCAGGGAAGCGTGGGGCGAAGTCCCCGGACGATGGTTTCGACCTCTGGTAGTTCGGGCATGGCGTGTGGTTGATAAGGCGAGGGCTAGCCGGGCCCTGGCTCGGTTCCGGGAGACTCTCGCTCGGCCCGGGCGAACTCTCGCCATCCGATGTCGTTCCGAAATTGTTTTCCGGAGAACTCGATGGCATCAGCCGCCTCTCGGCTCTTCGCGGCCGCCTCACTCAGCGTCGTCCCCAATCCGGTGACGGCCATTACGCGTCCTCCGGAGGTTTCGAGCCCATCGGCGCCAGAAGTCGTACCTGCATGAAAGAGAAGTACGTCCGGGTCGTCCCGGACCGACTCCGGAATGTGGATCGCACGGCCCTTGGGGTAGGGGCCCGGATATCCCTCCGAGGCGAGCACAGTCGTGAGCGCGGACCCGGCACTCCACTGCAGGCTCGTGCCGCTGACCCGGCCCCCGCGAGCGACCTCCAGCATGGGGTCTAGAAGGGATGACTCCAGCAACGGAAGCACCACTTGAGCTTCGGGATCTCCGAAGCGGCAATTGAACTCGAAGATTCGAGGTCCACTCTCGGTGAGCATGATCCCTGCATACAGGACGCCACTGAATTCGGAATTGTCGTCGCGCAGCGCGGCCAGCGTCGGATGAATGATATTGTCATGGATTTGTACGAGAAGTGCCTCAGAGGAGAGTGAGACAGGTGCGTATGCTCCCATACCTCCGGTGTTCGGCCCAGCATCCCCCTCACCCACGCGCTTATAGTCCTGGGAGGGGAGCATCAGCACGCCATCGCGGCCGTCCGAAAGGGCGAATACCGATATTTCCTCTCCCTGCATGAACTCCTGGATGACGACCTCTCTGCCTGCCTCCCCGAACGCCCGGTCCTCCATGATCTGCTCAAGTGCTAGGAGTGCCTCCTCGACCGTCTCGCACACGATCACACCCTTTCCGGCGGCCAATCCGGAAGCCTTCACGACGATGGGTGCCCCGTGTTCCTGCACGTAGGCGGAGGCTTCGCCGTGGTTGACGAACGATGCGGAGGTCGCCGCGGGGACGCTGGCCCGTCGCATCAATTCCTCCGCATAACTCTTGCTGGATTCGATTGATGCGGCCGCTTTCGTCGGTCCGAACGCGGGGACGCCGCTGCGGTAGAGGCGATCCACCAGACCGGCTGCGAGTGGGGCCTCCGGTCCCACTACCACCAGGTCCATGTCTTGCGCGCTCGCCCAGCCGGCAAGTGCCACGACATCCCCGGGCGCGATGGCCACCGGCTCGATTTCCGAGTCCATCCCGCCGTTCGGTTGCGTAACAAACAGCTTGGCTTCGGGCGCATCTTTCTGGAGCTTCCAAGCCAGTGTGTGCTCTCGGCCACCGTTTCCGACAATGAGGATTCGCATGGCCCACAGTCTACGGCCCCGAGCTCGAAAAGAGAACGGGCGACCAGGTCATTGGTCGCCCGTTCGTTGAGGCCCGCGAGATTTCTTTGAGGAGCTACCGTTTGACACTTCCCATGAGGTCGTCGGCCATGCGCTTGGCTGCGCCCGTGACCTGACCGAAGAGATCCTTTGCGCCGTCTGCGTAGGCTTTGGCGGCGTCCGACAGGTCCGCGTTGTACGACGGGTCCGGGTCTCCTCTGTGCACGTATTCACCACGGAGGATCCGGTCGTATTCGCCCTCCTCGATCCATGAGCGAATTTCAGCCAAGCGAAGCACGTAGAACGGATGGCTCTGGCCCATCAGGTTGAGGACCTTGAACACCTGGTCCGCGACATCGCCCGTCTCTCGGTACTCTTCCGCCTGAATGATGAATTCGTCCAAGTTCATCTCGGCGTCGTCCCCACCACCGGCCATCTTCAGCATCGTGGACATGACCCCTTGGGGGTTCTGCACGGCCAATAGCCCCGCCCGGTCGCTCGACAACTCGCTCTTCCTCCCCCACTCGAGAAGTCCCACGAGCACGGCTCGAGCGGCGAGCCCCACGACCGGAAATCCCATGCCGGCGAGTTGAATCAGAAGTTCCGTCATCGTCCGGTAGAGGACGTGGTCACTCATGATGTGGCCGAGTTCATGACCGATGACGTAGGAGAGTTGATCGTCGTCCAGAAGGTTCACGGTGCCCGAGTTCAGGATGATGAACGGCTCGGCCATCCCGTAGGCCCCGGCGTTGACCATGGGCGTCTGGGAAACGAAAAGCGGGTAATCTTTCGGCGCGTCGAGTGTCTTGAGAACGTCTTGGTAAATGCGCGAAACACGGGGGAATTGCCGCTCTGAGACCCGAACTGAATTCGCGAGGAAGGCCAGGCGAATCGGCTTCTCGCCGAAGAACCCGAAGAGCGCCCGCAGCACGTCGTCGAAGACCGGAATCTTTCTGAGCGCCGCCAATGCGGCCCGGTCCGCCGGGTGCTCCCAAGCGCGCGGGGCGATGTCCGTCAGGATGCGCGTGGCCCTCGCGTCCTGCCCGTCTTCGCCGTTCCCGTTTTCTTGGTCGTTCTCAGTCATGGCTGTCCATCTCCTTTGGTCCGTGCGAAAGGACGAGCCCTCCGCGCTATCCGGCTCTACGCTCCCCTCGTCGGGGAAATTTCAGGATGTGTCGGCGGGGCGGCCCGCGCTCAGGGCAGCGCTTGGCCCAAGTCCTGGATCAAATCTTTCACGTCCTCGATGCCAACCGAAAGTCTTACCAGTCCCTCCGTTATGCCCAGCGCCTCACGTACCTCCTGCGGCACCGATGCGTGGGTCTGGAGCGCTGGTACGCTGATGAGAGATTGAACGCCACCCAAGCTCTCCGCAAGCTGGAACACCCGAGTATCGGTGGCCAGGGCCCGGGCTCGTGCCGCGTCACCGAGGTCCACTGACAGCATTCCACTGTAGCCAGACATCTGTTGCGCTGCCAACTCGTGCTGGGGGTGGGACTCCAGCCCCGGGTAGACGACACGTTCGACGGCGCTGTGCCCCTCCAGGAACCGAGCCACCGCCAGTGCGTTCTCATTGTGGTGCGGCATGCGCACGTGGAGCGTTCTGATGCCTCGCAGACAAAGCCAGGCGTCCATCGGCCCCGGGACGGCTCCCGAGGACTTCCGGACGAAGTGGATGTCCTCGGCGAGTTGGTCATCGTTGAGCACGAGCACGCCGCCGATGATGTCGGAGTGGCCGTTCAGGTATTTCGTGGAGGAGTGCATACTCACGTCCGCGCCGAGGGCCAGCGGCTGCTGGTTGAACGGGGACGCAAAAGTGCTGTCCACCATCAGGAGGGCGTCGCCCTCGTGGGCGATGTCGGCCGCTGCACGGATGTCGCAGATCCTGATTAAAGGATTCGTGGGCGTCTCGACGTGGACTAGCCGGGTGTTGGGGCACATCGCGTCCCGGATCTGGTCCGGGTCCCTCGTGTCCACGAAGGAGAATTCCAGTCCGAGCTTCGCCAGGACGCCCGTGTACATACGAATCACACCCCCGTACGTATTCTCCTCGCACACGATGTGGTCGCCGGCGGAGAGGCACTTGACCACAGCTTCGATAGCCGACAGCCCGCTGGCGAATGCGATTCCGTGGGCGCCGCCTTCGAGCGCGGCCATTTTTTGTTCGAGCCCCACCGTCGTCGGATTCTTTACGCGTGCGTAGTCGTACCCTTGTTTCGGCTCGGCGACGTCCGGCTGGACGTATGTGGAGGTCTGGAAGATGGGGGGAATGATCGCGCCGGTGGTGGGTTCGGGGTCTTGGCCGGCGTGGATGACTAGGGTGCCGAAGCGGGGGGTGTCCGGTGATGGATTCTTCATTCAACTCCTCGTATTCCGTCCATTCGAGTACTATGCCGTGGGCGCCTTGTTCGACGTCCGGAAGACGCATCACAACGAGCGGGTGTGCAGGCGGGGCGGGAGGCGGCGATCGCCTGGGAATATACGCGGGACTCTCCCGCCTGTGCCACCCGTGGGCATGAGCCCGACTTCCGAGACGCCTCACAAAGTCGTTGACGGTTCTCCGGGACCCCGAGTAGTGTTCGTGGGGCCGCTCGAGCCGGGTGGCCCATGACCCGATACGGACCTCGACATGGCCTCGACAGGCTCCTGAAGAAATGCCTCTAGTAATTCCAGAAGGGCTCGTGGTGAGTGTGTCGGGCTTTCGGGGGAGGGTCGGAGACCCGCTGACCCCCGAATTGGTGTGCTTGCTGGCGACCGCCTTCGGAGCCTTCGTAAAACGCTCGAGAGATCCTTCGAATGACCTGCCCGTCGACATCCTACTCGGACGAGACACCCGAACGTCGGGACCTGTGCTCTCACGAGCGGTGTCGGCGGGCCTAGTATCGGTCGGTTGCAACGTGGTGGATCTCGGCATCGTCTCGACCCCAACCCTTATGCTCGCCGTCGAAAACTCAGACGCCCTCGGCGGCATCGCCGTCACCGCCAGCCACAATCCCGCCGAATGGAACGCGCTCAAGCTGGCAGCCCCGGAGGGCACATTCCTCGATGCCGAGACGATGTCGAAATTCCTGGAATTCGCTCTAAGTGAGGATCCCTCCCGTACTCCATCAGACGAACTGGGTGGCGTGACCACCGACGATGGAGCCTCCGCCCGTCATCTCGAAGCTGTCCTCAAGCTGCCACAGTTGGATCTTCCGGCGTTGAGGGCCCGGGCGTTCAAGGTCGCCCTCGACTGCGTGCGTGGTGCAGGGGCCACGATCATGCCCCAGCTCCTCGAAGCGCTCGGATGTGAGGTCGTGGGGATCAACATGGAAATGGACGGACTTTTTCCGCGCGACCCTGAACCGACGGCCGAAAACCTCACCGAGCTCGCCGACTTCGTGCGCCGCGAGGGGGCGGACATCGGGCTGGCAGTCGATCCAGATGTGGACCGGTTGTCGCTCGTCAACGAAAACGGCGCTCCCATCGGAGAGGATCTGACGCTCGCGCTCGCCTCGGCGGTTGTGCTTCAGCGGACCCCTGGGATTGTCGTGACAAACCTTTCAACCAGTGCCATCGTCGAAGATGTAGCGCGTGCTCATGCAAGCGAGCTCGTACGGTCGCCGGTCGGGGAGATCAACGTTGCGCGCCGTATGCAACTGGAGGGTGCGGTTGTGGGGGGAGAGGGAAACGGCGGTGTGATCCTCCCGAATCTCCACCACACGAGGGATGCTCCGGTCGCGGCGGCACTCGTTTTGCAACATCTGGTGGACGAGGAAACGAGCCTCTCGGCGGCAGTGGATGAGTGGCCGGCGTACACGATTGTAAAAAAGAAAATCAGCTTTCCGAGGGAAGCCCTTTCGGAGGGGTACGCGGAGTTGGAGCGACAGCTCGAGAGCGACGGTGTCGACTCGGCCGACGGTGCTCGGTTTTGTTGGGAAGCGCGACGGACTTGGCTGCACGTCCGGCCCTCAGGTACGGAGCCAGTGGTGCGTTTGATTGCGGAGGCGCCCGAACGGAGCGAGGCGGAAGAGCTGATCGAGCGGTCTGAGGAAATCTTAGCAATGGTTGTGCAGTAGGTAATTGCAAGACACATATTAATGTGATTCAGAATCTCAGAACGAGAATTAAGAGCGAGAACAAGAGGACCGCTACATGTGTGGAATCGTCGGATACGTAGGAGCCAAAGAGGCGGGCCCGATCCTCATCGAGGGTCTGCGGCGCCTCGAGTATCGAGGATACGATTCGGCTGGCTTGGCCGTGATCAGTCCCGAGGGGCGCCTGGGTACGGTGAAGGAAGCGGGTAAGATCGCCCAGTTGGAGGGTATCCTCGATGAGGGTATGCCGCCGGGTACCTGCGGGATCGCCCACACCCGCTGGGCGACTCACGGAGCCCCGAACCGACTGAACGCTCATCCACACTGGAGCCAGGGGAGAGACATCGCGCTGGTTCACAACGGTATTATCGAGAACGCCGAAGTCATTCGGTCCAAGCTCTCTGATCTCGGATACATCTTCGAGACCCAGACCGATACGGAGGCCGTCGTCCATTTGATCGACGAGGCCTTCCAGGAGAATTCCACCCTGGAGGATGCCGTTCTCACAGCACTCCGACAGGTCGAGGGTGCGTACGGACTCGCGGTCGTGAGCAGCCGCGATCCGGGCAAGATCGTGGTTGCCCGAAAGGGGAGCCCGCTCCTCATCGGGATCGGCAAGAATGGTGAGAACCTGGTGGGCTCGGACGCATCCGCGGTGATTCAGCACACGAAAGAGGTCGTATACCTCGATGATGGCGATTGCGCTGTCCTGACGGCTGAGGGCTACCGCGTCTGCCACATCGAAGAGGGCGACGTACAGCGCTCCGTCCATCAAATCGAATGGGATCTCGAGGCCGCTGAGAAAGGTGGCTACGAACATTTCATGCTGAAGGAGATCTGCGAACAGCCCGAGAGCATACGCAACGTCATGCGTGGACGGTTGTTGGAGGAGACTGGCGATGTACGTTTGGGTGGGATCACGCTTTCGGACGAAGAGTTGGCGGGGATCCGCCGGATCGTGATCACGGCGTGTGGGACGAGTTGGCATGCGGCCCTCATCGGCGAATACATGCTCGAAGAGCTCACGGGTATACCCGTTGAGGTCGAATACGCGTCCGAGTTCCGTTATCGGAGTCCGGTCCTCGAAGACGGGACGCTCGTCCTGGCGATCAGCCAGTCCGGTGAGACGGCCGACACGCTCGCGGCACTCGAGGAGGCTCGCGCACGAGGCGCGTCGACCATGGGGATCGTCAACACCGTTGGGTCGTCAATCGCCAGAAAGACGGACTTCGGCATCTACCTGCATGCGGGTCCCGAGATCGGGGTTGCCTCGACCAAATCTTTTACGAGCCAGATTGTGGCCTTGGCTCTGTTTACCCTCTACCTGGGACGCCGCAGGCACCTTTCGATTCTTCAGGGAAGGGAGCTGGTGGCGGCGTTGCGGGCGCTACCGGATCAGGTAGCGCAGACGTTGGCGTTGGAGCCCCTTACGAAGGAACTCGCGGTGGCGTATGGAGATGCTCAGAACTTCCTTTACTTGGGGCGTGGATACCAGTTTCCGGTGGCGCTCGAGGGGGCGCTCAAACTTAAGGAAGTGAGTTACATCCACGCCGAGGGATATCCGGCGGCTGAGATGAAACACGGCCCTATCGCCCTCATCGACGACGACATGCCTGTGGTCGCGCTCGCTCCCCGCGACTCCGTCTACGCAAAAGTCGTTTCCAACATCGAGGAAGTGAAAGCGCGGAGCGGCCGCATCCTGGCCGTGGTGAGCGGGGACGCGCCTGAGTTGATCGGCAAGGTGGATCACCTCATCGAGGTGCCCCATACCGTTCCGGCTCTGTTGCCGGTGCTCACTTCGATTCCGTTGCAACTGTTGGCCTACCACGCGGCCATCCACAGGAATCGGGACGTGGACCAGCCACGCAACCTCGCCAAGTCGGTTACTGTGGAGTAGTTCACAAGAGTAAATTAAAGAGAGACAATTATGGAAGGATTGGCAGTAATGGGATTTGTTTTCGGAATGGTAGGGGTTGTGGCGCTTGTTCGGCTGGAGAAACTAACAGAAACTCTAAAAGAAAAAGGAATTCTGGATCGGGATTACAAGGAGGAGTAATTTACTGTAGTAAAACACTCCGTAACTGTGGGGTAATTCACAACAGTGGATTGGCTTTCAGGACTTCAAGATTTATTAGAGAATCCCCCAATACGAATTTTGACCAACTCTGTAACGGTGGAGTGACGAGCGCGTGCGAGTCGTGCTTCAGCGCGTACGCGAAGCGCACGTCACAATAGAGGGAAAGGTGGTTGGCGAGATCGGTCTCGGGCAGTTCCTGCTTGTAGGATTCAAGCAAAGTGACACGACCGATCAGGTCGAGTGGATGGCCGACAAGGTGGTCGGCCTCCGGATCTTCCAAGATGATGCCGGCAAGATGAATCGTACGTTGGCCGACGTGGATGGCTCGATTCTGGTGGTGAGCCAATTCACTCTGTACGGAGATGTTCGCAAGGGCCGCCGCCCAAGCTTCATCGATGCCGCGACACCCGAGACCGCGATACGCTTGTACGAGCGTTTCGTAGAGCTTCTGGAGGCCCGCCACCCCGGTAAGGTGGCGACAGGGGAATTCGGTGCGATGATGGATGTCTCGTTGACCAACGATGGGCCCGTGACACTCGTCATCGACCGGTGAGTGGGCCCCCGCCCCTCGTGCTCGCATCGGCCTCCCCTCGCCGTGTCGAGTGCCTCCGCATGCTCGGTTTGAATTTCACTGTCCAGCCCGCCGATGTTGCGGAGACCGTCCAACATGAAGAGTCGGCCGAGACTCACGTCGAGAGGCTCGCCCGCGACAAGGCCACTGCGGTCGCGTCTGTATGTCCTGACGCAGTCGTGCTCGGGGGCGACACGGTGGTGACGCTGGACGGCGAAATCCTGGGGAAGCCGTCCGGGCCAGAGGATGCGGAGGCCATGCTGTTGCGATTGGCAGGGCGGACTCACCATGTGGCGAGTGGCCTCGCGCTCGCCCTTCCGTCGGGCGACGTACGTAGCGGGGTTTCGACCACCGAGGTCACGTTCCAACAATTTTCAAGGGAGGTCGCAAACGCCTACGTAGCGACCGGTGAGCCGCTCGATAAAGCCGGGGCGTATGGCATCCAGGGGCTCGGTGCCGCGCTAGTGACCGAAATCCGGGGAGACTATCATACGGTCGTCGGCCTCCCTATCACCCTCCTCTTGACGCTCTTCGAGGAGAGTGGGTGGG
>UINC01000948.1_pt1 | contig 35733 bp, 27 predicted proteins | sample 5385821 | NCBI WGS metagenome assembly UINC01 (sample SAMEA4666929, study PRJEB26691) | marine metagenome | isolation source: Pacific Ocean | place: Pacific Ocean | collected 2011-10-13 | reverse complement strand
TGCAAGAGATGTTGCCCAAAACGTTTTAAGGGCATCGGCGGTTCCTGGGTTTCAGGTATCTGCCTATGTAGGATTGGCGTTGATGGCAGTCCAATTGAATGAAGTAGATAACGCGAAAGATCTGTATCCCAAGCTCGAAGGGACCGCAGGTACCATAGCGCCTACATCACCAAATGGCCCAGGTCTCGCTACATATCGATTATTAGGTCTCTTAGCCCAAACGCTCGGAGATCTGACCATGGCGATAGAAAATTTTGACAAAGCTGTGGAGTTCTGCCGTGAAGGGGGATTCCTTCCAGAGCTTGCTTGGACCTTGAGCGATTACGCCGACGCAGTGGGAAACCGGAACCAGCCGCAGGACACGGATAAATCATCAGCCCTTTTTGAAGAATCTCTAGAGATTGCCAGCAGACTCGAAATGCGTCCGCTCATGCAGCATGTGTTGTCACGCCGTGAGATATTAAAAGCATAGTGAGCCGTTAGGACTTATCCCGATCGCGCCAAGGCCAACACTCCAACGACTGATTGGGCTATTAAAATAATACTGGAGCCTATCTGGGGCTATCGGTACGAGCATTTTCGGACTGCCGATGACTTTGTTTGCCATCAACAGTGCGCACGTCTCACGATTCGAGAGTTAAATTGGTGAGATGTGGTTAAGTACCGCGGATCACTAAGGCGGGTGAACCGGAATGCCTAACTACTCTGTCTGTAACGCTACCCATAACCCAGCGTTGTATACCGGACCTACCTCGAGTCGTCATAGCCACTAAAGAATTGGGTATCCGTTCGGTAACCTCTATGATTGCAGTTGCCGGGTTACCATGAAGGACTTCTCCTCCGTCGCATTGTAGGTTCTCATCTCGAAACCGCTTGACCACGTTATTCAAATATTCAGTATTCTCTGAGTCATCGCTCGGTGAGTTGGAGACACGGACCGGCGTCAACGGGACTGCTAGGCTTTTTGCAAATGCCATTGCGTGAGGGATCACTTGTTCCGATATGGATGAACCGTCTAGAGTGACGATGATATTTTTAACGGTGAGGAGAGCGTTCCAATCCTCGAGGTTTCGGTCTCCTTCGATTAACGAGCTCCCTTCGGCGGCCTGATCTCTAATTATCAGAAGAGGGTTATTTGTGGCTTGCAATACTTTCTCAGCAACACTCCCCATAGCCCAACGAGTGACACCGGAACGTCCATGGGAAGAAATCATCACTATAGTGCTTGATTCTTTTTCCGCTTCTTCGATAATTACCGAGGCTGCATCACCTTGTTTGCCTACAACTGAGACGTCTGTACCGACATCAACGAGCGTGCCCTTTACACGTTCTAAATATCGGTCGGCATCGGCGCGCAGTTCGTTCGCGACTCGATCTATAGTCGCTCCGGAAACTCCTTCTATCATCGCTGGCACATCGAATACCCTCACCAACGTTATCGGGCACTTCAACCCTTCGCTAACTACATGCACATATGGAAGTACCTGCTCAGCCAGTTGCGACCCGTCAAGAGGTACTATCATTCGGTCGTACATAATTCTTTGCTCCATCGTATGATTTCACGGCACTATAGGTTGGTCGTACCGCACCGTCAAGCTTAGATATAGCTCGAGAGAGTGGAACTTCTTGTCTCCTGTTTGGTTTTCCGCTAGAGAGCCTAATCGTGTCGGTGATTAATCCATTCTCTGGGTTTGGAATAATACTCCCTGAGAGACTCAATCGATTTAAGGATCTCAGACTCATGTATAGACGAATCGGGAATCTAGTCCCGTACAGATTCCAAAATGCAGCTCGGAATGAGTGAGGATATGTTTAAACGGAGCCTTGGTATTAAATAGAGATGTCTTTAGCGCGAAGAAGGTGGAGTGCTTTTAAGATTCGCATCCCCGGACCCGAAGTAGGCAACCGTAACAGATATGTTGTCGTGGCCACCTGCCTGGTTAGCCGCCTCTATGAGGTCGACACAAATGGTCTCATGTGAACTTGTCTCGACTACGCTTTGAATATCTTCGTCTGCTAGCATCGAATTGAGGCCATCCGAGCAGAGTATGATTAAATCCCCATCGTGCAATGCACATGACCCGGTATCAACCACCACATCTGCGTCAAGGCCAATAGCTCTAGTAACCATATTTCGATTGGGATGGGTTCGCGCCGCTTCCCGAGAGATAATACCGGCTCTCACCATCTCTTCCACCCAGCTGTGATCGGTAGTGATTTGCCTCAGTTTGTCGTCTCTAAAAAGGTATGCTCTGCTATCTCCTACGTGGGCGTAATACAGTCGTTTATCTTTAATCACAGCTAAGGTGCAGGTCGTACCCATTCCACGTTTGTCACCGTCTTGACCCGCTGACTGGACTAAACTGTTGACATCCTGAAGCAACGTACTCAACGCATATTCAAGTCCATCAGCGAGCTCAGTTGTAAACCCTCCGGATCCGAGGCGTTCGCCGATTTTGCTGATTGCCATTCCGCTAGCGACCTCACCTGCGGCGTGGCCTCCCATGCCGTCCGCAACGACCAACAAAGCATCGGTCCCCGGAGGGGATTGCTCCGCTCCGAGCGCTAGTATTGAGTCCTCATTATGATCCCTTACTCTCCCAACATCTGTAGCGCCATTTACAATTAAACACATATTTTTATCAAAATGTGATGCCCAAGGTCAGAGTCGAACTGACACGGGTCACCGCCACCGGTTATTGAGTCTGGTGCGAGCTATATTAGCTAGTCGTGATAGTACTTACTAATGTATGGGTCCGCCGGTTCTGTCCCCAGGTACCGTCCGGACAATATTTGATTCCCATCAGCGAAACCGCTCTTCATGGCTCCAATGAATTTGAGCTGGCTTCATCAAGGGTGTCGCCAGGCGGGCCAAAGCCCCGGAGAGATCACGGAGTGCATGAGCGACCGTCGGGGCCATGTTTTGAGTTCGACTCTCCCCCGTTTCCACCAGGCACACGATTCAGACGCCTCAGTCTCATCTCGAGTCTGGGGCGTCTGGTTTATTAGGGCAATTCCACTGCCCTCGCAGGTGGTGGCGATTTCGAATAACAGCCGGAAGGCCGGCTTGGGGCGGATGGTCACAATTGCCTTCTCATCAACGGTGCCAACGTAGAACTCGTCAAGCATCGCCATCAGTAGGTTCCGCCTTTCGGCCAGGTCCACTTCCACCCACAAAACGAGGAGGTTCTCCAACAGCTTGCCATCCAGAGCGCGTTTCTCGCGGCGGTAATCCTCTAGATAAATACCAAGTGATGGTTATATTTCGGTTTTGTCATACTTCATAGTTTTATGGCGGCTCCGGTTGCCGTCGGGTCTTTTCTTCTGTCTGCACACTCCATTTACTCCGCTTCCAATGCGCGTTGAAAATCAGACCATTCAGGCGGCGTGGTGACGCCGTCCCAATGGTCGAAGTGCAGCAAGTCACTGAGGGGCATGCGGTCGCGCCACCCTTCCGTCTGCAACAACGGTTGGCTGAGGAATTCCACCGGATAGCCAAGGCAGAGATAAGCCACCGGTATCACGTGGGGCGGGATGCCGAGGATTTTCCTTAGCTGAGGCAGTTTGAGCACACTGACCCAGCCCACGCCGATACCTTCTGAGCGGGCTGCCAGCCACAAATTTTGGACCGCGCAGCAAGTAGAGTACGCATCGGTTTCCCTTATGGAGTTGCGCCCAAGCACCTCTTCGGCTCTGGTCGGGTCGCAGGTGATACATAGGTTGACCGGCGATTCCAGGATGCCTTCCAACTTCAGGGACAGGTAATGGGAACGGCGCGGCTCGTCGTAGTAGCAGGCCGCCGCTTGGCGCTCCCTCTCGAATAGTTCCTTGACCTGATTACGCACGTCCAGACTACGAATCAGCATGAAGTCCCAGGGTTGCATGAATCCGACGGAAGGCCCCTGGTGACCCGCTTTTATTAGCCGGGCTAGCACCGGGTCTGGAATCGGGTCACCGCGAAAGTGCCGTACATCACGCCGGGCATAGATTGCCCGGTAGATCGCTTGGCGTTGCTCCAAAGGGAAAACATCCGGTGTTAGGGGCGATTCGGGTGTGGATGTCATAGACATATTCTCCGGCAAGCAGCGTTGGAACGTAAAAAAGGCCCCCGTCTTTCTTCGGACGCGGGCCTATCACGACATATAGTACCCGCTCAATCCTCGAAGCGGTTAAACCTGTGCGGCAGGTCTCCTGACTGATGGGTTGTCACCCTCCAGCGCCTTCCCGCCGGATGAAGGGCAGTGGCTGCGCTTGCGCTTGCTGGAAGGATTCCCAATTACAGTGGCGGGCCCGTGCCGGAGTCTCACCGGCTTCCCTATTCTCCCCGATAAATCGGAGCACCGCACGCTATTCTGTTTCCGCTAACGAGAATATGGGAAACATGGGCCTAAGTCAATGGAGCCCGGACGGCCCAATTCCCCAGCAGTTTCCGGTGGCTTCGGCTCCCGGCGATCGAAGCAGGTAAAGTCGGCTTCAATCGTTTATCAATAAAGCACTATCGTGTTTTATCTTGCCGTGATGACCCCGGTTGCCGTTGGCCCGGCAGCCTACTCCGAGGGCGGGTGCTGGTGACGGTGTCGGAGTCCCTGCTAATCTTGGCGAGATTCCGGCGGCGCCTGTCGGTAGGATGGTGAGAACTACGGCTTTTTGGCGAACAAGAAAAGTACCCCGCTTAAAGACCCGATTGCCCCTAGAATGAGGAATGCCAGGGTATAGTTCCCACGGGCGTCGAACATGGCGGCGGCGAAAAGCGGTGCTATCAGCATGAAGATGTAAAGCGGCGCCATGGAAATCCCCGTGATGGTGGCGTAGGCGCCCTTGCCAAAGTAGTCTCCCCTTATGGCTGTGGTTAACGGGACGCGCCCGCCAAAGCCCGCGCCGTAGACGACTGCGAACAGCACGGCCATGGTCAGGTTGTCAACGAAGGCCGCCATAAGGAACCCAACCGCCTGCAAGGTCGTGAAACCGAAGATGGCCAGGTTCTTAGGCACCCGGTCACCAACGTAACCTCCGATCAGCTGGAAAACCGCTCCCACCGCCATCAGCACAGACCAGACGTAGGCGGCGGTTTGTAGGGACAGGCCTTGGTCGGTCAGCATGGGCACCATGTGGACCGTCAAGGTGGCGATGAGCATCGACGACAGGGCGTGGCCGAAGGTTATGAACCAGAAAGCGCTGGTGCGTATAGCCTGCCGTGCGGTGAACTCTGGCCCGTCGTCCAAACTGTCCGGATCAATTGAGACTCCTTTCTCAAGGAGTTCTGGGGCTTTCAATGGAAGAGCCCCATCTGGCCGTTCACCGTAGTTTTCTGGGCGCTCGCGTATTAATCGGGACAGAGGCCATCCTGCGGCGAGAAACACGATCCCAATCCACATCGCCGTGGCGCTCCATCCGTGCTGAGCAGGGTTCACCGCCCAAGCTAACGCGGGCACCAACAGCAGTCCGCCCAGAAATGAGCCTTCGCCTGCCACCGCCATGGCTTGGCCCTTCATGCGGTTAAACCAACGGTTTATTACTGCCATCATGGGCAGCCAGGTGCCCGCTGCCGTCCCCAGCATGATGAGCGAGTAGGAGACGTAGAAGGTCACTATATGGGTTGTCTGGCTGAATAGGATGAACCCCAAACCGGTAATCGAAAACCCGATGAATACCATACGCCGCGGGCCTAGCTTGTCGATCAAGTAGCCCATGAGAGGACCGATCAAGCTGCCTTCAAGCTGAGCCATGGAAAAGGCGCCCGTTAGTTGGGTACGGCTCCAACCAAAGTGCATTTCCAAGGCCTTAACCCACACGCCCACCCCGTTCCACACGGGCCCGCCGGCCATCGCTGTCACCAATAACGTAAGACCGACTAACTTCCAGCCATAAAACAGCCCTAGCATTCGGGCCGCAGCACTGGGCTTAGTGTCGGGTTGGGTCATCTTATTTGAAAGGACGCTTTGACCGGATGCCTGGCAATTTTCGCCATATTCATGAAGAGGTTGACTTTGCTATCCCATCATGCCCCGTTGTAGCTCCGGATTCAATCTCAAAACTGTAAACTGGTAACGAATATGTCGTGCCACCGGGTAAAAGAGAAAATGCAAAGAGAGCCAGGATAGGGAAATTGCAATTAGAATTGCCGCTATTAGGGTTTCGAAAGGATATTACTTGGGATGTCGTGTGATGGAGTAAAACGACCAGAGTCGGACTCAAAAACCGGTTTGGGGGTGACCCCGTGTTAGTTCGACTCTGACCTTCGGCACCACTCATTTTAGGCGCGTAATAGGCCTCTAGACCGAAATCTAGAGGCCTTCTTTATTGCCGACCAACCGGAAAAGTGTCCGAACTTTTTTCGGCTACGCGCGCTTCAGCAGATTGCCGTAGACAATCCGATACCTTGGAATGGTGCGATAAGCGGCTCAATGAGAGTCTTAGCCACTTAAATACATTCGGATGATCTGGATATTCTTCGGGCTTTTCTAGTTTCTTATACGGAACCGCCATTAAAAAACCCCCGATTCGGTAAATATTCTTCTTCGCTGTCAGTGATGTCTATCGGCGGACCATACTGGTTCGCCATTTCGGCTGGGATGAGATATTCCGTGTAGGGTCTGCCGAATTCATCGATTATGGTGGATCCTTCATCGACTTCTGGAACATTAGACCTATATCTGCTGAAGTGTGGCAAGGAACTGCGCCCCCATAACCCCATACGGACAGTGGTGTCCAGTTGCTGGACGACTTTATCTGGGATTTCTAACAAGAGCAGTCTGCCTTCATCGCCATCCAACGGAACGTCGTTAAACCGAACGGCTTTGATTTCCGGAATCTGGCCGAAAAACCCGTGATTTGTTCCTGTCGGGTCGGTTCTATCCTTGAAGCCGTCTCTCAAAATCGACGTCGCGGCTTCCTTGTGTGTTCGGTGGAACAATCTCATTGAGTGCCTCCACTTGGTTAACGTTGATGGTAATCACCAAATCGTTGTCCAGCAACACATGATGGCAGGGCGTATGGTCTATAGGGAAGTCGACGCTCCGCTGGAACACATTTGAGTCCACGGTGCCGGTCGCGCCTTTATGCTTGCCGGAGATAATCTGCACCCGGTCGCCGCGGCTGAATCGATAGTGGAAACCCATGCCCTGGAACATATGGGATTGACGTGGGCTGGCGCAAGAAAAGCCTGTCAGCTCGCAAAATGCTGACGCCTGTAGATGCTCTTTCACAACTGCTATCGCTTCTTTTTTGGAATACATGGGGCTAGGGGGCGTTGGCGTAGCGGTAGGCGTCACCGTACAGGCCAACGCCATCAGCGGTAACCCTTGAGGAAAGGCGAACCGGGCAGGGTGGGTTCCCGCCGCCGGGAGATGCAACACGTGCATGGGCGCGGGCGATGATTCGCTGCATATCATAAAGGAGGTTATTCTTGTGGTGAGCATCCAGGCAATTAAAAGGAGGACTACTTATGGCAGGTGAGAAACAAACCGTCGAGATCGAACTTAACAACGATCATGTAACCTTTATGCGGATCATGAAGGACGATTACAACATTCCCACTGAAAGTAAGGTCATGCGAATCATCATGGACTACCTACAAGAAAATAATGATGTACATGACACCGTATTTAAACAAACCCGATGCCTACGTTGCGAATAGATTGTCCAAAAAGCCTCCAAACTGAAACTCTGAAGGCTTTTTGCCGACTGTTAACGGAGGAGTATTTCGAGGATACAAGAAATACTAGATAGCTATATTGGGCGCTATCGCTTGTCAGACTGATCTCCCAAAATTACTTGGAGAGTGACGTTAGGTGGCTGAAGTAGGCAAACGAGATTAACATTTGGGCATGTGCCAGCTGCCGACCAACAAGGGGGTTGTATGAAAGCTATTGTCATGAAACGGTTCGGTGGCCCGGAGGTGATGAGCTGGGAGGATATCCCCACACCCACGCCTGGCCCTGGAGAAGTTCTGGTCAAGGTCCGCGCGGTCTCGGTAAACCGTACCCTAGACTTAGACGTCCGCGCTGGATTAGGCAATTACGGCACAATCCTGCCTCACATCTTGGGGGTTGATCCTTCGGGAGAAGTGATAGAAGTCGGTTCTGGCGTCGCTCGACTAAGGGTTGGCCAGCGGGTGGTGGCCTACGGTGGTGTTCGTTGTGGCGGGTGCGAGCAGTGCATGCGACACGACTACCTACAATGCGTTCAGCCACGGATGCTAGGGGTTCAATCTTGGGGAGGATACGCCGAATATCTCTGCCTTCCCTCCTGCAACTGGGTCTCCATCCCCGATACCCTGCTTTTCCCCGAAGCCACGTTGGTAGCGAGGCACTTTCCTCTGGCCTTTGGAGAGGCACGCCTGGCCGGCATTAAAGAAGGCGAGTGGGCATTGGTTATGGGCGCTGCTGGGGGCCTCGGTAGCTGCATCGTTCAGGTACTCAAGACTATGCAAGTACAGGTCATCGCTGCTGCTGGAAGCGATGACCGGGTGGAAACAGCCCTTTCTTTGGGGGCTGATCGCGGAGTGAACTACCGGAGGCAGGACCTCGAGGGAGAGGTTGCCGGTCTCACAGAAGGCCGTGGTGTTGCCGCCGTCTTCGAGAACGTCGGTGATCCTACTATGTGGGGGACAGCATTTAAAAGCCTGGCCAGAGGAGGTAGATTGGTGACGGTCGGTTCCCATGGCGGAGGCATGGTGACCCTGGATTTACGTCGGTTGTACCAAAACCGTCTCCAGGTTATTAGCGGTCTGGGAGGCGAACGGATGGAGGACTTGGAACGATCGTTACAAATGGCAGCCCAGGGCGAGCTACGCCTCTTGATACACCGGGTGATGCCACTCCGAGAAGCCGAGGAAGCCCATCGTTTGGTAGAAAAGAACGAATCTGTGGGTAAGGTGGTACTAGACCCGACTCTGTGATAGTGATCAGGCGATGGCCGAAAAATAATTGAGTACAAGGGAAGAGCCCCGTGTTGGTGACAAAGAAAGAGGCGCCCGGGCTCGATCGAGCCAGAAAGCGCCTCTTTTAGTGGCTTGGTGGAGACGGGGGAGAACCTGACGGCCCAGGCATACAAGTGCCGTCTCTGTCAGTTCTTTGATGTCTGAGATAGCCGGTGGTCCTCCCACATTTGAACTCGCTTCAGGAAGATACAGACAAGGAAAGTGCCCTTGTTATGGAAAGGCCAGAGGAGAACCTAGGGGCTTGGAGTATTGCCCAAAGGCAAACGACCTCTATTGCCATTCCAGTTAAAAGCAGAATCGGGACAACCGGCATGAGATCGTGTTCAACCTGTATCATGGCTAGTGAATCAGCGTCATGCCCCAAAATATTACCCCGTATTACCAGGCTCGTAAGTTCCCGCAGTAATCAACCCTCTCCGGCTTAAGGGATTTTCCCAGCAAGAATTGGTCGATTTCGATTCAAATTCCAGTACTCGGTAGGTTTAATTAACGGCGTCAGGTTGGTGATTGATGACGATCAAAGATAATCTCAATTACATATTGCAAATCACCGACTCAGTTACGACACGAACGTGCGCTGTTCGCCTGAAACCTGAAGACGTATCTCTACCATGGGAACTATTACTCGAGCGCTACCTTAAATCCCCTCCGATTGATGAGTTGCTCGAAAATCAGCGTATCACTCCTGAATCCGCCCGAAGTCTGTCCGCGATTCAAGACTTGGTGTACGTCAGCGATGACGATGGACGGCTCCATGACCTATTCCCAGGCACGAACGTCAAACAAGGCGACCAAACCTTAGCAACCGGGATGCCTCCTGAATTGGGTTTCGGGCGTGCCGGCGAGATTGAGGTTGATGTGATCGACCTAACGCTGGACCGTTGGAATGTCGGTTATAGCCGCAATTTAGTAGGTTTCAAAAAAAGGAGGTGGGTTAAGGATGAGCCCGCCTATCTGGAATTTATCAGGTCATCAGTCGAACGCGACCACGGCGTATCAGACACTAACGTTATCCTTGAACTAGAATCTGCGGAAGACAGGCTTACTCTGCTTAGGTCCGTCTCTGAACGAATCTGGGAAGCCGACTTTGAGAGCTATTCGCGGTTCACAGGCCAAAAACTCATCTTCAAAACAGGGGATGAAACTGTTCTAAATATCATCTCAGGGGGCGGTGGCATCTGCTCGGAAAAAGTCCAAGCGCTGAAATTCCTCACAGACAACTTGGGGTACGAGTCAGAATATCTCCTAGGCGGACCCAATGCCAAAAGACCGATCCCTGAAGACAAATTGAGGGAACTCCTCACGACCTTTGAATTCGATTTTTCAAAACGGTACATGCGCTATTGGGAGCACCTGGCGTTGCTGTATCACCTTGACGGCTCCGACATCATCGTGGACGCTACAAATGGGAATATACCTTTCATATTCTTAGCCGGGCCCGATGCAGACAAGATGTTAAATCGTCGAGACAAAGTCCCGGTATCAGTGAGGATGTCACTGAATACGGAGTCTTTCTATTATCATCGGGTACCTCAAGACATTCCAGAGAACCTGCTCTACGCGTTAGAGGGCTGGATCCCCGAGACCGACTTGATAGAGGTGTTTGAAAACGAACTAGGCTTGTATATCTCGGAGAGATTTTTCGTCATGCCGCTCGTTTATAGAAGCCGGAAAGAGTTCTTAGACTTGGAGCGGCGATATAAGACCGCTTGCCGAAAAGTTGGCCTGGCCTGTGCGATCGAAGAGGAATGGAATCTCAATTCTGAGATTGGGCAACAGTTTGCCGATGAACACCCTTTCGCCAGTCGACAGATCATCGCGAGCGAGGAGCACTTACTGTTCCGATACAATGAGAGCGAAGGCCCAGACCACAAAGCCGGCGTCGTGGTAGTGGACCTGAATAGTTGACACTCTAGAGCATCCTGACGCCGATCATCTACAGCTATGCGGTATTCGATTTAACTGGCAAAGACCACTGAGCGTATTGCAGCATGATTGACCTAATCTTAGAAGGTTTTTACCGCGCCCGGCGGAGGAAAAGACTTGGCGGCGCCGTAGTGGTGTTCGCTCTTCTCATCAGCATCGTCGGAAATGCGATGACGTTCTATCTATTTGAAAGGGGGTTACACCCGGGATTATCCGTTGGAGATAGCTTTTGGTACAGTATGATATCGATTACTACCATCGGATACGGTGACCTTTCCGCCACAACCCTTGGAGCTAGGATCGGAACGATCATCTTCATCACAATTTTGGGTCTAACTGCGTTCACAGCTTCGGCGGGCATGATAATCAACTGGCTGATAGAGTTGCAGAATAGGGAGCGTTCTGGCCTTGGGAGGCTATATCTGAAAAATCACATTTTGATAATCAACTACCCTAATGAGTCTCGAGTACGCAACATCATCGACGAATTCACATCAGACTCGAGTCATGAATATTACGATATCACCCTGGTAACGGACAGGTTGGAATCGATGCCGTTCCAACACTCCAACGTCCATTTCCTTCGCGGTTCGCCCCTGGAGGTGGAGACTTATAGCAGGGCGTCGGTCGCTGGGGCCCAGAAAGCAATCATATTGAGTACCGGTTACGACGACCCGAGCAGTGACAGCATCGTAGCCTCCGCGGCCTCAGTGCTGCACCGTTCAAATCCTAATATCATGGCCACGTTGGAATGTATAAATCCCAGGCATGCGGTGCTGTTTGAGGGCATGGAGAATACTTCCCTAGTTTTCCCGCTACAGATGGCCAATAATCTGCTGGTGCAGGAGTCTCAGGATCCAGGCGTAAGCCTGCTTGCCCAGGTCATAACCAGCAACAAATTGGAAGGTACTCTGCTGAGCCTCCGCCTAGAGGACATACCGTATCACAGAGTATCGTATCCGGAGCTCGCAAAAAACATGTTGGACCGCGATGTGAACGTGGTGGGAGTCGTACGCGACGGGACCGTGCATCTCAGTTTCACAGATCTTTTTCCTTTGAAAGACGACGTGTTGGTGTATATAGCGTCCTCTCGGCTGGAGTGGGAATCAGTTGAAGACACTCTGGCATCGGTAACCGGCCAGGCCAGTTAGGGAACGTAGGAAGGTCGAGATTGAACCGAACTATATGCGGCGCAAGAAATGGCTAAGTTACAGGTCATAGATTGGCTCGAGGGCTTTTCGCGTTCCGTTAGCGGTACAGACGGGTCTCCTAACCGATCGGAAAGAACCCGTCTCGATCAGATTCGGCGCCATGATTTTGCCTGTTTGTCCGACGCTCAATTACGGGAAAGGATGACTTTTCTTGCCCGGAAACCCGGCGGGGATCCAGGTGAAGACGATTTGCCTGAGGTGTTCGCCGTCGTCAATGAGGCCATCAGTAGGCGCGAGGGAGCATGGCGATTCTTCGACTCGACGATCAAGGATCAACAACTCCAAGCCATCCACGAACTGGCGTTCAGCGTTTCCCAAAGCGTCGATTACCAAAATGCTGTAAGCGAATTTTCACCCATCGACAGCTATTGCTGGAAGAGCTTCAACAACTACATGGCTCCGGTATTAGTCCGCCAGGGATTGGAATCCTGGAAACAGACGTTGGTCGGCGCGGTCCTGTATGTGAACCAACGAAGCCAGAGTGAATACGGGGCGGAAATCCACCTACCTGCGTGCTTCTATCGGACCCTCCGTATCCATGACAGGGAACGCGAATTTGTATTTGAGGTTACCGACGAGCAGATTCTGGCCGGCCTCTTGATGTACCAGGGGAACGTCGTGGAGATGAACGCTGGAGAGGGCAAGACCATTGCCGCGGCATTCCCAATCGTGCTTCACGCGGTCCAAGGAAGAACAGTTCACGTGATCACTGCCAACGATTATCTGGCCGGCAGAGATGCCGAGTGGTTGGCCCCGGTTTTCGAGTCTCTCGGACTGAGTGTGAGCGCCGTTATGGAGGTGATGGGAGAATCGGAGCGGCGCATCGCCTATGGGAAATCTATCGTGTACGGCGCACTTAGAGAGTTTGGGTTCGACTTCATGCGGGACAACCTAAAATTATCATCCGCTGAAGTGGTCCAAAGAGGACTGGATGTTGCCGTCATAGACGAAGTGGACCACGCGTTGATCGATGAAGCTAATATCCCTTTGATCATCGCAGGTGGCGCCGGTGCAATCCCTAAGATACCTGCCAAGCTCCGGACGACAGTCGAACACTTGGTTGAGCAACAGCGGTCTGCTGTCTCCGCACTAGAGATAGAGATGGGCAGCCTTGAACCCCGCTCAGACGCCGGGCTGCTAACCTTGGCTAAACTCTATCTCGCTGACCCTGACAGCACCGTGCTGCGGCAAGAATTATCGTCTGATCCCAAGGGGTTGAAGGGAGTGCTTCGAACCATCTCTGAGTACCGCGTTGATGAAGAATATGAGTACCTGACCAGAGATCTTCATTATTGGATCGACAACAACGGCAGGTCCCTGTGCTTGACCGAGAAAGGTCAGGAATTTGTCGAGTCGTGTTTGGGACCCGTGTTCGAAGATTCAGCTGTGTTAGACCGGCTAAGTACCTCCTATTCCGATAGCGGTCTTTCGTTAGCTTCACGCAGAAAAGAGATTGACGAGCTTGATCGGCAACTCGCTCGGAAGCAGAACCAGATGCACCAAGTTCTGCGTATGATCTGGGGATACGCTCTACTCAAAAAGGACGTGGACTACCTGGTAAGAGATGATCAAGTGGTGCTGATCGACAAGTACACGGGCCGAGGGAGACCAGATACCAGTTACCATTTCGGACTGCAGGCCGCAGTGGAAATAAAAGAGGGCGTTCCTGTGCAGCTGGAACACGAAGTCCTAGGCCAAATTTCGGTGCGGGGCTTCATCTCTCAATACTCCACGGTGTGCGGAATGACCGGGACTGCAATGTCTTCCAAGAATGAGTTTCAGAGCACCTACGGCCTGGATGTTATCTCCGTGGCTCCCAACAAACGCGTTAAACGCACGGACTTCCAGCCCAGGATGTACTTTAGCAAGCGAAACAAATTGGAAGCCATGCTGGAGGAGGTCCGATTCTGCCAACTGATCGGTAGGCCTGTCCTGATCGGCACGCATTCCATCGATGAATGTGACGCCATCTCCCAGCTATTGGCCACCGATGGAATAGACCACAATATACTCAACGCCGCCAACGATCTCGAAGAGGACCAGATCATCCACGAGTCGGGGCTTTTAGGTTCGGTAACAGTGGCAACCGACATGGCAGGTAGGGGCACTGACATCGTTCTGGAAGCAGGATTGGACCAGCAAATCACAAACAACTACATCGATCTGTTAGGGCACCTGCTGGACGACGGCGTCGGCGTAGTAACGCTGAAATGCCCCACCAACGAAGCCGCAGAGATCCTATTGTCGGCCGTCAGCGCCAGTGACCTGGGATATGGAGTTGTCACTACCAACAAGAAACATGGGATTGAAGTCGTGCTGCAGGCTCGTGATGTGTCTACGCATGGGCGCGTGATCGACATGGACTTTGGTCTGGGCCTATTTGTGATCGGCGCGGAAGTCAGTGATAACGCTAGGGTCGACCGTCAGCTCATGGGGCGGAGTGGGAGGCAAGGAGCATTTGGAACCTCACAGTTCTTCTTGTCTGCAGAAGATTCCCTCCTCAAGGACGCCGGTCCAGCTCGGTCTGCGTTGACGGGTACAGAGATAGACTCAGCCGGCCGGGTCTTCCTGGAAGGCGCGCCGCTGAATCGCCATCTAGAAGAACTCAGGGAACATGCCGAGAAGGATGCTGAGTCACGCCGTGCAAGGATCGAGGAATACACCAGGGTTTTCGAAGCCCAGTCTTTTGCCTATTACCGTAGCCGAATGAACATCCTTGGTTTGGAAAACTTCGAGCCATTCCTTGATGACCTGGTGGCCGCAAAAGCGGCCCAACTCTCAAAAACTTACTTCCCGGGATCACAGGTCGATGACTACGCACGGCAGTTCGCAGACCTGAGCGAGGAGATATACCTAGATTACAACGTTTCGGCTTCTAGCCTACATGGTGTAGACCTTAACTTGATCGAAGGCGGGATCGCTGGATTGCTCAATGAGAGGCTTGATAAGACGAGAGAGAGGTTTACCAGCAGCGAGTTCAACGAGTTGAGTACTCTGATGTATCTGCAAACAAGTGATGAGCTATGGAAAGAACATATCTCCTACGTCCAAAACTTGATCTTAAGCACCCAGTTGTGTGGCACTCACGGAAGAGGCGATATGGCTGCTTTCACACTGACAAGCTTTGAGTCATATCAGCTTTTTCAAACCCGCATCGTGGATTCATTCTTGCCAAGGTTAGCCGGGTTACCAAGCCCACCGGCCGACGGGCCGCGGGCACCACGGGTAGAGCTTTCCGACGATGTGATGCAGATTCTGACATGATCGCCGTTAGAGACTTTGACCGAAACGGATCTTTTTGAAAAGGGGCATGAGACATGGTTAAACGAAGAAAAATGGGAATGTCGCTTATCCTAGGCTCTGCCATCATGGTGGCCGGACCTGTAATGGCCGGTTGTTCCACCGGAGTGAGCGCAGATGAATGGGCTGCCACCGAGGGCGCTATCGGCAGGATCAACATGGAGGCGGTACAAGAAGCTTTTGAGAAATCCAAGAGTGTTGAGGAATTCGAAAAGCGCCTGAACGAGATCTACGAAGGCGACGGTATCGTGTTGATCCGGGCCAAAGAAGAAGGCGGAAAACGCACCATCGAAGCCTTTGAGGACCTGGATAGAAATGGCGAGCTAGAGCCAGGACGAGACGACTTACTATTCGCCATCACGAACGAGAATGGTTCTAACGAGTTACGAGGGAATGGAGCGAACAGACATTACAGCGCGTTCGGGGGCGGAGGGAATTTTCTCTTTACCTACCTGATTTTCTCGTCTATGACACGGGGTGGCTACGGTTATTACACACCCCGTTCCCGGGTACCACAGATGGAGACCAATCGGACTAACTATCGTAATTCACCCGCCTATTCAGGCGGTCCAGGAGGAGGGCAGATCGGGAAAAACTCTCAATATTACAGCAAGCAAAGCTCGGCCAATCGAAGCTCTTACTCCAATGCCGGCCGCCAATTGAGCCCGGCCAGGCAGAGCTATATCGGGAACCAGAAGTCCAGCGGAGCGTTCAAAAGCAGCAGGACCGGAGTCAGGAGCAGTTTTGGGAAGTCTGGAGGGAGAAGTGGTGGAATGAGGGGGGCCGGTGGCGGACAGGTGATAATCGGTAACTTAAGGTAGTCGCTCACCTACCTTAGGGAGTGTCAAATCATGGCTGTACAACATTTCAAATATCAGAAAACCCTAGCAGGTTTTTCGATAGACTACGATCCCGCAAAGGCCTTTTACATTAAACATCGTCCGTTCATCTTCCAGGTTTCACTGGGAGAGATGGACCTTGAAGACGCGTTCTGGGTGGAGCTAGGGCCCGAATACGTTAACTTCGGCCTCGGAGACTTCCTTGACATCGCTTTCCCTAGGAGCAAACGCCAGCAATCGAAGATCCGCTCGATGCTGGACGTGAAAGAGAATCCGGATCTTACGGATATGTATGACGCGTTGCTGGAGATATTCGCGGAGTGGCGGGACGGTAAATGCTCTCTTAATTTCTTTATTAACCAGGGGCCAGAGATAAAACCAGCCGACCGGCTGGACGGCCATCTCGGTCTGATGCGATCGCCGGAGCATCAGGTCGCAGAAACTGCCGTGTTCGACCTGGTGATCGACCAGAACCTTGACGTTTTGGATTATCTGACCACGGCTGGCTACATCAAGAACAAGCAAACGTCGATAGAGTTCATGCAGGCCAATATACTGATGTACTTTCTCGAAAAGCATAACTACAAGCTTTCGGTAGCGCCGATAGATGATATCGACAGAAAGCTAAGTTCCATCGCCAGTAAGCTTCAATCCGTGAACCTGATAACAGCATCTGACACGGAGCCCATCTTTGAGATATCAGAAGAAGGCAGACAAGCGATCGGGCGGACTATCGCAGAGACAGAGAGCTATATCGACCAATATGACGTGTTTAAAGACGTGTACCACGATGCCGCGAGCGGGGCGATTGAGTTTGATACTGGCCGAGGACAGGACCTAAGGGTTCAGGTCTATGAGTTCGAAGAACTGGACCCGGTACGTGTCATATTCTTGCTCCGCCTCTACGACGGGTCTTTTGACGAGGACTTGGCAACATGGCGCGAATCAATCCACTCTGACGAGTTTTTCGGAGAGGTATTAAGCCCGATAACCAACGGGGTGCGTATCGATGAGGACATGATCGAATCGGTCATCGAAGCGGGATACAACTTCGCTGAGGTCCGACTCGATACGGCTGCCGAGATAGAATCTCAGGAAGAATTGCTCAGGCGGATCGAGAGGAAGTAAAAGAGCTGCGGCCTCGTCAGATGGCTATGAATAGTATCAATGCAGAACTGATCACCACTGCGCTCTCTATGAATGCCACTCCCAGATTTCGGTCGACCGCGATCGCCTTCGACGCAGAAACTGTGGGTAGCAGCAGCTTGTCCAGCAGTAATCGCATCACGTAAAGCAGCGCGAAGCCGATCACTCCAAAGGTGATAAAAGCCGCAACTCCCTCGTTCCACCCATCGAAATCCCCGAACACAGCCTTGAACGTCACTAACCCGATAGCGATCAGGTTTCCTCCCAACGCGATGCCCACGGCCGTATTCTTGCCTTCAATCTCGGAATGCACATCAAAAGAAGTGGTCAACTGGTAGAACAAAGCGAATGCGACCAGAAGTACCAACCCCATCCCAAAGAACGCTGCAGCGGTATCCGGCCCACCCCCTTCTCCAGCCACGGAGCCAGCGATCAATAATCCGGTTGCGATGTACATGCCGAACTCAGCGGCCCCGCTGCCGACATTTTGGCCTTCGACCACTTCTTTCTCGATATCGAACCGGAAGAGTATCAACCGGTTCATGAATAGCCTCACCAGGTTAAGAGCGGCGACGCCTGCTAGGGAGTAGAGAAACACTCTTAGGATGTCCTCGGCATACTCACGGTCGAATCCCAAACCATCCACCGCTATCGACGAGATTGGCTGGTACAAAGCGCCAAGAAATACGAGAATGACCCCCATGAAGTAGCCGCTAAGCCGCACTGCGACTGCCAGATTATTCTTTCCGATGATCTCCTCATCGATCTTGTAGGGGGTGATAAGGTCTCTCGCCAGCTTGGCAATCACCAATACAACCAACCCCAGCCCAACAAACACTAATCCACGGGGAATAATTTCCAGTGTATCGATAAATGCGTCAATCATTGCTCTACCACCTGAAAAAGGTTCTTTCTACATTTCGAATCATAGTAGATGTGTCGATAAATATCGGACATTATCCGAGCAAAGTATGAAAGATATCGACCTATCTGGCGGATTTTGCTATTGTATTGGTCACGCTGGAGCAGGTCAAACGATTCCCTCGTGAATTTGGATAGATTAATGGACGATTCACGGAATCTATCCTTCAGTCTGCGTTGACCGAGAACGGGTAACCCCTGACGCGAAATGTTGACGTCAGCGAAAGCGGGGCGCGTGTGGGCCTAGGTAAGTTCTCGGGCTGTGGCTATTCCATCTCATTGGTAATGATTCGATTTTGAGTACTAATCCCAACCAAGCGACGTTAGACGAATTGGCCGAACTAGCAGTGGTATTTGAAAATGCTGCGTGGTCGATCGCAACTCCGGCGTTCGTCTATGAGGACGCGTTTATCGTGTCCCGGTGTGAACACCTTAAGGAGATCGCAGACAAAGCGAACTGCAGACTCCTCTATTCGATCAAAGCGTTAACTCTGCCCTGGGTATTGGACCTGATCGAACCATATGTCCATGGGTTCTCCACAAGTTCACTGTACGAAGCAACCACCGCTAGAGATGTCCTTCCAGCAGAAAGTACCGTCCACCTTACGACTCCAGGTCTGAGACCGGATCAGATCAGGAAGATATCGGAGAATTGCGATTACATCTCCTTCAATACGGTCTCCCAATGGTTACGCCACAAGGATGACGTGGTGAAAGACCTGGAGGTCGGGCTACGAGTCAACCCGGAAGTTTCATTCCTTGACGACCCTCGATACGACCCGTGCCGGGCCTACTCAAAACTTGGGATATCCGCCTACGCCATCAAGGAGGCATTGAGTCGACGTTCCCCGGCATCCCACGGTATCAGCGGATTGCTATTTCACAACAACTGCAACTCTCCAGACCTTCGAGAGGTTTTGCTATCAGTTCAAAAATTGGAGATGGAGCTCGATCAGGTACTGGCGGGCCTGAGGTGGATCAACCTGGGCGGCGGGTACCTGTTCGATAAAGACAGCACGAATCAGGATGCGTTCTACGAAGCCGTCGCCTCTCTGCAGACAAGATATGGTCTCGAGGTCTATATCGAGCCGGGTTCGGCTTTCGTGCGGGACGCGGGTTTCCTTGTTTCCACAGTGCTTGATCTGATCGAGAGCAACGGCAGGTCCATCGCAGTCCTAGACACGACTGTGAACCACCTGCCCGAATCTTTCGAATATGAGTGGCGCCCTGACGTATTGATGGACGTTGAAGGGGGACAGTACCCCTATATAATCGCCGGGTCTACTTGCTTGGCGGGCGATGTATTCGGCGAATACGCGTTTGCCAAGCCATTGGAGATCGGGTCCACGGTTGTGATGTACGGCGTTGGTGCATACAACTTGGTCAAGGCCCATACTTTCAACGGGGTCCCACTGCCTTCGATCTATTCCCTTGGCGCCAATGGTGAAGTCGATCTGATGCACGAATTCACGCTGGAAGAGCAATCTGCGAGATGGGGGTTTGAAGCGAGTGCGCGTTTCAGAGATTGATTTTCAGCTACCTCGCCCTCCCGTTGACGGAAGCGCTCTTAAATGGCTCGCCGATCAGACCAAAGAGAAACTTCCTGCCGGGGAGGAGCTGGTCCGACTAGTGGTCACTGAGTCGAACCAGGACTTCTACAACTGCGAGGCAACTACCTACCGGGCTGGCAACGACGCCCATCTGATCTCGCCTGGCATGGCACTGGAATTTCGGAAGCGCCAGTCGGAGAACACCGGTCGATTCAACGTGGCTATGTTGATCCCAACCGGGATCGGAGCCGCCATCGGAGGACATGCCGGTGACGCAACCCCGGTAGCCCAACTGATGGCCTCCGTGTGCGACCAGCTGATCCTCCACCCCAACGTGGTGAACGCATCTGACATCAACGAGATGCCGGCAAATGCTCTCTATATAGAAGGTAGTGTTCTGTGCCGGCTGATCATGGGGGCAGTTGGAATACAACCGGTCCGGGCAAATCAAGTGTTAGTGCTGCTACATCCACACCCCGACCGAGTATTCACGAACCTGGCGATGAATGCGGTAAACGCGGCACGGTCCTCGTACGGGCTGAATTGCCAAAGAGTGATAGAGATGGACCGTCCGTTGGTGATGAGTCCCGACTACACCGGGTCCGAAAGAGCTGCCGGCAGCGTCGAAGGCTTTGAGAACCTCTGTTATCTCCTTGATAAATACCGAGGAGAATATGACGCCATCGCGATAGCATCTGTCATCTCGACACCGCTGCACTATTACAGCGACTACTTCTGGAGTGACGGTGACATGGTCAACCCATGGGGTGGTGTTGAATCTATGCTCACTCATACGATCTCAAGCATGTATGACCTACCGTCGGCGCACGCCCCGATGCTGGAATCGCAGGCTGTGCTGGATATAGAAACCGGTGTTGTCGACCCTCGAATGGCTGCGGAGGTCATCTCGGTCAGTTTCTTACAATGTGTCCTGAAGGGCCTTCAAAGAAGCCCTAAAATAATCAGAGACCCTGAGGCCATGCGAGATCCTGGCGTATTGACGGCACGGGATATTTCGTGCCTCGTGATACCTGATGGTTGCCTCGGGCTACCGACGTTCGCGGCATTGGAACAAGGGATCCCGGTCATAGCTGTCCGGGAAAACGTGAACCTCATGAAGAACGATCTAGAAGCACTTCCCTGGGCAAGCGGACAGCTGCATATCGTCGATAATTATTGGGAGGCCGCAGGAGTTTTGAGCGCCATACGGACCGGGATAGAACCATCAGCCGTCCGCCGCCCTCTCCGGTCTATCCTGCTTGAACAGACCCCAACATCTCTGCCGATGCCGGAACAACTTCATTGACGATGCCTACGCGAGAAGAGGTCCGAGAACAGATAGTGAACGACGACGTTCACTATCTGCTTGCCCAGTTCGTCGACCTGCACGGCTCTCCCAAGGTGAAACTGGTCCCGGCCGACCAATTGGACAGACTGATCGATGATGGAGTTCCGTTCGCCGGGTCCGCTATCCCGGGTTTGGGACAGGCCCCAAATTCACATGATATGGCGGCCCGGGTCGACCTGGACTCCTACACGCTGGTCCCGTGGACCGATGGCGTCGCTCGTTTCGCGAGTGACCTGTACGTTGACGGAGAACCGCATCTCTTTTGTCCTCGGCAAAACTTGAAACGCGTCTTGTCGCGGGTGCGCAGTAGCGGGTTCACCTTCAACGTAGGGCTCGAGCCAGAGCACCACCTGGTCACCAAAAAAGAAGACGGTTCTATCGACGTTTGGGACCCCAACAAAGTAGATAACCTTCGATATCCTTGCTACGACTCTAAGGGAACTTCGGTCGCTGTCGGCTACCTTCGCCGGATGATGGATGCGATGAGCCGTCTGGGCTGGGAGCCTTACCAGGCCGAGCACGAAGACGGCAATGGCCAATATGAAATCAACTTCGCATACTCAAACGCTTTAACAACGGCTGACCGCTACACGTTCTTCAAGATGATGGCGAGCGAGTTCGCCCATGAGATCGGCGCTATCGCGACCCACATGGCCCAACCCTTCACCGGCCGGGTCGGGAATGGCGGCCATATCCACTACCACTTGGCCGACGCTGTCACCGATGAGAACCTTTTTCTTGATGACGAAGACCCGCGAGGGTTGGGCCTGTCGCCGCTCGCCTATCAGTTCATCGGCGGGATCTTTGCCCATGCGCCTGCGTTGTGTTCGGTCATGTCACCGACGATAAATTGCTATAAAAGGCTGCAGGTGGAACCAGGCATAACGTTCACCAATTTTGATTTCCTGTGGACGCCCGCGAACATAGCGTATGGAGATAACAACAGGACCCAGATGGTCCGCACTCCCGGACCTGGCCGGCTTGAAGAACGCAGTATGTCGTCGGCAGCAAATCCATATCTAGCCCTCAGCGCTTACGTCATGGCTGGCCTGGATGGAGTACGAAGAGATCTAGACCCCGGAGAACCTAATCTGGGGAATTTATACAGCCTAAGCCTAGAGGAGATCCGGCTTCGGGGAATTCGAATACTGCCTCAGACCTTGGACGAATCGTTGGCGGAGTTGAAGAAAGACGAAGTAGTCCAAGAATCGTTAGGGGTCATCTACAAAGAATTTGTAGCCCTAAAAGAAGCCGAATTGCGGGAATTCCGGCGCCAAGTAACACCATGGGAAATCGATCGATACTTGACACTCTTCTAGCGAGTATTCGTCAAGGATTTTAAGGGTGTTATTTCGGTAAACAATCGTTGAACCCGCCCCCTATTACGGTGTCCTTAGTGGGCATTGGCCGTGAAGACGGGGGAGAGTCGAACCATACCTGGAACGCAGGATAAGTGTGTTGGTAGCGAACTAAACTCGTAAATCTATCAGCAACGAGTTTTTTCTCGAACTATCTCCTATCGGCGAGAACCCGACTCTCCTCATTGAGCCACCGCCGCCCTTTGTTTGTTCAAAGCAGAAATCTCGGGAGTTCCAGAATCAGCGGCTCTCCAACCTTGCGCCACATGGCGGAAGCTAGAGCTAGCCTCGGCAGATCGGCCCTGGCCAGATTGAACCCTGCCCAACCAAAACGTGTCGCGCACCGACTCTCTCTGGTTCAGGCGCCCGTACAGCATGGCCTCCGCTTTTTCGAACTGCTCTGCTCGTATATAAGCTTCTAGCATGGTATCTTCAAAGACCTCGCGTTGTGCATGGCTCCCTCCAATGCGCACTAACTGAGGGAAAACCGGCTCCATCAAACGGGCTGCTTCAGTGTAATTCTCTTTGGCAAATGCTTCGATACCCTGTATCAATGGCAGGATAACTTCCCTGGCAAAGGAGTCGCCTTTCTCGGCTGCATTCTGTAGGCGGTTGGTCATTTGGCCCATCGCTTCGTAGTCACCGCTGCCCGCGAATGCCAAGGCAGCGTGGGCATCGCGGAACGCGGCGCCGGGGCCGTTCGCGGCAGAAACAGCGATTTCCGACACTTCGCCCCACGGTTTCGGAGGTGGAGCGCCGGCGTAGATCTGCAACCGCCACATCAAGGAAGCGCTGTCATTCAAAGCGGCCATACTATTGGCAATCACGGAGGGGCGGATGTATTTTTCATAGCGGTCCAGGGTCTCTTGGTACTTGCCTTGGGCCATCTCAAAAAGTGCCAGGTGCCATGACAAATGTACGTAGGAGCTAGGGGGCGCTTCGAATCCCTGGAGCCAAGAACCCAAAAAATCTTCTCCGCTAGAGGCGTCCCCTCGTTCAAAGTGCACGTGTGTCATGGAATGACATGCGACAGCATTGACCGGATTCATATCCAAAGAACGCTGAGCCAATTCCATCGCAACATCCAGTTGACCGGTCTCGTGGTGGGCAAAAGCGTATTCGGCTAGAAAGGCCCAATCATCTGTGCAATGGGCCTCAACGCTCTGAAGCAGCGATAGGTATTCAGGAGGGAAATTCGGTGAACCAGCCCCACTGCATCCCAGCATATATAACCGATGGGCCAGCCGTAGTACCAGTCTTTCCTGGGGAAACTCGGAGAGATGTTCTTTTATGAGGTCAATAGAATCACTGCCTCGTCCGAATATCCAATGGTTGATCGCTTCGATCAATTGACGTTCCCTACGAGTGATTCCGGAGGTCAGATCCAGAGCTTTGACCATGGTCTTCTTGGCTTCATCTGGGAGGGCCCGTTGTTGATACCAGTATGCGAGGCAACCATGGGCCAAGGCGAACCCTTCGTCCAGCTCGATCGCTTCTTGAAATTTCAATTCAGGGCCATGGTTCTGGGAGAGCAGCCGGTCCATACCCTCTTCCAAAGTATCCGCGGCGGCTGCCGAACTGGTACTTAGGGTCATACCGAAACGGTCCTGGATCCCATTGCGCATCATGGCCTCTAACGGGTCGAATCTGAAGCGATGTCTATCAGGTATTTACATCCTTAATCAACAGGGCGGTACTACTTAGGTATCGACAATACAGACGAAATTTCGCTGAACTCTCGCCACAACTTATTCCAAGAGTCGCCGCTATCATAGCTGCGGTAAAGGTGCCCGTAACGGCTGCCGGCGTAGGCCAGTCGGCCGTTGAACGATGAGATATCCACAGCCCACATAGCGCTGTTAGGCGATGTCGGTAGCGAGAGTTCTTCCCAGGTCTGGCCGCTGTCTTTGGACCGCATGACCGTCCCAGTCCGGCCTGGTGTGGTGTCGCCGATGGTCAAGAAAATGGTGCTTGGATTCTCAGGGTGTACTTTAATCCCACGGGGATAGGTATAGGGAAACACTTCTTTGATCCCTATATTTCCCCAGGTGGCGCCATCGTCGATACTGGTGAAAACATCATTGTTGACGACAACGACAATGGTCTTAGGTGGCCCCACAGTGACCGCAACATTGTGGACGTCTAGGTTCGGGATGTCACTTCCGGCCTTGGTCCAGGTATCTCCTCCGTCGGAGCTGTGCCTCAGGCCATCCACTTCTATACCTGCCCAGACGCTTTTGGGGTTCGTGGGATCAATCGCAATCCCCGTCATCTGTGGATTGCCTATCGGACATTCCTCGACCACTTCCATGTCGCGGCGCTCCCAATTTTCTCCTCCGTCATCAGAGCGAAACATGGCGACTGGGGATGGGGTTCCGGTCCCGGAGAAAATTATGTTTGGGTCAGTCGGGTCGATGGCCATCGCCCACACAGAGTATTCGCTTAAAGGCGAGACGATTCTCCGCCAGTTTTGGCCTGCGTCAAGGCTTTTGAATAGACCTCGATCCGATCCAGCGAAGACCACCTCAGGCTGATCTGGATGATTCGCCAGAACTCTAACCATTGGATTTTGATACATGCCTTGGTTGACAGATATACGCTGCCAAGTATCGCCTTCGTCTGAGCTGCGCATGATGCCTTGCCCAACTGTGCCAACAAGGACCGTTGATTCATCTGCCAAAGCATCACCTCGCATTCGAAGACGGAATCGGCTTGAGTTGCGGCCCAGTGTACAGGGGTGTTAACCAGTCTTCAAGGAGAAGGCCAAGTGGCTATGCGGCCCAAACTGGCCTTTCGGCATCTATTCGAGATTACCACGACCCAGGTAGGTAGTGGGGTGGTCTGATTCGTGTTCCTGGTGGAGATGTGGGAGAGTTGAACGCGGGCTGGTGGTTTTCGTGGTGTTTAGGCCGATGTAGGTTACATTTCACAGGTAGTCTGATGAGGTTCCGCCATCAACGGTCCGTGTCCGCTTAAAGGAACAGTTATACTGACACCTCAAATTGCCATCTTTTTAGAATAAACCGGGCCTGTCACGTGCTCAGGACACTGGCAAAGGACGAAACAAATGCACTGCGGAGTAATGGTCACCGGATATAACCAAGGTGACTGGGACCGACTGATGGAGGGAGATTATGACCGGCCTCCAGAGGTTCCGGATTCCCAGAATATGGATGACACCCTTTATATGGGGGAACTAGTTGAGCCGCTGGGATTCGATTCGATCTGGGCTACCGAACACTATGGCTCTGCTTATTCGATGCAGCCGAATCCGTTGCAATACCTGGCGTATTGGGCCGGTCGAACCAATCGAGTAGATGTGGGCACCGCAGTGATCGTTGCGCCATGGTGGAATCCAGTTCGGCTGGCTCACGAAATTTCCATGCTCGATATATTGTTGAAAGGCCGGCGCCTCCACCTCGGCATCGGGCGTGGCATTTCACCGCACGAATACGCTTCGCTCGGCTACCCTATGGAGGAATCACACAAGTATTTTTATGATGTGATTAACGCCATCAGGGCCGCTGACGGTGCGGAGCGCTTCGAGTTCAAGGGCGATGTGTACGATATACCACCGACCAGTATTCGTCCTCAGGCCCGCCATAAGGGCGACCTAACCAAGAATATCAAGGTGGCATTCAGCACGGAGGCTTCGGCAAAACTGGCCGCAGAGAACGGTCTTGGGCAGATGTTTGTCGCCGGTGACGACGTTGATGAGATGATCAACAAAGTGCAAAGGTTCAACAAGATTCGGAAGGACCTAGGCCTACCACCGGACCAACCCACCACCTTGCTGTGGATGTACTGCGCCGAAACCCCTGACGAAGCCGAAGAAGGATGGGTCTATTTCAAAAACCAAGGCATCGCGGCGCAGCACCACTACTTCGATTGGAACAACCCAGGCTACGAGGGCATACGTGGCTACGAGGAATACCTGTTGCGACAGACCGCCGATATAAGTCCGGCGGAGGCCAGGCTCGCCGCGCGTCGCGCGACTCAGCCGATCGGCACCCCGGACCAGATAATCGAGAAGATTAAGACGATGCAGCAGACCATCAGCATGGAGAAGGTCGTGATCCACATGATGTATGGTGGTATGCCGAGGGAGAAGGCCGAAAAGAGCCTCCGGCTCTTCGCCGAAAAAGTCCTCCCTGAGGTGCAATCCATGCCCACTCCGATCAACCCCAAATCCTTGGGTGAGCCCGTCTTCTAACAGCCGGACATGATTGCGTGGTGGAGGCGGGGGAGAGTCCAACTCCTGATACCCTACTTTTAGATGCCTCGCCGGTACAGGCACAAGTCATAAGTTTTGACCGCCCTCTTGGTTTCGATTAAAGAGTTGATGGCCACGCATGAAACTCGCCACAAAGGAAGGTAGCCGGATAGCGGTTGATGGTGAGGGGAGGTAGTTACAGAATAAGCGGGATTAAGGTACCAGTAGTTCTGGTGTTACTGATTGGTATCTTCGTACTTGCTTGTTCTACCGTTACACCTGTTCCAGCAGAACCTACCCCTAGTATCGATGCCACAGCAGTGGTTGAACCTATTCTCGATATCGATGCAACCGTGGAAGCTCGGCTCGCCTATGAACGGGCAGTGGATGCAACCGTTCAAGCAAAGGTTTTTGGGACCTTATCAGCCCCGGAGCCGAAGACCCCGAGCACTACACAAGCACTATGCAAACTCACAGGTGGGGAAATGGTCCAAAGTGGCTGGACGGGGAAAGATACTGGTAACAACCCCTGCAATAGTTGTTTTTGCACGAACGGGGTTCTTGGCTGTACCAAGATGGCATGCCCTGCCCGTGGGGTAAGTCCTGATTCAAAGCCAGTCCCTACGCCTCAGATTGCCCCCACAAGCAAGCCTTTAGCGATAACCAATACGCCTTACCCTCCGCCTACGAGCACTCCTACTTCAGTGCCTACCGCTACTTCAGTACCAACTCCGACGCCTAGGCCAACTCCTACATATACCCCTCAGCCAACACCTACACCTACACCTACACCTAACAGTAGCATTGAAGGTTTCTCCATATACTTCATAGACGTGGGACAAGGTGATGCAACCCTGGTCGTAAGCAATGACGGTCACTCACTGCTTGTCGATGGCGGGAGAAGTAAGACTAGGATTCGAGACCGACTTTCAGCGTTAGGTATTCAGGATATCGACGCTATCGCAGCTACCCATCCTGATGCAGACCATATCGCGGGGCTAACCGAAGTCTTGGCGATGTACAAGGTAGAGAATGTTTACTTGAACGGCGGACAGAGTTCGACGGCAACTCACGCTGATTTTTTAGATGCGGTTGAACAAGAAGGCGCCATAGTCTCCACGTTACAAATGAACGACACGTTTAATCTCGGTGCCATGGTCATCAAAGTACTACACCCTTACCAACTAACAGGTGATTCGAATGTGGATTCATTGGTGCTACAACTAGGTTGTGGTGATGTGCAGGTATTACTGACCGGTGATTCGGAAATAGAATCAGAGCAATCTATGTTGAGCGAGAATGTTCTGCAAGATATAGATTTGCTGAAAGTTGGCCATCACGGTTCTAGGTCCTCAACTTCACAGGCTTTCCTTGATGTAATCCAGCCAGAGGTAGGAGTAATCAGTGCTGGATTTGATAGTCAATACGGACATCCCCATGTTGAAGTGGTGAACCGGTTGAATGCAGAAGGTGTTCAGATTTTCGAGACCGACACAACAGAGGCGTATGACGACACGTTGAAGATGACCTCTAATTGCCAGACATACGAAATTGGTGGCCAGGTGTTTGTACCGGTCTCCAGCGGAGCGAGTCCCATCGGAGGAAATGTGAGTCCGACCGCCACTCCGACAGCATTACCAACACCGGTACCCACACCTATAGCAACGCCTACACCAATGCCGACTCCCACTATCGTCGCCACATCGACCGGGACTTCAAATCTATCCATAGATTGCATCTTCTTTGACGGAGTAGTCTCCAGGACAGAATCCGACGAATACGTCCGGATTGTGAATGCCGGTGAAACCTCAGTTGACCTTAGCAATTGGTCGTTAAAAGACGTGGCAGATGGCTCACCGACTTTCACGTTCCCTGGCTACACCATTGCCCCGAACGAGACTATTCGTGTGTATACGAACGAAGTGCATTCAGAGTCAGGGGGTTTCTCATTTGGTCTCGGCAGTTCGATTTGGGCAAACTCAGCACCGGATACGGCCGCCTTGTTTAATGCTGAAGGACAAGAAGTTTCCAGGAAGAGTTACCCTCCTAGTTGTTAGAAAACGCATTATGCGGTCTGGAACTCTAGAACGTGATTGCGGGGGTCTTCCAAAAACGCTACTTCAGAAACCTAGACATTTCTTGCGGCGTTGGGACACGGCAGGCGTCTCGCCTCCCGAATATTCTGTACCGAAGTTTAGCCAAACGGTCGTAACCAAAGTCCCTTACAAATCGAGGTAAAAAATAAACCAAACGACTTATTTTGTAGAATCCACCAAGGTCCCACAGTATGGATAGGACTGCGTCTGATTTTATTTTTATGTCGTTATGCCGGAGATACACGATATTGCTGAGATTCTTGATGTTTGCTATTGGATATCCCCTTTCCGGGAGGGTCTTCTGAGCAAAATCTGATTGCAGTGATGCAAATCGAAACGCAGCCAAAGTGTCTCTGGATAAGATGAAATCTATTGATTTACTGCATAGAACACAATACCCATCGTAAAACACGATATAGTTCGTTCTACTTTCTAAATCCGGACTACTGCCCATTATTGCCTCTGCTAAGGGCATCCTGTGATTGATAACTATAACCCACGTCTCGACGGACAGAAGTTACAAGTAGTTGTCGAAACACACGATATTCGCTGACAATTTGCCGACCAAATCCCCGTAACAGAGTGGTACTGTCAATTGACAGCCAAACTGACAGCCATACGAGCGTACGTCTATAAGATCGTAAACACTTAAAGGTTCAACTGGTTGATAGCATCAGAATTTGGCAAATCCTATTCTTGGTCAGTTGGTTTTTCGTTATCAACTCAGAATGCATAACGGACCTCTGGACTGTAACCCCTGATATTTCGAAGATATCTACCGCGGACTGCGCTCCTGCAAAAGACCTAGTGGACCAGTAATAAAGCCTATATCGCAAGAAACAATGCAGATTAGTTTCCCAACCAAAGTTAAGCGCATAATCGCTATGATCACCCATTGGGTGGGTAATAGCTCTATAGTGGACAACACTGTGGTCGCATTGGGGTGGCGAGTGTTCAAGGAGTTGGGCGACGATGATGCTGCTCATCTATCTGCCGGGGTCGCTTATTACTCCGTTTTTTCTGTTTTTCCATTGTTGCTGGGGCTCTTAGCTATCTCCGGTACAGTGTTTACCTCCATCACACTACAGGAACAATTCCTAGACTATGTAACAGAAAGCATGCCAGGCTCAAAGGAATTTGTTTCAGAGAACATAGAAGAACTAGTGCGGTTTCGAGGGGCGTTAGGAATAGGCGCCATATTAGGATTGCTCTGGTCTGGAAGTTCAGCCTTTGGGGCAATGAGTCGTGCTATCAATAGGGCTTGGGACGTCGACAAGGACCGCCCTTTCTATGTGGCCAAAACCTTACATATAATCATAGCGCTAGGCGTGGGGATACTCTTTTTGTTATCGTCGTTTGCTAGCGTAGCGATCGAATTGCTTTTAAACTACAGTCGTGACATAGGGTTCCCTGGGCATGAGTATTTCCTTGACTTAGGGTTAGGAAATTTGATGTTAAAGTCGGTGCCGTGGTCTATAACCCTTGCTGTGTTTTTGCTGCTGTACCGCTTTGTGCCGAATTGCAAAACATACTGGCGGTATGTCTGGACAGGAGCAGTGGTTGCGGCCATTCTCTTCGAAGCTAGCAAGGGAATTTTCATGTGGTATTTGGTTAATGTTGCCAACTACGAACTGCTATATGGCTCGGTGGCCTCAATGATGGTTTTACTGTTTTGGGCATATGTTTCTGCCTTCATTCTTATTTTGGGGGCGGAGATTAGTTCTGAGTACGGACGCATGCGAAATGGGGTTGATAGAGGACAATTCTGATAGTATTGCTCACCTCATTCTGGATGAGGCTGATTTGGAGTTCTCAGGTTTCACCATAACCACCGCTAACCCCTGGAAGCCAGAGCAGAATGGTAAGTCGCCAGGCAGGCCTAGAGGCGCCCATGATTTAGTTCGTTATGTAGTGGAGACCACTGAAGGCGGCAAATTGTTGATGCTCTGGTATTCATCGCCAGGGGTTTTATACCCAACTTACCGGTGCAGGAAAGCTCCAAGCCAAGGAGGTACTAGAAGGCGCGGCCATCTGACCAAACTCCGGGCCATCGAGATGTTGCTAGACCGTGGCTCCGCCAGGTCACCGCAGCAACTAGACATACCCCACGGTGTCTCCAACCGGTCATTGGAGCAAATTTGCCTGATGGGATACTGCGGTTGCTGGTAGAGAACGCCTGGCAGCTTAAAGAAGTAGTGGGGCGGCGGATGATGGTTCAATTATCCGAGGACATCAAATACCAAACTAAGCCAACCACGGACACTAATACCCCGATACCAGCACCCACTGGACTTTCAATTATGAGCTATTTACTGATGAAATCGAACTGTTCGAAATGACCATTGACGATAGGGTCGGGATCAAGACCCAACCAGCGTTCAAGCATGGTCGAGTAACTGCATCTGAAGTCATTATTGAAACTGAGGTCGCCTTCCGATTGTTCGGCCTCTACTAGAGAGGGCATATCTCCGTAGCACCCGCCGTTGACTTGCCCTCCAGCAATCAGAGCCGCTCCTCCAGATCCGTGGTCGCAACCGGTTCCATTGTCCTTGATTCTACGACCAAATTCCGAATATATGAAGATAATCGTATCGTCGTATAATCCGTGCTCTTTTAAGTCGTCTACAAAATCTCCAACAGCAGTAGAGACATCCCGCCATAATTTAGTGTGCGTTTGAAGTTCGTTGCTGTGAGTATCGAAGCTTCCGTAGCGGGTAAAGAAGATCCGCGTACCGAGATTAGCGCACATGACTTGGGCGGTGCTCTTAAGATTTTTAGATATGGGATTGTCGGCGTATTCAATGCTCGACGAGTACTGTTCTGGCGCTGTGCGTAATGCGTCGGCACCTACCAATGCATCGGCTCCAGCCCTGCTCAGAGTATCAGCGATTGCGTCTTTTCCGGCCGCTGGCCCGTACATCAGGCTAAATGATTCTAAGGCATTAAAGCGGGCTGTGTCGTCAGCTATGTCTGGCAGTAAACCATATGTGTCCAAGTTTCCTACAGACGCTACCGGAACTCCTTTACAGACCAACGCTCTTGGAAGACCACGTCCGAAGTTTATGCCGGTCAAGACATTTTCTCCTGCGGTATCAAGATCCCGTATCGCTCCACCGAGCCAACCTACGGACCCTATCTTTTCGGGTTCGGCGGTGTACCAGATATCTCTTGACCTGAAATGAGATCTGTCTGGCCGTGGATACCCGATGCCGTTTATTATTGCCAGTCCACCTTCATCCCAGAGATGTTTCATCTGGGGCATAGACGGATTGAATCCTAAGTCGCCGTTGAGCTTTAACACTTCGGACTGCGGGATACCTATCCCGGGCCGGAGGTCGTAGTAGAGACCATCGTTATACGGAATAATCGTATTTAATGCGTCATTACCTCCTTCTAACTCGATGACAACTAAAGAGCGTCCGCGTTTAATTGAAACCAACTTGACTCTCCTTACCGGTCCCTTCTCGCGTAAACCTGAATTCGATGCCGATTGGCCTCCGTAACGTAGAGGAGCCCATTTTTGTCTACAGTTACAGAAGTGGGAGACCAGAAATATCTTTCTATATGGGAGGATTCTTCGTGAGGCGTGTCGTCAACATATTCTATCTGTAAATTCAAATCGGCCTTATTACGGGCTGAAGCCTCCTCAACATTTATGTTTAGGAAGTTTTGGGCCCAGCTAGATATAGTCGCTTGGCCTCTAAGTTTTTCGACAAATTCTCCCTCTGAATTTAGAACTTGTACCCTCTCGTTTCCCCAATCGGCTACATATATATCACCGTCACGGTCTACCGAAACGGAAGATGGTCGGCAGAATTCGCCGTCATTCTTACCCGAGGTTCCGAAGCAAGCCAATTCGATGCCATCAGATGAAAACTTTCGAATACAATCATTACCCCAATCAGCTACATACAGGTTGTCCTGGCGGTCTGTAGCTAACCCCCAAGGAAGGCTTATTACCTCCTCGCCGTGGCCGCTGAAACTCATTAAGAAGCGCCCGTTACTGGTAAATTTCTGGATGCGATTGTTATATGTATCGGCCACGTATAAATTGTCGTGACTGTCAAATGCGATACCAGACGGAGTGTCTAACTCACCGTTCGCGCTGCCGTATTCACCCCACCTATCTAAAAATTTACCAGACCTATCGAAGACTAAAATTCGATGCAATTCTTCGTCTGTTACGTAAAAACGTCCCAAACTGTCTATGGCAGAACAGCAAGGCCAGACGAACTGACCGTCCTCTTCTCCAAAGCCTCCAAAATTCCCAAAATATTCACCATCCACATTACACATCGTTACCCGGACGCCTCGTGCCACTTCATCGCGACTACGACTGATCACATACATGCGTCCATCAGCCGCGATAGTGGTGTCTACCGGATAATAGAAACCCTGCCCTTCCATGACGGTCATACCCATAGTCAGGCGGTATTCCAAAAGACGCGCATTTGTTTTAGTAGTCTCGATCCCCATCTTGTTGCCTACACGGCCGTTCTTCCAAATATGGACTAAGAACGTTGAAATTCTTTTGTTGACGCTACCATCTGAAGGGCTGCAGAGATTTTCTGTGAACCATCATTCGACGCGTTTATCGGCTGATCATGGCCCTGTGATACGAAGTCGATAAGTACTTTCATAGTATCTTCTTCGACGGAGATAACACCCATCTCTTCTAGGCATACACTGATGAGATTTTCCGGAGATGCCACGTTATTCGCAGTTGAAGCGATTCTTTCAATCATCGCGTGAATACCTGGCTTGGTGGGATCGCCAATCTGTTGGCTCGCAAAGTTCACTCGTTCCACTAATGTACCGGTGTCTAGCCAATCGGTGCCTTGATGCCACCCTTCTACACTAGGAGGGTTGTTGAGAAACTGCCCCATGTAGGACGCCTGGAAATAACGATCAATTATCTCTCGTCTCGGGCGATTGAATTCCCCGGTCAACCGTAAAACCCCCGCAACCAATTCCACAGGGCTTTTCACTTTGCTATACCAAGAGTCTTGAGATTGGAAATAGCTCGAGTTAAACAAAGCCCTTAACATAGCCGAAATATCGTAATTGCTGTCGAAGTAAACCCGAGTTAGCTCATCGATAGCTTCAGGATTGGTTGGAGGGGTGTATCTCCATTCCGGGATTGGAGGTTCATCCGAAACGAAGAAACTATAAAGATGCCTTGATATGAACCGGGCCGTAGCCTCCTGTTGGCAGATGATGTGAATTATGTCCTCGCCGTTAAAGCGGCCCCGTTGGCCCAAAAATTCCTTTTCACCGTCGTCGTGATCTTCGGGATGGTACTTGAAATGCCACGCAATCCGGCCATAAGGCCAATCTGAGTCCCGTTGAGAACGCAACTCCATGTATTCACGATTGGCGATCGTCCACCCGGTGAAAGCCCGTGCACATTCTTTGATATCCCGTTCGGTGTAATTCCCTACCCCCATAGTGAATAATTCTAGGAGTTCACGCCCGAAGTTTTCGTTAATTGCGCCATTGTGATTATCTTGATTATCTAGCCAGATAATCATTGCCGGATCTTTAGACAGTTGTATTAGGAGGTCCTTAAAGCTTCCCATCCCAAACGTGCGGAACATTCTAGTTTGGTCCGATAAAGCTTTACCGTGAATTACTTTGGCATAGCCGGTCGCGAAGATACCATGCCAGAAAAGTGCCATTTTCTCTCGTAAGGGTGCCGATGTTGTCGCCATCCTATATAACCAATTTTGACCAGGTGCGTTCGGCCCCATCATTCCCGATAACTCTGGGTGGAACCGACGGATAAGATGGTCGTCCATCCTGTCTTCTTCGCCGGGGTTTAGCAAAGCTTCCACGGTATTCTGATATCCGGCGTTTGCATGCATTCCAATTTGCTCCCGGTTAGCACCAAATCCAGCCCGGCGCATAAGGTGGGCAATCAACCCAATATCGTTATCCATTCATCAATCCTCTTGGATACATCGCATACATGACTCATATCAGCTACATGTGACTTAGACTGGATTGTAGGGATACCAAATTAGTTGGTCAACTGCGCATGACAGCTTGATTGGGAGGCATCCGCACGGGTGCCTGAAGGTAAGATGTACTGGTACATCAGAGGGCGTAAACACTGATATCATGATCTAAATTTGCAATTAAGAGAACCAGAATTGAGGGATATATCGGTATTAATGCAAATATGAAATAGGTAATTTGACGTCGAGACCATTGGTTATTAACATCCACGACCATTTCACATCTGTCATATAGGAGCAATACATTGAAATACGACACAATCGTAGTTGGAGCCGGGTCTGCCGGGTCGATCGTTGCATCCAGATTGAGTGAAGACCCTAATCATTCCGTCCTCCTATTGGAAGCTGGGCCTGACTACCCTGACTTCGAGCAACTGCCAGAGGAAGTCAAACAAGGATACGCAACTGGCCTAGATATCATGACTAGTGACCACAACTGGCAATTTATAGGCAAAGCTACAGAGACCGCGCCTCCGATGATGGTTCCTAGGGGTAAGGTCACTGGTGGTTCGAGCGCCATCAATGGACAGGTATTTCTCAGGGGGGTGCCAGAGGATTACGATTCATGGGCGTCTATGGGGAATGACGAATGGGCTTTCCAAAACCTCATCCATTACTTCCGAAAAGTCGAATCGGACACAGATTTTCCTGACGACGATTTCCACAGCTCTGAGGGAGCCATAGTTGCAAGGCGGTTCAAGCAAACGGAGATGAGGACAGACCAAACTGCGTTCTATCAAGCTTGTCTCGATTCAGGATTTGCGGACAGTCCAGACCATAATGCACCAGACGCAAGTGGCGTAGGTCCGACCCCTTTGAATAATCCCAATGGAATCAGGTTCAGTACAGCACTGGGGTATCTGAACC
>UINC01000945.1_pt1 | contig 35881 bp, 32 predicted proteins | sample 5385821 | NCBI WGS metagenome assembly UINC01 (sample SAMEA4666929, study PRJEB26691) | marine metagenome | isolation source: Pacific Ocean | place: Pacific Ocean | collected 2011-10-13 | reverse complement strand
CTAAACTGTTTTATTCATAATAATAATTATAAAATCATTGATTATATTTACTTTAATAATTAATGATGTCCTATAAAAGAATATTATTAAAATTAAGCGGAGAAGCATTACTGGGAGATCGTCAATATGGTATTGATCCTAATAGAATTTCTCAATATGCTAAAGAAATCCAATCAATAACTGACATTGGTATAGAAGTAGCTATAGTAATTGGAGGAGGAAATATTTTTAGAGGTGTTTCTGCTGCAAGCAATGGAATGGACAGGGTACAAGCAGATTACATGGGTATGTTGGCAACTGTTATTAATGGATTGGCATTACAAAGTGCTCTTGAAGAAAATAATATTCAAACAAGATTGCAAACTGCTATTAAAATTGAGGCAGTTGCCGAAGCTTATATCAAAAGAAAAGCTGTTAGACATTTAGAAAAAGGAAGAGTTGTAATATTTGGAGGAGGAACAGGAAATCCATTTTTCACAACTGATTCAGCAGCAGTTTTAAGAGCCATTGAAATTAACGCAGATGTAATTATAAAAGGGACCAGAGTAGATGGAATTTATGATTCTGATCCAGAAAAAAATCTTGATGCAACCAAATTTGATTTTATATCTTTTCAAAATGTGCTCGATAAAAATCTTAAAATAATGGACTCTACTGCTTTTACTTTAAGTAAAGAAAACAACTTACCAATAATTGTTTTCAATATGAATAAACCTGGGAACTTATTGAAGCTTGTCAAAGGAGAACAAATTGGAACAACAGTTAATTAAATAAACGTGGAAGAAATTGAATTCATTATTGAAGCTTGTAAAGAATCGATGTCAAATTCTATTGACCATTTAGAAAAAGAGTTAATAAATATAAGAGCTGGAAAAGCAAATCCTTCAATGCTCTCAAGTATTAGACTAGATTACTATGGCTCAATGACTCCATTATCTCAAATTGCTAATATCAATACTCCTGATGCTCAAACCATCTCAATACAGCCATGGGAAAAAGACAAATTACAAGACATAGAAAAAGCAATAATGGTCGCAAATTTAGGGTTTAATCCTATGAATAATGGCGAATCTGTTATAATCACAATCCCTCCATTAACTGAAGAAAGGAGAAAAGAATTGGTAAAAATAGCCAAGTCAGAAATTGAAAAATCTAAAATAAGTATCAGAAATTCAAGAAAAGAAGCTAATAATGATATAAAGAAAATTGATATATCTATAGATCAAAAGGCCATTTCTGAAGATGACATTCAAAATTTAACTGATGAATTTATTAAACAAGTAGATAAAATTTATTCTGTTAAAGAAAAAGAAATTCTCTCTGTTTAATTTTAGAAGATTTTATCAAATTTTAATTTAAATACAAAATGATAAAAACTCTATATTTGAATATCATAAATTTCAGATTATAAAATGAATAATTTTACAGTTAGCAGTTTATTAAAAACAGATCCGAAATCTCAAAAGGTAGTAATAGAAGGATGGGTAAAAACCTTTAGAGCAAATAGGTTTCTTTCCTTAAATGATGGATCCTCCTCTGAAAATATTCAATGTGTTGTTGATTTTCAAAATACAAACTCTGAAATTCTTTCAAAAATAAACACTGGAACTTCGATAAAAATTGAAGGTTTATTAGTTGAAAGTCAAGGCAAAGGTCAAAAATCAGAAATTAAGGTAGAAAAAATTGCTGTTCTTGGTGAATGTGATATGAACTCCTATCCAATTCAACCAAAAAAACATTCATTAGAATTTTTAAGAGAAAACGCTCACCTTAGGGTAAGGACTAATACATTTAGTTCTATAATGAGAGTCCGCTCTAACTTATCTTTTGCAATTCATAAGTTTTTTAAAGAAAAAGGGTTCTTCTATGTTAATACGCCTATTATTACTGGAAGTGATGCTGAAGGTGCTGGTGAAATGTTTAAAGTAACTACATTGGATATAAATAAAAAAAATCAAGTTAATTATGACGAAGATTTTTTTGGGAAAGAAACTAATTTAACAGTATCAGGCCAACTTGAAGCAGAAAGTTTAGCAATGGGACTTGGAAAAGTATATACTTTTGGCCCAACGTTTAGAGCTGAAAATTCAAATACTTCAAGGCATTTAGCAGAATTTTGGATGATTGAACCAGAAATGGCGTTTTACGATCTCGAAGATAATATGGATTTAGCAGAGGATTTTATAAAGTTTATTATAAAAGATCTTATAAATGAATGTAAGGAAGATCTCGATTTTTTAAATCAAAGACTTATAGATGAGGATAAATCTAAGCCAATGAATGAAAGAAATGAACTTAATTTATTGGAGAGATTAGATTTTGTTATAAAAAATAATTTTAAAAGGATCACTTATTCCGAAGCATTTGAAATATTAAAAAATTCTAAACCAAACAAAAAGAAAAAATTTAAATTTCCAATTTTAAAATGGGGAGTTGATTTTCAAAGCGAACATGAACGTTTTTTAGTTGAAAAACACTTTAAAAAACCTGTAATTATATACAATTACCCAGCAAAAATAAAGGCTTTTTATATGAGAATGAATGAAGATAAAAAAACGGTCAAAGCTATGGATATACTTTTCCCAGGTATAGGAGAAATAGTTGGTGGTTCTCAAAGGGAGGAAAGACTTGATGTTTTAAAATCACGTATAAAAGAATTAAAAATTGAAGAGAAGGAATTATGGTGGTATCTAGATTTAAGAAAATATGGGACAGTAAAACATAGTGGGTTTGGTCTTGGTTTAGAAAGATTAATCCTATTTGCAACAGGAATGTCAAACATTAGAGATGTAATTCCATTTCCAAGAACACCTAAAAGTGCTGAGTTTTAAGATATCTTTTCCTTTCAAAGTGTTTTTGTATTTTTATTTGAATTAAATTTCAATGCTTAATCAACGTTTACAATTAAAATTATCTCAAAAATTATCTCCTCAGCAAATCCAATTGATGAAATTAATTCAATTGCCTCTGCAAGAACTTGAACAACGTCTAGCAAGAGAAATTGAAGAAAATCCTGCCTTAGAAGCTGGTAAAGAAAATGATGAAAATTTATTTGATGAATCAAATGATTATAATGAAGCTGAAGAGAATTCAAATGAAGACGAAATTAATGTTGAAGATTATCTAAGTGATGATGATGTGCCTGATTATAAGTTAAAATCCAATAATCATAGTCCAGATGATGAGGAAAAAAACATGCCTTTTATTTCTGGTGTTAGTTTTAATCAATTTCTAAAAAATCAGCTTCAAACTTTTTCATTTGAAAAAACCGACTCTGAAATTGCAAATTTTTTAGTTGGTAGTATTGATCAAACTGGATATTTGAGAAGGGATTTGCTAGATATTATAGATGATTTAGCTTTTACAATGGGTATTAATACTGACATTGATTCAGTTAAAAAAATCCTTAAAACGATTCATTTACTAGACCCTCCTGGTGTAGGAGCTCAAAACCTAAAAGAATGCTTATCCATACAATTAAAAAGAAAGAATTCATCCGCTAGTATTAAAACTGCGATTAAAATTATTGAAGATAATTTTGATATGTTTACTAAAAAACATTATAAAAAGATCATTTTAAAACTTAGTATTTCTGAAAATGAATTAAAAAATGCAATTAAAGAAATTGAAAAATTAAACCCTAAACCAGGATCAGCTTTTTCAGAATCAACAAAAATAAATGCAACAATAATTCCGGATTTTACTATTGAAATAATTGACAATAAATTAAATCTCACTTTAAATTCAAGAAATGCTCCAGATTTATATGTTTCTAATGAATATAAAAATATGTTGTCTGGATACCAGGAATCTAAACAAGTATCTAAATCACAGAAAGAAGCTGTAGTTTTTATTAAACAAAAATTGGATGCTGCTAAATGGTTTATAGATGCAATTAATCAAAGAAATCAAACTCTATTATCAACCATGAAAGCAATCATTGATTTTCAAAAAGATTACTTTTTGTCAGGAGATGAAAGTAATTTAAAGCCTATGATTTTAAAAGATATTGCTGAAAAGATTGGAATGGATATTTCAACTGTTTCAAGGGTAGCTAACAGTAAATATGTAGACACGCCATATGGGATAAAATTAATCAAATCATTTTTTTCAGAGGGTATCACTAATGATCAAGGAATAGAGGTTTCAACAATAGAAATTAAAAAAGAGTTAAAAGAAATTATTGAGAAAGAAGATAAATCTAAGCCTTTAACTGACGATCAACTTACCAAAATAATAAATAAAAAAGGTTATCCTATTGCAAGAAGAACAGTTGCAAAATATAGAGAAATAACAGGGTTTCCCGTAGCAAGGCTTAGAAAAAAATTATAATGGAGGAGCTATCCATAGTTATAGTTAATTATAAAACATGGGAAAATTTGAGCTTATGTTTAGAAAGTATTTTAAAGCAGTCTAAAATTGAGATTAAAGTAATTGTTGTAGATAACAACTCTAAAGACAATCAAATATCATTTTTTAAGCAAAAGTATGACTGGGTTCATTGGATTGAAAATTCTCAAAATTTTGGATTTGCAAAAGCATGTAATATTGGCGCCTCTTTTATAAAATCTAAATGGTCATTGTTTTTAAATCCAGATACAATTTTAGAATCTAATTCAATGTCTTCCTTAATTAAATATTGTGATGTCAATTCTGAGCATAGAATAATTGGCATCAAACAATTTGACCAAAATAAAAATCATACGAATTCATTTGGGGTTTTTCTAAACTTTTGGACCTTGTCAGGTATAATAAGGTCTTTAATTAGAATTAAAAAAGGATCTTATAGATCCATGAATTTAAAAGAAATTGCTAATCCTGATTGGATTTCTGGATCATTTGTATTGATAAGAAAAAAAGATTTTGATCTCTTAAATGGATGGGATGAAAATTACTGGATGTATTATGAAGACATGGATTTATGTAAAAGAGCTGAAAAATTTAACTTAAAAGTTTCCTTGCTTAATAATTGGAGTTGTATTCATTTTCATGGTAGATCTTCAAAAAAAAATAATGAAATAAAAATTATCACTAAGTCTGAAGTGATTGTTTCTTCACACATCTTCCTAGAAAAGCATTCAAAAAAATCAATTAAATACTTAAATCATTTACTATTAATAACTCTTCAATTAATAGAGCTGCTAATTACAGGGCTTTTTTCCTTATCTAAAAGAAAAATACTAATCAATAGTATAAATTATTGGATTAAAGGAATTTTTCAAAATATTTGGAAAACTAAAAGAAGTCAATTTTAGTCATTATTAACTTCTGTATAATATAAATTCAATCTCATTCTTTTACTATAGTTTTCAGCACTTGGACTTGGTCCAATCAAAACAGTGCCTAATGGATTGATCACTGAAGAAGAGGGAATGAAAGTCATAAGGTCAGACTTTTCAACTTCAGTATTCATAGAACTACTGATATCAGAACTTACTACTAATCCTAGTCTGACATTTGTAGAATCTTTCCTTATTACATTTTTTATGTGTTCACTTATTCTTATTTTATACATCAAGCCTTTGTCATCTTCATCCAATTCTATTATCCCTCCATGAATTACCTTATTCTCAGATTCTTTTGGACCATTACTATTATCAATAAAATAGTCAATCACAGGCGCTTTATTTTTTATATCATATAAATATAGTCTTGAGGGCTCAATAATACCTCCATTTGATGACAACATCTCTTTGTCTATATACATTGACAAATTAGCTTCATTAACTAACCATTGTTTTGCCCTTATTTCCTCCAAAATATCAATGCCATCATTATTCTTAAATAATTCTATTTCAGCCATTACTCCTTCCCCTCCCTTGAGATATACAGATTTAGGGTTATTAATTGTATCATAGACTTCAGTAAATATAGAGGCTGGGTATGGATCATTTTTAAATGAATTTATTTTATACCCTTCCATCTTTAATTTATATGTTTCTTCTGATTCTTCAACAACATCATCTGAGGTATCGTCAGGAGTATCCTTTTTATCATATTTTTGATACCCATATACTAGTCTTACTTCTGCTTCATTAAAATCTAAAATCATAAGTAACGGATCTGAAAAATCATATGCTTTAATCACTAAACCTTTTATAAATAACTTAAAATTTTCATTATTAGCTAAATCTTGTGAGCCTTCATTATCAATAATTCTTTTTTGAAAGAAATCTTTATCTAAAGAAACTCTTATTCTTGGCGTTAATCTCTCTTTTATAGCTTCCGACTCATCCTCATCAGGAGTTTCTGGATCATCTTCCTTCCAAAAAACTAATTCTTTGGAATTAATTTCTATCTCATCATCAAATAAAACAGTTCCTGAAAAATTTGAAGGAATTTCATTATTTGAATAATACTTTTGATATTTTTCAAAATTAGATTCTGGATCATAAGCCCTCAAGTAATAGTCAAGTTCATTCACCTTAAGTTTGAATTTTGCTGCAGAATTCCCCATTAAAGAATCCAGTTCATAAACTGTTGCATTACCATCAGGATTTATTGATTCTGTATCTTCTCCATCTAAAATACCATCTCCATCCGTATCTGGATTTAACGGGTTCTGTCCTGTTTGTTTTTCAGCTATATCAGATAAACCATCACCATCACTATCGCTTTCGGGATCAGTACTATCCACATCATATAAGTTTATTACCCCGTCATTATCATCATCATCAACATTTGTAAAAAAAGGTATATCCAAAAAAACATCTTTCAATGTTTCTTTTTCAGGAATACATGCAATATTGTCTTCCATCCCATTTATTTCATCATTTTCATTGAAAATTCCAAAGACAGGAGATACAGTTTCCATTGCTAATTGTGACATATATGTCACTTCGCTTTTACCATAAATATTGTCTTTGTATGTGCCTAATTGAAAAGTCTGTATCTGATTCACAACATATGGAGGAATTTTTTTCATTTTAACAAAGACTGGAACTTCCTCTACATTAGTATTAAAAGCCTTGTTATTTATTAAATTGATCCCAATAGTATTATAATCCTTATTACAAGCAGTTATAAATATTACAATTAAAACAAGATATTTAGTATAATTCATCCAGAATTTAATTAAGAATTTTTGTTTTATAAAAATTCAAATATTCTTCTTTAAAACCTTCAACAAACCCGCATTTTAAAATTGGCTTATTGCTAGAATTTGCAAGTTCCAAAATAGCCTTATCTACCTTTTCTTCGGTTAAAACAACTCCATCAGAATTTAAAACAGCATTTTTAAATAAATTTAAATACGTAGCATCATTTAAAACATCTAAAGTTTTACTTTCAACCTCATCAAATTTAATTTTCTTAACGATGTTTGAATTTAATTTTCCGTTAATTTTATTTCCATATATAGAAACAACCACTTTGGAGTTATTAAAAAGAGGTTCGTCTTTGTAATATTCCTTTAAATAAAGTGGCAATAAAGATGCTATCCATCCATGGACATGAATTATATCAGGAGACCAATTTAATTTCTTTATAGTTTCTACAACTCCCTTAGCAAAAAAGATAGCTCTTTCATCATTGTCCTTATATAGTTTTTTATTTTTTTCATTATAATGCAGGCCTCTATTTTTAAAATATTCATCATTATCAATAAAATAAACTTGCATTCTCTCCTTTGGGATAGATGCTACTTTGATAATTAAAGGCATATCAATATCATCAATAATTAAATTCATTCCAGAAAGTCTTATAACTTCATGTAACTGATGTCTTCTTTCATTAATTATACCATATTTAGGTATAAAAATTCTTGTTTGCCCTCCATTTTTATTAACCATTTTAGGCAAATTATATGATAAAGATGAAATATCGTTGTTTGGAAGGTATGGAATAACTTCAGAAGACACAAAAAGCACTTTTTTTCCATTCATAAAATCCTTTCTTTTAATCTATATAATTAGAGAATGCAAAATTACAAAAATTATGTTAGATTTAGCCTAAAATAAGCTCTATATACAGTGTTAAATTTATATTAAATGCCCATATTTTTCAGAAAAGAAGAAGTTACAAAACTAATTAAGCAAACTATCTCATCAGAAAATTCTATTGGACTAGTTCCTACAATGGGATCACTGCATAAAGGTCATTTATCACTGATAAAACAAGCAATAGATAGTAATGATATAGTATGGGTAAGCATTTTTATAAACCCTACTCAATTTAATAACCAAAAAGATTTCAAGAAATATCCAAAAAATTTAGCAAAAGATATTGACTTAATTGAATCTATTTCAGATAAAATAAATGTTTTTGTCCCAAATGAAAAAGAAATGTATAATGGAATGCCAAAATTACAAATTTATGATTTTAATAATCTTGATGTTGAACTAGAAGGAAAATATAGAAAAAAACATTTTAATGGAGTTGCCACAATTGTTTCAAAACTTTTGACTCTTTTTAAACCAAATGATGTTTATTTTGGTGAAAAAGACTACCAACAAACCCAAATTATAGGACAACTTATAAGGCTAGAAAAAATAAATGTTAATATAATTATTTGCCCTACTGTAAGGGAAAAAAATGGACTAGCATTAAGTTCAAGAAATAATTTATTATCTAATTCTGAAAGAGAAGAGTCTTCAATAATATTTAAAAGTTTAACTCTTTTGAAGAAAAATTTTAATCATTTAAAATTAGAATCAATTAAAAAATCTATTATTAAGTCCATTCAAAAAAATAAAAAATTCAAAGTGGAATATCTTGAAATAGCTGATTCTAAAACTTTACAAATTCATAAAAAAATTAATCCAAAGAAATCTTATAGAGCATTCATTTGTGTGAATATAAATCACGTAAGATTGATTGATAACCTTTTATTGAATTAATATATATTTGCGCAATGCAAATTGAAATTTTAATATCAAGAATACACAGAGTAAATGAATAAAAATTTATTAATTAAAATAAAAATCTTTTTGCCACTTTCCTTTGGTATTTTTCTTGTTTACTATTCTTTTCAAAATTCTACTTCTGAAGACAAAATAACTATTTTAAACTCCATTACTAAAGCAAATTATACATTCGTTTTTTTATCAATTTGTATTGGAGTTTTAAGTCATTTATCAAGAGCGGTAAGATGGAAATATTTAATCCTTCCTTTAGGCTATAAGCTAAATATATTAAATTCTATTATGTCAATTTTTACAGGCTTCTTGTCAAATTTCGGCATACCAAGATCTGGTGAAATTTTAAGAGCAAGCTTAATATATTATTATGAAAAAATTCCATTTGAAAAGAGTTTTGGGACAATTGTTACAGAAAGAATTATTGATTTTTTTATTTTATTAAGTTGCATTTTTCTTGGTCTTAATATTTCATCTAAGGTCAAACTACCTGATTCTTTTTTAAGTTCTGATTTTATTCTTTATCTAATTTTATTTGTTGCAATTGCCTGTTTAATTTTTATATCAATTTCAACCAAAAATTTAAGGATTAAGTTTTTCATTTTTTTTCATGGTCTAAAACAAGGGCTTCTTTCTATTGTTAAAATGGAAAATAAAAAATCTTTTTTTTTTCATACTATTTTCATTTGGACATCATACTTCTTCATGTTATACATCATTAAATTCAGTATGCCTGAAACCTTTTCTCTTGGATTTGAACCAATTTTTATTGCTTTTATTGCTGGTGCTATTGCTATGACACTTACTAACGGAGGAATTGGCTCGTATCCATTAGCAATTGCTTCAATAATAAGTCAGTATGAAGTTCCTTATGAGGCAGCTCTAGCATTTGGGTGGATCGTTTGGACTTCTCAAACTATAATGATAGTAATCTTAGGTTCTTTATCTTTTGTTTTTTTGCCTATATTAAACAAAAAATAAATCTTATTATAAAATTTAATGGATGGCTAAATTAAAGACAGCCTTTTTTTGTCAAAATTGTGGAAGTCATTATCCAAAATGGATGGGGCAATGCAGTGCATGCAAAGAATGGAATACTTTAATAGAGGAAGTAATTCAAAATCCCAAAAAAGCACCTATTGGACTTTCAAAAATACAAGCTTCATCTAAACCAACTAAAATACAAGATATTGATAACTCTGATAATCCTAGGTTAAATTCAAAAGATGAAGAACTTAATAGAGTATTAGGAGGGGGTATTGTTCCTGGGTCTTTAATTTTAATTGGAGGTGAACCAGGTATTGGAAAATCTACTTTACTTCTTCAAATTTCTTTGTTTTTAAATATAAAAGTTCTTTATGTTTCTGGGGAAGAAAGTAAGCAACAAATAAAACGTAGAGCAAACAGAATAAATTCTAATTCTAAATCATGCTATATATTAAATGAAACTAATGTTGAAACCATTATCCAACAAATTAATTCAATTGAGCCAGAACTTATCATTATTGATTCTATACAAGCTTTACAAACTGATACAATTGAAAGTAGTCCCGGAAGCGTATCCCAAATAAAGGAATCTGCGTCTCATTTTTTAAAATATGCAAAAAAAACAAATCTTCCTGTTGTAATGGTTGGTCATATTACTAAAGATGGTGTAATTGCAGGTCCTAAAATTTTAGAACATATGGTTGATGTTGTTCTCAATTTTGAAGGTGATAGAAATCATATATACAGAATTTTAAGATCTAAAAAGAATAGGTATGGCTCTACAGCTGAAATAGGAATATATGAAATGCTTAACGATGGATTACGTCAAGTTAGTAACCCTAGTGAGTTACTTATTTCAAATAATAAATCTCCTTTAAGTGGTAACGCAATAGCTGCAACAATTGAGGGAATTAGACCCATCATGATTGAAATTCAAGCACTAGTAAGTTCTGCTGTTTATGGCACCCCTCAAAGGAGTACTACAGGGTTTAATTCAAAAAGGCTAAATATGTTATTAGCAGTATTAGAAAAAAAAGCTGGTTTTAATCTTGGAACAAAAGATGTTTTTTTAAATATTACAGGAGGAATAAAAATTGAAGATCCGGCAATTGATTTAGCAGTAATTGCTGCAATACTCTCAAGTAATATAAATATCCCTATCCCCCATGGTATATGTTTTGCTGCAGAAATCGGACTTTCTGGTGAACTTAGAAATATTTCTAAAATTGATCAAAGAATAAACGAAGCTGAAAAGCTTGGCTTTAAATTTTTGATACTCTCAGATGCAACCAAAATCTCAAAAATTCCTAAAAAAATTAAAATATTGCAGTACTCTAGAATTGAAGATCTAATTAGAAATTTATTTAAGGAGCGGGATTAGGAAGAAAGGTATATTGCATTAATTATAAATTTAATTCTACTACAATAGGGCAATGATCTGAATGATAAATTTGATTTAAAATATATGAAGATTTAATTAGTGGTTTTAATGTTTCACTAACCATATTATAGTCAATTCTCCAGCCTTTATTATTAGCTCTAGAATTTGCTCTATAACTCCACCAACTGTAGTAGTGAGGTTGGGGATTAAGATGCCTAAAAGAGTCTATAAAGCCTAAATTCATAAAGCTACTAATCCAAAGCCTTTCTTCAGGTAAGAATCCTGATACTTTTGCATTTCTAACAGGATCATGAATATCTATTGCTTCATGGCAAATATTATAGTCTCCACAAATTACCATGTTAGGAATTATTTTTTTTAAATTCAATATATAATCATAAAACTCCTTCATATACTTAAATTTATATGCTAATCTATTCAAATTAGTTCCTGAAGGTATATATAGACTCATTACTGAAAAATTTTCAAAGTCTACCCTTAAGTTTCTTCCCTCAAAATCCATATGATTAATCCCAGTTCCATATTGTATTGATAAAGGTTTATGTTTAGATAAAATGGCTACACCACTGTATCCTTTTTTTTGAGCAGAAAACCAATAGTTGTTTTTATAGCCAATCTCATTAAAAAGATTCAAATCTATTTGATCTGTATTAGCTTTTATCTCCTGGAGACATATAACATCTGGATTATATTCTTTAAGCCAATCTAAAAACCCTTTTCTAATAGCGGCTCTTATTCCATTAACATTATAAGAGAATATTTTCATAGGTAGCCTACAACCAAGATTTAATACTTAAAGTAGATTCTATTTTTTTCAATATACCCTCAATACTCAATCTCTCTTGAGTCATAGAATCTCTATCTCTTAAGGTAAAAGTATTATCTTCTTTTGATTGATGATCTACAGTAATACAATACGGTGTGCCAAGGGCGTCCTGTCTTCTATATCTTCTTCCTATAGCATCTTTTTCATCATAATTTACTGTATATTCTCTTTTTAGTTTTTCCAGAATGCTTTTGGAAATTTCGGGCAAGCCGTCTTTTTTTAATAGTGGCAAAACGGCAACTTTAATTGGAGATAAAACAACAGGAAATTTAAGTACTTTTCTTGATGTTCCATCTTCCAGTTTTTCTTCGCAGAAAGAATTAGAAAATATTGCAAGGAACATTCTGTCGAGGCCAATAGAGGTCTCTACTACATAAGGCACATAACTTTCATTGCTTTGAGTATCAAAATATTTTAATTTTTTGTTAGAAAATTTTTCATGATTTGATAAATCAAAATCTTTTCTTGAATGAATTCCCTCTAATTCTTTAAATCCAAAGGGAAAATTAAATTCGATATCACAAGCTGCATCTGCATAATGGGCTAATTTATCATGATCATGAAATCTATAATTTTCTTTCCCTAGACCTAAAGATAAGTGCCATTTCATTCTTTCTTCTTTCCAGTTTTCATACCATTTTTTTTGTGTGCCTGGCTTTATAAAAAATTGCATTTCCATTTGCTCAAATTCCCTCATACGGAAAATAAATTGTCTTGCAACAATTTCATTACGAAAAGCTTTTCCTGTTTGAGCAATTCCAAATGGAATTTTTAATCTACTGGTTTTTTGAACATTTAAAAAGTTTACAAAAATCCCTTGAGCAGTTTCAGGTCTTAAATATAAATCCATAGTACTATCAGATGATGCACCTAGCTTTGTTCCAAACATCAGATTAAACTGTTTAACTTCTGTCCAATTTTTAGAACCAGAAACTGGGCAAACAATTTCTAAATCTTCTATTATTTGTTTTAGAGCAACTAAATCATCTTTTTCAAGAGCAAATGAAAATTTAGAATAAATAGCTTTTATTTTTTCATTATTTTTAAGAACCCTAGGATTAGTTTTTATAAATTGATCTTTTTCAAATTTGTCTCCGTATCTTTTTTCCGCTTTTGAAATTTCTTTTTGAATTTTAGATTCTAATTTAGAAATATGGTCTTCTATCAAAACATCTGCCCGATACCTTTTTTTTGAGTCTTTATTATCTATTAACGGATCATTAAATGCATCTACATGTCCCGAAGCTTTCCAAATTGTTGGATGCATTAAAATAGAACTATCTATTCCAACAATATTATCATTTAATTGAACCATCGCTCTCCACCAATAATCTTTTATATTATTTTTAAGTTCAGTACCATTATGTCCATAATCATAAACCGCACTTAATCCATCATAAATTTCACTTGACTTAAAAACAAAGCCATATTCCTTAGCATGGGATATTACTTTTTTAAATTTTTCTTCAGATGTCATATTAACAAAAATAGTAGATATATTTTAATAAATTCTATTTATATTATTTTAATGGAATTCGAAAAAAATAATTGTTAATTTGTGCTAAGGTCTAAATACAATATGAAGAACTTTAAATTCTTATTTGTTTTTATTAGTTTACTTTTTTTCACTCAATGTGCTAAAAGAGGAATTCCTGAGGGAGGGCCTAAAGATGAAGATCCTCCAATTCTTATAAATGCTATTCCAGAAGAAAATTCTGTTAATTTCAAAGAGAAAAGAATTCGTTTATTTTTTGATGAATATATTCGGCTGAAAGATTTTAGAAAACAATTAGTTGTATCGCCTCCGATTGAAAAAAGTTTATACTCAATTTCTCCTCAATCTGGGGCTTCTAAGTATATTCAAATAGATATAAATGAAACTCTACCAAAAAATACTACCTATGTATTTAACTTTGGACAAAGTGTAGTTGACAATAATGAAGGGAATATATTGCCATATTTTAAATATGTTTTTTCTACAGGAGATTATATAGATTCACTAAAAATTTCTGGCAATATAAAAAATGCTTATAAAAGAGAGCCTGACAATTTCATAACTGCCTTGCTTTACCCTGTGAATGAAAGCTATACAGATTCCATAGTATACAATAAACTTCCGACTTATATTGGCAGTACTCTTGATAGCACATATTTTGAGATAAGCAATTTAAAAAAGGGGAAATATCTTTTAATAGCTTTAAATGATTTTAATAATAATTACAAATTCGATCCTGGAATTGAAGAAATAGGATTTATAAAAGATTTCATAGAAGTGCCTTCATCAAAGGAACTCAATATCAAACTATTTAAAGAAGAGTTAATTTTTAAAAGTTTTAAACCTTTTATAGAAACTAAAAATAAAATAAGTTTTGGTTTCAAAGGAAATTACGATAATGTAGATATAGAATTGCTCGATAGTTTTTCTAATAATTTTAGGTCAACAATTACAAAAAACAAAGAAACTGACACCTTAAACTATTGGTTTAAAAATATCAAATACGACTCATTACATTTTGTTGTAAAAAATAATAATGATAAAGACTTTTTTACTGTTAAGTATAAAGAAAAAGAAAAAGATTCACTGATTCTTACTCCATCAGAAAATAGTACTTTAAATTTAAATGACAAGTTTAAATTATATAGCAATATCCCTATTGAACATATTAATAATGATTTTATTTCGTTGTTAAATAACGATTCAATATCTATCCCGTTTGATTCTAAAATTGATAATAATAAATTTGATGTTATTTTTGATTTTGAAGTTCTTCCTAATGATAAATATATCTTATCATTGCTTCCTAGTGCAATTAATGATTTCCTAGGATCAACAAACGACACCATTAGCTATGAGTTTTCTACAAAAAGCAGATCAGATTATGGCACTATAAAACTTAAAGTTCAAAATGAAAAAAGCTTTCCAATAATTGTTCAATTAACTGATACAGAGGGAAAAGTTTTAAGAGAGAAAATATTGTATTCAATTAGTGATCCATGTGTTTTTAAAAATTTAACACCTTCAAAATATTTCATTAGGACAATAATTGATGAAAATAAAAATAAAAAGTGGGATACAGGATCCTTCCTGAAAAAAACAGAACCAGAAAAAACTTTTCATTCTGATGAAGAACTTGATGTTAGAGCTAATTGGATTTTAGAAGAAAAGTTAATTATTAGCTGATACGAAAAAATAAAATTAATTAGGAATGAAAAAAAGTTTAAAAAAAAGAGTTTTATTATCGATTTTCGTTTTACTTATTTTATTTATTATTAATATTTTTTGGAGTACCGGTTTTTTTAGAGCTATAGAAAATAAGTTTGAAGGGGAAATATTCAAAAAAATAAATTTAACAGGTGCAGAAGATATCAGTATTAGTAAGATAGACAGCTTTGCCATTATATCATCTACCAATAGAAAAAGTTTTCCAAATACTGAACAAGAAACTGGAGGATTATATTTTTTAGATTTAAAAAACAAAAATTACGATCCCATTCATCTTACAGAAAATTTTAAAAAACCATTTGCTCCCCATGGAATTTCAATTTTTAAAAAAGATAGTGTTAATGTCATAGCTGCAATAAATCATACTAAAGAAGGCGAATTTATAGAAATTTTTGAATTAATTGGAGCTAAATTCACACATAAAAAAACATTAAAACATGATTTTATATTTAGTCCAAATGATATTGTTTTATTAGATGAAAATCGATTTTATTTTACAAATGATCATAAATATAAAGATGGCATTCAGCGTTTAGCAGAAGATTATTTAGGGCTATCCATTTCTAACGTTATATATTTTGATGGAATGAATTATATAGAAGTTGCCAATAAAATTGCCTTTGCAAACGGAATTAACATTGATTTAAAAAGAGGTTTGGTATTTGTAGCCTCAGTAAGAGGATTCTTAGTAAAAGTATATCAACAAAATGAAGATCATTCTTTGGCCTTTATTGAAAACATTTATTGTAATACTGGAGTAGATAATATTGAATTTGATTCAGAAAACAACCTTTGGATAGGTGCACACCCTAGTTTATTGCACTTCAATTTTTATGCAAATAATAATAAAGAAATATCCCCTTCAGAAATTATAAAAATCAACTATATAGAAAAAGGAAATTATTCAATAGAACAAATTTATATTGAAGATGGAAATACTATGTCAGGATCTTCTGTAGCTGCTCCTTTTGGAAATCTAATTTTAACAGGAAATGTAATGGACGAACATTTGTTAATCCTTAAAAAGGGCAATAAACTAACTAATTAAATTTGTTAATAAAACTAAGGACTATTTTTTAATTGTGCCTTTACCAATTCTTTATTAATCCTTCAATTTTTTGGAAGGAGATGAAATTTAATCAGCCACTTCTTTTTTTTTCTTGCCAAAAAGCTTATTAAAAAGTATCATAACAGGATCATAGTATCTGTCAACAACCCTTTCTTTAAGCGGAATTATAGCATCGTCAGTAATCTGAATTTCCTCAGGGCATACCTCAGTACAACATCTAGTTATATTGCACATCCCTGAACCGTGCTCTTCTTTTATTTCTTTAATCCTATCTGCTCTATCCATTGGATGCATTTCCAAACTGGCAAGTCTAACCATAAATCTTGGACCAGCAAATTTGTCTTTTCCCTCATTATCTCTTATTACGTGGCACATGTTTTGACATAGATAGCACTCTATACACTTTCTAAAATGTTGAACTCTCTCTACATCTTTCTGCATCATAACAAAGTCTTTTTCTTTGTCTTTTTTAGAAGGAGAGAAAGGTAATATTTTTTGATTTTGTTTATAATTCCATGATACATCAGTCACAATATCTCTCATAACTGGAAAAGATTTCAAAGGTGTAATTATAACAGTTTTATCTTCATCAAACTCATTCATTCTTGTCATACAAGCAAGTCTTGGTTTACCATTAATTTCAACACTGCATGAACCACATTTTCCTGCTTTACAATTCCATCTGCATGCAAGATCATTGGCTTGATCTGCTTGAATTCTATGAATCACATCAAGAACTACCATTCCTTCTGAGACATTACACTTATAGCTAACTAACTCTCCCTTTTCATCATCCCCTCTATATATTTTAAAATCTCTTTCCTTCATACTGTAGATTATAATTTATTGTGATCAATTTTAACCTCTTTCTCTAAGTCTTCTATAGATGAGTTTGCAATTCTTTTAAGTTCTTTGTCTGGTTCAGATCTTTTAACTTTAATTGTTTGCATTTCTCCATTGACTCCTTTTTTATTGATGATGTTATACTCTAACCATTCATTTCCCTCAGAAGGAAAATCTTCTCTTGTATGTGCGCCTCTACTCTCTTCTCTTAATAGAGCAGACCTTGCAACAGATTCTGAAGAAATAAGTAAATTTCTAAGTGCTAGAGCTTCGTGCCATCCTGGATTAAACTGGCTTGATCCTGGAGCTTTAACGTCTTGGAATTGTAATTTCATTTCTTCAATTTTATTAATTCCATCTTGAATGTCTTTCTTAGTTCTAATAATACCAATGTTATCTTGCATGTTTTTTTGAAGATCTTCATGTATTAAATAAGGATTATTTCCCCTTTCTCTATTTAAAATAGATGTTGCATTTTTAATAATTCTTTTAATATCATCGTCATCTACTTTAGGCATAGATTTTAATTTCTTAGAATATTTTACAGATTCAATTCCAGATAAGTTTCCAAAGACAAGAAGGTCTGATAAAGAATTTCCACCAAGTCTATTAGCACCATGCATTCCACCAGCGGCCTCACCACAAGCAAATAATCCGTCTACTGTCGTCATAGATGTCTCAGCATCTACTTTAATTCCCCCCATAAAGTAGTGACATGTTGGCCCAACTTCCATAGGTTGTTTAGTAATATCTAGTTCAGCCAATATCTTGAACTGATGGTACATAGATGGAAGCTTTTTCTTTATATCTTCAGATGATCTTTGTGTGGCTATATCCAAATAAGCACCTCCATGTTCTGAGCCTCTACCGGCTTTAACCTCAGCATTGATTGCTCTAGCAACAACATCTCTAGTTAATAGTTCAGGTGGTCTTCTAGCATCCTTATCTCCCGCAAGCCATCTTGCTGCTTCTTCTACAGAATCAGCTGTTTCATTAGCAAATTTCTTTGGTATATAGTTAAACATGAATCTATCACCTTTATTATTTTTAAGTATTCCTCCTTCACCACGAACTCCTTCTGTAACCAAAATACCTTTTACTGATGGAGGCCAAACCATTCCTGTTGGATGAAATTGGTTAAATTCCATATCTATCAACTCGGCACCAGCTTCAAATGCCATTCCAAAACCATCTCCAGTATATTCCCAGCTATTAGATGTTACCTCCCAAGATTTTCCAGCACCACCAGTGGCAAATATTAAAGATTTAGTCTCAAATATTATAAATTCACCTGTTTCTCTGTACATGCATACAATTCCCGATACTTTGCCGGATTTATCTTTTAAAATATCTAATGCAGTACATTCCATATGAATATCTATACCTTGATGAATTCCATGATCTTGAAGAGTTCTAATCATCTCGAGTCCAGTTCTATCTCCTACGTGAGCTAGTCTAGGATATCTATGTCCTCCAAAATTTCTTTGATTAATAAGACCGTCTCTGGTTCTATCAAAGACCGCTCCCCAATGTTCTAATTCTCTTACTCTCTTAGGTGAATCCTTTGCATGTATTTCAGCCATCTTCCAATTATTGAGCATTTTTCCTCCCCGCATAGTATCTCTGAAATGTATTTTCCAATCATCTCTATTATCTACATTTCCTAACGCTGCAGCCATTCCTCCTTCAGCCATTACAGTATGTGCTTTTCCTAAAAGTGATTTACAAACAAGTCCTACTCTTATTTTTTTATCTTGAGATGCTGCTATTGCAGCAGATAAACCTGCACCTCCAGCACCTATTATTAGCACATCAAATTGTAATCTTCTAATTCCTGATATATCAAGCATAATTATATTCCCCAAGTATTTATATCATCAATTACTCCCATTGATACAAGTCTAACATATACGTCAGCAAGACCTACCCATACTAGACTTAACCAAGCAAATAATTGATGTCTTCTATTTAAAATTGTAACTATCTTCCAACTGTTATGATTCACTTTATCTTTATATAGACTGCAAGAGTAACAATCTAGATTTCCCCCCACGAGATGTCTTAGAGAATGACACCCAAAAACATAACATCCTAGAAGAATAGGATTTATAGTTAATACTATAGTTCCAACACCTATACCAAGTTTTCCATCATTAAAGAATGAAAGGAATGCATCATAACTTAATATAAAGATAAATATTACTGCAAAGTACATAGAATACCTATGAATATTCTGAACAAGTAGTAATCCTCTTTCTCCATCATAACTCTTTCCAGAACTAAAAGCATTAATATTTTCATTACTCAGTGTAGAAATTTTTGAAGGAATTCCTTTGATAGGTTGAACAGCACAGGCCGGTGGATTTAAGGAAAATGCTCTATAGTATGCCTTTCTATAGTAATAGCATGTAAATCTGAAAGACAAAGGAAATATAAGAATTAACCACGCTGGTGATTGTCCAGGGAGCCAACTCAGCCATTCAGGCCAAGAACCTAGTAAGGAATGATCCATTGGTGGCACTCCAGGCTTTGAAACATCGATATAGACGCTCGGAGAGTAAAATGGAGAAAGATATCCTCCAAACCCATCATTACCACCACTCCACCAAAAGTATTCTCCTTGCCATGCAGCCCATGTAGAATAAACTATAAAAATAAGTAATCCAAGAAGTACTAATAGAGGAGATATCCACCATTTCTCATCTATCAATTCATTTGTTAGCAAGTCCTTTTTTAACATTTCCCCTTAATAGTTAAACAAATATACATCCCAAAATTTTTAAAGAAAAAATTATTCCACACAAAATGACAAAACGTGATTAAAATCATTGTGTTAAAAAAACAAAAGGAATATTTATAATGAAATATTGAGTTAAAAAAATTATTTAATTTGAAATGATTCCGAATAATCTCCAATTTTTAGAAGAAATTTTCCCTTTTTAAAATAATATTTTCCGTTATCTGACTTCTCAAGTTCGTTTTTTTTATTGTCCTTATATACAGTGCTAATAGTTTTATCTGAATAAGATGAGTCTAATTCAATATTTTGAAAACCTTTTTTTAGATCAACTTTCTTTTCTAGGATTACAATCTCATTTTCATACAATTTAAGCTTAACGCTTTGTTGGCTTTGAGAAAATAAAGTGAATTTTATTTTAGTATCTATATAATCTCCCCAATTGTATCTTTTAGATCCACAAGAGCCACAATGTTGTTGGTCTTTAATTTTAAAAACAATTCCTTTTTTACTTTTATTAATATTTTCAAGATAATTATAAATAACAGACAGGTCAGTTTTATATATTGATCTTCCATGGGTGCCAAGAAGCAAATGATTTTTTTCAGTTTGAATTACTATATCATGGACTGCAACCCTATTTAAGCCATTAACAAAAGGAGACCAATTATCCCCATTATCAAAACTAATATAAGAACCGTTATCAGTCCCTACATATAAAATATTTTCAAAGCTAGGGTCTTCTTTAACTGCGTTAACTGGAGACAAAGGAAGATTTGTAGTAAGTGATTTCCAGTTCTCTCCATTATCCTCACTAACATACACATATCCCTTAAAATCATCATACCTATAACCATTTAAAGAAACGTAAATCTTATTTTCATTGTGTTTTGAGAAGCCTACTCTACTTACCCAAAGGTTCTTAGGCAATTTATTTGAAATTAATTTCCAAGTATTTCCTCCATCAGTTGTAAGACTTACTAAACCATCATCTGATCCTACAATAATTTTTCCAAATTTAAAAATAGATTCATCTATAGTGGTTAATGTTCCATAGGGGACATTTCCTTTTTTTATGCCTTTTGTCAAGTCTTTTGATTTAAAAGACCATTCATCTCCTTTGTTTAATGATATATGTAATTTGTTACTTCCAAAATAAAGTATGTCTTGATTGTGAGGAGAAAGCAATATAGGCGTTTGCCAATTAAACCTTAATTTTTGTTCTCCAAGGTCATGCTTAGGCTTAATAGATTGTCTTGTTCCTAAATTATTATTAATCCTATAATAAGATCCAAATTGAGATCCTGTATATATAATATTAGAATCTCTTCGGTCAATTTGAATTTGCATTCCGTCTCCACCCATAATAGATTTCCAATTATTATGCCCTGTTTGATGCCACCTTAAACTTTCTTTTGAATTATTATCTGCCATCCATACTCCATTATCTTGAAGGCCACCATATACATTATAAGGCTCACTATAATCAACATTAATAGAATAAAATTGGCCAACACTAGGCTGATTGAGTTTAGTCCAATTTTTTCCCCCATCGTAACTCATATTTAACCCTCCATCATTTCCATTTATTAAATGATCCGAGTCTTTTGGGTTTATCCATAAATCATGATGATCAACATGTGCATTTTCAAAGTCTATTGACTCATAATTAACCCCTCCATCATTAGACTTTATGAAAGGAACCCCATAAATATATATCTGGTTTTTATTTGTTGGAGAGACATGAATCCTTCCAAAATAATACCCATATGTATTATATAAATTATCTAAATAGTAGGAGTTTTGCTTTTTCCATGTAACACCTCCGTCATCAGTTCTATAAACTTCAGCACCTATTATAGGAGTTTCAAACATAACGGAATTTGCATCTTCTAAGAAAAGCTTAAGGTCAATTGGCAAAATTTCCTTTGATTTAACTAAATCCTTAACATTAACAGCATTATATTTTTTAGGGAAACCATTATTTTTTAAAAAATTATTTAATTCTCCATCATTCAATTTCAAAAATTCATTTGCTGACATTTCCTTAAATGAATTTTTATCTAATGTATTTTTTTTCTTTTCTTTTTCAGGTGGTCTTCTAAACTGATTGTCTACTATTGCATAAATAGTATTAATATCATAAACAGAAATTCCTATTCTTCCAGTTCCTTCGCCATTTGGGAATCCGCTTTTTGAATCAGAAATTAAACCCCACGTTTCTCCTGCATCAATAGATTTATAAATGGCAGATTTTTTTCCATTACCGTTAAAATTCCATGGTGTTCTATCTCTTTCCCATGAGCTAGCAAATTGAATGTTAAAATCCATTGGGTCAATATCAAGATCAATTATTCCTGTATTATCATCAATATAAAGTGTTTTATCCCATGTTTTACCCCCATTTATTGTTTTAAAAATTCCTCTTTCAGAATTTTTAGAATATAAATGGCCTAATACTCCAACGACTATTTCATTGGAATCCTTTGGATTAATTTTTATTTTACCTATATGATGAGAGTCCGTCAATCCAATATTTTCCCAGTTTTTTCCATTGTCAGATGATTTTAATATTCCTATACCTGCATAAGATGATCTAGAAGAATTATTTTCTCCTGTTCCTACTATAATTATATTATTTTCCCAATCAACTGCAAAATCTCCAATATTTTGAGTATTTGCATTATCAAAAATAGGATCAAATGTATTTCCATTATTGTTAGTATACCACAATCCTCCTGAAGCATAAGCAACATAAAATTCCTTGGGGTTCTTAGGGTTTACTTCTAAATCTGAAACTCTTCCGCTCATAATACTTGGGCCAATATTCTCAAATCTTAAGCTCCTTACAATAGATTTTTCAATGGCTTGGTTTTGGAAATTTATTCCTTCCATAACTTGATCTGCATTGGTACTAATCTGAGCAGAAATTAAAATAGAAAATGTCAATAAAAAAAAGCTATAAAAATTTTTCATAAGTTTAATATTTAGCATTGATAATGAACTATAAAAGTTTAAGTATATTAAATATACTATTTTTGAATTTTATTAATAAAAATGAAATATTTTCCAATTGACAACTCTTTGTTTATTAAAAACAGAAAAAAGTTTAAAAATAAAATGAGCACTGACAGCATTGCTTTTTTTAGCTCTAATGATAAATATCCCGTTAGTGCTGACACAACTCTCCCCTTTGAGCAACATAGAGATATCTTTTATTTATCAGGAATTAATCAAGAAGAAAGTGTTTTAGTTATAATTAATAGTAAAATTGAAAAATCTGAACAAGAAATTCTTTTTGTAACAAAGCCAAATGAGACACTGATTCACTGGGAAGGAGAAAAATTAAGTAAAACTAAAGCATATGAAATTTCTGGAATTAAAAATGTTTACTGGATAGAAGATTTAGAAAAAATTGTTAAAAAATTGATGAATTTAGTTAATACGCTTTATATAAATACCAATGAACATTACAGAGCTAAAGTTGAAACTGAAACTAGAGAGGCTCGTTTTAATAAATGGATTAAAAAAAAATATCCTAAAAAAGCTAATAAAAGGAGTAATCCAATATTACAACAACTGAGAGCTGTAAAAGAGCCTATTGAAATAGAGCTAATCCAGAAGGCATGTAATATCACCGAAAAGGGTTTTAGAAGAATTTTAGATTTTGTTAAACCAGGAGTTTGGGAATATGAAATTGAAGCAGAATTTTCTCATGAATTTTTAAAAAACAGATCAAGGAAATTTGCTTATACTCCAATAATAGCTTCAGGAGCAAATTCAAACATACTTCATTACATTGAAAACAATAATCAATGCAAGGATGGGGATGTAATATTATTGGATGTTGGTGCAGAATACGCAAATTATTCTAGTGATATGACCAGAACAATTCCTGTTTCAGGAAAATTTAGCAAACGTCAAAGAAAAGTATATAACTCTGTTTTATATGTAAAGAATGAAGCAGCTAAGTTATTAACTCCGGGTATTTTATGGAAAGATCATCATTCAGAAGTTGGGAAAATTATGACTTCTGAACTTTTAAAATTAGGACTTATTGATAAAGCAGATATACAAAATCAAACTAAAGAAAATCCTGCTTTTAAAAAATTTTTTACACATGGGACTTCACATCATTTAGGGTTAGACACTCATGATTATGGAGATATTAATAAGCCTATTGAAGCTAATAATGTTTTTACAGTTGAGCCTGGTATATACATTAAAGAAGAAGGTTTTGGCATTAGACTTGAAGATGATGTTGTAGTTCAAGAAAAAGGGAATCCAATTAATTTAATGAAGAATATTCCTATAGAGATTGAAGAAATAGAATCCCTAATGAACTCAAAATGATTTCCAGCCTTGTGATATTATTGGAATTTTTTGATTTGCTTTAGTAATTAAGTTCATTCCTTTTTTCAAATCAGTAATATGACCAATTACAGTAAAATCTGAACTGTTTTTAATCTTTTTATAATCTTTTTGATCAATAGTAAACAATAGCTCATAATCTTCACCACCGCTTAATGCAATTGTAGTTGAATTTAGCTTAAACTCTTCGCAGGATGACATTAACTCCTCACTAACGGGAATTTTCTCTTCGTATATATCACATCCTACTTCTGAATTGCTACATATGTGTATTATTTCAGAGGATAGGCCATCACTAATATCAATCATAGAGGTAGGAATTAACTTAATAGTTTCAAAATAATTAATAACATCTTTTCTAGCTTCTGGCTTTAATTGTCTCTGAACTATATAGGTGTATTGTGACAAATCAGGTTGATTTTGTGGATTTACCTTAAAAACCTCTTTTTCTCTTTCCAGAACTTGAAGCCCCATATAAGCACTTCCAATATCTCCCGAGACTACCATTAAATCATTTAATTTTGCCCCTGATCTTTTTACAATAGATTTCGAGTCTTGGGCGCCAATTGCAGTAATGCTAATTATTAAACCCTTGTTAGAGCTTGTCGTATCTCCTCCTACCAAATCAACTCCATATTTTTTACACGCTGCGTTAATGCCAAAATACAATTCTTCTATTGACTCTAATGTAAACCTATTAGAAACTGCAATATTCACTGTAATTTGAGAACAAATTGCATTCATTGAATATATATCTGATATATTGGCAACAACAGACTTGTATCCTAAATGCTTCAAAGGCATATAGGTCAAATTGAAATGAACACCTTCGACCAATATATCACTTGAAATAATAACTTGTTTGTTAGAATAGTTTAAAATAGCTGCATCATCCCCAATTCCAGTAATTGTAGAAGTATTTTTATTAGAAAAGTTCTTAGTAATTCTATTTATAACTTCAAATTCTCCAAGCTCTGAAAGTTTTGTAAGCTTTAATTTGCTGTTTTTCTTTTTCAATTAGTATTTTTTTCAAATATATATCAATTGCTTTTATTAATGAGCCTAATAGCTTAGTATGGCTTTAATATGCCAGTATTTAATGCCTCTAGTATGTTAAAAATTGACAAATGAGTTATATTTGCAAAGTATTTTATAATTGGTTATGATAAAAGTTACAGAACAAGCAAAAGCTGAGGTTCAAAAGTTGATGGAAGCTGATGGCTATGATAGCCACTCTGATTATGTAAGAGTTGGTGTTAAAAGCGGTGGATGCTCTGGGCTTTCATATGATTTAAAATTTGATAAAATAGCAAGCTCTGATGATAAAGTGTTCCAAGATAATGGAGTAAAAATCATTGTCGATAATAAAAGTTTTTTATATCTCATAGGAACTACACTTGAATATTCAGGAGGTTTAAATGGTAAAGGATTTGTTTTTAACAATCCTAACGCAAATAGAACATGTGGTTGTGGTGAAAGTTTTTCACTTTAAAAAATAAAAAATGGCTTATACCGAAGAAGAATTAAAAAAAGAGCTCGAAACGCAAGAATATGAATATGGATTTGTAACTAAGATCGATGCAGATACTTTTTCCGAGGGATTAAATGAAAATGTTATACGTGCTATTTCAAAAAGAAAAGAAGAGCCTAATTGGATGACTGAATGGAGGCTCAAAGCTTTCAATTCTTGGAAGAAAATGGAAGAGCCCAATTGGTCAAATGTAAAATATAAAAAACCTGATTTTCAGAAAATATCTTATTATTCTGCTCCTAAATCAAAAGATAAATATGAAAGTTTAGATGAAGTAGACCCAGAATTATTGAAAACTTTTGATAAACTTGGAATTTCAATTAGTGAGCAAAAAAAATTAACTGGTGTTGCAGTTGATGTAGTTGTTGACTCTGTTTCAGTTGCAACAACTTTTCGAGATACTCTTTCAAAAAAAGGGATAATTTTTTGCTCTATTTCAGAGGCTATTAAAAAACATCCTGACCTTGTTAAAAAATATATTGGGACTGTCGTTCCTCAAAGAGATAATTTTTATAGTGCTTTGAATTCAGCTGTTTTTTCAGATGGATCTTTTTGTTACATTCCAAAAGGAGTTAAATGCCCAATGGAATTGTCTACATACTTTAGAATTAACCAAGCTGGGACAGGTCAATTTGAAAGAACGCTTTTAATTGCAGATGAGGGAAGTTATGTTAGTTATTTAGAAGGATGTACTGCACCATCTAGAGATGAAAACCAATTACATGCTGCTGTAGTTGAGCTAATAGCATTAGATAATGCAGAGATAAAGTATTCTACTGTTCAAAATTGGTATCCTGGAAACAAAGCGGGGAAAGGCGGGGTTTATAATTTTGTTACAAAAAGAGGAATCTGCCATAAAAATTCTAAAATATCATGGACTCAAGTTGAAACAGGTTCTGCTGTTACATGGAAATATCCATCGTGTATTTTAAAAGGGGATAATAGTATTGGAGAGTTTTATTCTATTGCTGTCACAAATAATTATCAACAAGCAGATACTGGAACGAAAATGATTCACATTGGAAAAAATACTACGAGTACAATAATCTCAAAAGGAATCTCTGCAGGGAAATCTCAAAATAGCTACAGAGGGCTTGTTCGAATAAATTCCAATGCAAGAAATGCTAGAAATTTTTCTCAATGCGATTCTTTACTAATGGGGAATAAGTGTGGGGCTCACACTTTTCCATATATTGAAGTAAAAAATAATACAGCAATGGTTGAGCATGAAGCCTCTACAAGTAAAATTGGGGAGGATCAAATTTTCTATTGTAATCAAAGAGGAATTGATACTGAAAAAGCCATTGCATTAATTGTTAATGGTTTTAGTAAAGAGGTATTAAATAAACTTCCAATGGAATTTGCAGTAGAGGCCCAAAAATTACTTGAAATTTCATTAGAAGGATCAGTAGGATAATTAAAAAAATATTATATGTTAACAATAGACAATTTACATGTTAGTGTTGAAGGAAAGGCAATTTTAAATGGCATAAATTTAGATGTTAGAGCAGGAGAAGTTCATGCTATTATGGGACCTAATGGATCAGGGAAAAGTACTCTAGCTTTAGCTATAGCTGGAAACGAGTCCTATGAAATAGTTAAAGGAGATATTTTATTTAAAGGGGAAAACATTATTGAATTATCGCCTGAAGAAAGAGCTCATAGAGGCGTTTTTATTTCATTCCAATATCCTGTTGAAATACCTGGAGTTACTGTCACTAACTTTATAAAAACATCTATTAACTCTAATTTAAAAGCTAGGGGTGAAAATGAAATGCCCGCCAATAAAATGCTTAAAAAAATTAGAGAAAAAGCTGCTCTTCTTGAAATCGACTCTAAATTTCTTTCTAGATCACTCAATGAAGGGTTCTCCGGCGGAGAGAAAAAAAGAAATGAGATATTCCAAATGGCTATGCTAGAACCAAGTATATCTATTTTAGATGAGACAGATTCTGGATTAGATATTGATGCTCTAAAAATTGTTGCAAAAGGTGTGAATAAATTAAAAAATAAAGATAATGCAGTGGTTGTTATAACTCATTATCAAAGACTTCTTGATTATATTATTCCTGATTATGTTCACGTATTAAATGAAGGTAAAATAGCAAAGTCTGGAAATAAAGAACTCGCTCATGAACTTGAAGAAAGGGGTTATGATTGGATAAAATAAAATTTTGTGATGCAATTAACAGAGAAACTATTATCATCATTTTTAGCTTTTGAATTAGATATTGACATTAATTCTTCTGTACATAATTTAAGGACCAAGGCAATTAAAAATTTTGAAAAGTTAGGATTCCCTAATAGAAAATTGGAAAATTGGAAATATACTTCTTTAAATCAAATCATTAAAGAAGATTATACCGTGTTTTCAAAGAAGAAAAATGTAATTGATTTTAAAAGAGTTAAAGATTATTTTATTGACAATATAGAATCTTACAAAATTGTTTTTGTTGATGGATTTTATGATCCTTTTTTATCTCAAACTAGTCATGATGGATTGGACATCTGCATAATGTCTGCAGCATTAAATAAACCTAAGTATTCAAAACTTATCAATAAGTATTTCAATAAATCTACTCGTTCTGAAGACTCTTTGACTTCACTAAATACTGCCTTTTCTAAAGAAGGAGCCTATGTTTATATTCCCCAAAAGAATGTTCTTGAAAAACCTATTGAAATAATTCATTTTGCAACAGGAAATGAAGCTGCATTAATGTTACAGCCTAGAAACCTGATTATTGTAGAAGAAAGTTCAGAAGTTGAAATAATTGAAACCCATCAAAGTCTAACTGTTAATTCAGTTTTTACTAATTCAGTTACTGAGATATTTGCTCAGAAAAATTCTAAAGTAGATTATTATAAGATTCAAAATGATGTTATAAGCTCTAGTTTAGTTGACAATACATACATCACCCAAAAAAGAAATAGCGATGTTAAAGTTCACACCTTTTCTTTTGGCGGAAGACTAACTAGAAATAATTTGAATTTTTATCAAAAAAACCCCTCTATAAACTCTACGATGAAAGGGCTTACTATTATTGATTATGATCAATTAGTTGATCACCACACTTTAGTCCACCATTCTAATCCAAATTGTGAAAGCCATCAAGACTATAAAGGAATTTACTCAGGAAAATCTACTGGAGTATTTAATGGTAAAATAATAGTAGATAAAATAGCTCAAAAAACTAATGCATTTCAACAAAACAACAACATCCTATTAGATGATAAGTCTACTATTAATTCCAAACCTCAGTTAGAAATTTTTGCTGATGATGTGAAATGTTCACATGGTTGTACAATAGGGCAATTAGATCAAGATGCTTTATTTTATTTAAGAGCAAGGGGCATTCCAAAAAAAGAAGCAAAAGCATTACTTACTTATGGTTTTGCTAATAATATCTTAGAAAGTGTTAATATTCCGGAATTAAAATTTAGAATAAAAAAAATAATTGCTAAAAAGCTAGGAGTAAGTTTAGGTTTTGATTTATAAAATGAGCTTTGATATAAATAAAATAAGGTCTGATTTCCCAATTTTAAAAAGAAAAATTAATGGTTCTAATTTTATTTATTTTGATAATGCCGCTACATCTCAAAAACCAAATATAGTAATAGACTCTATATCTGATTACTACAAAAATTATAACTCCAATATTCATAGAGGAGTTCATACTATAAGTCAAGAGGCTACAGATGCATATGAAAATGCTCGGGCTAAAATTAAAAAGCATTATAATATCAGAAATTCTCATGAAATTATTTTCACTTCTGGAACTACACACTCAATTAATTTAGTTGCTAATGGATTCCAAGATTTACTAAGTAATAAAGATGAAATTATTATATCTGGATTAGAACATCACTCTAATATAGTCCCATGGCAAATGATGGCTGAAAAAAATAGTGCAAAAATTAAGATAATCCCAATCAATGAGAATGGAGAACTAAATATGAAAGTTTATGATAATATCCTAAATAGTAATACAAAACTTGTTTTTGTTAATCATGTTTCAAATGCGCTGGGAACAATAAACCCAATCAAAACAATCATCGAAAAAGCACATAAAGTAAATGCAGCTGTTTTAATTGATGGTGCTCAGGCTAGCGCTCATTTTAAAACTGATTTACAAGAACTTGATGCAGATTTTTATACAACTTCTGCCCATAAATTATGTGGTCCAACTGGTATTGGAATGCTTTTTGGCAAAGAAAAATGGCTAAAGAAATTGCCTCCATATCAAGGTGGTGGAGAAATGATTTCAGATGTCACTTTTGAAAAAACTACCTATGCAGAACTTCCTCATAAGTTTGAAGCAGGCACTCCTAATGTTTCAGGAGCAATTGCTTTTGGTATAGCATTAGATTATTTAAATGAAATAGGCTTTAAAAATATTTATAACTATGAATCTTCTCTTCTACAATATACTACTGAAAAACTAAAGCTAATTCCAAATCTTAAAATATATGGTGAGGCTAAAGACAAAACATGTGTGATTTCTTTTAATATAGAAGGAATACATGCGTATGATATAGGTGCTTTATTAGACAAGTTTGGAATAGCAGTTAGAACTGGTCAACATTGTGCTCAACCAATTATGGACCATTTTGGGATCTCAGGTACCGTTAGAGTTTCGCTCTCATTTTATAACACAAAAAAAGAAATTGATGTGCTTTACAATTCTTTAAAACAAGCAATTTCTATGTTGAGCTAATTTGTATCTTTGACTTATACTCTGCTTTATGAGAATAAAAGAAATTCAAGATGAAATTGTTGAAGAATTTTCTCTTTTTGAAGATTGGAAACAAAAGTATGAATATATAATTGAGCTTGGTAATTCGATTGAATTAATAGATCAAAAAAATAAAAAAGACGCTAATTTGATAAAAGGCTGTCAAAGTAAGCTATGGCTTTATGCCGAATTAAAAAATGGCAAAGTAATTTATACAGCTGATAGTGAAGCTATAATAACAAAAGGAATTTCCGCTATATTATTAAGGGTTTTTTCTAATCAAACAGCTAAGGATATTTTAAATTCAGATGTTAAATATATTGATGAGATTGGACTAAAAGAACACCTTTCTCCGACTCGAGCTAATGGACTAGTTTCTATGATTAAACAAATAAAATATTATGCATTAGCATTTAATAATAATTAATAAAAACAAAACAAATGAATCCTGAAGAATTAGGAGAAAAAATAGTCAAAGTACTCAAAACTATCTATGATCCAGAAATTCCCGTTGACATATATGAACTTGGTTTAATATATGATGTCTTTGTCAATGAAGATAATCATGTTAAAGTAATTATGACACTAACTACTCCTAATTGTCCAGTAGCAGATTCCCTTCCGCTAGAAGTTGAAGATAAAGTAAAATCCTTGACTGAGGTAACAGATGCGAAAGTTGAGTTAACATTTGATCCTCCATGGAACAGAGATCTAATGAGTGAAGAAGCTAAATTAGAGCTTGGATTTTTATAAATGAGCAAAAAAATAATAAATAAAGTAGCTAATAGCAAGTTAAAAAGTATTGATTTGGATAACCTAATTCCAGTTAATGAAAGAGTTGTTTTTGATTTAAAAAACTGGTTAAAAGATGAATTAATTCTAATTGAAAAAGATTTTAGAGAAGCTGTAAAAAATCACGATTGGCAACAGTATAAAGGTAAATTCATTTCAATTCAATGTTCAAATCATGCTATTGTTCCAGATTGGGCATTTATGCTGATTTCAAATTCATTAAAAGAAAACAAAATTGAAAATTTCATTGGATCTTTGGAAGTAATGGAACATATAATTGTTCGAAATATAATTTATAGCCTAGACCTAAAAGAATATGAAAATAAAACCGTAATAATTAAAGGTTGTTCTAAAAAGTCTATACCTAAATCATCTTACTCTTTTTTAATTGAAAGACTTCAGCCAATTACTAATAAAATAATGTTTGGCGAAGCATGTTCTTCTGTTCCAATTTTTAAAAACTCCATGAATTGATTTTGAAATCAAAACATCTCTATAGTTTTTTATTATTAAGCTTCTCTTGTTTTTTACTCTCTCAAGAAAAGTCAGATAGTTTAAATTTTGAGTATCCTTGGAAAAAAAATGGGAAAGCAATATTTCTTGTTAATCAATCTAGCTTTAGCAATTGGTCTTCGGGGGGGCAAAGTAGTATATCTGGGACTATTAAATTTGATTATACTTTAAATTACTATGAATATGGTTGGGCCTGGGATACAAAAATTATTGGCGCTTTTGGTTTGAATAAAATAAGTGGAAGTGATTTTTTGAAAAAGACAGATGACAGAATCGAAATTAATTCTGTAGTAGGTAAAAAATTTAACAATAATCTAATTGGGAAATGGAGCTATTCTAGTTTTGTAAATTTTAAAACTCAATTTGCTAAAGGTTATCGTTTTGGAAAAGACTCAAATGGGAATAATATACGTACAGAAAAATCTCGCTTTTTTTCTCCAGCTACAACACAACTTGGTGTTGGATTATATTGGAAAAGAGATGACAATTTATGGGTAAACGTTGCTCCAATTACAGGAAAATTAATATTAGTTAATCGATTTTTTACAAAAGACTTAGAACCAAATCAATCCTTTTTTGGCGTTAAAAAAAATGGCAATAGTAGATTTGAGCTTGGAGCTTCTGTTAGGTCTTTTTATAAAACAGAAATCTATGAAAATATAATTTTAGAAAATAGATTAAGCCTCTACTCAGATTACTCGGACAAGCCTAAGAATATTGATTTTGATTATACACTAAGCGTATCAATGCAAGTAAATAAATTTATATCTGCTAACCTTATCTTTCAATTTGTTTATGATGATAATGAAATTCAAAGGATACAGACTAGAGAAGTATTAGGGATAGGGCTAAATATTGATCTTCAATTTATATCCGGGAATAAAAAAGCATTATAAGGGAACCTTGTGATATGTATTTCTCTTACTTTTTTATATAGTTCCTTTTTCCAATTGTTAATGTCTGTTTTACTTAATGCAGAGATAAAATAAACTCTATTTTTATATTTGTTGATTAAATTAGATTTTATTTTTTTTAAACTATTAGCTTCATATTCAATATCAAATACATCATCCATTATTTCCTTGTTATCTAAATATTTATCTGTTTTATTAAATACCATTAAAATAGGTTTCTCTTGAGCATCTATTTCGCTCAAAATAAAGTTTACCGAATTTATCTGATCCTCAAAATTTTGATGGGAGATGTCAATAACATGAACTAATAAGTCTGCCTCTGTAATTTCTGTTAAAGTACTTTTAAAAGAATCTACTAATTGTGTTGGCAATTTTCTAATAAATCCAACAGTATCAGTAAGTAAAAAAGGCAAATTTTCAATTACTACTTTTCTTACTGTAGTATCTAAAGTGGCAAATAATTTGTCTTCTGCAAAAACATTTGCCTTAGAAACTGAATTCATAAGAGTAGATTTTCCAACATTTGTATAACCCACTAAAGAAACCCTAACTAACGATCCTCTGTTCCCTCTTTGGGTCGCCATTTGTTTATCAATAGTTACTAGTTTCTTTTTTAATAAGCTTATTTTATTTCTTACAATTCTTCTATCTGTCTCAATTTCAGTTTCACCAGGGCCACGCATTCCTATTCCTCCCTTTTGCCGTTCCAAATGAGTCCAAAGTCCTTTAAGTCTAGGAAGAATATATTGATATTGTGCAAGTTCAACCTGATTTTTAGCATAGCTTGTTTTTGCTCTTTGGGCAAAAATATCCAATATAAGGCCTGTTCTATCTATTATTTTACTTTTTAAAAATTTTTCAATATTTAGTTGCTGAGCCGGAGATAATTCATCATCAAAAATTACAGAATTTATATCCTGTCTTTTAATATATAAGGCTAATTCTTCTATTTTTCCTTTCCCTAAAAAGAACTTAGGATCAGGGGATTTCATTTTTTGAATAAATTTTTTTACCACATTTCCTCCTGCTGTAAATATCAGAAAACTCAACTCATCTAAATATTCATCTAAAATTTTTTTGGACTGATTTGAAGTGATTATTCCGACTATAACTGTTCTTTCTAATTCTGAAACTGATTTTTCTATCATACAAGGCTTTCTCTACTCTTTATAATACTTTAACTCTATGTTTTGACCATCATAAATAGCATAAGAAAAATATGAAATCCAGTCTCCTAAATTAATATAATTAGAGGTTTCTGAAATTTTAATATTTAGAGGAAGATGTCTGTGTCCGAAAATAAAATAATCAAAATTTTCTTTTAATAGAATCTTCTTGCAATATTGAACTAACCATTCATTGTCTTCTCCTTTGTATTGAATATCTTCTACTCCAGATAATAATTTATTTTTAGTTGATAGATATTGTGCTATTCTTACGCCAATATCTGGGTGTGTTATTCTGAAAAGAAATTTTGCAATAGTACTTCTAAAAACTTTTTTCATTCTTTTAAAACCCTTATCTCCAGGGCCTAACCCATCTCCGTGTCCAATAAAAAAACTTTTATTATTAATAATAAATTTATTAGGATGATGATATACGCTAATATTTAATTCTTCTTCAAAGTATCCATTCATCCACATATCATGATTACCAACAAAAAAATATATAGGAATCCCTGAGTCAGTAATCTCAGCTAGTTTTCCCAATACTCTTACAAAACCCTTAGGGACTACTTTTTTATATTCAAACCAAAAATCAAATAAATCCCCTAATAAAAAAATAGCTGAAGCATTTTCCTTAATAGAATCTAACCATCTTATAAATCTTTGTTCTCTCTTTAAACTCTCCTTGTGATTTGGAGCTCCAAGATGATTGTCAGAAGCAAAATATATCTTTTTACTTTCTTCTAATTCAATATTTATAAAACTATTGACTTTTTTCATTCAAAATTCTAAGGAAAGATAATATTTCCTAATTTTTATATAATACAAAAATACATGATTAAATCATAAAACCTTTTCATAACAATGAAATGGTATATCACTTTGCTTACGATAAAAGATTTTTTCCAGTTTTGTATAGCCTTGTAGTTTGTAAAATTTATTGTTTTTAGAGTTTCCGCTAAACGTATCCAGCCTTATAGATTCAAACCCCTTTTTTAATGTTAAATGTTCTGCAAAATCCATTAATTTCAATGCCAAACCTTGACCTTGAAAATCTGGATGTACAGCTAGTCTATGTAAATAAATATTTTTATTAGTTAATGTAAGCCATTTAACTTTTTTATATACATCATCTATTACAGTTGAAATACAAATACATCCTACAACTTTAGAATCTACTTCAATTACAAAAAGAGTTTCATTTTTTACATCCTCTTCAAATATTTCTATATTGGGGTAATGCTCATTCCATTGAAAAATGTTCTGTGAAATCATATGCTTGGCGCAAGCTTTTGTAATTTCAACTATTCTTTCTAAATCTTTTGAATTTCCCTTTCTAATCATTTTTAATAATTTGTCCTTTAAAATTAACTTCAAACATAGAAAATGGATTTAAATATTTATCTATTAATATAGCGAACTCCCCTCTTTTAATAATCCTATTTGAATCATATTCTTTTAATCCAAAATCATTCCATTTTGTTTCAAAATCTTTAAGTTTTATTTTTTCGTCTTCACTAACTTTTATAATCCAATTACTAATATTCTCAATAGTTAATAGATTTGGAATTGGGTGATGATTTAGGTTGTAATAATCTTTTAACCCTTCAAGTAAATCAGTTCTAGTTAGTTCATTTTCAGGATAAAATAATGTTTTATTTTCCCAACCAATATTCATTCCCTCACCCTTTAGAATCCCACATGCACCTATTTTTTGATAACTTATAAAATTTGGATTTTCGTAGCTTACATCAATAAATGGCTGAATATAGCCTTTGTTATTTAAAATTTCTAACTGAACATCTCTAATAGAGACTTTATCAACTAGTTTGTTTTGAGAAACTGCCAAAGAAGCTAATATTCCGGCTGCCTGACCAATTTGCATTACAACAGGTTGAAGTCTTGTAGTCCCGTTAACA
>UINC01000943.1_pt1 | contig 36030 bp, 25 predicted proteins | sample 5385821 | NCBI WGS metagenome assembly UINC01 (sample SAMEA4666929, study PRJEB26691) | marine metagenome | isolation source: Pacific Ocean | place: Pacific Ocean | collected 2011-10-13 | reverse complement strand
GTAAACGAGTTTGACATAACAAAACTAGGATGACCGGTGGCACAGCCAAGATTCATTAAACGTCCTTCTGCAAGCATGAATACTTGATGTCCATCAGGGAAGGAATAACGATCAAGCTGAGGCTTGATATTTTCTTTTGTTACTGATTCATCATCATTAACAGCATTCACTTGGATCTCATTGTCAAAGTGTCCAATATTACAGACAACCGCCTGATCACGCATTTGGTACATATGATCCTTGGTAATAATATCTTTATTGCCAGTTGTGGTAACAAAAATATGTACCTCATCTATCACATCTTCTATCCTAGTAACCTCATATCCTTCCATAGCCGCCTGAAGAGCACATATGGGGTCAATCTCTGTTATAAGTACTCTCGCCCCATAGCCACGAAGAGACTGGGCACAGCCTTTACCTACGTCACCATATCCACAAATCAAAACAGTCTTACCGGCGACCATAATATCTAGAGAACGCTTGAGGCCATCAGCCAGAGACTCCCTACAGCCATAAACATTATCAAATTTTGATTTTGTAACTGAATCGTTAACATTATACGCTGGAAAAAGAAGGTGTCCATCTTTCTCCATCTGAACTAATCTATGTACACCGGTTGTAGTCTCCTCAGAGACGCCTATAATATTTTCAGTAATACTATGCCAATGCATCGGACTTTTATCAAGAATATCTCTTAATAACTTTTCTATTACCTGTTCCTCTTCTATCGTGGTTTTTATTTCTGGAGCATAATTATTTTTTTTATAGAATTCCTCAAGCTCGTAACCTTTGTGAATTAACAAAGTTGCATCACCACCATCATCAACAATTAAATCTGGTCCTGATCCATCTGGAAATGTTAGTGCCTGCATCGTGCACCACCAGTATTCCTCTAGCGATTCACCTTTCCAAGCAAAAACTGGCACCCCCGCATCCGCTATTGCTGCTGCCGCATGATCCTGAGTTGAAAAAATATTACAACTAGCCCATCTAACATCAGCCCCTAAATCAACCAACGTTTCTATCAAGACTGCTGTCTCAATAGTCATGTGTAAAGATCCAGTAATTTTTTTACCTTTTAGTGGTTTATCTGGACCATATTTTGCCCTGGTAGCCATAAGCCCCGGCATCTCTTTTTCAGAAATTTCAATAGCATTTCTGCCGTCTTTTGCAAGCCCAATATCCTTTATCTTATAAGGCACTTTTTCTACAATATCTTTTACCGCTAATTCAGACATTTTCTTCTCCTTTAATTATTTACTGCAGATTTTAATTTATCTGACAGATCTGTTTTTTCCCATGTGAAGCTCTCTCCATTTCGTCCAAAATGTCCATACGCAGATGTCACATAATATCTTGGCTTTTTGAGATCCAAATGTTTTACTATTTCACCAGGACGAAGTGGAAACATCTCAGAACATAATGAGGTTAATTGTTCATCACTGATCGTCCCAGTGCCAAATGTCCTCACATAGAATGATGTAGGCTCAGCAACACCAATACCGTAAGATAGCTGCACCTCACACCTCTCGGCCAAATCTGCGGCTACAACATTTTTTGCTATATATCTAGACATATAAGCCGCTGAACGATCAACCTTTGATGGATCTTTTCCGGAAAATGCGCCTCCGCCATGAGGAGCATAACCTCCATATGTGTCAACGATGATCTTCCTTCCTGTAAGCCCTGTATCAGCCGCTGGCCCGCCATAAACAAATCTTCCGGTACCATTAACAATAAACTCACTCTCATATGGTATATCATAGCTATCCAAAACAGGAATAATTATATGATTAATAACCTCCTGCCTGACAAAACTCAACTCATCTTCTTCAGAACCATACTTGTCTAACATGTCATCATGTTGAGTTGCAATAACAACTTTTGTAACCCTGATGGCTGTAAAGCCATCATATTCAACCGTTACCTGAGATTTCCCATCTGGCCTTAGCCATGGTAAGGTACCATCTTTTCTGATAGTTGCTAGTCTTTCAGTCAAACGTTGTGCTATTTGTATTGGAAGAGGCATTAGCTCTTCAGTTTCCTTACAAGCAAAACCAAACATTAGGCCCTGATCACCGGCGCCCTGTTCTGAAACATCATCGGAGTCAACGCCCTGTGCAATCTCGGGACTTTGCTCATGAATAATAGCACGAACTTCAACTCTATCATTATCCATACCTTTTGCCTCATCAGTGTATCCAATGTCTGATAAGGTTTCTCTAACAATATTTTCGACATCAAGTGAGCCAGAAGACCTGACCTCACCAGAAACCACGACCAATCCATTAGTCGCTAAAGTCTCACAAGCTACGTGTGACTCCTGATCCTGCGATAGTAAATTATCAAGGATGGCATCAGATATTGCATCACAGACTTTGTCAGGATGGCCCTCTGTAACAGACTCAGATGTAAATAAATATTTTGACAATGTTAACTCCTAATTTGTAAATATTCGATTAAACTATATATTGCGGCGAGAAATATAAATAAATCATATTAATAAATCTAAAAAACTTAATAAATATCTGTTTTGATACAAAACTCTCTATAAATCCGAGCTAGCTCCTGAAGCATTTCAATAGATGCTTGAAAATTATAGGACATAATATGTTCAACATTTAATCCAATAGGTACAACGATTTTATTTTCATTCAAAAATGTTAGAGTTTCATTTAAAACATTAATAGCAATTTCCATAGACCTCTCGGTCATTATTTGATCATTTTCATTTAAATATTTTTCAGTATCTGTTGGAATATCCACACCTAGCCATTTTAAAAATTTAATATTCTTTTTTGAACTTACCGGTGCAAAACTAAGTAATAATCTTCTGGGAAAAGTATTTTGTTCATCGCACCTCTTTTGATAATGAGAAATCATTTTTATAATCTTTGAGGAATCATAGAGGACTTGTGTCGTAAAAAATTCAGATCCATTTTTACTTTTTTCAATCAGCTTTCGAGACTCTTTTTCTCTACTTGGGATTGAGATCCCGCCACACAAAACATCTAATGTTAAATTTTGTTTGATAGCCTCTAAAGCTTCATTCACTGAAGGACCTGGATATGTAATATTTCTTGATTCACCACCTACAGTGATCAGGTTCTCTATTTCATACTTATTATATGTTTCTTCAAACCAGACCATCTCCTTCTCAAGAGTTTGGTGCACCACGACTCTATTAACAATAGACTCAATACCAACAATATCCTGCAATAATTTTCCAAATTCTCTTGGCTCAGCCCTGAGTTGATTTTTTACTGGTCTCTCTCCTCGACCGCTCTCATCCCTAACCTCAGGAATATTGATCGCATCAATATGTGTTTGTGCTAAAAGTGAACTAATATTTTCCGCATATGAGTTAAGCGTGCCATCCTTTTCTCTTGGCGATAATATCTCGTACACAACCACAGGCCTTCTTGGTCTTTTTATTTTATCTTTTATTCTCATCTTTAATACCTATTTCATTACTTAAAACACTAAAATAACATGATTCTGGGTGACTAAAATACCAGCCACATACAGAAGAGGCTGGATACATTGCGCGATTCTCTGTAAGTGTAATACCAATATTTTCCTCCACATTCAAAATTTTCCATATTGTATCTTTTTCAGCATGGTCTGGGCATGCGGGATAACCTGGGGCTGGTCTTATACCATCATAATTTTCTTTAATAAGATCATTTATATTAACATCTTTTTCTATGGAATAACCCCAGTAATCTGTTCTAATCATTTGGTGTAATTTTTCAGCAAATGCTTCTGCTAACCTATCAGCAATCGCCTTCACCATAATTATTTTATAATCATCTAATTGGTTTTCATACTCCGAAATAATTTGTTCTATTCCTTTACCAGCCGTTACAGCAAATAACCCGATCCAGTCTTCTTTGGGGGAAATAAAATCAGCTAATGAATAGTTAAACTTCTTTTGCCCCTTATCAATTAGCTGTCTAGGAAAATTAAAGGAATATCTATCAATAGATACTTTCTCATCCTTTGAAACAGCTGGATAAATTCCAAAAACAGCATCAGCGGTTAATCGTTTATCATTTATTAAATGATCTAATAGTTCATTCGCGTCATCAAAAAGCTTTTGTGGCTCATCTCCGTATTTATCATTGGTGAGTATATCAGGGAATTTTCCTCTCATTTCCCATGTGTGGAAAAAAGGAGTCCAATCTATAAAGTCAACTAACCTTTTGAGTGGATAATCCTTTAAGATTTCTGGGCCACTAAATTTTGGCTTGGGAGGTAGGTATTTACCCCAATCAAAGTGAAATTTTCTATTCCTGGCATCCTCAATAGATAATAGTGAACGTTTTTTCGAATTAGAAAAATACACTTCGCGGATATGACTATAGTCTTTCTTTGTAGAGGATATCAAATCTTCTATTTTATTTTCATTCAAAAGTTTGCCTACAACACCTACACTTCTTGAAGCATCTGTAACGTGCACCGTAAATCCAGAATATTGTTCCTCAATTTTGATAGCAGTGTGGCGTCTGCTAGTAGTAGCGCCTCCTATCATTAACGGTATATTGAGATTTTTTCGTTCCATCTCCTTAGCCACAAACACCATCTCATCTAGACTTGGAGTAATTAAACCGGAGAGACCAATGATATCCGCTTTTTCATTTATTGCGGTTTGAATGATTTTTTCAGTAGGGACCATAACTCCCAGGTCTATGATTTCATAACCATTACAGCCAAGCACAACACCAACAATATTTTTTCCAATATCATGAACGTCGCCCTTTACTGTTGCCATGACAATCTTTCCATTTGATGTTGTGACTGTGCCAAGCCTTTTTTTTTCCTCTTCAATATATGGAACAAGGTGTGCCACTGATTTTTTCATTACCCGTGCTGATTTTACTACCTGAGGGAGGAACATTTTCCCTGACTGGAATAAGTCACCAACCTTATTCATTCCATCCATTAGAGGCCCTTCAATAACCTCAATAGGCCTTTTAAAATTCCTTCTGGCCTCTTCTGTATCCTCATCAATATAATCAGTGATTCCTTCTACTAGCGCATAGACTAATCTCTCATTAACCTCAACCTCCCGCCAACTGAGATCCTTTTCTTTTCGCTTTTTCTGACCACTATATTCTCCTGCAGCGACAACTAAATTTTCAGTACTATTCTTACTTCGATTAAAAATCACATCCTCAATTAATTTTCTTAGGTCTGGATTAATATCATCATAAAGTGTCAACTGACCAGGGTTGACAATACCCATATCCATGCCTGCTTTAATCGCATGGTACAAAAATATAGAGTGCATGGACTCCCTAATTGCATCATTCCCTCTGAATGAAAATGAAATATTGCTTACTCCTCCACTAACATGAACCTCAGGCATCTTCTCTTTTATTGTGTTTGCAGCATCAATAAAGGATTTTGCATAGTCATTATGTTCATCGATACCAGTTGCAACTGCAAAAATATTTGGATCAAAAATAATATCCTCTCCATTCATTCCGACTTTGTTTATTAATACACTATATGCTCTTAGGCATATTTCAACTTTTCTATCGTATGTGTCTGCTTGACCATTCTCATCAAAAGCCATAACAATCACCGCCGCACCATATTTTTTAATTTCCTTAGCCTGCCTGATAAACTCATCTTCTCCCTCTTTTAAAGAGATTGAGTTTACTATCCCTTTACCCTGTATATTTTTAAGTCCGGTCTCTAAAACGCTCCACTTAGATGAATCCAACATTACAGGAACCTTAGAGATATCAGGCTCTGAGGCAATCATTCTTAGAAAAGTTTCCATCACAGACTCAGAATCCAATAAGCCCTCATCCATGTTTATATCTATGATCTGAGCACCATTTTCTACCTGATCACGAGCTACAGATAAAGCTTTTTCATAATCACCATTTTTAATAAGTCTCCTGAATACCGATGAACCAGTAACATTTGTCCGTTCACCTATGTTTATAAAATTACTTTCTGGCCTAATAGTTAATGGCTCAAGCCCGCTAAGTCGTGTATAATTTTCTATATTTGGAATTTTCCTTGGTCTTATGCCACTTACCGATTCAGCAATTGCGCTGATATGATCCGGCGTCGTACCGCAACAACCACCTACGAGGTTTACTAATCCTTCCTTAGCAAAACCTGATATTTCGTTAGCCATTTGTACTGGAGATTGGTCATATTCTCCAAACTCATTGGGGAGTCCAGCATTTGGATACGCAAACACATATAAAGCAGATGTCTTTGAAAGTTCACTTAGCCATGGACGCATCTCACTAGCACCAAGCGCGCAGTTTAATCCAACAGCTAATGGATTTGCATGTAAAATAGAATAGAGGAAAGCCTCAACCGTTTGGCCTGATAAGGTTCTGCCACTAGCATCGGTGATAGTACCGGAAATTAAAATAGGAATATCAATATTTTTTTGTTCTAATAATTCTATAATTGCATAGAGAGAAGCCTTACAATTAAGTGTATCAAAAACTGTTTCAACTAAAAAAAGATCAACTCCACCATCAATTAAACCAGAGGCTTGCTCACTATAAGATTCCTTTAAAAGGTCAAAACTAATATTACGATATCCTGGATTATTAACATCAGGGCTCAATGATGCTGTACGATTTGTAGGTCCAATAGCTCCAGCAACAAACCTAGCTTTATCTGTGTATTTTTTCGCTTCAGACTTTGCAATCTCAGCAGAACAACGGTTTAATTCATATGCTAATTTTTCAGTATTGTAATCTTTCTGAGAGATAGAGTTAGCACTAAAAGTATTTGTCTCTATAATATCAGATCCAGCGTCTAAATAAGATCGATGAATCTCAGAGACCACATCTGGTCGTGTGATTGAAAGAATCTCATTGTTACCTTTCAGATCATTTTTATGACCATTAAACAGATCACCTCTAAAATCACTTTCTTTTAGATTGTATGATTGCACCATGGTACCCATAGCACCATCAATAACCATAATCTTATTTTTTAATATATTTTTTATTTTTTCCATAAAAAAAACCCGATGTCGATGCTAATCGGGCTTATTAACCTTTTTAGCACCATTATTTTATGTCGCGGCAATAGGGTTCAAATCACGACTTGTATGCTTATTTAAATTGCTTACGGTGCCAAATATATAAATAATTAGCTACAATATTCAAAAAAAGTTATCTATGCCTTATAAAGGACCTCCATTTCTGATTTTATCATCTCCAAGGTCATATTTTTTATAATTTTCTTTAAACTTTATCACGAGATCTTTTGCAGAATTATTATAGGGTTCTACATCTGACCAGGCATTTAGAGGATTTAATATCTTTGGATCAATATCATCCAGCTCATCTGGTATTTTAAATCCAAAATAAATGTCCTCTTTAAAGTTTGAGGACTCAATAGAGCCGTCTAAAATTTTATGGATTATTTTACGTGTAAGCGGCAGACTAATACGATTAGCTCCAGACTGAGCACTAGCTCCTACCCATCCCGTATTTACCAAGTATGCGGGGACATCAAACTGATTCATTTTTTTTCGCAATAGCTCCGCATATCTAAGAGGATGAAGCGTAAGAAATGGTCCACCGAAACATGGAGAAAAAGTTGCTGTTGGTTCTGTTATTCCTCTTTCAGTGCCAGCTACTTTTGCCGTATATCCACTTATAAAGTGATACATCGCCTGCTCCGGATTTAATTTTGCTACAGGTGGAAGTATGCCATAGGCATCACACGTTAAAAAGATTATTTTCTCAGGATGATCAGCTATACTAGGGTTACCGTGAGCAAAAACAGAGTTTTCAATAAAGTTGATCGGATAAGATACTCTTGTATTTTCAGTTTTTGATCCATCGCTATAGTCAACAGTTTTTGTATCTTTGTCATAAACAACATTCTCAAGTAGAGCACCAGGTCTTATTGCACTATATATGTCCGGTTCTATATTTGGGTCAAGATTAATTGCTTTTGCATAGCAGCCACCCTCAAAATTAAAAATCCCGTTATCGGACCAACCATGTTCATCATCGCCAATTAGTGGTCTTTTTGAGTCCGTGCTAAGCGTCGTCTTACCGGTTCCACTTAATCCAAAAAATAATGCCGAGTTTTTCCTATCATTATCTACATTAGCTGAACAGTGCATCGATAAAACGCCTTGAAGAGGAAGAAGATAGTGCATAATCGAAAAAATGCCTTTTTTCATTTCCCCTCCATACTCGGTGCCGCCAATAATCGCGATTTTTTTCCCAAGATGAAAGATAATAAATGTCTCAGAGTTCATACCATGCTTTTTATAATTAAGATTCTTTACATCAGAGGCATTAATGATAGTGAAATCAGGGGAAAAATTTTCTAACTGCCCATTTTCTGGACGAATAAACATATTATGTACAAAATGCGCCTGCCATGCCTTTTTAACTAAAAATCTAACACGAAGAGAATATTCTGTATCGGCTCCTGCGAATCCATCAAAAAGATATATCTTAGAATTCGAAGAATTATAATAACTGATAACTTCATTATAAAGTTCATTGAATATATTCTCTGAGATTTTTTGATTCACACTTCCCCACCATATATTTTCACTACTGGATTCTTCATCAACAATATATTTATCTTGAGGTGATCTGCCAGTGTATTTACCAGTATCCACCATTGCTGCACCACTTGATGCGATTAGGCCTTCTCCGTTTGAGATGATATCTTCAACCAATGAATCCACATTCAAATTCCTATGTACAGAAAGTTCATCGTTTATTCCTATTGAACTAAGCCCTAATGATCCTGCTTTATGAATACTCATGTGAATTATTTTCCGTGTGGATGTTTTTCTTGATAAACTTTTTTTATTTTCTCTAGGTTAAGACGAGTATAATGCTGTGTGGAAGACAGGCTGCTATGACCAAGTAATTCTTTTACGGTTAATATATCTGCACCACTATTAACTAAATGTGTAGCAAACGTGTGCCTAAGTGTGTGTGCAGTGCCACCTCCCATAGTCGCTTCTAAATATTTTCTTATCCTTTCCTGTAGAGTACGTTTAGGCAATCTTTTGCCTTTTTTATTTACAAAAAGTGGGTCCTCATAACTTGATCTAATAGATTTACCCAACTTTTTTAAATAGCTCTCGATTGAATTTAAAGCCACTTTTCCTATAGGCACAATACGCTCTTTACCTCCCTTTCCCATAACCTTAACCAGCTCACTTTTTCTATCTATATCGCAAATATTTATGCTTAGCAGTTCACTTAGTCTGAGCCCTGTTGCATAAAGCATTTCTAAAATCGCCTGATCTCTAAAGCCTTCGAGTTTATTTGTGATATATTTCTTTTTCTTATTATCCTTTTTATACCTCTTGTCTGGAATATTCATATTTAAAGGTTTTTCCATTAATTTTACAATATCATCCTCTCTTACAAATTGAGTTAAGTTTTTTTCTGTTTTTTGGGTTCTAAGATACATCGCAGGATTATCTTTTATTTTTTCAAAGTTGTATAAATATTTAAATAGCGATTTTATAACTGCTAACCTTCTGTTAACCGTTTTTGTTTCATATTTCTTTTTCTTTCCATCAACTACATATTTTCTTTCCTTTTCGATTCCTATAAAATTTCTAATGGTTTTGGCATTAATTAAATCTAAATCAATATTATCTGTCAAAAATATTGTTGAACAATAATCGATAAAGACACCAATATCATTGCTATATGATTCAAGCGTATGACCAGAAAAACCTCTTTCACTTTTTAAGTAAGACAAAAATTCAGTTTTAATATTTTTTAGATCAACTTTCATGGCCCAATAAAGATTCCTCTAAATCTACAAAGTCCTCTGGTATAGGTGCGTCTAATTTTATTCTTTTTCCTCCAGATTTGAATAATTCAAACTCAATAGAAAATGCATGAAGTGCATGCCTCCCGAATTTACCCAACTGGTTTGAAAAATATTTGTACAGCTCTGGTTTATACTCCTTACCCTTCTTTACCCCTCCGCCATATTTCTCATCACCAAAAATTGGATTTCCAATAAAAGATGAATGTACTCTAATTTGGTGCGTTCTTCCAGTGACTGGATAGAATAACACTTTAGCAAAATTTTGATACTGTTTGTCAACACTATAATTGGTCTTCGAATATTTTCCATTTTCAGAAATATTACTAAACGTGAAAGTAGTGGGGTCCGACTTTCTCCTTGAAATCCATCCTTTAATTACTCCATTTTTTTCTTCCCACTTACCCCAGGTAATTGAAACGTATGTTTTCTTTACGGTTCTTTCCTTAAACTGTTTACTTAGCCATAAGTGCGCTTCATTAGTTTTCGCTGCCAATATAATTCCAGATGTATCAGCGTCTAAACGATGAACTATTCCTCGACTTAAGTCGCCATTAATATCTGATAGCCTATCAAAATGATAGACTAATCCATTGACCAAGGTGCCTGCATTATTTTTCACTCCAGGGTGTACTACTAAGCCACTTGGTTTATTAACTGCAATAACATAATCATCCTCGTATAACACATCAATCTTCATTTTTTCAGGAAGTATTGGAATATTATTCTGGATATTATCCTTGATTTTAACTTTGACAAAATCGCCTTTTTGAAGGATATAACCTGGCTTTACTTTATCGCCGTTTACCAATATTGATGATCCTTTTATATATGTTTTAATCTTGCTCCTAGAAATAGGATGTAATTTTTCTACTAAATAAATATCTAGCCGTTCACCGTTAGATTTATCGATTTGAAAAGTATTTACGATCAAACAGTAACTTTTTCTGCTATTTTTTCTTGTAAATAAAAAGAATGGAAGATAAAAAGTACCATTCCTATAGAAACTGAAGTGTCGGCTATGTTAAAAATATACCACTCCCAGTAGGAGCCTATTTTTATATGAATGAAGTCTATTACTTTACCTGTAAGAATACGATCAATTAGATTACCAAGAGCTCCTGAGATTATGAGAGACAAAGACAGTTTCATGATTAAATGACTATTCTTCTCTAACCAAAAAAAATATCCCAGAACAAATGTCATTATAATAGATAAAATTGTTAAGGTAACTTGACCCCCTGGTAGGCTTAATCCAAATGCCATACCATCATTTGTAACATAGGTTAGATAGAAAAAGTTATGAATTACTGGAATAGACTGGTAGAGTTCCATATAATGATGTACACACCATTTTGTTAACTGATCAAAAATAAAAATGGCACCTATCAGCCAGAGAAACTGCACTTTAATCTTGCGGTATATTTAGTTTCTCATTTTCTTTACAAGACACACACTTGGTGGCATTAGGAACTTCCATCATTCGTTCCAGGGGAATCTTTGAATCACAAACAGAACAAATGCCAAATTCACCTGATTCGATACGCTGGATTGCAAGGTTTAGGTGGTGAATATAGTTTGTCTCTCTATTCATAAGATGAAACCCTTTTTCACGTTCATATGAATCTGTCCCCGCATCTGCCATGTGCACGCTATAAACAGAGTCCTGGGATAAGCTGGCATTTCCTTTTGAATCATTATTCAAATCATCTCGTATACCATCCATGCTTCCTGAGAGCTCATTAATTTTTTCTTGGATTTCTTTTCTAAATTTATTTAAATCTTTTTTACTATATTTATTTTTCGCCATTACAATTTTCCTTAAGTACGAATTTTACTAATAATTATTTTTACTATTTTACCCCTTAGATTGATCTCAGTGTTGTACCCATCTTCGGAGTATTTATCATTGATAGCTACCGTAAGAGTTTCATTACAAAAATAATTCTTAAATTTACTAATAGCCGTCCCAAATTCGCTATCCAATTCCCATGATATACTAATTCTGTCTTCTACTGAAAAACCAGCATCTTTCCTGATGTTTTGAACCTGTCTGACTAAATCCCTTACAATGCCTTCTTGTATAAGTTCCTCATTTAATTCTAGTTTTAATCCTACTGTGATTCCATCTGCGCTGACAGCTGAAAATCCTTCTGCAGCAACTGTGTCAATAATTATATCTTCTTTTTCCAAAGTAAATGAGACATCATCATTCCTCAAGACAATATTTCCACTTGATTCATACTGCCTGATACGCTCATCATTATCACCAGATTTCAAAATTTCGATTATTGTTTTCAGCCCACTACTGTATTTTTTACCTAAAACAGGAAGATTTGGTTTGATATTATATGATACAAGAGAATCGGCATTGGTTATCCTTTCTATTGATTTAACATTAAGCTCATCTAAAACTATAGATTTATGCTCTATAATAAAATCTGATGTGCCATTATCTTCTAAAGCAAATAACACCTTCATCAGCGGCTGCCTAATTTTTTGTTTTGACTGATTTCTAGCAGATCGACCTAGTTCAACCATACGTTTTAGTGCGTCTACTCTTTTAATTATTTTTTTATCAATCCACTTCTCATCAAACTCTGGATAATCACAAAGATGAACACTCTGGAGCGCATTTGAATCCATATTTACTACCAAGTTCTCATACATTTTTTCTGTACAAAATGGTAACACAGGAGCGATACACTTTATTGTATTTACCAAAACATGGTATAGTGTTGCATATGCCGTAAACTTATCTTGATCATCCTCAGACTTCCAGAATCTTCTTCTATTTCTCCTTATGTACCAGTTTGAAAGTTCTTCAAGAAATACCTCAAATGATTTTACTAGTCCGGAAACATTATAACTATCCAGGTATTTTTTACCATCTTTAATAAACAAATGCATTTTAGCAAGAATCCACCTATCAAGAATGGTTAGGTTTTTTTGATCTAAGCCACTATGTTTTTCTAGGTCAAATCCATCTACTGATGCATAGGTAGAGAAAAAAGAGTATACATTCCAAAATGTGATTAGTTTTTTTCGGACTTCATCAGCCGGTCCATACCCAAAAAAAAGGTTGCTTTCTAGATTTTGAGCGGCATACATCCAGCGCATTACATCTACGCCCATTTTTTCGGCAGCATCATCAAACCATATTGCATTACCCCAGCTCTTATGCATGTCTCGACCGGTCTCATCTTTAACCAGCGCATGCCCAAGTAAGGTTTTAAATGGTGCGCTATTATCTAGCCAGCTAGACATTGCTAAAAGTGAGTAGAACCAATTTCTAAATTGTCCAGGAAAACATTCTGTTACAAAATCTGCCGGATACCATTGCTTCCAATATTCCTTATCAGATGAGTATGCTAAAGTAGAAAATGGAACAATCCCTGCATCAAGCCATGGATTACCTACATCTAAAATTCTTGTACCAACCAATCCCGTTTCAGGATGCTTAATCTTGATATTATCAATCCAAGGTCTATGGGGGCTGTTTCCCTTGAACTCTTCTATCCCGGATACCGCTAAATCATTAAGCTCTTCTTCTGAACCAACCACATAAAACGAACCATCTTCAAATTCCCAAATGGGAAGTGCTAGTCCCCAAAATCTTTTTTTTGAGATCATCCAGTCACCCATATTATCAAGCCACTCGTGTTCTCTATCTTTCCCCCAGTCAGGAATCCAGTTAATATCATCAACAACCTTTTTAATCTGATCTCTCCAGTCCATATTTATGTACCATTCTTCAACCAAACGAAATACAAGCTCATCTCCTGATCTCCAGCAATGTGGATATACATGTGGATACTGCTCAACATAAACAAGAACTTTTCTTTCTTTTAAGTCTCCGATAATCTGATCAATAGTATCTGGGTCAGTGGCTGATTTCTTATGGAGCCATCCAAAATGATCCAGAAACTTTGCTTCTTCGTCAAGCGGTGCAATGTTAATCAGATTTTTTGTTTTACCTACTTTATGGTCAATATCACCACATCCTGGAGCCATGTGAACAATACCTGTACCCTCTCCGGACACAACGATATCATTTCCAATGTTATCTTTTCCTGGATCTATGACTTTATGCTGTTTTACTGAGGTAATATCATTCTTTTTAAGTTCTTCATCCTCAAAAGGATATCCACCAGGTTTATTTTGAGCCTCTAGATCATCAAATGGACCAATGTATTCAAGGCCAACAAGATCTGAACCTTTTACAGATCCGATAATCTCGTATCCACCATGCTCTTTAAATATCTGCGCGATAGTTTTAAGCTTTGGTAAACCTTTAACCCAATGCTTTTTTTCACTAAACTGTTTTTCTAGTCTCTGGTATTCTAGATTATCTTTGGCAAAATAATAGACAGATCCATCTGCAGATTGTAGTTTAACATATTCTAGGTTTACATTAACCCCTACGACCACATTGGAGGTCAGTGTCCATGGAGTGGTTGTCCAAACTAATAAAAATTCTTTCTCTCTTTCTTTTATTGGAAACCGCACAAAAACTGATTTATGAGCAACAAGTTTTCTACCCTCAATAACTTCCATCTGAGAGTAGGAGGTTCCTGATCTGCCACTCCAGGGCACTACATCAACATCACGATATATTTTATCTTTTTTAAATAGCTTACTAAGAAAACCCCATATTGTGTAGTTATTCTCATTAGACATCGTAAAATAAGAATTTTCCCAGTCCATCCAATATCCCAATCGAACAGATTGATCAGTCTGAATCTTTGAATACTTGAGCACCCTTTCTTTACAAAGATTAACAAACTTTTCAATTCCAAAATCTTCGACATCTTTTTTTGACTTAAAGCCTAGTTCCTTTTCAACCTCTATTTCAACCCAAAGTCCTTGACAATCAAATCCATTTTGATATCTAAGGTCAAAACCGGACATTGCTCTATAACGATTATAAATATCCTTTAATGTTCTTCCCCAAGCATGGTGGACACCCATAGGGTTATTAGCGGTAATTGGACCATCAATAAAACTCCACTTTGGTTTTCCTTTATTAAGCTCTCGTCGTTTATTGAATATATTTTCTTTTTCCCAAAACGTAAGAACTTCATGCTCTTGCGAAATAAAGTCGACACTGGATTTAATTTTTTTGATGGCCATAGAATTAATAAATAATATTGGTTAATTGACCAAGAAATTAGGGAACTATGGTTTTACTTTGCTAGTTAAGAAAGCGAATCAAACAATATAATTATTAATCCTATCAACAATAAATATCAACAGAATTAATTATTTTAATAGTTTAGTGTAACAAACAAGGATGATCCATCGTTCTTTTTTATAAGAAGCAGGAGACTTCCTTTAGCACGGGATGCTTTTTCTTTCTTTTTAAACTCTTTCAAAGACCGTACCTGCTTTGTGCCTACTCTTTTGATAATATCACCCTCCATCAGACCCTTGTCAGCTGCTTCACTACCAGATTCAACATGAACAATAACCAGTTTACCATCTGCATCCTCAATATTATATTTCTGTTTTAATGAGCTGTTTAATTCCTTCACCTCAAGCCCCAATATTCTTGCACCAGATGTGGAGTTTCTTGATGCTACTGTTTTTCCATCCTTAAGCTCTTTTAGAATAACATTTAGCACCTTTCTGGAACCATTTCTAAATACTATAACCTCAGACTTAGTACCCGGAGGCATCAGAGACACAATATTCCTAAGGTTTGATGGATCAGTAATATTCCTATTATCAAACCTAACAATCACATCTCCCTCTTCCACTCCAGCTATTTCAGCAGGACTATCGTCAACTACCTGTGTCACAAGAGCACCGTCTCTAGAGTCCATTTCTAGGGCTTTAGAAGCATCGTCATCTAGTGGCTGTATATATACACCTAACCAAGATCTTGTGACATATCCTTTATCAATCAAGTCAGACATTATTCTTTCTGCCATGTTAGATGGAATAGCAAAGCCGACACCTCGGTTTCCACGCTCATAACCACCAGTCGCAATCGCCGTGTTGATACCAATAAGCTCACCCCGCATGTTTAACAATGCTCCACCACTATTTCCTGGATTAATCGCAGCATCTGTTTGAATAAAATCTTCATAATTCTGTCCGCGTATAATATTACTGCGACCAAGGGCGCTGACAATTCCAGTGGTTACCGTGTGACTTAGATTTTCTGAGAATGGACTTCCTACAGCCATTACCCACTCTCCAACTCTTAGCTTATCAGAGTTACCTAGTCTAAGCTGTCTTAAATTTTCTGCATCTATTTTGAGTATTGCCAAGTCTGACTTAGGATCTGTACCCATAACCTCAGCATTATACTCGCGCTTGTCAAATAGCTTAACCTTGATATTATCCATATCTTCTACAACATGATTATTGGTCAAGATATATCCATTTTCCGAGTCCACAATCACACCTGAACCAAGTGCATTGGTTTTATACTCTTTTTCACCATTCGGATCCATATATGGATTAAAAAAGAAATACAGATCATTGTTTGGTACTTGCATGATCTTATCAGTGATAATGGTTACAACAGCTGGTTTTGCATTTTCTGCCACATCAGCAAAGGCTTTACTAAACTGCTGAACTACAGAGTTTTGAGAAAACAAGTTTCCGATAAATAATAATAAGATAAAATATCTACGATTCATTGTATTCCTTTTTCTATTTTGCTTTTAATAATGCACATAGATTACATAATGTTCCAAAAAAAAGCCCTCATAGTGAGGGCTTTTTTTAGTAAAAGGTTTAGAATTAGACCTTATTTCAGAAATAACATCTTTCTCATTGAATGATATTTATTAGTATGCAGAGTATAAAAGTACATACCGGTAGATACCATACTGCCTCTATCATTCGTGCCATCCCACTGCAAGACATGATAACCAGGGGTTATTTCTTTATTCGTCAGGGTCTTCACTTTCTGACCCATCAGATTATATATAGCAACCTCTACAATAGAAGCCTCTGGGAGGTCAAACCTAATTTCTGTTTTTGGATTAAACGGATTAGGATAATTCTGATGTAAAGCAAAAACTCCGGGAACTAGCTTCACGTTTGCTGAGACCGTTCTGGAGGCCACATCAGCGATCTTTCCTTTTGGTCCTGAAACAAAAATATCACTAATACTAATTCCACTTATATCTAAAATATCTCCATTGAAACTATAGGGAATCCTAACAAGATCTTGCTGATTTGACTGCACTGTTTCACCCTCAATATCAACAACAATAACCTTGATCAGCCCATCACTTAATTTGCTGTACGTAATCATTACATTATCCTGAACAAACCCTAAGCCTGGAGCGCCAATAGTAACTAACTCAGGGTCATAGCTAAGATCGAATTGGAATCCTTTTAGGGCGCCATCATAGTCAAGATTTACTAAAAGCTCCGATGACTGATATTGAGCACTTAGATCAACAAATGCCATTGAACCCGAACCAGAAACACGACCAGTTGACGTTCCAGCGATAATATCAACGATCATGACCACGTCAGCAATATTTAGTGCATCATCCCTGTTTATGTCACAGTTATTAAACGCAGCATCACTTGGAGCTGTCTCTTCCAAAATAAAATCAACCAGCGCCAATACGTCTGCGATTGTTGTTTCACTATCAAAGTTTGCATCACCAACGGCATACGGTATCGCACACGCGGTGTTTGATGGCCTTGACTCTAAAACGCCATACCCGCCGGTTGAAGGATCTCCAGTGTTCCACTGTGCCTTAACATGATAGCAATAGTTATTGTAGTTTTCACTAACAATAATAGTGTCCACCGTGTCCGTCGTAGTAGACACAAGAGTGGTGGTTGCATCGTCTGCGACCTGGTAAACATTATAAACCTCAAGACTATCGTCCCTGGTGCCATTACGTATTAGGCTAGGAACCGGTCTAGGCACATAAAGATCCGACAAGATATAATCACTATCGGTATCACTACCTTGCGTAAACGTATCCTGACTATAGTTAGATAGCCTGCCATAGTCTAGCTCCGGCGCGTCAACAACTTCTCCAGAGGCCGCAACAGCATAAGCCGCCTGACCAGGAGCGCCAAGGAAAGAAGCAAGAATACCGAAGTCTCCAGCGAGACCGTAATACTCATCTGCTATCGTGTTCCAACCATACCCTGTTGTTACCCAGTTACGATCAAAATATTCAGGAGAGATTGGTTCCAAATCATCTGCTATGCCCAGAAAACCTCCACCATCATTAACAATAATATAAATGTCGCCGCTTGACACCTCAATCCCTTGATCAGACACATCAAATGAGTACTGTACAAAAGCCCCATCTGGTGAGCTAAGATCAGCGGATGCTACAACAGTAATTGGATCACCAGCAGGACCCGCAGCCGCACCAGCAGGATCTAGGTATACATCTACGGACGCACCCGTTGACCCCGCATCGCCCTGCATGCTAAGAACAAAACCTTGTAATGTTGCAGGATAGTTTGCAGGAGTAAACCTAACACCAAACGCACACCCACCAGCACCACAACCAATCTGACCCTCAAAAACATCATCATAGTATGCAATATCATAGAAGGCTACTGAGCCAGGAGATCTCCAGGATAGAAATACCTTTTCATCTCCAGGTTCCGCAAGTAGCGCGACCGGAGATGGCATATCAGGAGATAGAGTAATGTTTTGCAAGGTTGGAGCGGCCTGAGCAAGAACGCTAACCTCAGCAGTATTTATATAAAAACCAGACCTAGAAGCCTGAACAATATGTGTACCAACATTAAGATTCCATAGAGTATAAGCGCCATCTGCATCGGTCGTGTCAGATGCCCCACTAGCGGTCATAACAACGCTGTCAAGAGGTGTCCCATTTGGGTCATCGATCACACCGCTAATATCTCCAAACAGATACAATGATGCATCCTGGACATTGATAGTGTCACTCTCATAGTTATCGCCTCCGACAGGACCATCATAGACGGCTGCGACAGCAAAGGTGTAGGTCACCTCGTTCTGGATACCTGTAACCGTATAGCTACTAAATTCAACGACCTCATCATTGACTAGCGCGTCATCTACATACACATTGTATCCTATAAAGTCATACTCTGTTCTAGCTTGGTCTTGGCTTACCACCGGATCCTCGCTTTGTTGAGTGGAAATACTAATATCAAGCGTATACGCACCATTGTTGCTGCCATAACCATCAACCACTACATAATATAGACCAGCCGGAAGCGTAATCCCTGGCAAGTCAGACACGTAAGGACTGGTAAATGATGGTGTAGAACAAGCATCATCATTACAAGCTATTCCGTAAGTAGTAGCATCAGACTCAAGAACAATACCATCAATATCTAATATATAAATTTTTGAGTCATATGCTGTGTTTGTACATAGCGTAAAGTCATAGGTGGCTCCTGAACTTGTCATCATATAGACCACATCAGCCGATCCAGAGTTCGTATAGGGACAAACCTCATCATAGTCATCCTCAAAACCTTCTGTCGTACCCTCTGCTGAAAAAGGCAGGCCGGTAACAATAAAAGGGTTCTCAATCTTGTCACCCTCGGTGCCGCCACCGCCACCACCGCCTGGCCCTTGCCAGATCAGCAGCATTTCCTCATCGCCTGGAAAAGACATCAGGTTTGAAGGCGCAGCAGCTATCCACTCTTCAGGTGTCGCGCACAACGTCTCACTCGGCACAGAGACTGCGTTATCTCCCTCGTAAGTAACCGTAACATAGTAGCAGTACTCAGTTCCATTATCTAGGCCTGTGTGTGCATACTCTAGTTCAGTTGTTTCTCCAAGGACATCTCCATTTCCACTGTGAACGGTGTACCTTGAAAACACACCACACTCTATTGGTACATCTCTAATAATTTCAAAATTTCCGGCACCGGCTTTTACAGGCCCTGAAAGCTCGAGAGTTTCAAGAACTGATAAGTCATATTCATCGCCCTTTTCAAAAGGAACTGGGTCTAAATAAGAAACTGATGTTGCCCCGTACCATCTACCTTGCGTGTCAAACACCACCTCATACTCTGTGTAGGCCTCGGGAACAAAGGTATAGATAGCGGTACCATCAATATAAAGAACAAACCCGCCTGAGTTACCATCCCCAAACGTGTCATAGATTGTGAACGTATAGTTACCGTGCTCTATATCATATTCCCAGGTATATAGCTCACCAGCACTTGTGAGATCACCAGGAGAGATAGAAGCAATCACCGCACCTGTACCATTGTTAACTAAATCCCAAGAGATCTCTGTTGGCCAACTATCTGTGGTAATAGCAACCATAAACGTAACCAAAAAAGGATTCGCTGGCTCATCCCAATAAACAATATTCTGACCGTCGCCACCAAGAACATTTAGGTTCTCGATTGGGCAAATTTCCTGAGCATTGGTGCCACTTATAATGAAACTAGCTAATAATAAAATCGTACGGACGTTTTTCACTGTTTTTTCCTCCAACAATTATCAATAATAAATTAGATTATTCAGATCTAAGAAGATCTGGTTATAGACGACTCGAATTTAGTAAGTCCTACCTCTTTTTCAATTGTTTTTTATGACGAAAATTATCATTTTATTTAATTATATACTGCGCTGAAAACTGATAACCCATTTCGTATCATTTTCCAGGTTTTTACCATCTTTAAATAAAATAAACGGGAAATCCAGTCTAAGATAAAGCGGCTTATCATAGACAGTGCTACTGAGACGGATGCCTATGCCTGCATCGCCTAGCTTACGTATAGTACCACTATTGTAAAAAATACCTCCATCTGCAAAAAATGCAAGCTCAAAACTGATAGGCCTATCCTCCAGATACCCTTTCACATCAACTCGCTTATTTACCATAAAAATTTCACCGGTCACAGATCCCCCTGCATCAGCGCCTTTTTCATTTTGACTCACAAGGCCTCTTATATTGCCCTCACCAGCCATGTGATAGTTGTTATTAATCTCGCTAAGCCCAAAAAAACTATCCTGATTACGTAAATAAGATATCCGGAACATCTCTGCTGAACTGTTTCCCTCAATATTGTAGGCTTCTTGATTTGGCACCCCACTTTTATTGGTCCAAATTTTCCCTGCAAATACTCTTCCTCTATAGCCGCCATAAGTAAACCCCGTAAATTTATTCAGCAGATTATCTTCAGAAAATGGGGCAGATGATTCCACCGAAGAGATCAAAGTGATCCGATTAAAACTCCAGTCAGAATATGGATCAATAGAGGAAGAAATCTCCGATTCAATATCAATTAGTTTATTATCTATTTTATATTTTAGGTAAAGCACCGCAAGCTTACCCGGATCAAATAAATTGGTCCTAAGAGTGTCAACCATGGGCTGCATATAAAAACCTGCTTTAGAAATATGATACGGGGATTTTAAATAGGCTCGAGACCAGGTTTTCTCTATCTCCATCCCAAGCTCCTGAAGGCCTGGCTGGTTAAATCCCCATAGTTTCAGTTTTGAGTGCCTTAAAAAATGAACAGGCTTATGCACATTTAAATACGACCAATAAAAATTATTTTGATTTGACACCGTATCTTTGTTCATCCCATAATTAAACCAGAACCTTTTCTTTTCCCAGTGTCCATAAGTGCGGTCTATTCTTAGACCAGGTGTATAGCCATCCTCTTGATTATAATATAGCGAAGGGAGCCACTTGTAAACAATTGTATCTCTGGGATTATATTTCATACCCGGCCAGTCAAAAATAAATTTATGATCCATTTTGGTCGTATTGTTCCTAAAGTCAACGTCCATTGTCTGCACGTCTGGATCTAGGGTGATTCGGATTGGTTTAGAGGAGACAGTATAGCTTATAAAATCACTTGTTCTCCACAGATGATTATTCCACCAGATTCTATGACTCTTTCCATCCTCAAGCTCTGTCTCAATCAAAAGAGGCATATATCTATTCCCAAGACTTTCTATACCAAGATCAATATTATAGGAGCCATTATCATTTTTCTTTTTTCTCCAAGAATTGATCTTATAGTCCATCACCCTTGCATCATGGAGCCATGCATCAAAAAACCAGTTGAGCTCTTTTTTGGTTGAGTTCTCCACAGAACTAATAAACCTATTTTCATTCACATGCTGAAGCTTCCATTTTTTATAATAGTCCTGGATTGATTGGTAATAGAGCGAGTCTCCTAGCAAATATTTTAGCTCGTTAAGCATAAGTGAAGGCTTGGTATAAGCATTCTGCCGATAGGCTGAACCGTTTTTAAAATGATAGCTTGAGCGGCTGATTGGCTCATCGTGGCCGCTTGTTATATACCGGATAGAGTACCACTGATCACTGTGCAGTCTGTTAGTATAAGACCAAAATTTTCGCTGGTAAGGATCTGTCCAATCATCAGACTGAATATCAAAACCTTTTGACCCATAACGGTCAATCATATAGTCACGTGTCTGGGCACTTGTAAAGCCCTCATCCATCCAGGCCTCATCAAGCTCGTTGTTTCCTAGAATACCATAGAACCATATGTGGCCTATTTCATGAACAATCAAACTCTCACTGTCACTGCCATCCATTATAATCATAGGATACTCCATTCCTCCGCTTCTAACTCTGTCAGTGTTCGTAACCTGAGGATAGGGATAGTCACCAAAATTATTTGTCAGCCACTTCAGCGCCCTAACCGAGCGCTGTCTTACAACACGATTCCAATCACCAGCGTTGACCCTATTGTAGAGCACATGAACATCAGTATCATACAACATATCATACTCATACAAAAAGTTTGGTGATGCTACCCAGGCAAAATCATGGACATCCTCCGCTAAAAATCGAACCTTTCTAGTTTGATTCTTTTTTGGCTTTTTATAGCTCTTTTTAAACTCCAGTAGCCACTCATCAAAATCAGCGGAAGTATCGACCCTAACACTTTCCCAACCAGGATCCCCGCTTACCACGATTCCAGATGCTCCAATAATAAATCTTTCTGGAAGCTCAAAAGTGATGTCAAAGTCTCCAAATTCTCCATAAAACTCACCCTCAGCATGAAACGGCTGTGCGTGCCATCCTCGTTCATCATATGCAGCCATTTTTGGGTACCACTGTGCCATATTGTACTGGCCGTCAACAAACCCTGCTCTCTCAACCATCCCGCCAACGTGATGGTTCCAATCAAGATCAATCCGAATCTCCTCACTTGGAAGCAATGGTTTTTTTAATCTTGCGTGTAAAACAGTATCATCTATTTTATAATCCAAAAGAATGATATTTCCCTCTTTCACAATCGTAAAATTTCGTATGTGTATTTTGCTCTCATACCCTTCAAGACCATCTTTAAAATATTGTGCTCTTGATGCTCTACCATAATCATTCATGTATTCCCTGTGTTTGACCGATCCTATTTGGAAAGCATTTGGATATAAATGCATATAGATCTCATGAAGCTTATCCGGGGAATTATTTTTATATATGATCGTTGAACTACAGGCCAATTGCCTCACGCTGTCAATAAGGACTACATCCATCTTATAGTCTACTGACTGCTGCCAATAGCTAAAGCTTCCTGCATTGGAAATATTAAAGAATAAAACGGAAAAAATAGCTAGAGATCGAAAAAGATTCATCAAATAGCTTTTTTACTTATAGATAAGGTTGGAGATCCTGATAAAACACAGCGCCTGGCCTAGCACCTCTGTATGTTTTTACGATATATCCATCACGATCAATTAAAAACGTTGTGGGGACTGCTCTAGTACCAACTCCTGTCACTCTCCCATAATCATTAAATGCTCTGTAGGATTCATACCTGTCTATATCGGTAAGTATGGTATAATTAATTTTATAGTAATCTGAAAAGCGCTTTATGTTCTCAGGTGTTCCAGATTGCACCGCTACACCAACAATTTCCAATCCGTCATCATTATACTCATCATAAAGTTTAATAAAATCCGGTATCTCTCTCCTGCATGGCCCACACCATGTACCCCAAAATGTCAGCATAATAACCTGCCCAGAAAATGCGGAAAGATCAAAAATATTTCCCTCTAAATCGGATAACAAAAAATCAGGCGCCTTAATCTTATCCAAAGTTTTAGGAGTATTCGTTTTATTTTTCTGCTTTTTTGATTGTATCGGTTTTTTGTTTTTAATATTTCTATTTTTACTTCTTTGTGATGCTATTTTTCTGCTCTTCGGTACCTGAACTTTAACAACATTATTATCTGCCTCAACTTTTGCAACAGATTTTTTTTCTAAGGCAGACTCTTTCTTGGATTCTGAGACAGAATCACTAGCACATCCTGCGATAATAACTAAGATTAGTATTATGTAATATTTTTTCATACTAGTTCAATAAAATATATAAAGGACCAATCAGCATAAAAACCTGAAATTAGATTAATTATTATCGGTGCCATAATATTCATCAATACCTTTTGAAAGAAAATGTTCAAAGCCATTAGGAATATAGCCACCTGTGTCAGAAATAGTTGACTCATTCTCAGGATCTAAAATCACATAATAAGGCTGCGTCGCTGTCTTGTATCGTTCAAACTGCATCTGCGCAAATAAAGAACTCAGCGAGTCCTTTTTATCTACATAAAGCCTCGCCAGAACCATTGTATCAAACTGTTCTCTTATCCTTTCCAAAGTAAAAACCCTGCGCTCCATCACCCTGCAATTAGCACAATAGATACCTGTGAAATCAAGAAACAAAGGCTTGCCCTCTTGTTTCGCTTTTTCTAGCGCGCCATCATAATCGTCTACGAACCACCCTTCTTTAATTGCGATTTCATCCTCGGTCGGAGGCGGAGGGACCATTGCCTCAATGATCTCATCTACAAATCTGGGGAGACCACTATAGTGATATGTTGGTCCAGAGTTTAGTGAAAGTCCCACCGGAAGAAGCACGATTAACGTAATAATTATACCTATAAAACCAGGTCTTGGCCTATCTTTTTGGGAGTTTGATTGGAACGAATACAATCCCAAAAGATATAGGATCAGAGCAGTACCAATTAGCAAAAACAAACCCAACACTATGGTCCTTGGCATAAGCCCAATACTCCACTCAAGATCTGGTACCCATAAAAATTTCACGGCAGCTGCCAGCTCAATAAAGCCAAAAACAACTTTTAGTTTTTCCATCCAAATTCCTGACCTTGGCAATTTTTCTAAGGATGATGGAAACAAAGATAATACTACAAAGGGAAAAGCAAATACTATCCCATAAACGCTCATTCCAAGTAGACTGGTAAAAAGACCGCTCGCGGTTCCACTGGCCGCAACAACCAGCAACGATCCAACAACAGGAACCGTGCAGCTAAAGCTGGTAATCGCAAACGCCACTCCTAGGATAATTGAACCAATATATGCATTCTTTGCAGACTGACCAGCCTGGTCTGTTTTACTAAGCAAAGCGCCTGTGATATTCACGTTTACAATGCCGAACATCCACAAAGCAAAAAATATAAATAATAATCCTAGAACAAGATTTAGCCATGCGTTTGTCGCGATAAAATTCCCAATATTCGCATAACCAGTTTGAACCGCTGCATCATTCACTCCCCACGATAGGAAACTAACTACCAGTCCAATAATAATAAACGTTCCCGCTATTCCGGAGCCGTATAGAACCGCTACGCTTGTTTTTCCGATGTGCTTATCTTCAGAAAGTTTTCCGAAGAATGAGATGATGATCGGAATCATCGGATATACGCAAGGCATAACCCAGCTGAGGATCGCACCCCCAATCGCTAAAATAATTATGCTTAAAATCGATTGGTATTTATTTCCGCTAACGGTATCACTTTCTTTTGAGAGTAGAACAAGCTTATCCGGACGCGGATCACCTTGCTCTACGATAACGGAAAGAGTATCAGATATAGTAGTAGGTGGATAACAGAGCCTCTGATTACAAACCTGAAAAAACATGCTCACACTTAGCTCATAGGTACCAGGGTCTATATCTCTTTTTAACCGAGCAGATATGGTGAACCTTGTGTCTCCACTGTGGTAGTATGATGTTACATCAAACCCTGGGTCAAAATCCTCTACCGGCTCAGGCTCAATAATATGGCCTACCATTTCAACAGCATCTCCTGATAGACTAATCTCTGTTGGATAAGGCCCCTCTACAATCTTATGGATGGAATATATTTTCCACTGATCATCCATTGCAGCATCAACATGGACACTAATTACCTCTCCTGCCCTAGCAGGAGATCCTGTACCCACACTAATAGACACTGGGTTGAAAATCTGTGCCCAGATCAAGCCTGAATAGACAAACAAATAACTGACGAAATATTTTACCATAAAGCCGGGCGAATATTACTTAATGCAATTAAATAAGTTATAGAAAATATGGTCTTCTTTTGGGCGAACATCCATTACTGACCTTAACGCATTCTCTGCCGCATCACGTCCGCTTTCTAATAAATCATCAAACTTTCCAAATTCAGACCAGTGTAGTCCCAGAACATTGGGGCTTATAAGAATGTCTGCATCCTGAGAAATCCTTTTTTTAAGCCGTAATGATGTTATGATATCAGACCTTCTAACAATCTCGATCATATTGGGGTTACTTAAAGGTTTAACACTGTAGTTGGTGATATCGATCGCCATCACAAGCTTAGTCAGCTTTTTTAATAAATATACTGGAATCGGTGCTGTAACACCGCCATCAACTAATAATCTTCCATCCTTGTATGTTGGTTCAAAAAATCCAGGGATTGATGAACTCTGCACAATTGCCTCTTTAAGGTCTCCACTTTCATGGACGAAATCTTCTCCAGCTTGAATATCCGTCGCTAATATTTTGAGCGGAATTTTTAGCTCTTCGAATGTATCAGCGGGGAGCAGGAAATCAACTGCTTTTTCAAGAATCTCTCGACCAGAAACATATGACCTATTGAGCCCCAGTATCACCATATAGTGTTGTTTGACCTTAGAGGTTACCTTATTGAGGAATGTCTCCTGGTTTCTCCCATCTAACAACTCGCCTGAGTTGAACTTTCTAAACGCCTCATCATTCATAAATGCTCGGAAACGCTTCTCTATCCAGGTCGGGTCAAGGGTCGCGGCATACATCGCGCCAACTGTTGAGCCGGCACTTGTACCCGCAATTATATCAGGCCTTACCCCGGCATCATGAAGAACCTGGATTGCACCGATATGTGCAGCACCCCTGGCTCCCCCTCCTCCCAGCGCAAGACCTAAATATGAAATACTCATCTATTTTTTATCTTCCAATCGAACCTTCATCTCTATTCGATCGTCTGGATTATCTCTTGCATCTCTGGACACACCAACAATCGCATCTACCACATCCATTCCGCTTGCCACTTTTCCAAAAACCGTATACTGGTTATTCAAAAAAAGAGAATCTGCAACACAAATAAAAAACTGACTCCCTCCGCTATCAGGATCCTGAGACCTTGCCATGGAAAGAATTCCACGCACATGAGAAGTGCTACTAAACTCAGCAGGTAAATCCCAAGATGACTCTTCAGACTCGGTACCTATACCAAAATATTTGGCAGCGTTCCCACCAGTTCCGTGACGGCTCCTATCCTCAGACTTTGTGAGTGGGTCACCTCCTTGAATCATAAACCCAGGAATAACCCTGTGAAAGGTTGTACCATTATAATAGCCATTTTGAGCGTGTAGCTTAAAACTCTCTACATGCTTTGGTGCTATGTCATCAAAAAACTCTAAAACAATATCTCCAAATTGTGTTGAAATAACTGCGCTTTCTTCTTTCATTACTACCTTTTTCTTTCATGTTTTATATTTATTGGTTCTAAATTATTTTATTTTCATTCCTTTTACTCTAACAGTCATCTCAATCCTATTATTAGGATTATTTTTTGGGTCTTTTGGCTCGTTTACAATTGCATCAGCAACGCTCATACCGCTTACCACTTTCCCAAAAACTGTATACTGATTATCTAGAAAACGAGCGTCTGCAACACAGATAAAAAACTGACTCCCTCCGCTATCAGGATTATGAGACCTTGCCATGGAAAGAATTCCACGCACATGAGGAGTGCTACTAAACTCAGCAGGTAAATCCCAAGATGACTCTTCAGACTCGGTACCTATACCAAAATATTTGGCAGCGTTCCCACCAGTTCCGTGACGGCTCCTATCCTCAGACTTTGTGAGTGGGTCACCTCCTTGGATCATAAAACCGGGAATAACCCTGTGAAAGGTTGTTCCATCATAATACCCATTTTGGGCATGTAGCTTAAAACTCTCAACGTGCTTGGTTGCTAAAGTATCATATAATTCTAATATAATCTCTCCATATTTTGTTGAAATAACTGCATCATTCGTTTCTATTTTAGCTCCGCAACTACAATATAATGTAATAGTTAAGATAAAAATTATTTTTTTGTATTGTTTCATTTTGTGTTTCTACTCCCTGGCTTCTGCACTGGAATAGCGGATAAACTATCCGGAACATCATCCGGCCCATAGCTTATTGCTTCCAGAGCAATAATTGAAAATTGATTTTGATGAAGGTTTACTTTCCCATTGCTCCTGTCAACCATTACCCCAACTCCTGCAATAGTGCCCCCATGTTTTACTACCTGATCTATTACTTCATTCACAGATCCTCCTGTTGTGATCACATCCTCGACCACTAAAATATGTTGCTCAGGATCAATCCCAAATCCTCTGCGGATACACATTTGACCTTCTTTACGCTCAGCAAAAATAGTCTGAACATTTAGAATTCGACCAACCTCTGTTCCTAAAACAACACCTCCTATAGCCGGTGAGATTACAGCTTCAATTTTTGTTTCTTTGAAATGATCCGCAATCATAGAAGCAAAACGGGTTAAATACCTAGGATGTTGGAGAACTCTCGCACACTGAAAGTAGGATGGACTGTGCCTCCCAGAGGTTAGGATAAAGTGACCATCTAACAGCGCACCAGTATCTTTAAATATGGCTACTATTTCTTTGTTATTCACGGATTGCCTTATTCATTCTTGCTACAAAAGTCTCCGCTGAACTCCGTATTGCGGACTCGCTTAAATCCCCGGCAAAAGAAATGGATCTAGAAATATTGATCAGACCGATGCTTGAGCTGTTTCCCACCTTAATGCTATGCTCAAGGTCACCACCTTGTGCACCAACTCCAGGAATTAACAAAGGTAAATCAGGCACAATATTTCGAACCGTAGATAATTCTTCAGGAGCGGTCGCGCCTACTACCAGGCCAACATTGTCTCCTTTGTTTAGGCTATTTGCCCATACCGCGACGCTCTCGTAAAGATAGGACTTATTATTTATTTTTTGGCTTTGGAACTCAGCCCCAGAAGGGTTCGATGTTCTGCATAGAATAAACACGCCTTTGCCCTTATGACTAATAAACGGTTCTATACTATCAACACCTAGGTAAGGACTAAGTGTCACACTGTCAAAACCAAAATAATTAAATATACTTTCTGCATACTCTCTAGCCGTGTTGCCTATATCACCCCTTTTTGCGTCCGCGATTAATATAGGTCCCTCACCTATGTATTCAACTAAATCTTCAAGCCAAGAAAAACCTTTTGGGCCCCAACGTTCAAAAAAAGCGAAGTTAGGTTTGTATGCCAGAGCAAGATCCTTGGTTGCGTCAACAACAAGTTTAGAATGACTAATCATATCTTCCAGATCATCTGACCCAAGTAACTCAGGACTAATATCAATCCCAACACATAGGTATGAACCAATATCATTTGCGCGATCTATAAGTCTTTTATTAAAAGAGATCATAGACTCTAAATATACCTAGATTAAAAAACTTCTACCAAACCGATTTATTGGATAAACCAATAAAACAAAATTGTGAATGATAAAATAATTTCTGTAAGATTGTTTCGTGACAAAGACCGAATCCAACAAAAAGCAAGCCTCGGTCACAAAGGTTATTGCATCTAGCGGTTCGTTTAAGATCGAGCTAATAGATAAAATAGGTTCTTTAGACAGCCCCTCATTAATAGAAATATCTAAGTCTCTAGCAAAAGAATATGGCCAAAAATCGATTCTAACGGAAAAGACAATAGAAATCTATTTTAACCGCGATGGCGCACTCCCATTTGTCGCAAGATTCCAGGATCATATTATTGGCTACATTATCGGGCTGCCGCTAGAGTCACTATCGCAAAATCCCTGGGCAAGGCTAGATGAAAACTATGGAAAGTTTAACACAATCTACACCTATGCTTTTGTCATCAAAAATGAATACAAAGGTAATGGATATGCAAAAATATTGAAAAAGGTTTACCTTAATTGGGCAAAAAAAAGGGATGAAATTTTCTATATCACAGGTCACGTAAAACTAGGTATTGCCCCAAAATTTACCGGTGATATTAAAATTATTAATCAAATAGAAAACTGGCAGGGGACGGGCAAGGTATTTGAATATTATCGTAGAAACCTTGACCCTGAAGAAATTTATGTTTCTAAACCTGATTCGCCAAAGGCAAATACAATATAAATCTTGTTACTGACAGATACTGTGAATGGCGCTGCTTGATAAGTCTTTTAGTGCTCTTATGCTGGCTCTTTCAACAAAATCATAGTCTAATGCCTCTGTTTTTGCAATTACTTGAGAGAATAGACTATTACCAGTTTGCCTGTACTCTAGACTTAAAATAAAAAATGCCTCAGACTTAAACGGTTGCTTTCTGCTTTCTCTTCGCATATTTTCTTTTGTGGCGACCTCAATATTCATTAATAATTCTGCCTGCTGATTATTATCCACAAATTCTGCACCATAATTATTCTCAAAACATCTTTTAATTGAATCATAAATAGCTGAGTATTCTAGACCAGTTCCCAGTGTTGATATTGACTCAGTTGAGTAAATTTTAATATTACGAGGTATAATCGTTACATTAGAAAAATTTTGTTTTACTGAGAATAAATCTAAATAGTTTCCCTTTAATATCTTTTTATAGTCGACGCCAATAGTAAGAACATAGGAAGTTTTTGAAACTACGTTTGGTAATAATACGGAAAAATCATTAGTCGAATCAGAGATCCAATTTTGCGAATCATATACGCCACCATATTCCATATACACATCAATACTATCAAGCCTCATATGGTTTACTTTGTCAACTACTCTAATAGTTAACTCTTGTTGATCATTCGATATAGGAACAGAATTAAGATATCTTGGATCAAAAGTAAACAACACTCTATCATTATAATCATTCAGTATATATTTCACCTTATTAATCATTTTACTATTGGAATTTTTTGATTGCAGTTCCTTCTTTATAATGAAATCTATGAAACCTACTATCATCTGTATTGCTTCGGACAATAATAAAAAATTTTCCTTTCCGGGTGGTCCCTCTATCCTACTGAGTGTTTCTTCAATGTTTAATTCCTCTAGTCTTTTTTCTAAACTCTCAGAGTAAATTTTCTTATTGAGGCTTAGGAGAATATATTTCTTTTTTCCATCGGTGTAATTCTCCACCTCCTTTGTGAGGGTTTTAATAATATCGATTCTCGTGGATATAGCCCGATCACAAATACTTTCTAGTACTGTATCTCTAATGTCGAACTCGTTATTGATATTTTTCTTTATCTGATGATATATCTGTTTTTGGATAGACTCAATTGCTATCGTTTTTGGGCTTACAGAGTCACCAACGGCTAATGATCCAATACCAAACCAGTGATCATTATCCATATTCTTACCGCCTACCCAGTCTGGTTTTCTAGACTTGACCTTAGTCGCTGGTTCTGGTTCTGGTTCTGGTTTTGGACTGCAAGACTCAATAAAGAACATGACAATCATCAAACACAGAAACCGGGATAGATGATCTTTTAGCCAATTAGATCGGATCTGACTGATTAGATCAGCCACAGATACCAAGGCCTAGCGCTTCAGCTAAATTTTTTAGAGCGTTAATCCCTGCCTTTTCAATAGATTGAAAATCAGATCCTTTTTGCTCTGATATTTCTTGGTTAAAAACCTCCACATTTGTTCGAGTATCTGTAAGACTGATTGATCCGGAAGCATGGACAAAATACGGGTATATATCGCTGACTCTTTCTTTATGTTCAAGCGTGGATACTTGCAGCCTAAGAAGAATATCAGAATCCTTTTTATCCTTTACGAAAATTGCAGAATACTTATTGATGAAACACTGCCTTATCGCATCAACCACTTTTGAACTAGGTGCGGTATCATCCAAATCCTTAATTATATTTTCAAAATAAATTTTTGGGGCTGATAAGACTACGGTTAACGGAAAAGTCTTGGATTTGACATATAATAAACGTGCGGTAGCTGGACTCATCATCGCGCTGTAGTCTACCTCAAAACTAAGAACATAGCTTCCGGTTTCATGCAAAATAGGCTTGGTCTGGTACAAGGTGGTTCCGTCATCTTTAGTAAGGATTAGATCATGATGATCAGAGTTACTAAACCTTGTTGCGATCCAGGCTCCTTTTATATTATTGCCTGAAAGCTGATCAGTCGCACTAACCCGTATCCTTTTGTTATCATTAATCAGTGGCATAGACTCTAGAAAATCTGGATCAAAGCTGATTGAGATCCTGTCATTGTAAGCTTGAATATAATCTCTGGCGATATCTACAATTCCTATTGGTCTCTCATACTTACTAGAATCATCAATCATAGGATAGTAATCTAAAAACATACTTATTGTGTCTACTGCTTTAGATATATTTTTAAAACTATCTGCAGAAATATTTTTATCAATACTATTAACTAGGCCTATCGCTGCATTTTTGGCTTTTTGCTTATCATTTAATATACCGTTTATATATTTTTTCTTATCGAGCCTCGCCAGCGCATACTCGTAATTTTTATCCTTATATTTTTCAGCAGTTTCCATGTGCATAAGGCCCCTGGAAACACGCGATTTTATAATCTGGTCCATGTATCCAATAAAATTCGTACCGGTTGAGTCCGAAACATGTTTCAATCGAGACTTTAACCGCTGCTTAATTAATCCTGATATTTGACCAAAGGCAATATCATCCAGATCTTCTCCTTTATTATTCCCTACTTTCATCTTGGCAACTCCATATAGGTACAGACTGTCCTCAGTTTTACCATCGATCCAACTTGGAACAGCAGGAGCAGGAGCAGGAGGCACTACCGGTGCCGGAGGAGGTTTTGGTGTACAAGATAAAATCAGTAACAGGAATATTTGTAATATGTATAAACCGTATCTCATTTAATAGATCTAAGGTGTACAATAAGATTCAATATCTCATCATCATCGTAACCTTGTTTATAGTAACTTACCTTCCCACCTCGATTAATCACTACCGTAATTGGAACTAGATCTGATCTAAACATTTTCAGAGCCGTACCATATCTATCCATAATCACAGGAATCGTATACACCTGATTTGTAACAAAAGATTTTAAATACGCTTGATCTTCAAAAACATTTACCAAGTAATACTGGATGTCAGTGTTTTTCATGCCTGCTTTAATCTGATGAAGATCAGAAACCATTTTCAATGACAGATCATTCTCAGACGAAAAAAATACTAAAACCATCGGCTGTTCTTTTAATATATCCCTTGAGTGTACAAATCCACTGCCACTAAGGCTTTCCAGAGAAACGGGGGGAGCTGTTGAACCAATCAATAGACCATGATCTAATGTGTTTGCACTGGCCTGAATAATGAACATAAAATAAAAAATAACAACATATTTTAGTGAACGAACTCTATAAATAATCATAGTTCGCTAGAATTTCTCTGAACGCATTAAACTGTTCATATATCATGTCAAACTCATAAAGATATTTCCCCTTAAAATATACTCTTATCCTGTTTGCGTTATGAAAATTTAGAATCTGGTCTGTGTCAATCAGATCGTCAGAGGTCTCTTGATTTACAAATCTTGATTCAATTTTATCTTTTTTTGTTTCATCAATCTTTATGGTTAGCCTCTTATTATCATCTGATAATAGTTCAATCTCATTATAGTTCATCCACTGAGGATCATGATAGTCTGACCCACTCTTGTCTATATAAGTAGACTTAATTCTAAATACTTTGTTATTGGACTTGTCTACTGTCATGTATAGCTCGATACCAAAAGAAATTGTGTGCGCAACCTGACAGATAGTTGTTCTAAGCGTTCTATAATAGGTTATGTTCTTTTTTTTGTCAAAAACCGATTCTATATTTTTCTCAATAGAATCAACCATCTGGGTCTCTCTTTTTCTTTTCCGCTTTTCCCTTTTCTTTTGGCGAGCTAGTTCTTTCTCATACTCCCTTTGCTTTTTATATGCCTGGTCATACTTTTTTTCAACTTTAGACCTGTCCCAGTCTGGATATTTTTCTGATATTAGAATTAACAGTGTCATACAGTCATTGTATTGTTTTTGTTCAAAATGTGAGTGAGCTTTTGAATATAATGTTCCTGGAAGCTGGGATACGCTGTCCATCTTGGCTTTCATAGCCCCCAGCTCTTTTTCTAGCCTACCAATATCTTTGAGTCTGCTCTGTAGATTTTTGTTTTCTTTTTCAAGGCCGGTTACTTCGCCCTGTAGACCATCTACCTCACCCTGGAGATAGTTGACCTGATTTTTTAATTCTTTTTTTTCACAACCTGGAACGGTAAACACAATAATAAATAAAACGATAAAAGAAACGTAACGTTTTATAATAAAAGATTTACGTATTCCACTCATCGGATATCAATTCCTAATCCGGCAGATGCTGAGACCCAATAAGTAGTTCCACCAGTGTCAAATGATACAATATTCATCCTGCTTGAGACAGATAGAGAAACAGGAAAAGATCCTAAAAACATATTCAAATCATAGCCGCCAATAAATCCTGAACCATGATCATAGCTAGGTATACCAAGTATAAAATACTTTTCTAAATTTTCTCCACCAATTTTTATGATCTTCCCAAGGTTAAAGAATAATGCTGGTCCAGAGCCAGAACCAAAATAACTTGCGATAGTGTCTTCCGGTGCCTCAAAAGAATATTTACTGCTCTCATAGCCTAATGAGGTATAAACCGGACCGATTCCTATGCCTAAAGGAGTCCTTATTGATAACGCAGGCTCAAAAAAGGAGGCATGATCAGAGAGTGAGGTTCCCTTGGCCAAGGGTTTTCCCAAGCCTGAGCCTATACGTAATCCAGTGAGCATACTTTTACCAGATGTTCTCTTTTTCTTTTTTCTTTTTTTATCTTTTTTAGTAGATGTCTTTACCACCACCAAATCTTTTACCGGTTCAACTTCTTGTTCTATTTCTATTAGATCTTTTTGTACAGCGACCGGCTTATCGGCAGACAAATCTATTTTTTCTTTTTTTAAGCTATCAGATGGCATTGATGCTAGTTTAAAATCAGATAGCAATCTGTCTATATTATTTTTTAGGTAATCCTCAAAACCAATCTCACCCCCGCCCCACTCATAGCCGTCCTCTAGCTGCTCATCTTCAATGCCTAAGGAGGCTAATCTTTTTATTAGCTCGCTGTAAGCGTTATTATCAAACTCAGCATTTTCACCGATACCAAGCTCTGAACGAAGCTGGTTCAATTTTTGATTATAAACAGTGCTGCTATCTTGAGCTAATAGACAAAAAGATAAAAAAAGAACACTGATAATGAGGCTATGTTTCATGACATAAATATACTTATAACGTAATGCGTAACACTATTCATCCGTAGCTATAATATCTAAAAAATATAAGGGATAAAGAGTTTGCTCTTTTTTTTGTATTCATCAAACTCAGGATATCTAGACAGAGAGCGATCTTTCTTAATCATATTTGGGAACCATACGATGGCCATCATCAGTACGAGCACTATTAGAGGCAGCCAGTGCATGGAAAGCAGTGCGAAAGATAGATAGATCATAAGCTCACCAAAATAATTGATATTTCTGCACCTGCTCATGATTCCGTTATCAATAAGCTGTCCCGGACGCTGCTCCAGCATCGTGTGCTTGTACATGTCTGAAGAAAAATGTAAAAACACCCCATACCCGAATATGCTGACACAAAACCCAATAAGCCATGGGGGCGCAACCTGCGGTATTCCATTATTAAAAAACCCTGAGTTTATGATCCATCCAGAGGCCCAATAGAGAGTCAAACCGAACCACATATAAAGTCCATACCATACTGAAGTCTCTCTCTCCCAGGTACGATCCGGAAACAAAATACTTTTTGATATCCAGAGGATGCCATAGGTTCCATGGAGCGCTAGATAGACCCACGATGTTACACTGTCCCATGTTCCATAT
>UINC01000938.1_pt1 | contig 36164 bp, 31 predicted proteins | sample 5385821 | NCBI WGS metagenome assembly UINC01 (sample SAMEA4666929, study PRJEB26691) | marine metagenome | isolation source: Pacific Ocean | place: Pacific Ocean | collected 2011-10-13 | reverse complement strand
GTAAGGCAGAGGCCTGCAAAGCCTTTATTCCCCGGTTCGAATCCGGGCGGCGCCTCTAGGGTTTCGGGAGTTACCCACATTACGGCTGGCCATATCCTGGCCATAGAAAGGGCCTCAGCGACGCGCTGATACCCTTTTTTCTTGTTTGTGACCCATCCTCACGAGACGAGATTCTGTAACTCGTCGGCCGTCCTGTGGACGGTCCTCCGAGCCGCTCCTTCACAGAACGCGTCAACATCCGAGAGAGCGCCGGTAGACGCAAGCAGTCGCCCGTCTGGGGCGGCGCATCTCAGACGATGACCTCCTTTGAGATCGTAATGTCGCGTTCTTGCGACAAGCCTGATCGATATGTATGATCTCGGCTTCCCGTCTGCCACTAGGGGCGGCCTCATATCGCCGATGAGCGGTGCGCCGGCCCCAAGATGATTCATCCAGAGGAACCCGATCGGGACGACGGTGAGACCAACGGCCAACCCAACGATAGGCGGGCGATTCAGTGATCGGCGTAGGATCTACGCGATCCTGGCCGCGTCGGCATTTCTTATTGGAGCCGTCGGAGACTCGCGTCCCTGCCCGCATCACGAGTCCCTTCCCGTATTCGTCTCTGCACAGTTATCCACTCATGGAGGGCCCGGTGACGGGTCGGACCGCGGCGTAGCCCATGGAGGGGATCAGAGCGACACCACGCCCGATGCCCACGACTGCCTGTGCGTCGACATGTGCGAGGTCGACGCCCCGACTGAAGAGACGCCGTCGGACAGTGAAGTTCCCGAGCCGGCCGGTATCGATGATGCCCATCCAGCGTCCGCCAAGCAGGTCTTCCACCCTCGCCCCACGGCTGTCCTCAGTCCGCTTCCCAACGCTCCACCAAACCTAGTGTAGGGTCCGAAAAGGGATCCACCTCGTCCGGCCCGTTGGCCAGCTCCCGTCACGTTGAAAATCGAATCAAGCTGGGTACACCGGCTGGGTAGCTTTGTGACCGTATCCCATAAAGGAGTAAAGAGGCGAACATGTTGAAAACATACAAATACAGTGGTCCGGCTTTCTTTGGGTGGAGCGCCGCGGCGTATGCCGTGCTCCAAATCGTCGTTTCTCTCGCCCTAACCGGCGGTGCACTGGGTGCGCAAGAGGTCAGGGGCCGCGTGTCGAGTGCCGAGGGTAGCCAGCCCATTGGCGGTGCCGTGGTTAGACCCGTGGGTGGGGAAATCTGGGCGACGACTAACGCGTCTGGCGCCTACACTTTGGTGGCCAGCGCAGGTACGTATTTGGTGGAGGCCAGTGCCCTGGGCTACCGCACCCTCAGGCAGGAGGTGACGATCGGGGGGGGGCAGGTGACGACGTTGGACTTCATCCTGGAGAGTCGCCCGTTGGCCCTCGACGGAATCTCGGTCTCCGTGCTCCGGCCGGACCTGGTCCCGCAGGCCACGTTGGCGGGCCGGGAAGTCGAGGAGGCCAACCCGAAGGACGCGGGTGAGCTCTTGAGGGCCCTGGACGGTGTGGAGGCTGTCCGGCGGGGGCCACTCGGACTGGATCCGGTGGTACGCGGCCTGCGAGAAACCGAGGTGGGCACGTACCTGGACGGGGCCCGGATGTTTCCTGCCGGGCCCGCCCGCATGGATTCTCCGCTCACGCACTTGGATCCCAGCGCGATCCGCTCGATCCAGGTCGTGAAGGGTCCCTACGCCCTCACGTGGGGTGCCGGCAACCTCAGTGCGATTCGGGTGGAGACGCAGCCTCTTCCACGGCAGGAAGCTGGGCCAGTTGGGAGCGTGGCTGCGGGTTACGACTCCAACCTCCAAGCCTCGGAGACCACCGGAAAGGTCTTCGGAAAGAACGGGAGGGTGTCGTACTTCGTCATGGGCGCCTGGCGCCAGGGCGACGACTACGAGTCGGGCGCCGACGATGCGGGCAACCGTACTCTGATTCCCGGAGACTTCGAGTCGTGGGAGGGGCGTGGCAAGTTCGGCTTCGACCTTGGAGAAAATTCCACGCTGGTGGTGGGCGGTGGCTACCAGGAGCAGGGTCCCATCGACTACCCGGGGCGGCTCCTGAACGCGGACTTCTTCGAGTCGACGAACTTTTCAGCGCAGTTCAACTGGTCCGGCCTTGGCACCGTTCGAGGCCTCGAGATCCAGGCGTACCGGAACGCCGTCGATCACGGAATGACGAACGTCGGCAAACCCACCGCCATGGACATGCCGGGGCGGATGCCCCCCTTCGCGCTGGACATCACGGTGGCGTCAGCGATGACGGTCGCCGGCGGTCGTGCGGCCGCCGACCTGGTTCTGAACGATGCCTGGTCGGCGGAGGTGGGCGGGGATGTCTATCTGACCAACCGTGATGCGACTCGTGAGATCCGGAGGGCCTCCACTGATATGCTCATGTTCACATCCTTGATGTGGCCCGACGCAGACATCGACGACATCGGAGCCTTCGGGCGGCTCGCCTGGACGAATGGTCAGACCCGTGTCGCGGGCACCGTTCGGGGTGACTTCGTGTCGGCGAGCGCCCCCACCGCGAGCGACTATTTCTTGGAAAATGTCGGGACGGATCTGGATGAGTCCGAGACGAACCTGAGTGGAGCCCTGACGGTCTCCACCGACCTGACGCCGAACTGGACCCTCGCTTTGGGCGGCGGGACAGTGGTACGCACCGCGGATGCGAGCGAGCGGTACTCGGATCGAGTTCCTGCGTCCAAGGCTCAGATGGCCGCTGAGTTCATGGGCAACCCCCAACTGGCCCCGGAACGGAGTTGGCAGGGCGATGTGTGGGTGGACGGAAGTTTTGAGCGATTCGCTGTCCACGTGGGAGCGTTCGCGCGAAAAATTGACGATTACATCACGATTGAGGCCACGGGCCTAACCAAATTGCTGCCGTTGTCTCCCAAGACCGTATTCCAGTACGTGAACGGCGAAGCCACCTTCAGGGGGGTGGACGCGTCCGTGACTGCCGCCGTAACCGAGGGCCTGACGTTCGATGCGGGAATCACGTACCTCCGCGGCCAGGATACAGAACTCGCCGAGCCCGCGCTCGGCGTGGCGCCATTCAGGACCTCTTTTGGCCTCCGGTACGAGGAGCCACTCGGGCGGTTCTATGTGGAGGGCTCGGTCAATCTGGTCGCGGAACAGAAACGTAATGCGCTGACTCGAGGCGAGACCGAGACCACCGGGTATGAAACGGGCGACGTCAGGGCCGGCTACGGTCTCCCGAATGGGGTAACGATACGCGTTGGAGTCCTCAACGTCTGGGATGAGAACTACGTCGATCATCTCAACGCGAAGAATCCGTTCAACGGTATCCAGATTGCGGAGCCCGGCCGAGTGCTGTTTGTCGATGTGGCTTGGAGCCCCTGATAGGGGTCTGGAGCTTCTTGACGTGGAGGTGAGCCTCACTTCCATGGTGTACGGGAGTTAGGCAGCTTCCGGTTCACGGAACGGTGGCCGGGTCCCACGGGACCCGGCCACCACCGAAACCGTAGACCCGCGACGATACACCGCAAACTGAGGGTCACACTCGGGCGGGTTTTCCGGTACTTCATCCTGGAACGGTGCCACGGTCACCGTCGGTGGCGAGCGCGTGATGCCTATTGACCCGCTCTTCCTGAACGACGACTCCATTACCACCGGAGGGGTTCTGGAAGACGAGTGGACATGTGAGATGCTCGATACGCTGGAGGAGAGACCAGCAGGCGTTGTGACGTGGCGTGCGTTCCGGACCGTGAGTCAGGCCCACGAGTTCCCCTCCTAGAGGGCGCCCACCGGTTTGACCGCATGGATGAGTACGTCACACCGGATTCACCTGCCTCCGTACTGGTCGTAAAGCAGTACGAGGGCCATGTTCGCTCCATGTTTAAGCGTTGGTTCGGATAGCCGAAGGACTCGGAAGCCTGTTGAAGGAGCACGACGGGTCGCGCACGGATGCCGTAACGTTCCGCTCGGAGTTTCCGCGGAAACTGCTGCACCTCGGTATGGGGGCCTTCGCGCTCCTGCTGCGCTGGCTGGCGCCGTGGCAAGCCATTCTCATGGCGTTGGCGGCCCTGGTCCTGAATTCGTTCTTTCTTCACGCCCTCACACGAGGGACTCTACTGCGGCCCTCGGAGCGGGACTCTCGCTTCTCACGGGGCGTGGTTCTTTATCCCGCAATCCTGCTGCTGACCTTTATCGTGTTTCGGTCACGCCTGGAGTTGGCGGCCGGCGTCTGGGCGCTGCTCGCCGTCGGGGACGGGATGGCCACGCTGTCCGGTCTGGGGCTCAAAGGCCCCGGACTGCCCTGGAATAGGGAGAAAACTTGGTCGGGCTTGGTGGCGTTCGTCCTGTTCGGGACCGCTGCATCCGCCCTGGTGATTCGCTGGGTCCAGCGGGCGGGGACATTGACGTTGGGCGGATCGTTGGTGCCCGACGGACTGCTGACGCTGGGCGGAAGTGACCCATCGGGGCGGATCGGAGATGCATTCCTGTCCGGTGGGACGGTTCTGCTGATCGGCTGTTTGGTGGCGGCCACGGCCGCTGCCCTCGCCGAATCGCTGGACAGCAAGGTCGACGACAACATTTTGGTGCCCGTGGTCGGGGGTGCCGTGCTCTGGGCAGCCACAACAGTAGATCCGGGGCTGCTCGTCGCAGCTGGAGCGGGCACTTCGAGTGGGGGCGGCGCATCGACCGGTTCGTGGGTCGTGGCCTGGCTGATCGGTGTGGTGATCGCGGTGCCGGTCACCGTCGTGGCCCACCTTGCGCGCGCGGTGGATCGAGGCGGTGCCATCGCGGGAATGCTCCTGGCCACGGTGCTCTACGTCCACGCAGGGTGGCCGGGGCTCGTGATGCTTGGCGGCCTCATGGTGATTGGCACTTCTGTCACCCGAGTGGGCTACGCGCGGAAGGGCGCCTTGGGTGTGGCGGAAGGACGAGGTGGGCGAAGAGGGATCGGCAGCGTCGTGGGCAACGCCGGGGCCGGGGTGGCGTTCGCTTTCCTGGCTGTGGCGACGCCCTATCCCGAGGCGTTCAGCATTGCGATGGTCGCGGCGTTCGCCACGGCTCTCTTCGACACTTCCGCGACCGAGATTGGTCAGGCCTTCGGGCGGCACCCTATCCTCCTAACGACGTGGCGGGCCGTGCCGGACGGCACCTCCGGCGGCGTGTCCTTGGCGGGCACTCTGGCCGGCGTTTGCGGTGCGACCGTTCTGGCGAGTGGCGGTTGGGCGATGGGTCTGGTCGCCGGACCGGCGGTTCTAGCGGTGATCTTCGGGGCGTTCTGCGGTTCGACTTTCGAATCGCTGCTCGGAGCGACGATGGGGAAGGGGAGTGGCTCCGATCACCACCTTCGAAACTTGTTGAATACGGTGGTCGGGGCCGGTGTGGCCTGGGGGCTGGTGGCTTGGCTTGGTGCTTGGCAGGTGTACTCCGGAGGTCCTGCTGAGCTTCCGTAGCCACTACCTGCCGCGCTCCCGCACGGGCTGGATTGCCGTCCTCGCGTTCCTCGGCCTGATGGCGCTGGTCCAGCCGCCCATCGTCTTTTGGGTGGACACACGCTTCGGCTCCGGCTGGGTCCTGGGTATGCCGTTCCTCTACGTCTACCTGGGCGCCGTCTACTTCGCGCTGATCGGAGTCCTGCTGTGGGCTGTCCGGAGAGGCGCCTAGGGATGGAGAGCTGGGTGGTCGCGACCGGGTTGATCCTTCTTTACGTCCTCGTCACCATCGTGCTGGGTGTTCTTGCCAACCGCGCGATGTCGCTGGATCTCGAGGATTTTCTCCTATATGGCCGCAAAGCGGGCTTCGTGGTTCTGTACCTCACGGTTGTGGCCAGTTACCACTCGGCGTTCGCCTTTCTCGGATCGGGTGGCTTTTTCTACCGGCATGGAATCGGTTTTTGGGAGGCCGGAACCTGGACCGTGCTCACCGGTGCGATCACCTACACCCTCGGGGTCCGCATCTGGGCCCTGGGTAAACGATTCCGCTACATCACGCCGGCGGACATGCTGGCCGACTTCTACGAGAGTGAGGTCGTGCGGGTTGTAGTCGCCTTGGTCTCCGTCTTCTTCACGATCCTCTACATCCAGGTTCAGGCGCAGGGCCTCGGCTACATCATTTCGGTGGCCTCGGGAGATCGGATTTCCTTCGAGGTGGGCACGTTCTTCCTCGTGCTCGTGGCGGGGGGATATCTGGTGGCCGGCGGGCTCAGAGCCGTGTACTGGACGGACGTGGTCCAGGGCGTTTGGATGTACGTGGCGGTGTGGGCGGGGGCGCTGGTTCTGTCCTTCCGGCTCTTCGGGGGACCGCTGGAGCTCTGGGCACGCGTGCGTGCAGAGCGGCCGGATCTGCTCTCACTGCCCGGACCGGAGGGCTACTTCACGCCAGGGATTTGGATCGGGATGACGGTAGCGCTCTCGTTCGGGATCATTCTCCAGCCGCACATCATGATTCGGTATTATTCGGCCGTGTCGGGCCGCACGATCAAGTGGCTTGGGGCCACCACGCCGATCTTCCTGATGACGTTGTACATCCCGGCCGCGTTGGTGGGCATGGGTGGGGCCATCGTCTTACCGGATCTCGCCGTCCCCGATCAGGTTTTTCCCGAACTTCTGGTTCGATACGCGCCCGCATGGCTCACTGGCCTGATTCTGGCGGGAGCGACCGCCGCGGCCATGTCGACGTTGGATTCGATCCTGCACGCCAACATGACGGTACTCACGCGCGACGTGTATCAGCGTTACATCGCCCCGGACAGGGAGCCGGGCCACTACGTCTGGGTCGGCCGGGGGATCGTGCTGGGACTCCTGGTCATTGCCTACGTCCTCTCGGTGCGGACGTTCGGATTCCTCGTGACGTTGGTGACACTTTCCGGGGCAGGGGCGTTGCAGCTCCTACCCGGCACACTTGGCGTGTGTTACCCGACGCGACGGCCGTTCACGAAGTCGGGCGTGCTCGCCGGAATCGGCGTCGGCCTGACGGTCCTCTACCTGACTCTGGTGACCTTCCCCCACGCGCTGGGGATACACGGTGCGATCTGGTCCATAGCCGCGAATTTCGCCACGTGCATCATCATCTCGCTATTCACGAAGGCCTCCTCCGAGGAGACCATCGGCCGGATCCACGGCGCTGTCGAGGACTACGTGTACGGATCGGGGGAGGAGGGGCTTGAGGAGGCGCTGAGGTCTTGAGGCTACGGGCAGTCTTCTACTTCCCCTCTCCCACCAATGCTGCACGTAGCAGACTCTGCGTGACCTCCGGATCGGCCGCCCCGTCGGTTTCCTTCATCACCTGACCGACGAAGAAGCCCATGAGGCCCGTCTTCCCGTCCCGGTAACCCTGGGCCTGGGCCGGGTTCGCTTCGATCAGACGCGCGATCACGGGCTCGAGCGTCGAAGCATCGCTGACCCTGCCCCAGCCCCTCGCTTCGATCACGGTGTCCGGATCTCCGCCCTCCTCGGCCAACACCACGAGCACGTCCCTGGCCGCACGTCCGGAGACTTCACCTTTCGAAACCAGCTCGAGGAGGCGGGCGAGTTCCAGTCCCCCGAAAGGCAACGTGTCGACCGGTCGACCCTCGAGGACACGAGGCACCTCGTTGACGATCCATTTCGCGAGACCGCTGTGGTCGACGGTGTACTCCAATCCCTCGTGGAAAAGCTCGAACAGGCCGGCGTCCTGCGCCAAAACGGACGCCTCGTTCGTGGCCAAACGGTGCGCTTCGCGTAGCCCGTCGTAGCGCAGGGCGGCTGCTGGATCCTCCGGGCGGGGATGGGTCACTGGTGGTTTCGATCCCGAACCTGCCGGCCGAGGTTCGGCCATTCCACCTTTGGCCGTTCTACTTTTCGCCGCTCCATGTGCCGCCGCCTCGCCTTCCGCCGCCTTTCGAACCTTCGCCCAGCTGTCCCGGAGTGTCACGGTACGGTTGAAGACCAGGTTATCCGGACTGGAGTCGACACTGTCGTGCACGAAGTAACCGGTCCGCTCGAACTGATATGTGGTGTTGGGCGGATCCGACGTAATGTTCGGCTCGATTCGGCTGTCCGAGAGGACGGTTAGAGAGTCGGGGTTCAGGTGCACGATGAAGTCTTCGCCGTCCTCCACGTTTTCCGGGTCCGGCACTGAGAACAGCCGATCATAAAGGCGGACTTCGGCCGAAACCGAATGGGATGCCGAGACCCAGTGAATGGTGCCTTCGACTTTGCGGCCGTCCGGCGTCGAGCCACCCTTGGTTTCGGGGTCGTAGGTACAATGCACCTCAGTGATCACCCCATTCTCATCCTTTACGACATCGGCGCAGCGGACAACGTATCCGTAACGCAGGCGCACCTCCCCACCGGGGACGAGCCGCCGGAACCCCTTCGGGGGGTGCTCTTCGAAGTCGTCGCGTTCGATGAGAAGTTCACGTGTGAACGGTACGAGTCGTGATCCCTCTTTGCCGACGTCCTTTGGGAAATAGGGCGCCTCCAATTCTTCGAGTCCGCCTTCAGGGAAGTTGTCGACTACGAGCTTGAGAGGCCGAAGTACGCACATCACGCGGGGAGCATAAGGATTCAACTCGTCCCGGATCGCGTACTCGAGCTTCGCGAAGTCCACCCGGTTCTCGGTCTTGGCCACACCGATCATGTCACAAAAAGCGCGCAGGGCGGCCGCGGGAATCCCACGTCGTCGCATTCCGGCAAGGGTGGGCATCCTAGGGTCATCCCATCCGTTCACGTGCCCCTCCTCGACTAATCGGAGGAGCATACGCTTGCTGACGATCGTGTATTCCAGGTTGAGGCGTGCGAACTCGTACTGCCGCGGCTGGGGCTGAGGGACGTCGAGGTGATCCAGGATCCAGTCGTACAGCTCGCGGTTGTTGTCGAACTCCAGAGTGCACAAGGAGTGTGTGATCCCCTCGATGGAATCGGAGAGACAGTGTGTGAAGTCGTAGAGCGGATAGATACACCAGTCCCCACCGGTACGGTAATGGTCCGCATGTCGAATCCTGTAGAGCACGGGATCACGCATGAGCATGTTCGGTGATTCGAGGTCGATCTTGGCCCGGAGCACGTGCGCCCCGTCTGGGAACTCTCCCCCCCGCATACGCCGGAACAGATCCAGATTCTCTGTCACGGAACGCTCCCGGGAGGTAGTGGGCCGACCCGGCTCCGTCACCGTACCTCGGTATTCGCGGATCTCTTCCTCATTGGCGTTATCCACGTAAGCCAGGCCCGCCTCGATCAACTCGGTCGCGTATTCGTAAAGGCGCTCGAAGTAGTCAGACGCGAAATAGAGGTGGTCGCCCCAGTCGAACCCGAGCCAACGCACGTCCTCCTGTATTGAACGGACGTAGAGTTCGTCCTCCGTTTCAGGGTTCGTGTCGTCGAAGCGAAGATGCGTGACACCACCATGTTCGTGGGCGGCGCCGAAGCTGAGACAGATTGCCTTCGCGTGGCCGATGTGTAGAAAGCCGTTCGGCTCCGGCGGGAAACGTGTAACGACGGAGCCCCCGTGCTTGCCTGCTTCGATATCGGCGGCGATGATCGCACGGACGAAATCTCGGCTGACTTTGGTACGATCAGAATAGTCAGTCATCTTCGACATCGGATTAGAACCGTGGTGGTGGACCAACCAAGTCTAACGCTGGTATGAACCTACGGTCCACGGGTAAAGAGGCGGGTCGCCCAGTTCTTGAACAGGCCACTTCTTCGAGGGGCTTTTGCGGATTCCTCAAACGGGGAGCATGTGTGATTTTCGTAGCGCCTAGAACCATGCTTTTCGGTGCACTCTTGGCCGCCCTCATGATGCTGGCGCTGCTGGGTTCTTTCCCGGTCGCCGGCCAAGTGCAGTTCGAAGGTGAGTATGGACTCTGGGTGACGGACAGCGGGGAGGGAGTCCTGGAGGTTCTCTCCGAAGGTCGTATCGTCCACCAGGTGGAGGGTCAGTCTGAATGCCCCACCGGAGCCGTTCTGACGCACTAGAAACTCCGGGGCCAAAAAACAAAGCAGGGGCCGCCGTTTCCGGTAGGCCCCTGCTTCTTCATCCCCTCTCGAGGATGGCGCTTTGGCGGGGAAAGCTCATCAAGGAACCTACCAAGGGTTCCTAGCAATCCTTATCGATAATGATACTTCTTATTAAGAAGGTGTCAACGTGGCTGTCCTCTCGGCTCTCCATGCGTTAGTGGCTGCACTATCAGGAGTCGAGGCGGCGATCTCCCTACCGTCGAGGAGTTCGGCCTCGAGCCGGTGCGGAGACCCTCGCCCTCGGGGCCGCTCTGGACGCTCCGCCGGAGGACGCCCTTGAACGTTGAGTCGTCGCTCGCGGGTCAGCCGATCGGCTGGCCGGGGCCCGAGTCTGGGTGGGGATCGGCGCCCTACGTGCAGAGGGTTGCGTCGCCCGAGTCCGGGTAGGCGTCGAACGCGTCACCACTCCTGAGCTGGATCGGGCGGTCGATCGAGGAGCAGCTCTCGAGGGAGTGGGCGCCTGGGATGTGGTGTTGGCCGATGCCCGGGGGGCGGTGCTCGCCGGCGCTCTCGAGGATCGACCGGGTCTCACGGTGGAGGTCTGCGTGCGCCGCGGTGTTGTGTTGCTCGTGGCATCTCTACGAGGAGTCGAGGTAACCACTCGGCGAACCCCGTCCGTAGGCCGAGTCAGTGTGGCGCGTTGAACCGTCGCCCTGGAGATTGGGCGAGGAGTTTGCGTGGGGCTCTGCGCCCGGCTCGGACGCCTATCGCTCGTCGGCGTCGGGCTGGCGGAAGTCCTGCGCGTGGTGGTAACCCGGACGTACTCAGATTTGCTCGGCGCGACGATCCTGATACGAGGCGTTTGGGTCTCGGGGGCCTGCACCCTGGTATTCCTCTGCGCGGTGGGTGTCCCGACCCTGGTTGTGGAGACCGACCGTGTGGCTGCCGTTGTTTGGGGCGTTACTGTGCGGGCCACGGCGGTACGTTGTGCGTCTCGCCGCGGAGACTCCTTGTACAGCGGGGAGGCGGGTCCAAGCGGCGACACGCGATAGTAGGGCGAGGGCCGGATTGCCACATAAGCGGTTCTCCCACCCCTATACACGACGCCATATGGCCGATAGACGTACGGTACGTACCCGTATACGGGATAGTAGGGCCTGTAGGGACCGTATCCATAATACCCGGAATGATATGGGTAGTACCCGGATCGATACCCGAACCCGAAACTCAGGCTGATGGAGAAATGGCTGGAGTAGTACGGCCGGTACGAAGGCCAACGGTAACTGCCCATGGGACACTCGTACCAGTAGATCTCATAGTAGGCGTAGTCCCAGCAGGGATCCGGGTAGTAGGGACTGTACCAGGGATCCACGTAGGATGCCCCGACTCCGACTCCGCCGATCCCGAGGCCAAAGGAAACCGAGAAGCCGCTCCAGGAATACTGTCCGGCCGCGGCGTCCGGGCGCCAGGTGACTGCGAGTCCAATCAACAAAGCCGTCCGCATCAGTTTGGCCACGATGTCCTCCTTGGGAGATCCTGTCCCCATCCTTTGCATAGGCCGTGCCACCCGACATTCACGCTCGGAAAGTGACATTTCATTGGGCAAAGGGTCACCCCGGTCGTTGTAGCCGGAGCCGGGTTGTCCTCGCACGGGGACGGACAAAGGGCGATAAAGTGACGGGGTGGATGGACGGTGAGGGCCGATGTGATTTTCCGCTTTTCGATGGTCCCCACTCTCAAGACCCTTGCTTCGGAGAGAGAAAGAGCGGAAATTAGAGTCCACCCAATCGGGTGCCCGGAACGAAGGTCTTCGATTCAACAGGCCGAACTTGAGTCGTTCCAACCTCGGACACCGTCCTCCTGTGGCTTGAGCCATGGGGAATGCCCGTGCAGCGAGAGCGAGAGCGGGCTAGACGATGGACGAGTTGCTCCAAGACCGCCGGGGCAGGATCCTTTTCGGCCTGAACATGTCGGTGGCCCATTCCACCGTTTCCGACGTTGTATACGTCGCGGCGGGAAGAGAAGCCGGCTTCTCTCGTTCCTTTTCGTAGGCAGTAGTTTCAGGCCCGCTGAAGACGTGGGCCCACATAAGGAAATCCAGAACAGTGGACGGTAATTCACCCAACGATCTGCGGGAGCAGAAGGACCCGCGGGATCAAGAACAGAACAGTCCGGCCGAGACGAAAGGTTCGGGGGAAACTCAGGTTGCGGAAAGCGGCCAGAACTCCGGCGAAGCGGAGAACTCGAGCCAGGCGGCACGTTCCGAGGGCTCGAACGACTCCAAGGCTTCGGGTCGCCAGGGGGGAGGCGGCAGGTCGCGCCAGGGGCAAGGCCAGGGCCGCGGCAATCGGCAAGGCCGGGGCGGGAGGAATCGTGGAGGACGGGGTCGGAGGCGATCACGCGATCAACAAGGCGGCGGCGATCGCCAGGACCGCAACCGTCAGGACGATGGCCGAAATGTTGACGTGCAACTAACGAGTCCGGATGAGGAATCCGTCGAGTTGCTCGGGATCCTGGAGGTGTTGGGCAGTGGCTCCGGGTTCATTCGTCGGAGCGAGGCGGGATATACACCCAGTAACGAGGACATCTACGTCGGTGCAAAGGTCATTCAGAAATTCGGGCTTCGCACGGGTGATGAACTAAACGGGGCCGTAGGGCGGAAGCCCAAGAGCGGAAAGAGCCCGCCCCTCACGCACCTGGCGCTCGTCAACGCGAAACCCCCGGAAGACGCACTGAGACGGCCCGACTTCAACCGTCTCAGCGCGGTGCATCCCAGCGAGCAGCTGATTCTGGCGTGTGATCGTGAGGTCGCTGGGCAGCCCGACTACACGAACCGCGTGATCGACTTGTTCTGTCCCTTCGGTAAGGGCCAAAGGGCGATGATCGTTTCGCCGTCGAAGGCCGGAAAGACGACCGTGCTTCAGTCGGTCGCCGAAGGGATCGTGACGAACAACCCGGAATGCCGTCTCATGATTCTCCTCGCCGACGAGCGGCCCGAGGAGATCACGGACATGGAGATGTGCGGATTCGGAGAGGTGATCGCTTCCAGCTTCGATCGGCCCGCGGAACGGCACTGTCAAGTCGCCGAGATGACACTCGAGCGGGCCCGGCGCTACGTCGAAAGCGGGGAGGACGTGGTCATCATCCTCGACTCCATCACCCGGCTTGCCCGAGCGTACAACACGGTGGAGGAGGGAAGTGGCCGTACGCTTACCGGTGGTCTGGACGCGAACTCGCTTGAGAAGCCCAAGCGGTTCATCGGGAGCGCGAGAAAGATCGATCCTCGCCAGGGTGGGGGATCCCTCACCATCATTGCCACGGCGCTGGTGGACACCGGATCGCGCATGGACCAGGTGATTTTCGAAGAGTTCAAGGGCACCGGGAACAGCGAGTTGGTTCTCAGCCGCGAATTGGCGGACAAGAGAATCTTCCCCGCCATCGACCTCAACGCATCGGCCACCCGCAAAGAAGAACTCCTTCTCGACGCCGATGCCCTCTCTGTGTCCCGGGCCATGCGGCGTCAGTTGGCCGACGTGGCGTCATCGGACGCGATGAACGAATTGCTGGGGGTGATGCGGAGGACCCGCACGAACGAGGGCCTCATCGCGATAGCCAGTCAGAAAATGTAACGCAGCTTCTCCAGGCTTTCTGCAAGTTGCGCCCCCTGGGACTGGGGCATGTTGCGGGCCACATACCCCATCAGAGGATTACGCCCGAGGTCGCCCTCTTCCCGCCACGTCACGCGGCTCGCTGCACCTAGAGGCTCGATCCTGAGTTCCCCGCTCACCGAGGCGCCACCTTCGACCTCCACTTCGTATCGCACCAACGTCGGCGCAGCGCTGCTGGTGATCGTCACCGAGCCGGTCCCGAAATTCGGGTCGCCCCAACCTCTCGATGCGCCGACGCCTGTAGGCGGGTCGCTCAACTCCGATTCGATATCGCCCCAGTTGGTCCATGTATCCCATCGGCTGAGGTCGTTCAGGTAAGGGAACACCTCTGTCGGGGCAGCCTCGATTTCGATCGACGCCTCCGCCGACCACGTGCCGGGAAGCGCCAAGCCGATCAGCAGGAGGGTGACGAGCACTGCGGTGATGCCACCGAAAATCTTGGCGAGGGGAGCCATCATGGGTTGGCTTCTTGCTCCATGTCGAGGTCATCAAGTATGGGACGAAGGTAACCCCAGGCGGAGGCTGCCGCGCATCATTATTTCAATAAGCCGGCTTCACAGTTTACCGAACGCGAGACGGCCCTGTTAGCTGCATCGTTGCCGAGGCCCAAGAGTTGACGACGACGTGTATTTGGCCAGGGCGAGGCGTATCCAAACCTGGACCAGGCAGGCAGGCTTTCCCAGCCGCTATTTCTGATCCCCAGCCTTCCCCCATCCTTGCAACGGATGTTGTCAGCGCGTAATCTGCGCACCCGGTAACAGGTCGTCCACGTGGGGGGCCAACTCGCATGACAGGAGGCTCCATGAGGCTTCGAATCTTCCCAACTTCGCTGCTGACTGTGCTCTGTCTTGTGGGATCGGTGAGCCCGAGCGAGGCACAGTGCGACCCCGACGGTGAGGTCGAGTTCGTCTGTGGGCCGGTGAGCCCCGAGGACCTGGTACAGGTGCCGCGGTCACCCTGGATTATGGTGTCGGGCATGGAGGATGACGGTTACCTCTATGCGACCGATGTACGGGACCTCACGTCGAGGGTGCTCTTTCCCACGCCTGAGGCGCGTCCGCGCCACGACCGCGAGACCTATGACGCATGCCCCGGGCCCGTGACGGGTGGCTTCAGGCCGCATGGCCTGAGCCTACGGCCGGGTTTCGACACGTCGCACACGCTTTATGTGGTCCGCCACGGTGAGCGCGAAGCGATCGAGGTCTTTGAGGTCGATGTCGGCGCGGCGTCGCCGACCCTGGTGTGGATCGGATGTGTGGTCGCACCCGAGGGCGTGAGCATGAACTCGGTCGCCGCGCTTCCGGGTGGCGGATTCGTCGTCACGAACTTCCAGATTCCTGCCGGTGAGTTGCTGGAGTGGCAGCCAGGGGAGGGCTGGGAACGGGTGCCCGGCAGCGAGACCGCCGGTCCCAATGGGATCGTCGTGTCGGAGGATGGACGCTGGTTCTATATCGGGGGGTGGGGCACCCAGTCACTGATTCGACTGTCACGCGGGCAGACTCCGCCCGAGGTCAGCTCCGTCGATGTCGGCCACCACATCGATAACGTTCGCTGGGCCCCGGACGGATCCCTGCTCGCCGCTGGCCACGTCGGTGAGACGCAAGCCTCCATCATGCAGTGCCTGGGGCAGGGCCGCGGGTGTGACAGCGTGAGGTCCATGGTCACCCGAGTCGACCCCGAGCGGCTCACGGCCCGAGAGATCATCCAGTATCCCTCCAACGACCTCCTGATCCTCGGGACTGTCGCCATCGAAGTCGGCGGCGAGATTTGGGTCGGTGGGATCGCTGGCGGCACCCGAATCGCCAGATTCACGCTCCGATGAGCGGGTGTCCCGGCTAGTTACGATTGCTCTCCGGCGGCGGGGCGAACGTCACCCCGAAGCGCTCGGTCATGGCCTCGGCAGTCTAGGCCAGTAGCCCGAGCCCACGGATCACTTGGTCGACTCTCGGATCGGTGCGATAGGGTCCAGGCCGGGCAACTGAGCGATGACATTTAGGAATGGCTCGTTGTCCTGGAGGGCCTGCTCGAGGAAGCCGACCACGGGCTCGCGATGTGCCTCACGGTGGTGTGTGTCCGAGCCCCCCCCAGAGCGCCATGGCTCACGGAGCGAATCGTACGAACCGGGCCAACTCTTCTTGGACGGCGAAGATGTAGTCGATGCCTCTAGCGCGGCAAGGTTCGGCGGAGGCCGTTCAGAGATCGACGGATAACGCCGACTCGTGTTGGCAGGATGGACAGAAGATCGGGTGTGGATAACGGAGGCGTACTGGGCGAGAAAGTGAGACGCCCTCCCCACACCGCGGGCAGGCGCCGTCCATGAAGTGGAGCGTATGTGCCTCGGACCATCGCCGCCGGGCCATCACGATTCCCATCCCGAGTGCCCCCAGAGCCCACGGCGCGTGGGGCGGCACCAAGGCGACCGCCGGAGCCAGGATCAGCCCCGCGACCAGTGGTATCGAGGCGCGCCTCGCCCTCCACGTCGTACTTCGCCTCTCGATTCGAGCGTTGGCCAGGACGACGTCGAAGCCGAACAGCGTGATACGTGCTGGCACCAGAATTTCGGTCGCGCGGGGGGCGGACGAAACAGGGTCGGGCGTCTCGCCCATGGCGTTCCTTTCGATGAATTTCGATCTCGGGGTGCTTCACCCAGCGCTCGGGACCTAGTTCGTCGTTAGGCAGGACTGGGCGATCGAGTTCGGGCTCACCCAAGATAGTGCACTCGGGTCGGGTTGGGTGCTGGAGTGGGCCGATGAGCCGCGTAAGCGCCAAGCTCAGCCCCTCATGTTCGCCCGTCGGAAAAATCACGGAGTCGCTCGGCGGCCTTTTCCAAGGTTTCCATCCGTTTGCAGAACGCGAACCGCACGAGGGATTGACCGAGTTCCGGGGGTGAGAAGAAACTGGACCCCGGCACGGGTAGGACCCCGGGCTCTCTCGCCATTTGCCTCGAGAAAGTATGGTCGTCCTCGTCACTAAGCCCTGAGAAGTCGGCGAGAATGTAGTAGGCCCCCTGAGGCTTCTCACAGCGAAATCCTGCGTCCACGAGGGCGCTGTACAGCACCTCACGGCGTGCGCGATACTCCTCCGCCATGCCGGAGTAATACTCCGGGCCCAGTGACTCCAAGCCGGCGGCGCAGGCGTCCTGAAGGGGAGCTGGGGCACCCACGGTGAGAAAATCGTGAACCTTGCGAATGGCCCCCGTCAGATCCGGTGGCGCGATGATCGTGCCGATCCTCCACCCAGTGATGCCAAAGGTCTTGGAGAGCCCACTAACGGTGATGGTGCGATCGCGCATCCCGGCCAACGTGACGATCGGAATGTGCTCGCCCTCGTAGTAGATATGCTCGTAGATCTCATCGGTGATGGCGAGGAGGTCGTGCTCGATACAAAGAGCCGCGATCGCCTCCAATTCGGATCGATCGAAAACCCTGCCGGTCGGATTGTTCGGAGTGTTGACGACGATGGCCCGGGTACGGTTCGTGACCAGAGCGGCCAACCGGTCGGTGTCGAGACGGTACTGGGGAGGCGTGAGCGGCATGAAGATCGGATGGGCGCCGCAAAGTACGGCGTCCGGGCCATAGTTCTCATAGAACGGCTGCAGGATAATCACCTCATCCCCGGGGTCGATGACCGCCAGCATGATGGCGGCCATCGCTTCCGTCGCACCGCAGGTGACGGTGATCTCCTGATCACCCTCCACGTCCATGCCATACCACTGCCGATACTTGGTTACGAGCGCCTTGCGTAGACGGGGTGATCCCCAAGTGATCGCATATTGATTGCGATCCGCGCGAATCGCGTCGCAGGCGGCCTCTTTCAGCAATTCCGGAGCGGGGAAGTCGGGAAACCCCTGAGCCAGATTGATGGCATCGTGTTCTCGGGCCACGCGCGTCATCTCTCGGATAACCGACTCGGTGAAACTGTGTGTCCGTCGTGCGGTCCGTTGCACGGTCTGTTGTGCGGCCATGGGGTTCCCGGGCAAGATTGTGGCGGTGACGAGGGTGACTCCATAGTGTGGAGTCCAGAAGTTCGCGGGCCACTGAGAGTACGGAGCCACTTCTGCAGCACAACACTAGACCCAGCCGACGGGATCACAAGAGGAGAGATCATAGGACGGCTCTCCTGATCCTCCTGTCCGGTACACTTTTGATCCCAACCCAGGGCGAGGCTCAGATGTCTCCGCTGCAGTTGGAAGCGCGCGGTGGGGCTTGGATTCCCAAGGCCGATCTCGTCGGGGCTCAGGGTTTCGAAGGGGAAGCATCCGCCGGCTCCAGCTTCGGCGTTCACTTCATGCTCAAGCGTGGTTTCATCAGCTTCGTGGCCGGGTTCAGTGAACACCGCTTCGACTGCGCGCAGGCCGAATGCGGCGAAGCGGTGGACTTCGTTTCCACGGCGTGGGATCTGGGCGTGCGTCTGAATCTTCGCCAAGAGGGGATCATGCCGTGGGTGAGCCTGGGTGCGACCGCTGCTGTTTTCGATGCCCATGTCGAGACCGGAACTGGCGTTATGACGGAGGACTCCGACTTAGGCTGGGGGTACGAGGTCGGGGCTGGGGCGCTGGTTCCGTTGGGAGGACAGTTTTTCATCGACCCGGGGATGCGCTACGGGCGAAGTGATGTCGATTTCGCTTCCCGGGGCACCTTGGAGATGCGATACATTGTCGTGGACTTGGGTTTGGTCCTGGTCTTTTGAACACCCACGACGACCCTTCCGCGAGGAGCTACACGCGCCGTATGACGCAGAGATCCATGCCGGGTGTGTTTGCCCCCCTCTTCGCGCTATCCGTTGTCGTAGGGGCGATTGCCGAGCCGGCCCTGAGTCAGGTGAGCGCCGACCGATTCGAGCAGATGCCCGCGCGGAGCATCGGCCCGGTCGGTACCATCGGCCGGATCTCCGCGATCGACGCGGTCGTGTCGGATCCTAACGTCGTATACGTCGGGGCGGCGACCGGTGGGCTCTGGAAGTCCGTCAACGGGGGCCAGACATGGCGGTCTGTTTTCGACGACCAATCTGTTTCGGCCGTCGCCACGGTCGCCATCAACCAAACCAAGCCCGAGATACTGTGGATCGGGATCGGGGCAGGGGGCGGCAACAACGACGACGACGACGACGAGGTCCCGATGGTGGCCACCGTGTATCGGTCGCTCGATGGTGGCGAAACATGGGCCCCACGGGGGCTCGAGGGACTCGAGGGTGTACACCGGATTCTGTTGCACCCCGAAGACACCGAAATCGCGTATGCAGGCGTTTCGGGTCGGACATGGCAAGCCGAGGGCGACCGCGGGGGTGGGGTCTACAAAACTTCAGACGGCGGGCAGACGTGGACCCGCGTGCTCGTCGTGGACAACATAACCGGCGTTTCAGATCTGGTCATGGACCCGAGTGATCCGAACCGCCTCCTCGCGGCCATGTGGTCCAACCGGAGGGCTCCATGGTCCTTCGAGTCGAGGGGTCCGGGTAGCGGTCTCTTCCTGACGCTGGACGGGGGGGACAATTGGATGCGCCTCGGGGAAGGGGATGGTGTTCCTAGCGGCGACCTCGGCCGCATCAGTCTGGATGTATTCCGGGGTGACCCGAGGGTCGTCCATGCCCTCGTGGATGCTGGCGAGGGTGTGCTCCTGCGTTCGTACAATGGGGGGCGTACATGGACAACGGTGAGGAGAAGTCCCAACCTGATCTCGCCCATCGATGATCCAGCGGGCATCGTGGCCGATCCCCTGGCCGAGTCGAGATTGTTTCACCTCTCCTCGCGTCTCTCGGTGAGTGACGACGGTGGAGAGACCTTCCGGCCGAATGGGGGCGGCGCCGACTTGCGTCATCGAGTTTTATGGATCCACCCCGAGGATCCACGCTTGATGTACGGAGGCACGGACCGAGGCCTGTATCTCTCACGCGACGGTGGGGAACATTGGAGTCGCATGGGTGGCCTCCCCGTCGGCAGGTTCACCCATGCCTCCGTAGATATGGAAGTGCCGTTCAACGTGTACGGAGGATTGGAGCGTAGCGGTTCCTGGATGGGACCTGCCTACGGGTGGGAGGAGGGTGGCGCTCGAAACCGCGACTGGATGGAGATCGGGTCGGACGACGGATACGGGATGCTGGTCGATCCAAATGACCCGGGCCATGGATACATGGTTCTCGGGGACGGAGACCTCATCCGGTTCGACCTTCAGACGGGCGAGCGGAAGCGTATTCGACCTTGGGCTCCCGCATTCACCGGACTTCGCCTCAACCGAGACGTGCCGATCTCGCTTGATCCGCATGACGCCTCAGCCATCTACTATGGGAGTCAGTTCGTCCACAAGAGCACGAATCGGGGCGAGACCTGGCAGATCATCAGCGGAGACCTGACGGTCAACGATCCGGCGGAGCGACGCGAGGCCCCCGGGAACGGAGCGGACACCGACGATCTCACGATCGACGCAGGGAACGTGGACGGACCGGAGGCGGAGGGTGGCGCCACGATCACGTCGATCGCGCCGAGTTCACTCGACCGGGACGTGATTTGGGTCGGCACGGACGAGGGTGACGTTCTTGTGACCCGATCGGCAGGTGGGGAGTGGCAGAGCGTGCGGAACAGAATCGACCGGGTACCGGACAGCAGTTGGGTCGCCCACATCGAGCCTTCCGCCGTCCGACCGGGGTCGGCCCTGGTGGCCTTTGACGCCCATCGAACGGGAAGTCGGGAGTCGCTCATTTTTTCGACCGACGACTATGGGGATGACTGGGAGAGGGTCGGCAGGGAATCCAACCTCGAGGGCATTGTCCACACGGTCGTCCAGGACGCGATCGTGGAGGAACTGCTGTTCGCCGGGACGGATCAGGGGCTGTACGTATCTCTGAATCGAGGCGAGGACTGGTTCAAATGGACTCACGGGCTGCCGTTGGTGCCGGTCCGCGACCTCGTCGTGCATCCCCGCGACCACGATCTCGTGATCGCAACCCACGGGCGCGGTGCATATGTGCTCGATGACATCCGGCCTCTTAGGGAGCTCGCCGGAGATCTGAGAATCGCCGAAGTCGAGCTTTTCCTCTTTCCACCGCCTCCTGCGTTGATTCGCAGTACACAGGTGGCGGATCGAGGCGGCGGCTTGGGAGTGGATGTAGCTTCCCAACGCCAGGAGCGGCCCGCTGGCGTGCCCCTGACGTACTGGCTAGGAAGCAGGAATGAGGACGGCGACACACGGGACGACGACCAAGATCGAGTCGGTGACGCCGGGGATGGGCAGCCGCGTGTCACTATCGAGCTCCTGGACTTCGACGGGCAGGTTCTACGAACCTTCCAAGGGCCTGGGACGCCAGGGATGAACCGGGTCGTCTGGGACCTCCGGGAGGATCCGCCGACGCCGAGTGGGCTGTTGGGCCAGTTCTCCAACGCTATAACCGGAACCGACGATGATTGGGTGCGATCCATAGAGGTGCTGCCCGGCCTGTTTACTGTTCGGATTTCCAGGGAGGGCGCCGAGAGTCTTCGGCCGCTGGAAGTTCACGAGGATCCCCGGGTGGACGTGGAGCTGGTGGACCGGATCAACAAGTATCAGGCGGTGAAGAGCGGCCTGGACCTCGACGCGAGGCTGAGGGCGCTTCGGGCGGCGATCACCAGCGTGTACGACGAACTCGAAAGAGTGAACGACGTGCTGCGTGAGCGCGGATTGGCAGGCGACATGGCGCTGCTCCAGGCCGGCCAAGCCTTGGGCGACGAGCTAAGACAGGTGTCGGATTTCGAAAGTGTGATGAAATACCGCCCGGGAGTTCTGGAGCTGACTTCATCCTACGATAAGCCGACCGAAGGTCAGCGCCTCGATCTGATCCGCATGGAAGAGGAGCTCGATGGCCTCACGCTGAGGATCGGTGATTTCTTGATTTTGGACATCAACCTTTTCGCTCGCAGGGTGGGGGACGCCGGACTGGACGCATCCTTTTTCGTCGGGCCTATCGGTTAGTCCCGATGGTTCGGCGGCTTCTCATCTCCTACGCCTGACCACGATGCTTCGAAAGCTGCTGCTGTGGGGATCGGAAAACGATTTCTTTTCGGACCACGTGGCCCGCTTAGGGTTCGTGCGGCGAGCGGTACGGCGCTTCATGCCGGGGGAGACGTCCGCGGAGGCGATCGAGGAAGTGGTGAGGTTGAGTGTCTCACGTATCAGATCAGTGCTGGCCCTCCTCGGGGAAAATGTGACCGAAGCGGATGAGGCCGACGACGTCACGCGGCACTACGAGGCGGTGTTGAAGGAAATCGGGGATCGGGACTTGGATGCGGAAATCTCCGTGAAGCCGACCCAACTCGGAATCGACATCGGTGAGGACGTGGTAGCGGCCAATCTCGAACGGATCTTGAGCACCGCGAAGGAGCATGGGCACTTCGTTTGGATTGACATGGAGGGTAGCGACTACGTAGACAGAACGCTCGACTTGTACAGGGCCGCACGTTCACGCCACACGGACACCGGAGTCTGTCTCCAGGCTTACCTCTACAGAACGGCCGAGGATCTCGCCGCATTGCTCCCTATCAACCCTTCGGTCCGGCTCGTGAAGGGTGCCTACGCTGAGTCTACGAAGGTGGCGTTCCCGCGAAAGAGGGATGTCGACCAGAACTACCTCCAGTTAGCCCAGACCCTCCTCGACGAGATAGGCAGCGGCGGGGTGCGCGCGGCGTTTGCGACGCATGACGGGGCGCTCATTAGGAGGATCCAAGAAGAGGCCACCCAGCGCGGGATGACACCTGGTGACGTGGAGTTCCAGATGCTGTACGGGATTGGGACCACCAGCCAAGAAAAGTTGGCGGCGCAGGGTCATGAGGTCCGGGTACACATCAGCTACGGGATTGCTTGGTTCCCGTGGTATATGCGGCGTTTGGCCGAGAGGCCGGCGAACCTGTGGTTCGTGATGAGAAAGATGATATCACGCTGAATGGACACGGTGCCGGCGCCGGCGGAGGTACACCGCCTGAGCAATACACTACCGACCGCTACCGTCACCCCAGATCTCCGTCTCCGGAAACGTCAACGCGAAACCGTACCAGCGCGTGAACACCTGGTGCGGCGGCTCGATTTGCGCGCGTTCACCGGATGGGTCGTGGAAGACGCCACCCTCGATGTATGAGCGGTCCGAGAAGCGGAGCACCTTCTCTTCCCAGGTGATGCCATCCGCGTCGACGTATGCAGCCGCGAGGGCATAGGCGGAGGGATCCAGACGGGGACAAACGCGAGGACCATCAAGACTGCCCCGAGGGCCTGCCGGGCAGGCCTCATTCCGCGATTTCTAGACCGGTAGGCGTCACGACTCTCTGGACGATCCCAAGAGCACCGTCCGCCAGAAATGCGAGCAAGGCGGCGGGAATCGCTCCTGACAGAATCATCCGGGAGTCACTCAAAGCAAGGCCCGCCACGATCGGGTCACCCAGGCCTCCGGCGCCGATGAACGCGGCAAGGGTCGCCGTTCCCACCGTAATGACGGCCGCAGTACGGACGCCGGCCATGATCACGGGGATTGCGAGCGGAAAGCGTATGTATTTCAGGATCTGTCCCTCCGTCATCCCCAGAGATCGGGCCGAGTCCACGGCGGCCGGATCGGCATCACAAATGCCCGTATAGGTGTTCCGGAGGATCGGGAACAGTGAGTAGAGAAAGAGCGCTACCAAGGCCGGCCTTACGCCGATCCCGAGCAGCGGGATCATGAACGCGAGAAGCGCGATGCTCGGGATGGTCTGGAAGAGCCCGATGGTCCGGATGACGACCTCTGCACCCCGTGAGGCTCGCTCGAGGAGGAGCCCGAGCGGGATGGCTACGAGGGTAGCGGCCAGGAGTGACACGATCACCAGAAGCATGTGCCGTATGGTGAGGTCGATCAGCTCATTTCGGCGGTCAATAAAGTAGGCTCCCAGGGACCCTTCGCGGTCTTCGCCTTCCCTAACGACGCGCACGGCGGGGCCCGCAACCAGTCCCATCCGCGTCAGGGCATCGCGCGCGACACTTTCGAACTCTTCTCCTTCGACTTCAACCCTGCGGTTGAGCGCCCGCATCTCTTCCTCGTCCAACATACCGGACAGCTCTGAGAGCGCTCGTACCGCGTCAGGACGCGTGTCCCAAAATCTGCGTCCCACCACGGCCGAGGCTTCGTAGGGTGGGAAGAATTCCAGGTCGTCTTCCAACACGACAAGGTCGTACCGATCGATGAGACCGTCGGTGGAGTACCCGTCGACGACATCGACCTCTCCGAGGTCCAGCGCTTCGTATTTCACGGCTTGGAGCAAAGACCGTTGTGCCTCGAGCTGTAAGCCGTACGCCGATTGTAACCCCGGCAGCCCGTCCGACCGGCCGATGAAGTCCGGGGAGAACCCGCCTACGTATCGGTCAGCCACACGCGCTAGATCGGAAAGCGTGCGCAACCCGTCCGCTTCCGCTGACTCACGGCGCACGGCGATGGCATAAGTGTTCTCAAATCCGAGTGGCGGAAGCCAATGGATCCCCCAACGCTCGCGAAAGGCTCCGGACACCGCGCGGAAAACGTCGCCTGCCGATCCTTCCGGGCTCTGATCGAGCACCGCCACCAATCCCGTTCCAGTGTACTCTGGGTAGACATCGATTGCCTCGGTGCGCAGAGCCTGGAAGGCGATCTCTGTGGCGCCGAGGCCCAAGCGGCGGTCCACTTCAAATCCGCGGCTCTCCAGAAGCTGGGCGAACATCTCGGCCAAGAGAAACGATTCTCCGAATGGCTTCGAGGCGACGACGACGGGTGTGCGCTGGGCTAAGGTTGCGACAGGACACAACACCTGGGCCAGCCCGAGCCAGAAGAGGCCGAGGCCCACGGAGCGGGCCCACCTGAGGGGGCGGCCCCGGGTCACGCGGCGGTTCCTTCGCCCGCACGGTGGAGCAACTGTTGCACGTAGGGTGATTCAGGAGAGGATCGAAGCACGGCGGCCGGGGCGATCTGCTCGAACCTTCCTCCCCGCAGCACAGCTACTCGGTTGGCGATTTCAAGCGCGGTCCTGATGTCATGAGTGACCATCAAGGTGGTCACCCCGATGTCCTGGAGAAGCACATGTACCGCTTCGACCAGCTCGGCACGTGTGATAGCGTCGAGGGCGCGGAAGGGCTCGTCGAGTAGAATGATCTCCGGTTCCGCCGCCAAGGCGCGGGCCAGGGCCACTCGCTGCCGTTGTCCACCGGAGAGCTCTCCCGGCCTGCGGGCGCCGAACTCATCGGGCGGTAGACCGACCAATTGGAGGGCCACGGACGCAAGGTCGTCCGGTGATGCCATCTTTCGCAGCCGCGGCACCAACGCGGTGTTTCGAAGCACGGTCCAATGCGGGATGAGTCCCCCGTCCTGCTGTACGTATCCGATGGAACGGCGCAGCTGCACCGGGTTCAATGCGTGGACGTTCTGTCCTCCGACACAAACCTCGCCTTCGTCGACTGAGATCATCCGGTTGAACAGGCGGAGCAGCGTGGTCTTACCCGCGCCGCTCTCGCCCACGAGCACAACGATTTCACCGCGTCCGACAGATAGGTCGACCCGATCGAGGACGGGTGCGGAGCCGAACCGCTTCACGACGTCTTTTGCCGAGAGGGCCGGCGCGTCGGTGGGCAGTACTTGATCGCGCATGCTCCACGATAGCGTGGGGCGCTCGGGTGCGCACCGTTGTAGGGGTTCGCCCGTTCTCTATCGACCAGTAGGGTGCGACCGGAAAACGCACTGGTACGCCGGCTGGAGACGAACAACGGGCGTGGATCCGGGCAAGATCAAGACGGGGACGGAGGAGTGCTTTGAGTTTGTGTCCCGCGTCCGCGAGGGAGCGCTGGAACGACTCGCCCGGCTCGACTTCACGTCCGAGGATCCGCTGCTCGATACGGGTTACTGGTCCTTCCCTGGCGTGCCGAAGCTCGGCCGACTCACGATGATCCAGGTGAGGTACGACCTCTTCTGGGTCGACCAGGGATTGAGGACGGGCTCCGTTCGATCGTGCTCGAAGCGGAACCAGAGGTTCCGTTGGCGGGTTATGAAGCGGTCCTTATTCAGGAGCGGTTCTGTGAGTGAAGTCTCGGCCAAGAGTAACGTCACCCTGCGGTGCCCGTTCTGCCTGACCCTCAACACCGTTGATCTGGGCAAATCGGGCGACCGACCGACATGCGGCGACTGCAAGAAGCCACTGCTTCTCGACCGACCGGTCAAGGTCGGCGGTGAAGATTTCGACCGTGTGGTACTTGGCTCGGAGGCGCCCGTGCTGGTGGATTTTTATGCGGATTGGTGCGCGCCCTGTAAGTACGTGGCTCCGCTGATGGATGAGCTTGCCCAGACGCACGAAGGCACGCTGCTCGTGGTTAAAGTCGACACCGATCAGGCGCCCGATGTGTCCCAGCAGTTCGAGATTCGGAGCATCCCCACGGTGATCCTGTTCAAGAGCGGTGAGGAGGTCGGTCGTAGCGTGGGCTTCGAGCCCGAAAAGCTGCGGGCCATGGCCGAGGAAGCGGTAGGGCCAGGTTGACAGCCACTTTTGCGCGGATGATATTAACAGTGCATAAACGTCCGATTCAATCGGGTTTCTAACGAATATTGTCGGGTTCGGGAGTGGTGTAAGACGGCTTGCCGTCACCAGCGCTTTGGCGGGAAGTGGCTGGTTCTGCTCCCGGCCCGCATTTTTTTGTCTGTATATCACAGGGAAGCTGAAGTCATGGCCTTGAAGGTGGTGCTCGCGTACTCCGGTGGACTGGACACATCGGTCATCGTTCCGTGGCTTCGTGAGAAGTACGATGCCGAGGTCATCTGCGTGGCCGCCGACGTGGGCCAGCCAGGCGGACTCGAGGGTCTCGATGAGCGGGCTGAGGCCACGGGCGCCGCAGAATTCTACGGGGAAGACCTGCGTAAGGAGTTCGTCGAGGACTTCGTATGGCCGACGCTCCGTTCAGGGGCCGTCTACGGTCGTAAGTACCTCCTGGGAACCTCCATGGCCCGTCCCATCATCGCGCGCCGGATGGTAGAGGTGGCACGTGAGGTCGGAGCGAGTGCGCTTTCTCACGGGTGCACCGGCAAGGGAAACGATCAGGTTCGGTTCGAGCTGACCTTCGCGGCGCTCGCGCCGGATCTACGGGTGATCGCCCCCTGGCGTGAGTGGGATTTGCAGTCCCGTGAGGATGCGTTGGAGTACGCCCGGGCTCGCCAGATACCGCTCGTAGGTGTCGACAAGACCAAACTCTATTCTCGCGACGAGAACATCTGGCATATCTCGCATGAGGGCGGCCCGCTCGAGGATCCCGCGTTCGAGCCCGACGAAGAGATGTACCAGTGGACCACGGCTCCCGAGGCCGCTCCGGACGACCTGGAATACCTGGAGATCGGTTTCGAGCAGGGGCGACCCGTCTCAGTCAACGACGAGGCTCTGGACTCGGTGAACCTCCTCTTGGCTCTGAACGAGATAGGCTCTCGGCATGGTGTAGGCAGGATCGATCTCGTGGAGGATCGGCTGGTCGGGATGAAGTCTCGTGGTGTGTACGAAACCCCTGGCGGAACACTTCTGTATATTGCGCTTCAGGAGCTGGAGCAGCTCACACTCGACCGCCGGGCCCTGACGTTCAAGGATCGGCTTGCGGCGCGTTACGCCGATCTGGTGTACGAGGGCTGGTGGTGGACGCCCGAAAGAGAGGCCATGGATGCGTCCGTGGACGTCCTCATGAAGCGGGTCACAGGCGTGGTGCGCCTGAAGCTCTTCAAGGGTTCGGCGTTGATAGCGAGCCGTAGGAGCCCGGAATCTCTCTACCATGCGGGACTCGCATCCTTTGGTGAGGAAGCGACCTACGACCATGCGGACGCCGAAGGGTTCATCAAGTTGTTCGGGCTTCCCGCGCGAGTGGCGGCGGAGCGCGATGGCGGGAAGGTCTGGAAGTCCGATGCGACCGAGGTCGCGGCTGAAGCTGACGAGACCGCGACGGAGACTGGCGGGACCGCGACCAATGAAACGGCGACCAACGAAGCTGCGACTGAGACGACGGAGTCCGAGGGCGTCAAAACCCCGGCAGGCTGATGGGCCCGACAGACCCCCTCTGGAGCGGCCGCATTCAGGGCGAGATGGCGGAGGCGATGGTTCCCCTGAATCGGAGCCTCGCTGTAGACATTCGCCTCTGGCCCCAGGACATCCGTGGGAGCCAGGCCTGGGCCCGGGCGCTCGTGAGGGCTGGTGTGTTAGAGGATGAGGAGGGGACCACAGTAGTCGATGGACTCGACCGCGTGGCCACCCGTCTGTCCGAGAGCGATCACTCCGATGAGGCTGATGAGGACATCCATTCCCTCGTGGAGCGTCTGTTATACGAGGAGGTCGGTGAGGTCGCCGGTAAACTCCATACAGGACGGTCGCGTAACGACCAGGTGGCGACCGACTTTCGCTTGTGGGGCATGGACGCGGCGGAACGCCTCGTCCGGATCTTGGGGGAGGTAGAGTCGGCCCTTTTGGACTGGGCGACCCAGTCAGTCGAGATCATCCTCCCTGGATACACGCACCTCCAGCAGGGGCAGCCAATACGGGCAGCTCACTGGATTCTCTCGCACTTTTGGCCGCTCGAGCGTGACCGCGCAGCTTTGCGTGCCGTGCGGGATCAAGCGGGCGTGTTGCCGCTTGGATCGGGCGCGATCGCGGGGTGTCCGTTCCCGATCGACCGTGAGTTCCTCCGGGAGCATTTGGGGTTCCTGCGGATCTCCGAGAACAGCATCGACGCGGTCAGCGATCGCGACTGGGCACTGGAATTTGCGTTCGCGACGGCCCGCGTCGGAATTCATTTGTCGCGGTTGGCGGAGGATTTGGTCCTGTTCGGATCCAAAGAATTCGGGTTCGTCCGGCTGTCCGATGGGTTCAGTACGGGATCCAGCCTGATGCCCCAAAAGCGTAATCCGGACGTGGCGGAACTCGTGCGGGGGAAATCCGGACGGCTGACGGGCAATCTCGTGTCCTTGCTCACGGTGTTGAAGGGACTACCCACCGGGTACAACCGCGATTTGCAAGAAGACAAGGGCGTGCTCTTCGATTCCATGGACACGCTCACCATAGTGTTGCCCGCGATCGAAGGAGCCATCCGCGGAGCCGAATTTCAAACGGATCACATCGAGGCTGCACTCGATCCACAACTTCTTGCCACGGATTTGGCCGACTATCTGGTCCGGGCCGGTGTGCCTTTCCGGAAGGCCCACGAAGTGGTGGCGACGATCGTGCGCCGGGCGGAGGACCAGGGTATTCCAGTGGACCAACTTTCCCTTGAGGTGTTCCAGGAGGCGTACAGCGAGTTGGACTCTGACGTCTTCCAAGTGTTCGATTGGGAGCGGTCGGTCGAGGCGCGGGAAGCCCTGGGAGGCACAGCCCGAAAGGCCGTCCTCGACCAGATCATGGCTGCGCAGGCACGCCTCTAGCAGACTCGCCTATAGTGTTCTCCCTGCCGCCTCCGCGAAGGGCGCCAGGCCGGCCATGAGCGAATCGAATTCATCGAACACCAACGATTGGTCCCCGTCGGAAACGGCCATCTCCGGGTTGGGATGGACCTCCACGATGAGGCCGTCCGCGCCAGCGGCGATCGCCGCGTAGGAGAGGGCCGGCACCAGGTCTCGCCGCCCTGCGGCGTGGCTGGGATCGGCTACCACGGGGAGGTGGGTCTCCTTCTTGAGCACGGGAATCGCCGCCAGATCAAACGTGTTTCGCGTCGAATCCTCAAAGGTCCGGATGCCTCGCTCACAGAGTAGGACGTTCATATTCCCCTGCTTCATGACGTACTCGGCCGCCAGAAGAAGGTCCGCCACTTTGGCGGACATCCCGCGTTTGAGAAGGATGGGTCGGTGTAGCCGCCCGACCTCCGTGAGGAGGGAAAAATTCTGCATGTTTCTGGCCCCGATTTGGAGGACGTCCGCGTACTCGGCGACGAGGTCGACCTGACGGGTATCCATCACCTCCGTGACCACCGGGAGTCCGGTCTCGGCTCTTACGTCCGAGAGTATCTTCAGGCCTTCTTCACCGAGGCCGTCGAACGCATAGGGAGAGCTTCTCGGCTTGAACGCTCCGCCGCGTAGTGCGGTCGCTCCCGCGGACTTTACGTGGCGTGCCGTCTCCTGGAGCATGCTGAGGCCCTCCACGGAGCAAGGTCCCGCGATGATCGAGAGGGCATTGCCCCCGATCGTGCTGTCGCCGATCTGGACCTCCGTCGACTCCTCGTGGCCCTGCCGGCTCGCCAGCTTGTAGGGCTTCATGACCGGACGAACGGCCTCGACCCCGGGAATCGCGAGCATGGGCACGTTGGCCAGATCCTGTTGGTCTCCGATGCACAGAACGACGGTTCGGTGTTCGCCTTGGATGAGATGCGTGCGGGGTCCCAAGGCCTCGATTCTCTCCCGGATGTGGTCGAGCTCTTCGTCGGTCACGCCGGGTCGCGTGATGATAATCATGGTTCTCTCAGCTTGTGTGTGATGGCCCGTGCATGTGACAGGCCACGAAAAAAGGCCCCCGACCAGGAGTCGAGAGCCTCAGGACGAAACGCGACAACGCTCAGCGCGCGCGCATCAGTCGCGGGCTCCCGGAGGGGGCCGGCATGTAAAGTAGAAAGCCCGATGTCTTTGCATATAGATCATGGATGGGAAGCTGTGCTTCTGGCTGCGAGGAGTCAATAGACGGTCTGGTCTGCGGCCCCCGGCGTTCATAGATTGCCGACACGAAAATCGGCCCGCCTAACACTTTTTTCAAGCTGGAGGATTCATACATGTCCACGGCCGCTGCGGGTGAGCAGCCCGAGGGCGTTACGCGCCCCGTCCTCGATGAACTCGACATACCACTCGGGAAGCGCGTGCGTCTTCGCAGATTGCTCTACGGACGAGGCTTGAAGAACGGCACACTTCTCATCCTCCCCATCGACCAGGGGTTGGAGCACGGGCCGATCGATTTTTTTACCAACCCGCCCTCCCAGGATCCTGATTTTCAGTGGCGATTGGCGTTGGAGGGCAACTTCAACGCGGTGGCGTGTCACTACGGACTCGCCAGCAAATACATGACCAAGTATGCCGGAGAGGTGCCACTCCTCCTGAAGATCAACGGCAAGACCACGATACCCTCCGACGCGGAAGCCTTTTCGGCGTTGACCGGTAGCGTCGAGGACGCCGTATCATTGGGTGCCGACGCCGTTGGGTACACACTTTACGTTGGTTCTCCGCGGCAGGATGAGGATCTTCAGCAACTCCAGCTCGTTCGCGAAGACTGCGACAAGTACAACATGCCTTTGGTCGTGTGGTCGTACCCGAGGGGCGTCGCGATCGAGGAAAAAGGGGGGCGAGACAGCCTCTACGCCGTCGACTACGCAGCCCGGGTCGCCCTCGAAATGGGTGCCGACATCGTGAAGTTGAACATCCCCAAGCACGGTCCGAAGGACTCGGATCAGCCTGCGGAATACGCCGAAATCGACTACGACTATGGTGAAGGCGCGAGGCGGGTAGTGGAGTCGGCTGGGCGCTGTCTCGTACTTTTCTCCGGCGGGAGCAAGCTGGGGGATGACGACCTCCTGAGTAAGGTGCGTACCGGACTGGAAGCCGGTGCGACGGGTCTCATCTTCGGCCGGAACATGTGGCAGAGACCCTTCGATGAGGCGCTGGACATCGTCGGACGGGTGCACGATCTGATGAAAGAGTTCGGCGCTTGACGAAGCCGCCAGTGCCAATTTGCACCCCCGGGAGAGCCACTTGGCAGACGCTGACTCGCTGAAAAGAGCGGTGGGCGTGGAGGCGGCCGAGCTCGTAGACAGTGGGATGCGTTTGGGATTGGGAACCGGATCCACGGTCGCCCACTTGCTGGTCGCGCTGGCCGAGAAGCTCAACAGAGGTGCTCTGGTCGACGTGGTCGGTGTACCTACATCCCTTCGTACTGCTCGGGAGGCACGGGAGCTAGACATTCCGCTCACCTCCTTGACCGAAACTCCTGTTCTCGATTTGACGATCGACGGGGCCGATGAGGTCGATCCGGAGTTGAATGTTATCAAGGGCCTCGGGGGCGCGCTTCTCCGAGAAAAAATGGTGGCCCAGGCCTCTCGGCGGTTGGCGATCATGGTCGACGATAGCAAGATGGTGCCCGCACTTGGTACACAGTGTCCCGTGCCGGTGGAGGTCGTGCAGTTCGGGTGGGAAGTCCACGGCCCATTCGTGGAGTCGTGCGGGGCCGATCCTGTGCTCCGTGTGGGGCCGGACGGAGAACCGACGGTCACGGACAATGGCAACTACATCATCGACTGCCACTTCCCTGGGGGAATCGATGACCCCGAAGGTTTCGAGCGAGCCATTCGTGCGAGAGCGGGGGTGGTGGAATCCGGGCTCTTTCTCGGGATGGCCACTCAAGTGTTGGTAAGCGGTTCTGATGGTGTGAGGAAGCTCTCGAGATGACGGTTCTGATCTCACCATCCATTCTTTCCGCGGACTTCGGGCGTTTGGCTGAGCAGGTGTCGGAGGCGGCCGAAGCGGGAGCGGACTGGATTCACGTTGACGTCATGGATGGTCACTTCGTCCCCAACATCACGATCGGACCTGCGGTCACGTCCGCTGTGCGCGCGGCTACGGACCTTCCTGTCGACGTGCACTTGATGATCGAAGAACCCGACCAGTACCTCTCCGCGTTTGCGGATGCCGGGGCCGATTACATCACGGTTCACCAGGAGGTGTGCCCTCACCTGCACAGGACCGTCGAGCGCATACGCGAACTGGGCGTTCGCCCTGGTGTGACGCTCAATCCAGATACATCCCTCGACACGCTGATGGAGGTCATTCCCGAGATCGACTTGGCTTTGATCATGTCGGTAAACCCGGGGTTCGGAGGGCAGTCGTACATCCCCGCGAGCACTGAGAAAATCCGGCGGCTCCGGACGATGCTGGATGAGCGCGGCGCGAACGGTGCCGAACTCGAAGTGGATGGCGGCATAAACGTCGGCACCGCGGGGGCGGCGAGCTGCGCGGGGGCCTCCGTGCTCGTGGCCGGGGCGGCCGTATTCCGGCATCCGGATGGAATCGCGGAGGCGATCCGGCTGATTCGACGTGCGGCCGAGGAGGTTGGAGCGGACGGAGCCTCGTGAGCCAGCCGACGCTTCTGGCCGTGCTGGCGCACCCGGACGACGAGGTCCTCTGTGCCGGCACTCTACTCGCTCAACGTGCCGCCGGATCGAGGGTCATAATCCTCTGGCTCACGCGAGGGGAAATGACGGATGCGTGGGGCCCGCTCCCGATGGCGGAAGTGGCCGAGCGCAGGATGGAACTGGGCATGCAGGTGGCGCAGTGTTTGGGAGTGGAAGGCCGCTTCCTCTCGTTTCCGGATTCCGCGGTCCAGGCGACGCCCGAGGCCGGCGACGAAGTCGCCAGGGTCATGGCGGAAATCAAGCCCAGTGGGCTCATTACCTGGGGGGACGCCTGGACGAGAGGGTTTCGGCACCCCGACCACCAGGCGACGGGGAAAATTGCGCGCGATGCGGTCAATTTCGCGCGTATTGCCAAAGTTGTCGCGCCCGAGCAACCCCACAGAGCGTTCTGCCCGATCTTCACTTTGCGCGGTGTGCACTCCAGCCTTCCAACCGTCGCGCTTGACGTAGGTGGGTATGCTGACAAGATATTTGAAGTAGCGGAGATTTATCGGCGGGCCATCGGATTCGGGGCCCCCGAGTGGATCGAAGGCCGTCTTCGCTCGGCCGGAGGTCGCTGGGATCGAGATCTGGTCGAAGAATTCGACGCTTGGGAGACGGGGTCCGGGCTGGTCGATCGGTTGTTGCCGCATCGGGACGGACCATTTTTTCATCACCCTGAGAGGGAAGGCTGAACGTGGTCCGGATCGTTCGCGAATCGCCAAGGTTGAACCTTCTCCTAGGGCCATGTCTGACTTCGTTCTCCGAACCCGTCTGAACCATGCTGTCGCTGATGTGTTCGCGTGGCATATGCGCCCCGGAGCCCTCGAACGACTGATCCCGCCGTGGGAGTCGGTCACGATCAAGAGCCGCGAGGGAACTCCGGCGACGGGCGGGCGGGTCACATTTCGTGTGCGCCGTGGTGCGGCCGAGGTCACGTTTGAGGTTCGCCACACCGATTTCGAGCCGGACCACCTCTTCCGCAACGAACAAGTCCGAGGACCGTTCACCCGATGGGTCCACACTCATCGCTTCGAGCCCGATGACGGGGGCGGATGTGTTGTGGAGGATCATGTGGATTGGGAGTTGCCCATGGGTGCCACCGGTCGTCTGCTGGGTGGGTCGAGCGTCGAGGTGGAGCTCGAGCGGCTCTTCACGTTTCGGCACCGTCGCCTCGGGGACGACCTCGACCGAATCAAACGGCATGGGGATGAGGCGCCCCTGGCTGTTGGGGTCACGGGATCGAGTGGGCTGATCGGCCGCACCCTTTGCAACGTACTCACGACAGGTGGACACCGTGTCGTTCGCGTGGTTCGGAACCTGAAAACGCGGAAGTCTGAAGACGCACTTTGGGACCCGATCGAGGGCACGGTCGAGGAAGAAAGGCTCGAGGGACTCGACGCGGTAGTACACCTGGCAGGGGAGCCCCTACTCGGTCTGCGTTGGACCGAGGAGAAGAAGAAGCGCATCTGGGCGAGTAGAATCGAAGGCACCGAACACATCGCACGCGCCTTAGCACGTCTCCGGCGCCCTCCCCGCGTGCTCGTCTCTGCCTCCGCCGTGGGCTTCTATGGAAACCGAGGCGATCAGCGGCTGAGCGAGGATTCCAAGCCCGGGAAGGGATTTCTTGCGAAACTCTGTCAGGCATGGGAGGCGGCCACGTCCCCCGCGGCACGGATGGGCATCCGTGTGGCTCACTTGAGGATCGGCCTTACGCTTACGCCGTCCGGAGGCGCGCTCGGCACCATGATTCTCCCGTTCAAGGTCGGAATCGGCGGACGGATCGGGAGTGGGCGGCAGTATGTGGGTTGGATCGATCACGACGATTTGTTGAGCCTGATCCTCCACGTCATCCGAACGCCATCGATTCGAGGAGCGGTGAACGCAACGGCTCCCTATGCCGTTCCTAATTCCACGTTTACCGGGACGCTGGGCCGTGTACTGGATCGCCCAACCTTCCTCCCCCTACCGGCCCTGGCTCTCAAAGCGCTGTTGGGCGAAATGGGAAAGGAGATGCTGCTGCAGGGGCAGAGGGTCCAGCCCACCGTGGCTGAAAAGACGGGCTTCGAGTTCATGTATCCCGGGTTGGAAGAATCCCTGCGCCATCAGTTGGGGCGAGCTACCTCCCCGTAAGAGGCCTGTGAAACCTCCCTACCGGAAAGAGAACTGCGGCAGGCCTCCATCCTCACGGAGCGGCGGGTAGGGCGTTCCCCGATCACGGCAGTGGCGGGCTATTCGAGGGTACGCCCACTCGAACAGAATGCGCTCCATATCCTCTGGGTCGATTCGGGGCTCATCGTACATATGAGCGGCTTCACGTTGGCGAAACGCCTCGAAGAGCAGGAGAGCCGTTGCGACTGACACGTTGAACGATTGGGCCATCCCCACCATCGGAATCGAGATCCGCCCATCCGCCAACTCAAGTGCCTCGTCGCTCAACCCCAGCAGCTCCGCCCCCATCATGAGGGCGGTGGGCATTGTGAAATCCACCTCCCGAAAGTCGATGGCATCGGGACCGGGATGTGCCGCCAGCACGCGGAAATTGCGGCTTTTCAATTCCTTGACCGCTGCCTCGGTTGTGCGATGCCTGACCAGTCGAACCCATTTGGCCGTCCCCGCCGAGGTGTGCGGGTGAATCTGAAGACCGTCCTCGGGCGGGATCGCGTGGGCTTCCAACACTCCAACCGCGTCACAGTTACGGAGGATCGCCGAAAGGTTGTGGCTCTTGTGAACGCGCTCCATGAGCACCGTGAGGTCAGGTTGCCGCCTGCGTAGGGCTCGAGCCAGTTTCTGAAAACGTTCTGGGTTCATCGCTCAATTGTAAACGCTATTTGCGTCCCGGACATCTCCAAGATGAAAGCACGTCGGTCGACAGGATTGACGGAGGAGTATGTGAGCAGGTCGAAAGTCACGAATTCGGATGACTTGCTAAGCCAATGGGTTCGACGATCGGGACGAGAGCATACGGGCCGTTGAGGCGGAACTACGGCAGCTTCTCCGGTACGATGGGTACCGCCTGGTAGGTGAGGCCGTGCTTCAGTTCCGCGAAGGGGGCTTTGGAGAGCAGATGCTCCGCGGTTCCTGCGACCACTCCCGGCGTCGTCACCTGCCAGTGATGCAACGGCCTTCGGCGCTTTTCGGTCGAATCCGTCAACGTTAGGTTCTACGCCGCCGGTCCCCTGATTGGGGATCTCGCCGGGGTGGCGGAACGGTAGACGCAAGGGACTTAAAATCCCTCGGGAGCAATCCCATGTGGGTTCGATTCCCACCCCCGGCACTGGACTCTGGGCGGTTTTCCACATTCGCCCTCGCGGAGGTCGCCGCTTTTCTATCCACGCCAGCGGGGTGACCCCTGTCCCCCTGGCCTTGAAGACGGCCACTAGCCCTCCCCAGTCCCCTTAGCCCCATCCAGCCACCCAGTGACCAAATAGGATAAACTGTTTATATACTACGACATAGACCCTTACAGTGCAGGCAATTTCTACA
>UINC01000926.1_pt1 | contig 37020 bp, 35 predicted proteins | sample 5385821 | NCBI WGS metagenome assembly UINC01 (sample SAMEA4666929, study PRJEB26691) | marine metagenome | isolation source: Pacific Ocean | place: Pacific Ocean | collected 2011-10-13 | reverse complement strand
CATCATCAGGATTAATTTCTACGATTACATGTTCATCACTTGATAGTTTAATCCCCGCGCTATCTAGCTGTTCTTTTATCATGTCTCTTATTATTGGACTACCACTCTCACCCATTTGTTCTTCAAGGCTAAACCCTGCTTTTTTTATCGCATAACCAACGAGTAGCCACTTATTTTTAAACTTATAATAAGCAGAAACTTTATTATGCGTCAGACCTACCAGGCCTTTAGGTATAGAAACAACTTGAATACCTTTATCATGCTTCTCTTGAGTTATTAACTCATCAAATAATTGCGGTACGCCAGGATCTGTTACATGTTTTGCAAGCATATGAGGGATATGCTCATCTGGGAATACAATCTCATTTACATTCGCCCTATGGAGGTGAGATATATATTCTTCATCTAGAATATAGGCAACAACTTGAATACTTTCAGAAATTGATTTTGCTGTCAACGCAGTGAGAACCGTTTTATCCTCATCTGGCTTTTCATTTGGTAATAACCCCGACTCATCAGGTACAATCATAAAAGTCCCACATTCTTCAATGAAGGCTTTTTTTAACACTCCTTCTTGAGTGAAATTTTCTGATAAATGTGTTATATCTAAACGGTCAAATCCTGATACCGCTCGCTTTACAACCTCTGCTTCTGTCTCATTAATTAGAATAACAACAGAGGCTGAATCTTCATTCGATTCAATCAGCCTTAACGCTGACTGTACTGCAGGGTTCCACCCAGCAATAATTAAGTGTCCATGATATTTAGTCTCATCCAATTTATCATCTCCTTTCAATCGCGCTGCGACCAAAACAGAGGACACAGCACCTGTAAGCATTGTTACAATGCCTAGATTTAAAATCATTATTATTATAGTTAAAAATTTACCCAAATGTGTTATCGGACTTACATCACCATAGCCCACTGTTGTAAAGGTTACAACTGCCCACCAAAATGTATGAAAATACGTATCTAGCCAGTTTGGCTCGTTGCTACCAAACATAAAAGATTCACCAATATCATCTTTTACATCTCCATTGAATAAGTCATATTCTATTACTGTTAACAATGTTGTTGCTAAAAGTACTGCCCCAAACCCCCACATTGCATATTTAAATAATTCATTAGACTGGTAAAACTCTTTAATTTTACTTAAATAATTTTTTTCGGAATTTTTTTTGTTGGATATCCTCTTTTGTTCTTCATCATTTTCTTCAGCTGTTGAGATCACTTCATCAACTAAAGACTGATGTAACTGATCATATAAAACCTGGTTTGCATGTATTTTTTTATCGATCTCATCAAAAGATGAAGAATTTGTTTCTATTTTTTTATTTGTATCCATTAGCTCAAATATATTTATTCTTTAAACCATAAAGAACGTAAATGTAATTACTATCAAAATTCTATTTAAAATATTTTTTAGATAACCTTTCTACATTATCTGGAGCTATTGGTTTTGAGAAGCCCATATAAAAAGCAAGGAACCACATGACAAATATTCCAAAAAGAAGGAAAACTAATTGCCATACCCATAACGAAGGTAACCCAAATGGGCCCCAAGAAACAGGATCATTAGGGTTTGAGAATATACTGTTTCCTATCGTAGCAAAAGGACCAAACCCAAATAAAAACCAAATAAGAACCAGTAGCCAAGCTAATGGTATTAATTTTTTCTTCTCCTTTGATACTCCAGCAATCTCAGCTAGAAAGGCGTGTCTGTTCTTACGTTTAATAATTCTATCATTACTATCCGGGAAAAAATATGAGCCGATTATAGTGAAAATTGCATTAAAAAAAATCCCCCAACCTGCTGAGTGAATTGTAAGTGGATATGCCCCCCACGGTAAAGGAAATAAGCTCGACATTTTATCCGTAAGTGTAACAGCTACAAGCCCACTGATTAACCCTAGAATGATCCCCTTTCGAGAAATCCAGCTACAATATAGATTTCCAATAAGAGCTGGATACATCTGAAAACCATATGCGACTGCGAGCCCTCCAAGCATAACTAAAGCATCAGTTGAGAATATAGCAACTAATAATGCCGCACTAGCTACGACAACAACAAATACTCGCCCTATCATTTTTTGAGCGCTCTCACTTGCATCTCGATTGAAATAATGTTTGTAAACATCTCGTGTAATCATTCCACTAAAAGTAGACATATAGGCAGCCCCCGTACTTTGCATTGCAGCGAGAGCACACACCGCTAAAAGCCCAACAAGCCAAGGGGCAGATTCAGACATTAGGCCAATTAATTTTGGCACTAGATTACTCTCGGATATACTATCAAAAATTCCGTTTAACACCAATACATCTGCTCCCATCCCCTGGAAAATTGTAAATGTAAATAATATAATTCCAATTACTACTGATGATGCAACAACTTGCTGCCAGCGGAAAGGTTCAGATGTTTTATTTGCATATGCCCACATAGAAAAAGCAGGTGAAGATTGTATCCCCATAAGTGCAAACATATATGTCATACACATCATTCCAGTCCAAACTCCTCCTTTTGCTGCAGAACCTGATGACACCCACTGTATAGAACCGGGCATAGAAACTCGATTTGAAAATCCATCTAGAGTTAATCGCTCACCTAAAGAAAGATCATTTTTTACTAAATCACCAATCCCCTCAGTAAATAAGTTCCAACCACCAATCCAAGTTATCGTAATCATCCCAAGAATAACAATCCCTAGCGCAAGTAGAACTGCTTGTGCACAGTCAACATAGGCAACCGAACGCAATCCACCAGATGCAACATATATAACCACAACTGTTGATAATAGAATCATCCCCACATTGGTTGATATCATCCCATCTGTTAGCACATTGAATAATACCCCAGATGCACGAAGCTGAATCCCCAAGTATGGTACAGAAAACAAAAAAGCAACTAAAACAGTGAGCCCGCGGATTAAGTTTCCACCATAATAGTCTGAGTACATCTCACCCGGAGTTATGTAGTTAAATGCACGGCCAAGGACCCACTGACGTCTTAAAAACAAAACACCAGTAAAAGGAATTGTCAGGGCATAGAATGAAGCAAAAGCATATGGTAAACCATCTGTAAGGATTTTCCCAGGGTGACCTACAAAAGTCCAACCAGAAAAACTGGTAGCGGTCGCAGCAAGAACAAATACCCAGGTACCAATTGACCTACCCGCGACAAAATAATCTTCAGAAGTTTTAGATGTGCGAGCTCCTTTAATCCCCCAAAAAATACAATAAGCCCAGTAAAGACCTACAAAAGCAAAAAGCCAATATATTTTACTCTCCATATCCTCCTCGTTATATTAAGTATTCACCTAGCTAGTGCTCCCATTGGATCCCACGGTGGCAATAATTGTGCATCTTGTTTTTCATATAGATCAACAATATCAGATTCTAAATATTTTTTACTTACCACTATTTCATATAGATACTGGTCAAACCATTCATCAGACATTATATAGTAACCTTTTTCTCCATTTCGTTCACCCCAACTATTTTCCACTCTCCATTTTTTAGGTTCCCCCTTTGAATTTAGATCAACGCCTGTGAATAACATTGCGTGGGTCATTTTACTTTCACCATACTCTAATCTACTTGCCTTATCAAGTGAAAATTCTGTCCCATAGAACAATTTAAAATCAAATAATTTTGTGTCCATCACTCCATGGGTTCGATGTAAATACTTGCCAACATCACATCCAAACCAGACTGGGTCATTATTTTTTATGGATTCTATTGTAGCATTTTTTAATACATCTATGTCAACATTTAAATATCGTATCGGGTTTCCTTCGATGACATTCCCAAGAAATTCTACGGTATAAACTCTTTCATATTCTTTATCTGACATTGGACAATTAATGAGGCAGACTAAATCGTTTAATTCAATGCCAACATGTTGCTTAAAAAAACTTAGGGGAGAAAGATTTTTAAAGCGAAGGAATCCTTTTTTCTTATCTCTGACTTGCCAGGTAAATGATTCAGGTGGTTCTCCAAGATGAATAACCAGCATTTTGTAGATAGTTGACAGCATTGTGTTTTTTAATGCATAGAGTTTTTCTTCACTTTTCTGATTATTAATTGAGTCTCTTAATTCTTTTGCATATTCTCTGAGTTTTCTGGTAATCATGCGATTCATTCTCATTGATTTACCAGACTGATATGTCTCAGGCATCTCTGATTTTGGTACAACACCATATTTGTTAATAAGATTAACCCACATGTCCCACTGTCCACCATCTTGAATTGGACTATGTAATAAATGCATCATAAGCCTACTGTCCCAAGTTTCGCTTGCAGTTTCAATGACACAATTCAAAAAATAATTGGACTTTTCTAACTTATCCCAAAACATAAAATATGTTTGAGAAAATTCAAAATTTCTAAGATTATGTTTTCTTCCAAGATAAATCCTGAAAAGATTTAGACCAGCGTAGCCCCAGCAACGGCCACTTGACCTTTGGTTGGTGATTTTCATTTCGCCAGTTATTTGCTCAGAAAATGTGTGGTCAATTTTCCTATATTCATCCCAATCCATTGCAAGATCTGTTATCTCATTATGTGTAGCAGCATTGCGTGATAATTTAAGAGACAGATCGGAGCTGCTATTTTCCTGGTATGATTTAATCATATCTAAGGATATAGATTTATCCATAATTATTTATCCTTTAATTTTAAAACTCATAATTGTGATAATACATACTATAAAATATACTGTTATGTCTGCAGCACCAATATAATCTTTAGCAACACGCTGACCAAATAACAACATTAATAAAACAAGCCCCGCAAGTAATAGCCCATAAAAAATAAAAGTTGTATCTGCGAATATCAGACTATATGTAAATCCAAACAAGCAAACTCCTGCTGTAGTTATTTCTAAAAATGCCAAAATACTTAATGCTGGTGAGAAAATTTTATATAAAAGAGTATCTTTGAAATGATCTTTAAAAAACTCAAGATTTCCTTTTCTATCTATAATTTTATCAATACCAGATTGAAAGAATACTATAGAGAAAAATAACGAAGCTAAAATCTGTACAATTTTTATAGAATCAATATTCAATATTTGCATAGTATCATTAATCTACAAAATCCTTGATTTTCTGCCGAACATAATCTCTGAGCTGACCAACTGACATGTCGGAATAAAAATCTTGAGTGATAATATCCGTAAAACAAATATCTATTATCCCAGGTGATAAACGCCAGTCTGTTTTTTTCTTTGCTTCATAAGCACCATTAATTATTACTGGCACAACACTTATCCCCGTATTTTTTGCTATATGAAAAGCACCTTTTTTAAACTCTCCAAGAGAACCATCTTTTGAACGAGTCCCTTCCGGAGCTATTAAAAACGAGATCTTATTATCTATTATTTCTTCTTCAACTATTTTTAAACTTCTTATAGCCTTATTTACATTAGATCTATCAATAGGTACAACTCCATAACGCCTTGCTACATTGCCCCATAATGGATATTTGAATTGTTCAAACTTCGCGATTGCAGTTACATAATGTTTTATGAATTGCCCAATAACAAAATGATCAAAAAGAGACTCATGGTTTATAATATATAAATAAGGTCCAGATTTCGGATCTGGAATCTTCCCATTTAGCTTTACTAATTGACCACCAAATAAACAAAAGAAATATGACATCGGGCGCAAGAAATAATGATAATATTGTTTATTTACTAATAATATAAAAATTAAGAATATTGGCAACACAATGATTAAATAAGCAAACCATATTGGCCAAAGAATTAAAGAAATAATAGTCTTATATAGCCCAATAATCATTTTTTAATAAAGAAAATATTTTATGATTAACCTTATGAAACGGATATTTCACAATTTCAGATTTTTTAATCCACTTATATCTTTTATTTTGTTTTATTACTTCACCCGCTTTAATACAATCCATTAAGATTATATCTATTTTATAATGTGAATAAGAATGATTAATTATGCCTAATTGTTTTTCAACTATAATATTAAGCCCATAATGATCCATAATATAATTTTTTAATACTTTAACTATATCTTTAACATATTTTACTTTTTTATTTGGAATCTCCCATAATCCATTTAGCATATTTTCATCTCTCTGTTGAATAAAAATTTTATTTTTATCTCTAATAAGACCGCCAACAAATGTATAATGAGGCATCCTTTTTTTCTTTACTTTAATTGGATATTCGAGAGGATTCCCACTTTTATAAGCAACACAAAATTTATTAATCGGGCAATCATGACATTTTGGAGACTTAGGTAAACAAACGCAGGCTCCTAACTCCATTATTGCCTCATTGAAATCACCAGGCCTATTATAGTCTAACCATTTATTTAATCTAGAGATAATAAGCTTAAGATTATTATTAGAGAGTTTTCTTCTTCCTATTACACGTGCCATTACACGTTTAACATTGCCATCTAAAGCAATAAATGGCTTATTAAATGCGATAGAAAGAACAGCCCCTGCAGTATAATCCCCCACGCCTGGTAGACTTCTAAATTCATCCCAAGAACTAGGTATATTAGAATCATAATCCTTACAAACAATTTTTGCTGCTTTGTGAAAATTTCTACATCTCGCGTAGTACCCCAATCCTTCCCAGATCTTTAATAAATCTGATTCAGACGCTTTTGAAACAGATACAATATCGGGATATTTTTTTATCCAATTATTATAATAAGGAATAACTGTCTCTACCTTTGTTTGCTGCAACATAATCTCAGAAACCCAAATATTATACGGGTTTTTATTATTACGAAATGGGAGGTCTCTTTTCGCTATATCAAACCAAGTTAATATTGATGTTGATATGTTCACTATTGTAATAAATTATTTTTTTAAAAAAAATTTTCTAAGAGTCCACTGAAAAGAAAATAGAGACTCTAAGATTGATTCTTTTTGATCTTTTTCAACCTCTGATTTTATTTTTTCACCAATATTATCTATTTCTTTTTCAATATCATGTTGGATTAAAGCACCTTTGTCTGTCAAAAAAACTTCGATAGCTCTTTGATCTCTTTGGCTTTGTTTTCTCTCTACCAAATTTTTTTTTTCTAATCTAATAACCAGCCTTGTCACGGTACTATTATCTAAACCTAATTTCCAAGCTAATTCAGACATTTCAATTCCATCATCAGGTATGGAAATCATTGCCAATGTCTGACTATATGTCAAATCCTTTATAGATATATTTAACCTGAATAATCTTTGTAGGTCGATTAAGAATGAAGATATTAATTCACCATAGTGCATAGTTGTATATTACAAATATATAAATTTTTATAAAAGACTAGTCTCTTTGTAACGACAATAACCGTTTTGCGTGATTTATATAAAGTGAATCTAGCTTTACTCTTTTTTCTTTTGAAAGCATGTGCCCCACGCTTTGATAATGATCTAGATTAATCGGGCCAAAAGTATACCATTGTCCTTGCATAAGAGGATCATTAGCTACAAATGGGACAATTGGGTCTGCTCCATTTTCTCCTGAAGTTGGACCCTTCATCGATCTAACATTAACTATACCATCATTTTCCCACCAGGTTGAGTCTGTTTCATTTCCGTCCTCCTTAAAAATAATTTTTGAGCCTAATAATCTTGCTCTTGAACGAATCAGTAAAAAAACATCATCATTTGGAGTATAATATCCTGTGGATTCATCTTTACTAGTCGCTGAAAAAACAAAAGAAAAATAATATATATCAGGGCTTGCATTTAAATATCCATTTAACTCTGCAGCGCCATCTAAACTTAAATCCCAAGAGCTAATATTTTTGGTTTTCCATGCATTGTGATTTCTCATTTTGTCCACATAATTAGTCCATGATTCTTCTGAGGATCTATTTAGATTCCACTGGCTTAAATCAAAATCATAAAAATCTGTCCCTACTACACCTGCTAGACCAATAAAATATTGTATAAACGGAAACGTTTTTGTAAGAATATCTGCTAATGTGCTACCATCATGAGGTGTGGCTAGCGAGGTTATACTGGATATCCAATCTTTTCTTGAAAGGCCTAATAAGTCTGATTTTTCATTTGTTGTACTAGAATCGTTTTCAAATAATTCTGTTTCTAATAAATATTGTAACATTCGAGCTGTTTGTCCACCCATACTATGTCCGATTAAATGTACAGGATGGTTTTTATCCCACTCAGGGTATAATCCTTCATATTTTTTATCAGATGGTTTTTGGATTAGACCATATTTTTTTGCATGTTTATAACCATAATCTGTTTGTCCGCCTTTAAGCTGATAATAAACTTCAACTGCTCTATCCCAGTTGGATGATATTGGTCCGACAGATACATTAAACACTGTAAATCCATTTTCTTCTAATGTCTTTTGGATATCTTTTTGACCGCCCCAATAACGGTAATTACCCATCTCATCATTCCCCCAACCAAAAAAACCATGAATTAAAACTATTGGATAATCATTTTGTGCATAGAAAACATTTATAAACAACGTAAGGGATAAAATGAATTTCATTATAAATAAACTAAAAATTTATACTTAGATCTAAACCATTGGTCCATCCACCTGTTCCATAAAAGTATAAACCATACCCGATTATAATACCATTATCTTTATAACTAATACCTACACCACTTGATCCAAAAATAGTTTTAATTACACTTTCCTTTATATTTTGGCTAAGCTTCCTAGTAGATGTTCCCCAGATAAAACTTAGGTTTTTGGGAAGAGAAAAAATGCCACTAATAAAATAATCTTTATTTTTTTTATTATTAATAGATAGATAGTCTATCGAAATTTTTAGCGGCAGATACTCTAATTTTTTACAAACTCCAATATTATACCTTAATGGCGACTTTTCAATAACATTATTAATTCGACTTTTGTTTATTGATATATCATCAATCGATAATCCAATGTTTGTTTTGTATTTTTTTATATTCCATATCACACCTAATGATAAATAGAATATCATTGAACTGTATTTGCCCAATTTTGAAAAATATAATTGGTTAGAAATACCATAGCTTATAGGAAGGTTTTTTGATAATCCTGAATAACCTAATCTCATCCACGTATCACTAGAACTATAATTATTTGTTGGTATTGCATTTTCATCATATCCTTTAAAAGTCCCATAAGAAATATGATTAATTGCTACTGTTATTAATCGATTAGATTGAGGGATTAAAAGAGAAACAGATTGTGCTTGTATACCTGCTGGATATAATATAAATGATGTAGAAAAGCTCCGGCTTAATGATAAGTTTGCTGGATTTGCTGACCTAGAGTTTGGGCTCATATTCAGATTCCCACCACCAGCCTGAGATAGTTTTGAAGCAGAAAACCATGAATACAAACTCGGGGAAATTGTATCTCCATTTAAATAATAAAACAAAAACAAAATAATAAATTTTTTCATATCATGGATATTGGATCTACATGTATCTGGACGTTGTTTGCTCCAACGCTAAAATTTTTATTTTTAATAAAATTTTCATTAATAAATAAATGTAATTTTTCGCCGTTAGAATCATATTTTTTCAAAGATTTTAATATAACCTGAAACCTATAATTATTTTTAATTTTTTCTTTAAAACATGCTGCTGGACCTAATATTTCTAACCCCTTATATTGGTTTAATAAATTATTCCTTATTTTATTTGACAATGCCAAAACTGATTTTGGATCGGGTCCGATGAATTCAATTTTTGTGATCCAGCTGAAGGGGGGATATTTTAATATATTCCTATCATCTAACATGATCTTATAATATTGCTTTAAATCTAATTTCGCTGCGGCTTTGATAACTGGATTATCATTATCATAGGTTTGAATAATAACCTCTCCTTTCTTTTTACCTCTACCAGATCGACCTGCTGCCTGATATATTAACTGAAAAATTCTCTCGCTTGCACGGAAATCAGGTAAATGAAGGCCTAAATCAGCATTAATAATTCCAACTAGAGTTATATCTGGGAAGTCTAAACCCTTTGCGATCATTTGTGTCCCAATTAAAATATCTATCTTACCATCAAAAAAAGACTGTAGAATTTTTATCATATCAGAGCTTTTCTTAACACTGTCATGATCAACTCTTGCAATGCGAGCACGAGGAAAAGTTTGTTCTACAATATTTTCCACTTTCTGAGTACCTGTCCCTGTATAAATCAGATTTTTACTCATACATTCTTTACAATTATCAACTGATTGCATTTCAATATAACCACAAATGTGACACTTAAGATTATTATCTTGTTTATGATACGTAAGGGGGGTTTTACAAGCAGAACACATTATCAGTGCACTGCAATCTGAGCAGCGTACTGAAGGTGAATAACCTCTTCTGTTCTGAATCAATAATATTTGTTCATTTTTATTTAGTCTTTCTTCAATTTTATCTAATAACATACCAGAAATGACCGTATTTATTTTCCCAGTTTCTACGCTCTCTTCTAATAGATTAACAATTTTCACGGTTGGATAGCTTGCTTTTCCATATCGCTTTGGTAAGCTAAGATATTTATGCTTATTATGCTGATAATTATAATAACTCTCTAAGCTAGGTGTCGCACTTGATAACAATATACTGGATTCTTCAAATTTTGCACGCATAATTGCGACATCTCTTGCGTGATATCTTGGAGATGGAGACTCCTGCTTATATGATGAATCATGTTCTTCATCCACTATAATTACCCCTAAATTTTTCAATGGTGCAAATATCGCGCTTCTTGCACCTATAACTATTTTATAATCATTATTGTATATCTTATGCCATGTGGATGCGCGCTGAGATTTAGTTAATTGAGAATGCCATAATGCAGTTTTATTACCAAAAACCGATTTAAAACGTCCCGCTATTTGCGGAGTTAATGAAATCTCTGGCAACAATATTATCGCTGATTTACCTTGCGCTATAACTTTTTTTATGATTTCTATAAATATTTCAGTTTTACCACTTCCTGTCACACCATGTAATAAATGAGAATTAAATTTTCTTGTTTCTATAGATTTATTCAGTTTATTTATTACTATCTTTTGATCCGGGTTAAAACGTATTTTTTTTTCAACTGGTTTAAACGATAAATCATCTATACTATATTCCTTTTCCTTTTTAACAAGTATAATCAACTTTTTTTTCTCAAGAGACTGACAAACAGAAACAGGGTTAGAACAAATATTTTTTAATGACGATACTTTTAATAATGTCAGGGTGGTTGCTTTTTTGATGTGTCTATATACATTATACTGCATGGGTGCTTTTTTTTTCAAATCATCAATTACGATTCCGCTTTCAAGCTCAACGTATTTAGCATACCAGTTTAATTGGGGCGAATAATTTTTTGATATACTAATCGGTAAAACAGTATTAAAAACTTTACCAATAGGTGTAACATAATAATAACTAATCCAATGTATTAAATCCCATAATTCTTTTGTTAGAATTGGGCCTTCGTCAATTATCTTTGAAACAGGTTTAATATCACCTTCATAAGTTGTATTCTCGTTTAGTGCGGTAATTACACCATAAACCAGACGATTACCTAATTGAACTTTAACTCGTGATCCGATTCGGGCAATATGAATCAGATCACTCGGGATTTTATATGTAAAAGATTGAAATGTCGATATAGAAAGCGCTACTTCAGCAAACATTATATATTAATATTAAAGACTAGCCTTTAATCACATATAACTTTACATCAGAAGTTATATCTTTCGATATCTTTACGTTAATATGATAAATACCTAACGCTTTTATTGGTTCTTCAATGGATATCTGATTTTTTTCTATTTCAAAACCTTTATCAATTAATTCTTTGTGAATATCTTTGTTTGTGATAGAACCAAACATTTTCTCTTCATCGCCAACTTTAACCTCAATAGTTATTTCAACTTTACTTAATTTTTTTGCCAAAACGTTCAAAGCTTGATTTTCTCTTTCGAGCTTAGACGTTGCAACTCTCTTGTTTTCATTAGCAACCGCTATATTCCTATTTGAAGCTCTAAGCGCTAACCCTTGAGGGATTAACTTATTCCTAGCATATCCAGGCTTAACAGCTATAACATCTCCTGATTCACCTAAATTTTCAATATCACTCAATAAAATAATTTTCATGATTATACCTCACTAATATTATTCTGAACCATTATCAATAAAAGGCATTAAACCTATTGTGCGAGCTCGCTTTATTGCACTTACAACTTTACGATGCATCTTTGCACTCGTGCCAGTAACTCGACGAGGCATAATTTTACCATTATCATTTATAAATCTCTTTAATAATTTGACATCTTTATAGTCAATTTCAATAATATTATTTTCTTTAAAAAAACAATATTTTCTTCTTGTTTGAAAAGCCATTATTTTACTCCTTCAGTTTCTTCATCATTTTTTTCTTTTGATATTTTATCTTTAACATCATCTGAACTTTTATCTTTATCAGATTTTAGATCTTCTTTCTCTTTTATAGACGACTCATTATCAACTTTTTCAAGTACATCTGGTTCTTTTTCAATTCGTACAATCATGTGGCGAATGACCAGATCACTTAGTTTTAACCAAGAATCAAATTCATCTAGTTTATCTTTATTGCCACCTTGATAGTGAACTAATATGTATGTTCCGTATTTATGACCTTGCATTGGATATGCTAACTTTTTTTTTCCCCAGATAATGTGATTAATTATTTTTGATTTCGTTTTCGTTAGTTTATTATCAATTTCTTTCATTGTTTCATCTATTTTACTACGTTCAAAATTTGGATTAACAATATATAATATTTCGTAATAGCGCATATAATCTCCTTAATATTCTATTTAATTAATGGTGCAATTACTAAAGAAACCACTGCCATTAGCTTAATTAATATGTTTAACGAAGGGCCTGATGTGTCCTTAAACGGGTCACCTACCGTATCACCTACTACTGCGGCTTTGTGTGCATCTGATCCTTTTGTTATTTCTTGACCATTTACTTTAATTCCTTCTTCAATCATTTTTTTTGCATTATCCCATGCACCACCTGAATTTGATTGAAAAATAGCCATAAGTACTCCTGAGACCGTAACCCCAGCAAGAAGACCTCCTAATATTTCAGGTCCTTGATCGCTTCCAAGTAAACCTGGAACGAACCCTACAACAACTGGAGTAATTATTGCCAGAAGACCCGGTGCAATCATCTCTTTTAATGCTGACTCTGTTGAAATTTCTACACAACGCCCATGTTGGGCTTTGCCCAGTGCATCATTATAAACCTGTTGGTCATGATCGCTCCAATCTTCTTTTTCTTTAAGATTCATTAGTTTTAGTGCTTTCTTTAATTCTGGTATTTCTCTGAATTGGCGTCGAACCTCTTCAATCATGGCCATAGCTGCTCGCCCAACAGCTCCCATTGCCATAGAAGAAAAAAGAAATGGTAACATCCCGCCTACAAATAATCCAGCCATAACCATCGGGTTTGAAATATCAATGCTTGAGATACCGCTCTTAACCATAAACGCAGCGAAAAGCGCCAAGGCCGTTAGAGCTGCAGAACCTATTGCAAATCCTTTTCCAATAGCAGCTGTTGTATTCCCTACTGCATCAAGTTTATCAGTTCTTTCACGAACCTCACTTGGAAGCTCAGCCATCTCTGCAATCCCACCTGCATTATCAGAAATTGGCCCATATGCATCTACTGCCAATTGAATACCTGTATTTGCCAGCATACCTAATGCAGCCATAGCAATTCCATATAGCCCAGCAAAATGATATGCCCCCATAATACTAGAAGATATTATGATTATCGGTACTGCAGTTGACTCCATACCAACTCCTAAGCCAGCGATAATATTGGTGGCTGGACCGGTGAGTGACTGTTCTGTTATAGATTTAACTGGTTTAGTACCCGTCCCAGTATAGTATTCAGTTATTTTCCCAATCCCTAAACCGCCAAATAAACCAATTATAGTCGCATAGAAAACACCAATCCCATTATAGGATACCCCTTGTTGGATATAGTTTTCAGGTAAAAACTTGATTATCAGAAAATAGATTACTGCAACCATAATAATTCCGCTTCCAAGCTCTCCTTGGTTCAATCCTTTTTGTGGATCTCCACCTTCTTTTACAGAAACCATAAAAGTGCCAATAATAGATACTAAAATCCCCGAGGCTGCAATCAGCAAAGGAAGAATAACAAAGTTTAAATCTAATCCTCCAGCGACAAATATACTTGACCCCAAAACCATAGAACCAATAATTGAACCAACATATGATTCAAATAAATCTGCCCCCATTCCAGCTACATCACCAACATTGTCACCAACATTGTCAGCGATAGTGGCGGGATTAAGAGGGTGGTCTTCAGGTATTCCTGATTCCACTTTTCCTACTAAATCTGCTCCTACATCAGCCGCTTTTGTATATATTCCTCCACCTACTCTAGCAAAAAGTGCTATTGATGAAGCACCTAATGAAAAACCAGATAGGATATTTAGGACCATGGAAACGGCTGAAGAATTATCAAAACCATACATAAATGAATAAAGATATAGTAGTCCGCCCAAACCTAAAACACCCAAACCGACAACGCTTAGCCCCATAACAGATCCACCACTAAATGCGACATTAAGAGCTTTTGCTAAACTTTCCTCAGCTGCATGAGTCGTTCGATTATTAGCTTTTGTTGCAACTTTCATGCCTAAAAATCCAGCCAATCCTGATGTAAGCGCCCCGATAACGAAAGAAAAAGATATCATTGCACTAGTGTCAGATCTTCCAGAGTTTGCATATCCAAGAATAAACGCAACTGCAACTACAAAAACTGCTAGGATGCGATATTCTGCCTTAAGAAATGCCATTGCTCCATCAGCTATACTAGCGCCAATAGATTTCATACGATCATTACCTTGACTCTGCTTGTTTATCCAGGAAGTTTTCCAAAAAGAAAACCCCATAGCTAAAACCCCAGACAGCATAATTAGCAAGAGGTTATTGTTCAGACTATCCATTATTTCTTTTTCTCCATTTTTTATGAATTAACAGTGTTCATTGTTTTTTCTAAACCATTAAATAATATACCATCCAATGCATCTGCAGCTCTTTTAACTGCTTCCTTTGAAATCTTTTGATCCTTATTATTAAATGGTTTAAGAACATAATTTTCTGCTGGACGCATTTTTTCATCAGTCCCAATTCCAAATCTTAACCGAGGAATTAGATTTGTATTTAATGAATATATTATACTTTCCAATCCTCGGTGAGACCCATCTCCACCCTTAGGCTTAATTCGTATAGAACCTAGTGGTAAATCAACGTCATCTAGAATAATACAAATTTCTTTTGCAATTAGATTCCAAGAATCAGATATATCTTGCACCGCCTGACCGCTATTGTTCATCCCTGTTGTTGGCTTAAAAAGCAAAAATTTATTTGGCTTTGATGCAACAACGTAATCACCCTTTCCAGGTTTAAACGAAATTTTATATCTATTTGCCATTTCGTCTAATATCCAAAATCCTGCATTGTGTTTTGTATCTGCATATTTAACTCCGGGGTTACCTAAACCTACAAATGCAATCAAAATTAATTCGATTCCTCAGGCTTATCTTCAGCTGATTCAGAGTCAGCTGAATCCTTATCAGTTTTTTCGCCATCATCAACAGCATCCTCATCGGATACATCCTCATCAGATACCTCTTCATCAGTGAGCACTGGTTCTTCTTCCGCTGCTGGAGGAATTACTGAAGCAACATTAAGATCAGCCGCGCTAAGTATATCGATATCTTCATCATCTACATTTACATCAGCGACACTCACGGAAGAATTTAGTCCTAGGTGGTCTACATCAACCTCAATATGTTCTGGAACATTAGTAGGATAACAACTAATCTCTATTTGGTTCATCGCCTGAGAAAGTATCCCCCCCTCTGTTACGCCGACTGGTTTGCCCACTAGTGTAATCGGTACTGATATAGTCATTTTTTCAGTCCTACGCACGCGCATAAAATCCACATGAATCATTTCATCAGTCACAGGATGGTATTGAATTTCCTTAATCATTACATACTGCGACTCATTTTTTATATCCATCTCATAAATACGTTGCTCTGATTTTATAGCCTGATAAAACACCTGTTTATCAATAGAAATATTGATTGGTTGTTCGCCTTTATAATAAAGTATGCTGGGTATCTTACCAGCCTTTCTAATTACTTTGGCAGCTTTTTTACCAACAGATTTTCTGTTTTCAATATCTAATTTATAATAAGATGTAGCCATCATTATTTCTCCTTACTAAAATTCAAAAAGTGAACTTACTGATTCCCCATTATGTATTCGCTTAATAGCAGCTCCAAAGACATCAGCGACCGTAACAATATTCATATTTTTTAATTTTTTCTCATCAGGTATTAAAATAGTGTCCGTTAAGACCACGGTCTTTATAGGGGCATTCTTTAACCGATCAATTGCAGGTCCGGACAAAACACCATGTGTGGCTATAGCAGTAACAGATTTAGCTCCCTTTTCTATCGCCGCTTCTGCAGCGCTGACAGTTGTTCCAGCGGTATCGATCATATCATCAATAATCAAAACATCCATACCTTCTAATTCACCAATCAGATGACTAACTTTTGACTCGTTAGGGGCAAACCTTCTTTTATCTATCAATGCAAAATGCATCTCCAAACGTTTTGCGTATGCCTGACTCATTGCTGCAGAACCAACATCTGGAGCTAGCACTACTGACAATTCCGGATTAAATCCTAATGATGTAATAGCATCTATTAGTACCATCCTGCTATATAAATGATCAAATGGTATTTTAGTAAACCCCTGTATTTGTGTAGAATGTAGATCCATTGTCACAATTCGATCTGCACCCATACTTGTAATAATATCAATCATAACCCTTGATGATATGGGAACCCTTGGTTGATCTTTTCTATCCTGCCTACCATATCCAAAATAAGGCATTATAATAGAGACACTTTCAGCAGACGCGCGAACCGCAGCATCTGCCATTAAAGCCAACTCTAATATATTTTCTGCTGGGCCATTAGTTGATTGAATTAAAAAAACGTCACACCCTCTAACATTTTCCTCATACTTAACCCATATTTCTCCATCTGAAAAGGTTTTTATAGATATTTCGCCCAGGTTGCACCCAGCAAAGCTTGCAATTTTTGAGGCTAGTAAAGGATTACTCCTCCCACTAAATATTTTTAATTCATTTTTCATATTTTAATTATTTTATAGCTGGGGCGTAGGGAGTCGAACCCCAACTGCCTGGACCAAAACCAGGTGTCCTACCATTAGACGACGCCCCAATCTTTAATTTAAGTTGACATAGTCAGAGTGGATTTGCAATAAAGGTCTTGTACTTTGGAGAAAAATATGATAATGCTTTATCTAAAGATACATCATCATTAAATATCCCGAACACAGTCGAGCCTGAACCCGACAGACTGGCGAACCCTGCACCAAGTGCATGGAGCGCTTCTTTTATTTTTCCAATCTCTGGATATGTTGGAACTACAATTGATTCAAAATCATTCTCAAAAAACTTTAACTTATCAAGACCAATGGTCTTTTCATTTGATAAGCTGGCAAAATTAATGGGCAGAATAGAGCTATCCAAATCATTTTTGAACTTCGAATACGCCCAGGATGTGTCGATCTCTGCGTCTGGAATTATTATCAAATATTTTCCACTAATATTTATTTTTAGAGGCGTCAATCTGTCCCCAATTCCTTCGCCAAGCTGTATAGACCCCCGTATAAAAAATGGGACATCAGCACCAATTTGAGATGCCATATCCTCTAGTGCTTTATCTGAAATATTTAAGCTATAAAGTTCCCTTATACCTTTCATTATACTGGCAGCATTTGAAGATCCTCCGCCTAATCCACTCCCCCTTGGTATATTTTTAGTTAAATCAATGTCTACTCCACCTATATCAAATTTCTTCTTCATTGCTTCATAAGCAATTACACAAAGATTGGTTTTATCGTTCTTTAACCAAGTTGCATTGGAATTAAAATCGCACCCTTTTGATTTTCTTGATATAGAAATAATATCAAACAGGTTGATTTCTTGAAAAACAGTAACTATATCATGATATCCATCTTCCCTATCCTTTAAAACTTTTAGTCCAATATTTACTTTTGCGTTCGAATTAATTATTACTTTGTTCATCATTTTTATAAATTGTTGCTATCGCAATTACTGACCAACCTTTTGACTTACCAATAACTCCTAAATTATCCGTCGTAGTAGCTTTGATCGATAACAATTCTTCAGAAAGATTCAAAATTTTTGCAATATTTTTTCTAATATCAGGAACAAATTTTTGCAATTTGGGTTTTTGTATAATTATGGTACAATCTATGTTAGATATCTGATATCCTTTTTGTAATATCATTCTTTTTACTTCAGATAAAAATATATTACTTTGTGCATCTCTCCATTTTTCATCATCACTAGGGAAAAATTTTCCAATATCACCTAACCCGGAAGCACCTAATAAAGAATCTGCAATTGCATGAATTAATGCATCACCATCAGAGTGTCCTACGGAACCTAATAATGATTTAATATTTATACCACCAATGAAGAGAGGTAGCCCTTCCTTTAATTTATGAATATCATATCCTATTCCTGTTCTTATCATAATCTATTTTCTACCAACTATTATTTTTGCCAATTCCCAGTCAAGTTTATTAGTGATTTTAAAATTTTCGGCATCTCCATAAATAATTTTAATTGAATATCCGCTCAATTCCATTAGCGTAGACTCATCAGTTACGTGAACATTAATATTATTTTTGAATGCATCTAAAAGTTTGTCCCGGTGAAAGGTTTGTGGGGTCTGTGCCATCCAAATTATAGCTCTATCAATAGTTTTATTAACAATTTCATCTTTAACAATTTTAATAGTGTCAACACTCGGGATTGCTAAAACTGCCCCATCAAAATCCTTACATGAATTAACCGTTTCAGTTATAAATGATTCTCTTAGAAAAGGCCTAGCAGCATCATGAATGCATACAAGGCCATTTGTTTTTTTTGTTGAATAAAGCCCATTTAAAACCGAATCAGTTCGTTTAGGGCCACCAGGAATTACTTTGATTTCCTTTTTCTTTGAAGCTATTATGAAACTTTCTGAAGATTGAACTGTGTTTATGTATGTTTCAGGGACGATAAATACTATTTCATTAATTAAACTTGATTTTATAAATGGATCTAATGTGTAAGCCCAAAGAGGTCTCCCCCTTAGAATCTTAAATTGTTTTTCTTCTCCAAATCTTGAGCCAGACCCAGCAGCTGGTATAATTGCAGAAACCTTAACCAATTTTTTCGCTATGCTTTTGTTATTAAATAATTATCATTGCATCACCATAGCTCAGAAATCTATAATCATGTTTTCTCGCTTCTTTATATGCCTTTTTTAATAGATTAATGTCAGCGAAAGCACTCACCATCATCATAAGTGTAGATTTTGGCATATGAAAATTTGTTACCATCGAATCTACCATCTTGTATTCATAGGGTGGATAAATAAACTTATCAGTCCAGCCTCGCTTTGGTGACACCATAAATCCAGAAACCACTACCGTTTCTAAAGCTCTGATCGTGGATGTCCCGATAGCCATAATTTTTCTGTGTTTTTTCCGTGCTTCATTAATTGCCATAGCTGTTTTTGTAGAAACTTCAAAATATTCAGAGTCCATCTGATGTCTATTTAAATCTTCTACCTGTACAGGCCTAAATGTCCCCAAACCAATATGCAGAGTGATGTATTCTATTTTCACACCCTTCTTTTCGAGTCTATTTATTAATCCATTAGTAAAATGAAGGCCGGCTGTAGGAGCTGCAACGGCACCTCGCTCAGTAGCATATACTGTCTGATATCTTTTCTTATCACTTGGCTCTGGGTCTCTTGTTATATACGGCGGAAGTGGCGAGGTACCTATGCGATCAATAATATCATGAAGCTCTGTTTGACTTTCTGATTCAAAACGAACTACCCTGCCACCAGAAACAGTATTATCAATAACATCACACATAAGCTTTGGCGTGAAAACCAGCTTATTACCAATTCTGACTTTTCTTGCTGGCTTGACCATAACTTCCCAAAGATTTTCTGCTAGCTCTCTAAGTAAAAACACTTCTACTTTAGCATCCGTACGATCTTTTGTAGCAAAAAGCCTAGCAGGGAAAACCTTAGTGTTGTTTAATATCAATAAATCATTTTTTCTTAGGTAGTCTGTAATATTACTGAATTTTTTGTGTTCTATTGTCTTGGCTTCCCTGTTCACCACCATTAGTTTAGATTGATCACGTTTATTACCAGGATATTGGGCAATATATTTTTTTGGTAATGGGTAGTCAAAATCTCCAAGTTTATATTTTTTCTTTTTTTCAATCATTGAATAAATCCTTTTGATTATTTTTTATTGGTTTACCTAATAGTTCGTATGCGGATTTCTGAGCAAGCCTACCCCTAGAGGTCCTTTGCATGAATCCCTGCTTTATTAAAAATGGCTCATAAACATCTTCGATAGTATAGGGATCTTCACCAATAGCTACTCCTAAAGATTTTATTCCTACCGGACCACCAGAAAATTTTTCAATTAATATCTCCAATATGCTGCGATCCATTTTATCAAGTCCATGTTCATCAACACCTAGCTGATCAAGAGCTTTATTTGCCACATCATAAGTTATTTTACCTTTTGCTTTTATTTGAGCATAATCTCTAGCTCTTCTTAGGATCCGATTTGCGACTCTAGGAGTGCCTCTGCTTCTAGTTGCCAGTTCCATCGCTCCTTTATCGTCGATATTAACATCAAGTATATCTGCTGATCTACAAATTATATGAAACAAATCTTCGGGCTCATAATAATCTACTCGTAAAACAATGCCAAACCTATCACGCAATGGTGAGGTAAGATTCCCTAGCCTAGTAGTCGCCCCAACGAGAGTAAAGGGTTCAATGTTTAACTGTACGCTTCGTGCGCTTGGGCCTTTATCAATCATAATATCAATCTTATAATCTTCCATTGCTGAGTATAAATACTCTTCAACCACACTATTTAGCCTATGAATCTCATCAATAAAAAAAACATCCCTATTTTGAATGTTTGTTATCATTCCAGCTAAGTCTCCAGCTCTATCAATTACCGGGCCAGATGCCTGTCTTATATTCACATTTAATTCTTTTGAAATAATATTTGCTAGCGTTGTCTTCCCTAGCCCAGGGGGGCCAAATAAAAGAACATGATCTAATGCATCTTCCCGGCCATTTGCAGCATCTATATATAGCTTTAGATTTTCAACTAACTTTTTCTGACCAATAAATTCCTCAAATTTTATAGGCCGAAGCGATTTTTCGACTATAATATCTTCTTCAAAAGGAGTGGGGTCAGTAATATGTATTTCAGTCATATAGGCAATAGTAAATAAATAGTATTAATTCAGACCCTAAAAATACAATCTCAAATTGTCCACACCAAGCCTGCTGATATTGTTTATTTATAATAAAACTATGGATTAATAATCTCATTCAAGAATTTTCCCGTATAAGAATTTGTGTTTTTTATTATCTGTTCAGGCGTCCCCGTCGCGATCACTTCCCCCCCATCATCACCACCCTCAGGCCCCAGATCTATAACCCAATCTGATGATTTAATTACATCCAAATTGTGTTCAATAATAATCACAGTATTACCGCGGTCAACTAATTTTTGTAACACTCGCAGTAATATTCTTATGTCTTCAAAATGTAAGCCTGTTGTTGGCTCATCAAGTAAATAAACCGTTTTTGTAGTACTCATTTTTGATAATTCAGTAGATAGTTTTACTCTTTGAGCCTCACCCCCTGATAGAGTTGTAGCTTGTTGCCCTAGATGTATATAACCTAGACCAACGTCCTGTAAAGTTTTCAATTTTTTTGTAATTGATGGAATATTTTCAAAAAATTTTAATGCTTCATCAACATCCATGTCCAATACATCTGCAATAGATTTTCCCCTATATTTTATTTCCAAAGTTTCTCTATTATAGCGATTGCCATTACAAACTTCACATGTTACATACACGTCTGGCAAAAAATTCATTTCAATTTTAATTATTCCATCTCCTGCACAAGACTCACAACGCCCGCCCTTTACATTAAAGGAGAATCTACCTGGCTTATATCCTTTTATTTTTGAATCAGGTAGCTTAGAAAATAAATCCCTGACAAAAGTAAATAATCCTGTATACGTAGCAGGGTTTGATCTGGGCGTTCTCCCAATGGGTTTTTGATCAATTTGTATAATCTTATCAATAAAATTCACGCCATGGATTGATGAATATTCTAATGGGTAAACCCTTGAACCGCTTAAAGAGCTAGCAAGTATTGGATAAAGTGTTTCGTTAATAAGTGTACTTTTACCGCTCCCAGATACTCCAGTAATGGTGATCAATGTTCCAAGCGGGAAATTAACGTTAACATTTTTTAGATTATTACCTTTTGCACCTTTTAATTCTATATATGAATGACCAGTATTTCTTCTCATTTTTGGAGTTTTTATATTTTTATTCCCAGATAAATATTGTCCGGTCAATGACTTTTTTGACCTTGCTATGTTCTTAGGCTCTCCTGAAAAAACAATTTCCCCACCTAATTTCCCGGCCTTCGGTCCTATATCAATAATATAATCTGCTGCCTCCATAGTGTCTCTATCATGCTCGACAACAATAATAGAGTTCCCAATATCTCTTAATGATTTTAATGTTGATAGTAGTCTAGAATTATCTCTGGGATGCAAACCAATTGATGGTTCATCAAGTATATACAAAACACCCATTAATTGTGATCCTATTTGAGTTGCTAAACGAATTCTTTGTGACTCTCCACCAGATAATGTTATAGCTGAACGATTTAATGATAAATAACCAAGCCCTACATTATTTAAAAATGAAAGCCTTTGATTTATCTCTTTTAATATCTGATCTGCAATTTGTTGTTCTTTTTTACTTAATTCAATATTATTAAAAAATATTTGTAATTGATTAACAGACATAGATGATATGTCCCCAAGGTTTTTTTTATTTATTAATACAGCCCTACTTTCTTTTTTAAGCCTAGTCCCAACACATGACGAACAAGCTCTCATACTCATAAATTGCTCAATCCACTCTCTTATACTATTGGACTTAGTTTGTTTATATCGCCTGATTAGATTTGGGATAGCTCCCTCCCAGCCACCATTATAGGTACCTGTCCATCTATCAGAGCTATAGTGCATTTTATATTTCTTTTGACCCGAACCATATAAAAGAACATACCTGATATCTCTATCAAGTTTTATCCAAGGTGTAGAAAAACTAAAATCGAGATGTTTTGAAAGGCTTTTTAATATATTCCCGTACCAGTTTCCCCTAGGCTGCTCCCCCAAGGGAACTATAGCACCTTGAATTAGGGATTTATTTTTATCTGGCACAACTATATCAGGATTAACCTCCATATGAGATCCAATACCTTCACATTTTTTACAAGCCCCAAAGGGAGAATTAAATGAAAACATTCTTGGTGATAATTCATCTAAGCTTATTTCACAATTAGCACAGGCAAAATTTTCACTATAAATATGCTCATCGCCATTTAACTCATGCACCGCTATAAGCCCTTCTCCAAATTTTAATGCAAGCTCAACAGACTCGGTGATTCGTTCACACATTTTCTTTTCAACAGTTAATCTATCAACAAGAATTTCTATTGTATGTTTCTTATTTTTTCCTAAAACAATAGAATCATCAACTTTGTGTATTTGACCATTAATTCTTACTCTTAGAAACCCTCTTTTTTTTATTTGCTGTAGTAAATTTTTATGCTGACCTTTTTTCCCTCGAATAATTGGCGCTAATATATAAATCTTTGTTTTTTGTCTAAGCTTAAATATCGTATCAACTATTTGCTGTACAGACTGTTTTTTAATTACCCTCCCACATTTCCAACAATGAGGCTGACCGATATGAGCGAAAAATAATCGTAAATAGTCATGTATTTCAGTTACTGTACCAACAGTGCTTCTTGGATTTCTGGCATTAGCTTTTTGTTGAATACTAATAGCAGGAGATAGACCATCTATTGTGTCTAATTCAGGTTTTTCCATAAGACCTAAAAATTGCCTAGCATAGGTAGAAAGTGACTCTACATAACGACGTTGCCCCTCTGCATATATTGTGTCAAACGCTAATGATGATTTGCCAGAACCAGATAAGCCAGTAATTACTACTAATTTATCTCTAGGGATAATAACATCGATATTTTTTAAGTTATGTTGACGGGCACCTTTTACAACAATATTTTTTAAAGATTTTTCATTGTTGGATGTTTTTTTAATTTTAGGCATCCTGTATATTACACCTAATAATAAACCAGCACCAAAGCTCTTAAACAATCTCTATATATTGATTAAGACTTATAGCTAGTATAAAAGTAAATCCACTATGAATACCTTAAAAAATCATTTGCTTATTTCTGTCCCACATATGAATGACACCCTATTTGGAAAATCCGTGGTTTATATTTGTGAACATAATACAGAAGGCGCAATGGGATTAATTATAAATAAATCTATAAACCATAAAGAACTTGAAAGCCTTATAAAAATAGAAACAGCGGGGGGAATTCAACTGGAACATACTAATATAAAAACTTACTTTGGTGGTCCTGTATTAATAGAAAAAATTGTTGTTCTTCATACTAACAACATTAAAAACAATAATACTATTCCTATAACTAGCAAAATTTCTATTTCAAGCGAAGAATCCATCATCAGGAAATTTGGTAAAAATGTAAATATAAAGTATAAAATTTTTTTTGGACATTCTGGTTGGAGCGCAGGGCAACTTGAACGAGAGATTGAGAATGGAGACTGGTTACTACAAACTTCTAATATTGATTTATTATTTGATTTCCCATCAGAAAAACTTTGGGAGCATGCAACAAAATCTCTAGGTATCGATATTAATGATATTTCAATTATTGGCGGATCAGCTTAGATAACCCAATCTTTTATTGATAACTACTTAAATACTAACATATGAAAAAATACCTACCATATTTAGCAATCATTATTGCTGCTCTTTTATGGAGTCTAGATGCTTTCTTAAGACAATCACTTTATTCTTTATCGCCACTGTTAATTATAACAATAGAACATGGCATTGGAAGCTTATTGTTTATTCCACTCTTAAACAAATATTGGGTTAAAATAAAAAGGCTCAACCAAACAGGTTGGGTTTCTCTATTGTGGATTTCATTCCTAGGTGGCATATGTGGAACATACTTCTATACAAAAGCATTAGGGTATGTTGGTTATATTGATTTATCTATTGTAGTGCTCCTTCAAAAGTTCCAACCCTTGTTCGCTGTTTCTTTGGCAGCAATTATTCTAAAAGAAAAATTGTCAAGGCGTTATCTTGTTTTGGCTCTGTTTGCCATGATTGGAGGCTACTTAGTTACATTTGGTAATAAACCTTTATCAGTTTGGGATAATAATACCCTGATTGCCGCATTATTTTCCCTTTTAGCTGCTTTCTGCTGGGGTAGTTCAACCGTACTTGGGAAACAGGCTTTAATTTATTTGCCCTATAATTTGGTTACCGCTCTTCGTCTAGTCATAACAACTATTACAGGTATTGTTATAATGCTTTTTTCAGACTGGACTATTATTTATAGTCATATATCATACCCGCAATGGAAAATGCTTTTACTAATTGTATTCTCTACTGGAACGGTTGCTTTATTTATTTATTATTATGGATTAAATAGACTGCCTGCTTCACATACAACGCTTTTTGAACTGTTTTGGCCACTGTCGGCTGTAGTTATTGATTGGATTATAAAAGGCGAACCTCTTTCATTTTCCCAATTACTTGGAGCAATGATACTACTAACCTCTATGACAATTTTAACACAAGAAAATTCAAATGAAAGATCTCAATCTAAAAGATCATAATCATAATCAGACTTTTAATATCATACATGAATTTTTATGGGGTTTTGGAGCTGCTTTTCATACAGTATATGCTGTTGTACCATTGTTTCTAAAAAAATTGGGTGCGCCTGAAGCAATCGCTGTATCATCAACAGGTATATTTTCAGTTCTCATAGCAATACCGATGCTAATAACAGCAGCACTTAGTCGGAATATAGTAAACTTAAAAAAGGCAGTTATTAGCGTTCACTGTTTGATAGTTATTGTAACATTTATTATGGGCTATACATTTACTTTTTCAAACCTTGGTCTAAGTTCATTTGCATGGAAAATCTATTTTTTCTTTTTTATCCTTTATGGATTATCAATAGGAATTATTGTTCCTATTTGGGCAGATTTTTTAGATAAAACCACTAATAAATCTCTCAGAGGAAAATTTTTTGGTATAGGGTTTGCTTTTAATAGCCTGGGAGGATTTTCTGGAGGTATTATCCTCAAAAAATTATTAATAGCAGATATTCCCTTCCCTAATAATTTTGGTTATGGATTCTTTATATTATTTACTAGTCTCATTCTTGGAACAATAATGTTTTATTTTTACAAAGAAAAAAAACGTGAGCACTATAAAAGATCATACTCGCAGTTTAAACTAGAAACAAGATTAATAATTAATAATCACCCCAATTTTCATAAATATCTTTTTTCAAGGATATTTTATTGTGCAACACTACCAGCAATGGGACTATATGCTATTTATTGCCAAAATAAATTCAATTTTGATATTAGTGAGGTTGGTTTATTTACCGTATTAAACGTAACCTCAATGGGGATAGCCAGTTATCTGTTTGGCAATATCGGAGATAAGTACGGACATAAGATTAGTATGGTGTTCGCATACTCGTTTCATCTTTTGGCCGTGGTATTAGCAATAAATGCAACCAGTATGTTTTGGGTGTATGGTGTTTTTATTTCGATAGGAGCAGGACAAGGTTCTTTTATGCCATCAGCAATGAATCTAATATATGATTTTGCAGGGGAACGAGATAAGAAAACCTATATGGCACTTATAGATTCTTTTCTGGCCCCATTTGCTTTAGTTTTTATAATAGGTATAGGGGTTTTAGTTAATAGAGGTGAATATATTTTATCGTTTTACATATTAGGGGCTTCTCTATTATTAGCAATTATTATCCTTCAATTTTTTGTGAAAGATCCAAAGCATAATGCTAATCAAATAATTTCTTCTATTGATAGATTTTCTTCTTGATTTTAGAACGCATCAACATCAATATTCATACATATATAATTATGAAATTATATAAACATCATACAAAACAATTAATAATGATGCTAGTTGCATTGTTTTGCATTGCCTGCGAAAAAGACCCTGAGAGTCACTTGGCGCTGGGGAACTGGTACTTACAAAAAGGTCTTATCGATGAAGCAATTACAGAATTTCGTGAGGTAAGTAGACTGCTGCCACCAGACCATAGTAAGTTAAATAGAGAACAATTTAAGGTTCTTGGCACTGCCCATTTTAAGCTAGCACTATCATATACAAAAAAAGGCTGGTGGGAATATGCTTTAAGAGAGGCAAAAAATAGTTTTGATTTATCTCCCTCGCCTGACACACATGAACTAGTAGAATTAATAAAAGAAAAACTGACTTTACATAAAAAAAATTAACCTAATGCCTAATTACACATTGGGCATTATCAAAATGAACCAGATCGATGCTCTCCGCCATCGCAATATATTATAGAACAATTAATAAAATCTGCTTCTGGCTCTAATAACAGCTTGACAGTATTAGCAACGTCTTGTGGTGTTGTCGTTCTTCTCATAGGATTTCTTTTTTTTGTCTTCTCAACCCAGGTTTCCCATCGGTCAGTTATTTTGGTAAGAGCTCGCGTAGGGGTAATCCCCGCTTGGATAGCGTTAGCAGTTATTCCTATCTCTCCTAGCTCCCAACCTATTTGCCTAATTATAGCCTCCATAGCAACCTTTGCTACACTCACTGGTCCATAACCTTCCATTGCAAGATAATTCCCTTCACTAGTAAGGCCTAATATCCTTGATCCTCTACCAATTAATTTTTCATCTAATAATTTTTGAGTCCAGTATAATATTGAATTCCCCATTACATGTACTGTCATATCCATCTGGCGCTGTGTAACTGGTTTGTCACCAAAAAAATTAGTCGTTGTCCCAAATGCTATTGAGTGTAATAATAGTTTTAGATGGTTATCACCAATAATTTCTTTTATTTGTGGAATATATTTTTCCATCGCCACTTCCGATGTCGCATTCGTGTTCCAATAATGACACCTGCCGCCGTTTAATTCTTTTACCTTAGAAATTGTTTTTTCTGCTTCATTTTTGGCTTCCCCTCGATCAAAATGAAACCCTATAATTCCATAGCCTTTTTCTGCTAAATTTATGGCTGTGGCTCCACCATGCCCCGTAGAGGCACCAAGTATTAAAACCCATTTAGACATATTACCTCCATTATTTCTAATCTAATTTACCTGAATTATAAAAACTAAATAGATTCAAATGTTTAATTCACTAATTCGTAATAATTTAATTAATCAAAAACAAGCCTAATAAGAGGAATAGGATTATATGGAACTAAAAAACACATACAATAAAGAAGAATTATTATCTATGGCGAATGGGGATATGTTTGGTCAAGAAAATGCAAAACTTCCTCTAGAACCGATGCTGATGATTGACAGAATATTAAATATAAAAAATACTGGAGGGGCTTATGATAAAGGCTCAATTATTGCAGAACTAGATATTACCGATGAATCCTGGTTTTTTCATTGTCACTTTAAAGGCGATCCCGTTATGCCAGGATGTTTAGGGCTTGATGGTATGTGGCAATTAGTAGGGTTTTTCCTAACCTGGAGCGGGGCTAAGGGGAAAGGCCGGGCATTAGGCGTAGGTGATGTAAAATTTCGAGGTCAAGTAAGACCATATCACAAAAAAGTAATTTATAAGATTGACGTAAAAAAATTAATCACCAAGTCTAAATCAATGATATGGGCTGATGGTGAAATAAGTGCTGATGATAAAAAAATCTATACTGCTAAAAATCTTCAGGTTGGTATCTTTGATAATTTAGTATACGACTTTGGAAAAGACCCGTCCTTAGACTCTTTTTAAAATGTCTTTACAGTGTGGTATAGCAGGGCTACCAAATGTTGGGAAGTCCACTCTTTTTAATGCATTAACAAGGTCAAGTGCCCCCGCAGAGAATTTCCCTTTTTGTACTATAGACCCACATGTAGGTATTGTAAACCTCCCTGACAAACGTCTTGATAAACTAAAAAATATATACAACCCTAAAAAAGTAACCCCTGCTACGGTTGAATTTATTGATATAGCTGGTTTGGTTCAGGGCGCCAACAAAGGAGAGGGCCTTGGAAATCAGTTTTTAGGACAAATACGACAAACTGCTGCAATTATCCATGTTGTTAGGTGCTTTGATGACTCAAATATTGTACATGTTAATGGCACCATTAACCCCTTAAGAGATGCAGAAATAATAGAAACCGAGTTATTGTTAGCTGACCTTGAAACATTAGAAAAAAAACATGAAAAAACTAAACGCCAAGCTAAAAGCGGTGACAAACAAACATTATCTGATATAGAAATAATTGAAAAATTGATCAAACACTGTGGAGACGGTTTGTGGGCAAATACTATCGATTTAGATGCTGAAGAAACAAAGGCGATTAAATCATTTCACTTATTAACCAATAAACCAATACTCTATGTTGCCAACGTAAGTGAAAATGACATTGTTAATAAAATAGAAAATAAACATGTAAAATTATTAAAAAATCATGCAAGGTCTAATGGTAGTGATATGATAAAAGTATGCGCATCTATAGAGCAAGAGATATCTTCATTATCATCACAAGAAGAAAAAGTCTTTTTAAAAGAATACAATCTAGATGAATCTGGGCTCAATAAAGTAGCGCGAACAAGTTTTAATCTTTTAGGGTTACATACTTTTTTTACTGGAGGACCAACAGAAGTAAGATCGTGGACAATTCCAATTGGAGCCACTGCAAAACAATCTGCAGGCGTTATACATAGTGACTTTGAAAGAGGCTTTATTAAGGCTGAGGTTTTTAGCTATAGTGACCTGATTGAACACGGTTCTGAAAATGCTTTGTACGAACTAGGCTTAGCAAAAACCGAGGGCAAAAAATATATAGTGAAGGATGGAGACTGTATATTTTTTAAGTTTAACGTTTAAATAAAAAATGTTTTTATTAAACGTGATTATTCCTCGTAATCATCCTCATAATCATCCTCATAATCATCCTCATCATAATAATATTCTGGAGGATAGGCGTATACATAAGGATTGTTGTATTGATCATTTTCAGACTTATGATCATCAGCAGAAACATCTTTCTCTTTATCGTTGCTTTCCTGCTTTACTACAATAACCTTTGGATCATTGACATCAGCCTTTACATTATTATCTTTTAGAGCATTTTCTATCCACCTTTTTTCCTGATCAGAAAGATTATTCCTTGGCCCAGCTGGCTGGACAAAGGGCTGATTTCGGAAAAGCATCCCTGTTAAAATAGAAAAAAAGAGCACGACCAATGCGAAAAGGGATCCTTCAGAGACAAACTCAATTCCTCCCCACATATTCTGTGTTACTCCAAAGCCCATGAATACACCAATCGATAGCAGTATACCGAAAAACATTATCAGGTTACCTAGATTTGAAGGCGGTGATGATTCCATTATCACCATGTATAAAAACCATATTAATATGCCTGCAATAGCAATGCATATACTTAATAGATGTTCACCGAGGAAAAGAGCAGTAAAAAAACCAATTATAGCCCCTAACGGGATAATAAACCCCACCCCGGATTTTATGTCGCTATTCATAACGAAACTCCGATTTTACCTACGAATTACTCCTAAAGTTGATTTATTTAGATGCTAAATGCAAGTTTTTTTCAATAAATAATTTTTATGGGGATTTCACAATTATATCAACAATTTTATACAGTAAAGTATGCAGATAATTTGAAAACATATGATATCTGAAAAAACTAAAGTTGGCGTTATCGGAGTAGGGCACCTAGGGCAGCATCATGCTAAACACTATCATTTTCAAGATGGTACAAACTTAGTTGGCGTTTATGATACTGATTCTAACAGAGGGGAAGAAATAGCAAAACAGTATAATACTAAATTCTATAATAAGCCTTCAGATCTAATGAAATTGTGTGATGGTATTTCCGTGGTTACCCCGACAGAGTCACACTATAATGTAGCAAAAATGGCGATAGGAGACTTTAATTGTCATGTTTTTATTGAAAAACCAATTACAGAAACAATTCAACAGGCAAATGATTTAATTGCACTAGCAAAACCAAAAAATAAAATCATCCAAGTTGGACATATTGAAAGACTAAACCCTGCGCTAAGAGTATTAGAACAATACGATCTAAATCCAAAATTTATAGAGATACAAAGGCTAGCTCCTTATACAGTCAGGGGGACCGATGTCCCTGTTGTCTTAGATCTAATGATCCATGATATAGATATATTATTATCACTAGTAAAGTCAGATGTAAAAAGTATCCACGCCAGTGGTGTTTCTATCATTACTGATTCAGTTGATATCGCCAATGCAAGAATACGTTTTAATAATGGAACAGTTTCTAGTATCACATCAAGCAGGGTTGCCAAAGACAGGGTGAGAAAAATAAAATTATTTCAAGAAAATCTATATACAACAATAGACTTACTTATGGAACAAACAGAGATATATAGTATAACCAATGATCCAAGTCTGATTCCAGGTGTACTAAAGACAGAGCCATTCACACAAAATAATACAGACAAACATATCGCCTATCAAAAACCTGATCTTGAAAAACATGATTTGTTAGGCTTAGAAATAAAAAATTTTATAGGATCAATTAAGGGGCAAGAAAAACCAATTGTTAATGGAGTAGAGGCACGAAATGCGTTAGAGGTTGTTATAAAAATAAATAATATGATCCTTGAGGATTTAAAGTAATGGACATCCGACAATTTTTTTTTAAATACCGCAGCTACACACCTATTCCAATCGTATTATTAATTATTTATTATTCTGAACCATCACAACTATATATAATGATTGGATTATCCTTAATAGCAGCAGGTGAATTCATACGAATAAGTGCTGTCCGATATGCTGGTGGTGCAACGAGAACAAGAAATGTTGGAGCTCCATATTTGTGTACATCTGGCCCATATTCTTTAACAAGAAATCCTTTATACTGTGGTAATGTTATCATATACATTGGAACAGTGTTTTTTGCTGGGGGAATTTGGATGTGGCATATTCTTCCTCTAGTAGCAACATTTTTTATTTTTCAATATTACCATATAATATCTTTAGAAGAAGAAACCTTAAAAATAAAATTTAAGGATCAGTATGAATTATTTTTTGAAAATGTTCCTCAACTTTTCCCCAGATTCTCACCATGGAAAGGCGGAAATCAAACGAAACCAAAAAATTTAATTAGTACTCTCAGAACAGAAAAAAGAACCCTGCAAAATATTTTCTTTATTGCTTTTATAATTATGTTAAAAAAACAAATTGTATTTTTCACTGGCTTTATGATATGGCAAACGGTAGGACGTTTATATAACCTTGGTTTACTTCCCCACTCTCTTGCCATGTTTGTGCAGAACCATATTTTAAAGTAAAGATAGTAAGATTTGGAATATGGAAACTATTTTCATAGTTATAATGCATAGTCTTCTATGACCTCTAAAATCAACACCGTTTTTATTGTTGCAGGCGAACCATCGGGTGACATCCATGCTGCAAAACTAGTTTCAGCCTTAAAAGTTATCTCTCCAAAAACAAAATTTTTTGGAAATGGTGGAGATAAAATGGCTGAATCTGGTGTTGAAATTATTCACCATATTAATGATCTGTCCGTAATGGGTTTTATCGAGGTCGTAAAACATCTTCCAAGATTATTGCATATTATGAAAAACACATTATCTGCTATAAAAAATATTAAACCAGATAGAATTATATTGGTTGATTATCCGGGATTTAACCTTCGACTAGCAAAAAAGATTAAAAAACTAAAGATGGATATACCAGTTACGTACTTTATCCTGCCTCAGTTATGGGCATGGAAAGAAAGCAGAATAAAAATAATGAAAAAAACGATAGACCAATCTATTTCTATTTTCCCTTTTGAAGCAGAATGGTTTAACTCTAGGGGATTAGACACTTTTTATGCTGGGCACCCTTTTATTGAAAAAAACTATGATTTAGATGATAAAACAAAATTTTTTAATAAACATAATTTTAAGCAAGACCGGCCTATAATCGTATTACTACCAGGAAGCAGGCAACAGGAGATTGATTTTCACTGGCCTATTTTTTTAAAAACAGTGGCTATCTTAAATAAAAAAACACCAGGCGTGCAGACTATTGTTGTGAAATATAATAATGTAACATTAAACCCAGTCCCAGCTCATATAAAAATTGAAGTTTCCATGCGCTCAGCAATGAAATATGGAACCGCTGCGATAAGTTCCTCAGGAACTGCTACTTTAGAATGTGCACTAGAAAATTTGCCAACAGTTGTATGCTATAAAATGTCATATATTAATTGGATACTATTTAATTTTTTCGGGAAAGTGAAATACATTTCCATCGTTAATTTAATAGCAAACAAAAGAATTATTCCTGAACTGATTCAGCATAAAATGAATCCAGACAATTTAACTAAAAAAATATTGCCCTATCTTGATATCAAATCCAATAAAAGAAAGGCAACTATAAAAAAATATAAAAAATTGAGAAAAAAATTAGGCAGCACAGGAGTATTCGACAGAATCGCAAACATTATAGTTAATGGAGAATTACCTAATTGAAAAAAAAATATAGTAAAACTAAAATTGCTTTTCAGGCAATTTTAGCTAAGTGGGCTCTTAGTCTTATCTATAATACAAATAAGTGGAATGTTAGAGGAGAAGAAAACTATAAGTCTGTATTAAAGAATAATAAAAGTGTAATTATATCTAGTTGGCATGGAAACTTACTAGTGCCTTTCATGCATCTTGCAAAATACAATTATTACGGCCTAGCAGGAACAAATCGAGATGGTGAACTAATATCTAAAATAGGTTCAAAACTGGGATGGAAAATGCTTAGAGGATCAAGCTCTGAGGGAGGCTCTGAAATTTTTATTGAAATAGTAAAAACACTAGACAATCCGCCATGTCTAGTTGCAATGACACCTGATGGCCCTAGAGGACCAGAAAAAATACCGAAACCCGGTATCATTAAAGCGGCCCAAAAAACTGGTGCGGTTATTATCCCTCTTTCATCTTACTCAACAAAAAATTGGAGATTTATAAACTGGCACACCTTTTTTCTCGAAAAACCGTTTGGGGAAATATTTCTTGAATATGGTTCGCCTATATCTTTTAGTGAAAATGATGATTTTGAATCGTGTAAAAAAATTCTAATTGAAGAAATGGAAAAAATAGAAAAAAACAATACTGATTATGCGAAAGAAAAATTATTCTAGTAATTATCTTTATTTTATCTTGTTACCAATCACATTGTTGTATCAAGCTATAATATTTATTCGGAAAATTTTTTATAAATATCATATTTTTCGAACCAATACCCTTCCATGTAAAGTCATTAGTGTGGGTAATATAACAGTTGGTGGATCTGGAAAAACTCCAACCGTAGAATATCTTTCTAGGCATTTACAATCAAAAGGTAAAAAAATAGGGATTATAAGCAGGGGCTATCGAAGAAAATCTAAATCAACATTGATAGTAACGGACGGGATAACAAAACCGCAATCATGGCAAGATTTTGGCGATGAACCATATTTATTAGCTCAAAACCTAAAAAATATTCCAATCATTGTTGGAGAATCAAGATATGAAGCTGGAATGAAAATGATAGAAAATTTTGATCCAGATATAATCATTATGGATGATGGGTTTCAACATGTATCATTATATAGAGATTTGGATATCGTCCTAGTTAACTCTAAGGATACAAAGGCTACACATAGACTAATTCCTGCTGGTAAATTGAGAGAACCATTATCAAATCTATCTAGGGCTGATTTAATTATTTTATCTAAATCAAACGTACACAAATTGTCTGATTATTTAATCAATATAATTGAAAATATTAATCGTCCTATTCTCAATAATAAAATAGAATTACAAGATGTATTGATTAGCCCCAAGGGGGACAAAAATAACTTGAGCAATTTAAATAAAGAAAAAATTTATATTTTTTCCGCACTTGGTGATCATACAGGATTCGAAAAGACTATGAATAACACAGGTGCTATAATTGTAGGGCACAGTAAATACCCTGATCATCATAATTACTCCTCAGATGATCTAAAAAACATTGAACAAGTTGCAAAAAATAATAATGCAAATTTTCTAATTACTACAGAAAAAGATCTGGTTAAAATAAATAACTATAAAGGGGAAATGAGCTTGTATGCAGTTAGAATAAAACTCGTTTTCGAACCGGAAACTTTATTAAATGAATATCTTGAAGAGCTTATATCTTAGCTCTTAATTCATTTGCCCGGCACCCCAAGCAAAAACAACACCAACAAAAGTAAGCATCAAAGGCCACCCGCTATTTACTAACTGTTTTGCACTTGGGTCATAAAAAACATGAACCTGAAAATCATGAGTGGTTGTAGCTCCGTGTTCATCTACTGCCATTAAAACAAAGTCATTCACACCATCTTGATTTTTCCTCGGCGTCCACTCTATCGTAGCGAGTCTTCTATCAAATTTAGCAAATTTTGGGAGCCTAACTGCTCTGTAGGTTACCCTGTCTCCATTTAAGTCCTCGGTGGTTAGTTTATATCGCCATGTATGGCCAGTCAGGCCGACAGGTTTTGGGGTTGAAATAATGGACGGTGGATTATTGATAAAAATTTTCCCGGATTGGATATCTGTTCCATATCCATCTGTAACAGATACCTCAAAATCATTATAATTAATTTGAGCGGCTTTAGGAACCCATAGTATTTTACCACTTTTATCAAGCTGCATTCCGTGCGGGCCTTTGATAAGAGAGTAATTCAAATTTGCACCTTCATTTAAATCTTCAACTCTTATTTGATACTTAAACAATTCACCCACTAAAGCCATTCTAGGCGTATTTGAGATAATTGTAGGCATGTGATTGGAATAAACTTCATAAACTTGTTCATCTTTAGTATACCCATCAGAAACCATTAATGAAATTCTATGCATGTCAGTTTGGGTTTTTTTAGGCGTCCATTTAATAGCGCCTAAGGATTCATCTACCTCCATACCCTCAGGAAATTCCGTCAGCGTGAATCGGACCGGGTTAATTCTTTCAACCATTAAACGTGGGGGCTTGCCCTTGTTTCCTTGAAAAAACTCCCATAAAAAGTCTTTTATTTTTATAGTTCTCCCATTAATTGTAGATGCAATAACCCACAGCCTATTATCTTCATAGAAAACTGCTTGTACATATCTTTTTAAATTAAGCCTTGACACAAGAGTATCGGCTGGATATTTAGGATTTACATAATAAACCTCTTTAGCGTTATACCAGTCACCTAAAAAACGATCTATATTTTGTATAACAACATCATCAGATATATTTATACTGTAAACTTTAGCGTTGCTTACGTCTTCTACTTTAACAACCTTATTAAACGGAAGTAGGGCACCTTTATTTCTATCTACAGTCATAATTTTATAACTATAATCATTTCCAACGGTAGCTGTCATTGTTGGCACAGATACAATTTTTATTGGCGCATTCACAAAAAACTCCGAATCAATAAACTTGCTAAGATTTCCATCTGAAATCTCTATTTTTAGCTTATGAAAATCAACCTGTGCGGCTGATGGCTCCCAATGCAAACGACCAGTATGTGGGTCCATGCGCATTCCCTCTGGGAGGACGTGTGCAGTATAAATTAATTTATCATTTGCGTTTGGGTCTT